>OGQU01002623.1_pt1 | contig 11113 bp, 10 predicted proteins | sample 1553341 | NCBI WGS metagenome assembly OGQU01 (sample SAMEA2579920, study PRJEB22360) | human gut metagenome | biome: human gut; feature: human-associated habitat; material: faeces | place: Denmark | collected 2008/2010 | reverse complement strand
AGATGCACTTGCCGCCATCCATAACTGCCAGCTCGTCCTGGCTCATCAGCTCTTTGCCACAATGTCAAGTGATGAATTAAAAAAGCTATCAAAGAAATCCACCTTCGATAGCAGCGTATCTAACATCTATTCACATTTCCTGCCTTGCGTTCTTCGAGCTAATGAAATATAATGAAAGAAATTGTCGGAGGTATGAGCATGGACTACATAACACTCAGAGAGGCAAGCGAGAAATGGGGCGTTTCGTCCCGTCAAGTCAACTATTACTGCGTTGATGGGCGTATTCCCGGCGCTGTGAAAATGGCCGGTGTTTGGCTGCTCCCCAAAGAGGCTGTAAAGCCGGTCGATGGAAGAACGAAGGAAGGAAAAGCACAGAAGTGAGTCGGATTTTACTTTTAGAAGATGATGAAGCGCTGGGACGTGGTATTTGTATGGCGCTTGAAACACCGAATTGCACCGTAACACATTGCAGCACACGTCTCCAGGCAATCAATATTTTGCAGGGCATAGTTTTTGATTTATTGATTTTGGATATTAACCTGCCAGACGGCAGTGGACTGGAACTGTTGCGAACACTGCGGCAGAATGGCACCTCCACACCTGCTATTTTGCTTACGGCTAATGATTTGGAACTGGATGAAGTTACCGGTCTGGAAGCTGGGGCAGATGATTATATTACCAAGCCTTTCTCCTTGGCAGTGCTCCGGGCCAGAGTAAATGCCCAACTGCGCCGCTCTGTCCCGGCAAAGCAGGATCGGATCGAATTGAACGGTTTCATCCTTGACTTCACACGGATGGAGTTTTCCAAAGAAGGGACAATTATCGATCTTTCCAAGACAGAACAGCGGCTGTTGCGCCTGTTAGTGGAGAATCGTGGCCGCACGTTACCGAGAGAATTGCTGCTGGAAAAGGTGTGGGACGGCGGCGAGTTTGTGGATGAAAATGCCTTATCTGTGGTGGTGCGGCGCCTGCGTGGGAAGCTCGGGAATGCCCCTATCAGAACCGTGTATGGTGTTGGCTACACCTGGGAGGTAAGCAAATGACAGCTTTGACCTGGGTACTGCTGGCCTTCTCGATCATTGGGTTTATATTCGGGTTCTGGCAGTGGATGGCCCGGCGCAGAACCGTTCAGCGGCTGGATCATATGTTGGAACAGTCCATTTCCAGTGGTTTTACCGAGGAAAATTTTGATGAAACGGAACTGTCTGCGCTGGAGACAAAATTTGCTCGGTTCCTGCGCGGCTCTGCTCATACGCAAAAAACGATGAAAACCGAACAGGAAGCGGTAAAAACACTGATTTCCGATATTTCCCATCAGACGCGCACACCCGTCGCAAATTTACTTGTATACGCTTCGCTTTTGATGGAAAGCGATCTGTCACCTCGTCAGCGGGAACAAGCCCAGGCGTTGCTAACACAGGGAGAGAAACTGTCATTTCTGATTCAGACTCTGGTTAAGGCTTCGAGATTGGAAACAGGTATTGTGGTTCCAACTCCCTCGCTGGGGCCTGTGGCTCCTTTATTAGAGGCGACTGTCGAGCAGGAAAGACCTGCGGCGGAAAAAAAGAAAATCACCTTGCAGAGCCTTCCGTTTGTAGGCGACGCCTCCTTTGACCCGCGCTGGACAAGCGAAGCCCTTGGTAATGTTGTAAACAACGCGGTAAAATACACACCCGCTGGCGGAAGGGTTACCGTATCTGCCCAGATGCTTGAGACTTTTTGCCGGGTAGACGTGACGGACACAGGACCCGGTATTCCAGAAGAAGAACAGGGTGGGATTTTTAACCGCTTCTATCGTGGTGCGTTAACGCACTCGGCGGAGGGGCTTGGCCTTGGGCTTTATCTGGCGCGGGAAATCCTGTCCCTTCAGGGCGGCTACATCAAAGTATCCTCCAAACCCGGAAACGGGAGCACTTTTTCACTGTATTTGCCCCGTAAATTGAATCGGATATGAAGAGCAGGAAATCTTTCAACTCTGTTAGATTTGAGAAAGACTCAGGAAAGAATTATGTGGTAAAGTCTGTATTGTCAAAAGGCAATGCAGACTTTTTTGTGGAGGTATACAAGATGGCGATTTTAGAAACCAAAAACTTAAAGAAATATTACGGTAAGGGAGATACGCAGGTAAAAGCGCTGGACGGCGTCGATCTCAGCGTGGAGGACGGGGAGTTCGTGGCCATCGTAGGCACCAGCGGCTCCGGCAAGTCAACCTTGCTTCATATGTTGGGTGGCCTGGATCGGCCCACCAGCGGCTCGGTCGTGGTAGACGGCAAAAACATTTTTTCTCTTAAGGATGAGGCACTCACCATTTTTCGCCGCCGGAAAATTGGGTTTGTATTCCAAAGTTTTAACCTTGTGCCGGTGCTGACGGTGCGGGAAAACATCGTTCTGCCCATCCAGTTGGATGGGGGCAAGGTGGATGAGCGGTATGTGGGCGAGGTTGTCACCGCACTGGGGCTGGAAAAGAAGTTGAACAGCCTGCCGGGACAGCTTTCCGGCGGCCAGCAGCAACGGGTGGCCATTGCCCGCGCCTTGGCAACCAAACCCGCCATCCTCCTGGCCGACGAACCGACCGGAAACCTGGACAGCCGCACCAGCCAGGATGTACTGAGCCTGATGAAGGTGACGGGACGGAAATTTTCCCAAACGATGGTCATGATTACACACAACGAAGAAATAGCCCAACTCTCTGACCGAATTGTCCGCATTGAAGATGGGCGGATTGTGGCACAGTAAGGGGGGAGAGGCATGAAAGTTTCCAATCGAAAATGTGTACGTCATTTGGCGTGGAAAAGCCTGCTGGCAAGCCGAACCCGCAATCTGATTGCCATTGTGGCCATCGCCCTGACAACGATGCTGTTTACCTCTCTGTTCACCATCGCCCTCTCCATCAACGAGGGCTTCCAGCAGTCCAACTTCCGCCAGGTAGGGGGCTTCTCCCACGGCGGCTTTAAGTATATGACCCAGGCGCAGTTTAATGAGCTGAAGGACGATCCTCTCATCAGCCAGTGGGGCGAGCGGCGATACTTGGGTATGCCTACGGAGGAGCCTTTCAATAAATCTCATGTGGAGGTGAGCTTCGCTGATGCCAACGAGGCCCACTGGATGTTCTGCGACCCGGTGGAGGGCTCTTTACCACAGGAGGGCACCGACCAGGCAGCTACCGACACTCATGTACTGGAACTACTGGGTATCAAGCCGGAGATTGGGGCCGAGTTTACCCTCACTTTTGACGTGGATGGGCATGAAACCACTCAAACCTTCACCCTCTGCGGCTGGTGGGAATATGATGAGGCCATCGTAGCAAACCATGTCCTGATTCCCGAAAGCCGGGTGAACGAAGTCCTGGCGGAAGTGGGCGTAAATCCTGACAATCCTGACGACGGCATGACAGGCCGGTGGAATTTGGACGTGATGCTGAAAAGCGGCTCCCGACATATCGAGCGGGATTTGAACCAAATTTTGGAAAACTACGGCTACCAGAGCGAGAACGCTGGGGACAATTACATCGATACTGGTGTCAACTGGGGCTATACCGGGGCGCGGATGTCCGACCTTGTAGACCCCATGACGGTTATCGCCATCGCTGGGGTCATTCTGCTGATTGTTTTCACCGGGTATCTCATCATCTACAATGTGTTCCAAATCTCGGTGGCCGGGGACATTCGGTTCTACGGCCTGCTGAAAACCATCGGCACCACGCCGCGCCAACTGCGGCGCATCATCCGGCTGCAAGCCTTGGCCCTCTCTGCCGTTGGCATCCCTATCGGGCTTGTCCTTGGCTGGCTCATCGGCGGGCAGCTGACCCCGGTGATTGTGGCCCGGCTCAATGGGATTATGCCGATGACCTCTGTCAGTCCCTGGATCTTTGCCATCTCTGCTGCCTTCGCACTGTTGACGGTGCTTATTTCCTGCCGGAAGCCGGGACGAATGGCGGCCAGGGTTTCCCCGGTGGAGGCAGTGCGCTACACCGAAGGCAGCAGCGAAAAGGCCCGTGCCAAGGGCCGAAAGGCCCGAAAGGTCAGTCCCTTCACGATGGCCTGGGCCAACCTGGGCCGCAGCAAAGGGAAAACCGTGGTGACGGTGCTCTCTCTGTCTCTGGCGGTGGTACTGCTCACTGTAACGGTGAATTTCGCCGGCGGCTTTGATATGGACAAGTATGTCTCCAATTTTACCGCCAGCGATTTCATTGTGGCCAACGCTGGGAAATTCCAGACCAGCACCGTATTCAGCGATGAGCAGGCTTTACCACAATCTGCCATCGACGCCATCAACGCCCAGGGCGGCATCACGGATAGCGGCGTGGTGTACGGCCAGACCTTCGGAGCCCTGGAGTATGTCACCGAGGACTGGTTCCGGCAGAATAAAGAGCGCTTTTACACCCCGGAGGAGATGGACAATCTGATCCGCCTGACCGACCGGAACGAGGCGGGCCTGCTGGCCGACCCGGTACAGCTGTCCGGCATGAGCCCCTTCGCCCTGGACCACCTGACGGTGCTGGAGGGGGAGCTGTCCGCTCTCTATGAGACGGGCAGCCGGGCCATCGCCGCTGTGTATTTCGAAGATGAATATGGAAACATAGACAGGAACAGCCATTGGGCCCGGCTGGGGGACACCGTCACCCTCCGCTATGTGGAGGAGAGCGAGTTCTACGACCCGGACACCGGCGAGGTCTGGGCCGCGTACGAGGACATCCCCAACGGGGCCAACTGGGTGGAGCGGCCGGTACAATACCGGGACGTGGACTACACCGTGGCGGCCCTGGTGGCGGTGCCTTCCGCCCTCAGCTACCGCTACTATGGCAGCGATGAGTTCATCCTGAATGACCAGACCTTCGTCCAGGACAGCGGCACGGACAGTGTCATGTACTATGCTTTCGACACGACCGATGAAGCAAACGCGGCTATGGAGTCCTTCCTCGCGGACTACACGGAGAACGTCAACCCGGAACTGGATTATGAGAGCAAGGCCACCTATGCCGGGGAATTTGAGAGTATGCGCTCCATGTTCCTGCTGCTGGGCGGTGCGCTCAGTTTCATCGTGGGCCTGGTCGGTGTGCTGAACTTCTTCAATGCCATCCTGACTGGCATCATTGCCCGTCAGAGGGAACTGGCGGTACTCCAGGCAGTTGGTATGACCGGGCGGCAGCTACGTGCCATGCTGATCTGGGAGGGATTGCTGTACGCTCTGGGGGCGGCCGGGCTGGCTCTGATTTTGACGCTGACGTTGGGGCCGGTCGCCTTCCAGGCGGTGGAAGGACTATTCTGGTTCTTTACCTACCATCTGAACCTCTCGCCCTTCCTGTTTATCATTCCGCTCTTTGCCCTGCTTGGGGTGTGTATTCCGGTCCTCACCGGCCGCGCGATGGCAAAACACACCGTAGTTGAGCGGCTGAGAATGGAATAAAAAATTAGCTCTGTATTCACTGCCGGACGACGGCAAAAATAAAAGCCCCATCCCTCAATGGTTGAGAGATGGGGCAAACTATTTACGCTGCAATCTCCGGGATTTCCCCGACAAAGTTATAAATGATCCTGACTTCCTGCACTTTCTGGCCGTCCACCTTCTTGACCTCGCCGATCAGGATTTTACTGATCAGCCGGTTCAGTATGGACTCGTCCAGTTCCTCAATGGCGGCATAGCGCCGGATTTCCTTGATAAAGGTACGGACTTCGCTTTCCTGTGCGTCCGCCCGGCTCTGCATCACCGCCAGATCGTGCAGGCGCTTCTGGTTGGCTTCCTGCTCCTGTTCCAGCGCCGCCGTCAGCTTCATAAACCGCTGCTCGGTGAGGATGCCTTTGGCTTTATCCGTGTACAGGCTTAAAAACATCCCGTCAATTTCCTGATTCCGGGCTTCCAGCCGTTTCCGTTCCTTCTCAGTCTGGGAAGCGTCCACCAGATACCGGCGCTCCATCCGGCTGCTGAGCCGCTGGTAGAACGCATCGGCGTCCTTCATGGCCTGCGCCGCCAGTTCCTGTATATCCTTCAGCACCAGATTGTACAAATCCCTTGCCTCAATCTTGTGGCTGGTACACACCTTACAGCCCATGCGGTTGTAGGTCTGGCAGATATAATACGCCTTGTCAATCGGCTCCCGCATCTCGCCGGTAAAACGGTTCTTGCCGGTTCTGCCGACTTTTTCATACCGTACCTGCATGGACTTCCCACAGGTGGCGCAGTAGACAAGCCCGTGGAACAGGTTGTAGAAGGGGCAGGAGTTTCCCTGAATAGTTGGCCTGCGGTCAATCAGTTCCTGTACCTGTTCCCATTCCTCCGGTGTCACAATCGCTTCGTGGCAGCCCTCGATCACTTCCCACTGGTCACGGGGGATAATGTCATAGGTGTTGGAACGGATGCCCTTCTGGTGCGTCCGAAAGACCAGGTGTGCGCCCTTATAAAAGGGATTCCGCAAGATGTGGCTAATCCTCGCTCCGCCCCAAGAGTAATAGTTGGCGTCAAACTCCGTGTTGGCCTTGACACGAGTGATGGGGATTTTTTCTTCCATCAGCCGTTTGGAAATCCTCATGCAGCCCAGCCCGTCAAGGGCGTAATCATAGATTTTGCGGATGATGGGCGCTGTCTCCGGGTCAATAATGAGATGCCCCTTGTCCTCCGGGTCACGCATCAGGCCAAACGGCGGCGTCCCACCGCAGAACTTTCCCTGCCGGGAGCGGGTGGTGATGCCAGCCAGCACCTTTTTGGAAATATCCCGGCTGTACATATCGTTCAGGATATTCTTAAAAGGCGTAATGTCCATCTCCTGACGGGTCAGGCTGTCCACGCCGTCCGTGATGGCGATATAGCGTACATTGTGTTTTGGGAAAAAGATTTCGATATAGCTGCCAGCTTCAATATAATTCCTACCAAGTCTGGATAGGTCTTTGGTGATGACGCAGCCGATCTTCCCCGCCTCAATGTCAGCGATCATGCGCTGGAAGGCAGGGCGGTTGAAGTTGCGGCCCGTATAGCCGTCATCCACATAATACTCATACTGGAACATTCCATGCTTTTCAGCAAAGTCCCGAAGCATGATTTTCTGGTTGCTGATGCTCATGCTCTCATTGTCGCCGCCGTCATCCAGAGAGATACGGCAGTAGAGAGCGGTGATTTTCTCATAGACTTGTTTTTTCCTGCTCATAGCGTTCTCCTTCTATGAACAGGGACACGATACCATTATAGTACCATGTCCCTGTCCCTGAATCAACCGTTTTTACGCAGCATTCTCCGCCATTTCCCGCTGTTCCAGCCATTCCTCGAAGTGTTCACAGGTCTGGCGCTCGATCAGCTGCTCAAAGGCTTCCCGCATGGACTTCTCCCCGGAGAACTCCCGCACCACCACAAAACGGACTTTATTTTTCTGCTGCTTGCTTTTTTCCATAGGCTACCTCCATAGAGTGGCAGGCCAGACGGCAGCACCGGCAACGAAGTCCGGCAACGAACCTCTGAAAACCTGTAAACTACCGTCTGACCTGCAAATCTTACTTTATCAATTTTCTTGAAAAATCTCGTTGCTTTCGTTGCCGGAGATAAAGATAGATATTAGAAAATGCCTTATTTACGGGCTTTTTCCATATCCAGACCGGAAAATCCCCGGCAACGAACCCGGCAACCAAGTGACAACCTGCCCGGCAACAGACCGCCATTTTCAGGCGATCCACTCCTTCGGCAGTTCCAGCTGGCGGCATTCTTCCTCGCTCAGCTCCACAAATCCATCTTCGTTGCCGGACAGTTCGTTGCCGGAAACGTCCCGTTCCCAGCCCCTCTGCCTGCCATATCCGACGAACATCCGGGGATTGGAGAATGGTTTCCAACCCGTCACTACCGTGTTCATGATCTCGTTGATATTGTGCAGCTGCCACCGCTTCGGTTCCTCATAGGTGTTGCCCAGCGCCTCCTTGAACAGCTGTTTGGAGCAGACCATACTGCCGGTGTAGTGTTCCAGAAAGCCCTGTATCTGCCCGGCCTCGGTGTCCTCCGGCATGAAATCCTTCTGCACCTCCACCAGCTGGCGCTGGATGGATTTGCTGAACTTCATGGAGTAGTGGCCGCTGCGGTAGATGGTCATGGCCTCCGCCCATACCTGCAACAGATAGGCTCTGGAGGCGTCCTCGTCCTCCAGAATGTGAACCTCAGCATTTTCCGGGTAGATCATGATCGGCAGGAAGCGCCGGTTCCCGGCCCGGTCAAGGGGCAGGAAGTCCAACGTGTTGGAGGAACCGCCGAACACACACTGCCGCAGCCGGTCTTTGGGCTGGGCCTCATAGGGTGTCCGGTAGGTTTCTTTCTGGCGGCTGATAAAAGAGCGGATTTCCTCAATGCTTTTGGCGCTGCTGGTAGCCAGCATCTCCGACATCTCAATGATCCAGTGGCCTTGCAGCTTCAAAAACACCCTGTCATCGTCCAGCTTTTTCAGGTCATCAGAAAACCACTCGTCCCGGATTGCCAGCAGGCGGAAGAAGCTGGACTTACCAGCACCCTGACCGCCCACCAGACAGAGCATTTCCTCATATTTGGAGCCGGGGGAAAACACCCGCCGGATCGCCCCCAGCAGGAAGTGTTTCAGCATTTCCTCCACATAGTCGCTCTCGTCCGCACCTAAGAAGTGATGGAGACAGGAGCGGATGCGAGGCGTCCCGTCCCAGACAAGGCCGTTCAGCACGTCCTGTATAGGATGGTAGCAGTTTTCGTTCGCCACGATGGAGAGCGCCGCCGTCATCTTTTTCTCGCTGGTCAGGCCATAGTTCTGCTCAAAATAGAGAAGCAGATACTTCACGTCCGTATCCGTCAAAGCGCTGGTATTCCTGCGCCAGCCCAAATCCCGCACAATGTCCACCCGGTCAGTCAGAAGGTTCAGGCGGATCGCCCCACGCAGGAGAGGGTCATGGCAGAACACCGTCTGGCAGTTGCCGATGGTGTTGGCGGGCTGGCCCTTCTCGGTGACGGTCAGGCTTTCCCGCACCTCGTCAACGCTCTGCTTCGACGCTAAGGCTTCGGCTGCGCTCATGGCGGCCTGACGGGTGGCTGGCGGTAAACTCTGATATTCGCTGCTCAATCTTCCTCACCTCTTTTCCATACTGGACGACAACGGAAGCCCGTTCCTCCATGCTGCCGGACAGGAGAATATCCAGCAGATACTCCGTGTGCGCTTTCTTTTGCAGGGCTTCCACAAACAGCGAATTCCACGCTTCCTCCGGTGTCTGCGGGGCATATTCCTGTTCCCATTGTTCCAGCAGATGCAGGTAATCGCACAGTACCCGGAAACATTTCTGCTCCGCCTGCCGGTAGCGCAGTTCCTCGCTGATTTTTCGTTTGACCGGTTTCCTGCGGGGCGGGTCATGGCCTTTGGCGTCATAGCGGACAGAGAAATCCTCCGCCAGCTTCAGCGCCGCTTCCTTGCTACTCAGGCCGAACAGACGGGCGGTAAAATCAATCACATCCCCATCCGCCTGACAGCCGAAGCAGTGGAACCGGCGGTCAACCTTCATGCTGGGATGTTTGTCATCGTGGAAGGGACAGCAGGTCATCCCATTTTTGCCTACTTGAACCCCATAAATTTCCGCAGCCTGCCTTGTGGTGACAGACTGCTTCACCGCTTCAAATACATTCGATTTTCTCACCTCCAGACAGAGAAAAAGGCACCCGTTTCCGCAGAAAATCAGATGCCTCATAACTCCATATCCTTCTTTTTGGTCGGGGTAATGCGCCCCTCCCGTTCCCAACGCTCCCGGTTTTTCCGGTCAGCATCCAGCTTGCCTTTCGCCAACCTCTCCCGGATGGACTCCCTGGCTTTCTCCTTGATCTGCTCCTTACCGGCCCGCTTGACTTCCGGCTGCATCAGCGTCCGCTGGATTTTTGCCAGAGCGTGCTGCATGGCGTTTTTGATTTTGGTAATGACCCCATCCAGACGCTCAGCGGCATACTCACGTTCCTTCTTCGGTGCCTTCCGCTCCGGCGAAAGCACCCACTTTTTCGTTTCCTCAATCAGACGAATATCTTCCTTGTGTGTCTCCTGCCGGACGGTATCGGTCACGACCTCCACCGCCTTGTCATAGGCCGCATCGGAAACATCATCTAACAGCGTCTCCACGTCCTCGATTTTGAGCGTCAGTTCTTCCAGCTTCTGCTCCTGCGCCGCAAGCTGCTCCTTCTGCCTCATCAGGATATAATCCTGTTTTTCCAGATAGTCCCGCCCGCCGTAGGACGGCTCCTGATCCAGATGCAGCCCATGCCGTCTGGCGATGTCAAACAGGATCGTCCGGCAGACCGCATCAAAGGTCTGCTTGCGGTTGTTGTTCCGGCCTTTGGGCTTCTCCGGGTTCGGGAGAGGGATGCCAAGTTCTTCCAGCGCCTTTTCCTGCTGGGGGCACAGTTCCCCGTAGCGGTTCTGGCAGTCAAACACATGGCGCTCATGGATGTGGGGCGTCCCCTCGTCCAGATGGAGCGCCCAGTCTAAAATGTGGATATGGGAACCGAAGCGGCGCTCGAATTCCTCATAGAACTCGTTGACGATACGAAAGAGTGTTTCCGGTGAGACGGATTCTCCCAGCGTGCCGATCTGGTAGATGCTTTCTTCCGGGCAGGTCTTGTTGTTTTTCAGCAAGTCCTCCACGGTGCGGTTGCGCTCGGTGTGCCGGGTTTTCTCATTCCGGGCGTTCTGCGCATCCACATAGTCAGAATAATGCTCGTAGTAGTACATCCGCTCGATTTCCTCAAAGCTGAAATCCGGTTGTTCCGGGTTCTCCCGGAAGTCATGTGTCGTGAAGCCCCGGTAGCAGTCCCAGTACACGTTCTGTCTTGCCCGTTCGGCGTCAATGTGTTCGCTGTTCTCCACATCGAACCGGCGGTCATTGTGGCGTGGATTGTAAGTGCCATGCTTGCCGGAGCGTCCATTGTGTCGTGTCAGTTTCAAACAGATTTCCTCCTTCCTGTGAAGATACTGCGGGGCCGGGGAAGGGGCGGCGAAGCCGCAAATCCTGCGAAAGTCTGCGTCAGGTAATACCCAGTATAAGTTGACGCAGGCATCAACTTTCCCTGGGCAAGGCGCTTCGCCCTTGACCCGATGGGGCGGCTGCCCTCAACCCGCCAAGGCACTTCGTCCTTGACCCGATAATGG
>OGQU01002618.1_pt1 | contig 11128 bp, 8 predicted proteins | sample 1553341 | NCBI WGS metagenome assembly OGQU01 (sample SAMEA2579920, study PRJEB22360) | human gut metagenome | biome: human gut; feature: human-associated habitat; material: faeces | place: Denmark | collected 2008/2010 | reverse complement strand
GCCGCAGCAGTGCCTGGATGCCGTTGAAGACGCCGCCGTAGTCGCCTCCCGTGATCTCGATCCGCTGCGGCTTCACGGCCAGCGTGTAGGCCTCGCGGCCGAGCGTCGGGTCTGTCGTGAGCACGATCGCATCGTCGGCCGACATACTGTCGCTGGCCTTTCCGACGTTGATATATTCGCGCAGGTAGTCGGCCAGCGGCGCGAGCGGCGTCTCGTAGCTGAGCTGCGTGCCGACCGATATGCGGTATGTGCCGGGAAGGGTCGTCTGGCGAGCCGGAAGCGGCTGCGCATGGGCGTGAAGGAGGCTACAAAGGGCGCCCAGGATGGACGCGAGGTAGCGTAGTTTCATGAGGTTGCGGAATTTTGTTCGATGCAAAGTTACTATTTTCCGCCGAATGTGCTAACTTTGCAGGGGATAAATTGCGGCCGTGCAGGCTGCATGCTGCTGCGGCCGGGCGACCCGGCGCCTCGGGCAGTTTGCGCCCTGCATGACGGCGGAAAAAACAAACCGGATAATGGAAGATAAACGATTGGAGGCTACGGCCCGCCTGCTCGACGTGATGACCACGCTGCGCCGCGAGTGCCCGTGGGATCGCGAGCAGACGTTCGACTCGTTGCGGAGCAATACGATCGAGGAGACGTATGAACTGGCCGATGCCATCACCGACCACAATATGGAGGGGATCAAGGAGGAGCTGGGCGACCTGCTGCTGCATGTGGTGTTCTACTCCAAGCTGGGTGAGGAAGCCGGGGCGTTCGACTATGCGGATGTGGCCAACGCCTTGTGCGACAAACTGGTATACCGCCATCCGCACGTTTACGGCGACATCCATGCCAATACGCCCGACCAGGTGAAGGAGAATTGGGAGGCACTCAAGCTCCGCAAAAAGAACCGCAAGAGCGGTACGCTGGGCGGCGTTCCCCGCTCGCTGCCGGCGCTGGTCAAGGCATTCCGCGTAGGCGAGAAGGCCGCGGCGACGGGCTTCGACTGGCAGAAGCGCGAGGATGTGTGGGACAAGGTGAAGGAGGAGACCGCCGAAGTCGAGGCCGAGATGCGCTCGGGCGACAAGGCGAACCTCGAAGCCGAGTTCGGCGACTTGTTCTTTGCGCTGGTCAACGCTGCGCGGCTCTACGGCGTCGATCCCGAATCTGCGTTGGAGCGTACGAACAAGAAGTTCATCCGCCGCTTCAATTACATGGAGGAACAGGCTGCCGCACAAGGGAATTCGCTGCACGACCTTTCGCTCGGCGAGATGGAGGCCCTGTGGCAGGAAGCCAAAAAAGGCGAATAAAAGATTGCCTTCCGGCAGCGCTTTCCATGTCCGGGGCACCACCGTACGGTGGCGGGTCATGCAGGGAAATATACATGTGAAACTAAGAAATTTTATTACGGAATTATGGCATTGATTAAAGAAGTGCGGGGGCGCACCCCCGTGATCGGAGAAAATACGTTCCTGGCCGAGACGGCCGTCATCCTGGGCGACGTGACCATCGGCCGCGACTGCTCCATCTGGTACAACGCCGTGCTGCGCGGCGACGTGAACAAAATCGTCATCGGCGACCGTACGAACATCCAGGACGGCGTCGTGCTACATACGATTTACGACAAGGCCAAACACCCGTCGCAGACCATCATCGGCAACGACGTGTCGGTCGGCCACAACGCCATCGTCCACGGCGCTGTCATCGGCGACAACTGCCTGATCGGCATGGGCGCTACCCTGCTCGACAACGCCGTTATCCCTTCGGGCTGCATCATCGCGGCCAACGCGCTGGTGCTGTCGAACGCCAAGCTGGAACCCAATTCGGTCTATGCGGGTGTCCCGGCCAAGAAGGTCAAGGAGGTGACGCCCGAGCAGCGCGAGGAGATCATCCGCCGCACGGCGCACGATTACATGCTCTACGCCTCGTGGTTCAAGGAGGATGAATGACCCTGCCGGGGCGTAAGGAGATGCGATGAACCTGCAATCGAAATATTCCGACCTGATGCTCAACCTGCTGGTTGCGCTGGCCATCAGCCTGGTGGTCAACTTTTCCTATGTGCTGTTGCTGATCGTCGAGCAAAAGGGCGAAGGACAGCCGCGGCCGGCGCGGGCGAGCGTCGTCACACGCGGCGAGGAAGGGGTGCTGCATGTCAGCCCCGACGGCCACGGGTACATCGTCTACGGGAACCGCGACAGCGTCTACGTGCCGATGCAGCGCATTCGCCGGATGGATCTTTCGGACGGCGTCCGGCTGGTGGTCGACGTGGTCGCCCCGCGCCGTTACGGCGCCCATCCGGTGATGAACGAACTGCGCATGCGCAACGGCGAGGAGTTCGATTACGGCAAACTCTACAACGGTCCTTCGAAGAGTACGGAACTGCTGCTGCAACTGTTCTATTACCTCGTCGTGTCGTTCGTCATGCTCTCGATCCTGACCTCCGTGCGCCGCAACTACTCGATGGCCCGCTTCGTGCGGCGCTGCCTGTGGTGCTGCGCGGCCGCCGTGGCGCTCTACTGCGTGGCCCCGGTCACCGAGTGGCACACGGGCCGTATCCAGATGAATTTTATGGGCGGACGGATGTTCGACTACATGCTGCTGCTGAAATGTTCGTTCGCCGTGGTGGTGTCGATGCTTTACGGGCGTATCTACGTGCTGATCTCGCAGCGGCAGGCCGTCGTCGTGGAGAACGAACGTCTCAAAAACGAAAATCTCACCACGCGCTACAACATGCTCGTCGGGCAGATCAACCCCCATTTCTTTTTCAACTCGCTCAACTCGCTGGCGATGCTCGTGCGCGAAAAGCACGACGAGAAGGCGTTGACCTACATCGACCAGCTTTCGTACACGTTCCGCTACATCATCCAGAACGGCCAGAGCATGCTGATGACGCTCGACGAAGAGCTGAAATTCCTCGAAGCGTACAGCTACCTATTCAAGATACGCTATGCCGACAAGCTCTTTTTCGATGTCGATGTCGATGAGAAGTACCTCGGGTGGAAACTCCCGGCCTTCTCGCTGCAACCGCTGATCGACAACGCCGTCAAACACAATTCGATCACCCGCAGCAATCCGTTCCACATCTCGGTGCGCACCGAGGGTGACCGGCTGGTGGTCTCGAATCCCAAGGTTCCGAAGCTCGAACCCGAACCCTCGACCGGCATCGGATTGGAGAACCTGCGCAACCGCTGGCATCTGATCACGGGCCGTAGTATCGAGATCGACGACGACGGCCGGACCTTCACCGTGCGCATGCCGCTGCAAAACCCCACTGCCGGATGAAAGCCCTGATTATCGAAGACGAAACCGCCGCCGCGCGCAACCTCGCGGCGATACTCCGTCAGGAGGAGCCCTCGATGGAGATCGTGGCGACGCTGGAAAGCGTCGCCGAGAGCATCGAATGGCTGCGTGCGAACCCCCAGCCCGACCTGCTGTTCATGGACATCCACCTGGCCGACGGCGATTCGTTCCGCATTTTCGACGCCGTGGAGATCACCGCTCCGGTCATCTTCACCACGGCCTACGACCGGTACGCCCTCGAAGCGTTCAAGGTCAACAGCATCGACTATCTGCTCAAACCGCTCAATACGGACGACGTTCGCCGCGCCCTCGCCAAACTGCGCCGCCTGACCTCCACCGAGCGCAGCGACTACGGTTCGCGTGTCCGCACGATGGCCGTCCGCCGTCATGAGGATGTCTTCCTGGTGCATGTGCGCGACCGGATCATCCCCCTCCGGCGCGAACAGATCGCCTTCTGCTATACGTTTAACGAGAAGGTCACGGCCTACGGCTACGACGGCACGGCCTATCCGCTGGATAAGACCCTCGAAGCGTTGCAGGCCCTGCTGCCCGAGGCCGATTTCTTCCGGGCCAACCGCCAGTTCATCATCGCACGCCGCGCGGTGAAGGAGATCGCCGTGTGGTTCGGGAGCCGCCTCACGCTGCACCTTACGGTCGAAACGCCCGAGCGGATCGTCATATCCAAGGCACGGGCTCCCGAATTCAAGGAGTGGCTGAAGTCGGTTCACCCTGTCGAATAGGCGGTTGACCGCGCCGTTCTGTCGTTTCACCCGGAGTTCCGTTCCGGGTTTTTCATTTTGGCTTTACCTTTGTACCAGACCCCGGAAAAGGGATTTCCGGAAACGAGCTATTTTTTATAGTGATGTACAACCTAATTTCGAAAGTTATGAAAAAGAAGATTTTTGCGGCCGTCACGGCCCTCTGCCTGATGGCAGGAACGAGCGTTTTCGCTCAGCAGCAGAATAAATCCGATGCCCCGAAGGAGCGTCCGACGGCCGAGCAGATGGCTCAGCGCAAGACCGACAGGATGACCGAGCAGCTGAAGCTCACCGAGGCGCAGGCCAAGCAGGTCTATGCGATCAACCTCGCGCAGATCAAGGAGATGATCGCCCAGCGCGAGAAGATGGAGGCCGCCCGCAAGGCCGAAGCCGAAAAGATGAAGTCGATTCTGACGACCGAACAGTTCATGCAGTGGTCGCAGATGCAGCAACAGCAGCAGATGCGTATGTCGGGCCAGCGCGGTCACGGTCCGCAGGTGATGCACAAGGGCGGCAAGGACGGTAAGAAAAATGCCGAATGCAAGGATAACTGCGACAAGCCGCGTCCGGCAAAGGACAAAAAGGGAAAGGAGTGAGGTTAGGATTCTCAGGCTTGTAGCAGTCGAGGGTGCCGGTCCGGTCGACTGGCACCCTTTTTTTGTCGATTCGCCCGTGCGGCAGGCGTGAATTTGCTGCAAAAATGCTATTTTTGCCCGGCTAATCCGGCTAACCCGGCCAAGAGCCGGGATTTAGGGGCGGCGGAATGAATGGACTCTTTCAATCCGGTTCTGCGCTTCTACGAAAAAGAGATATACACATACAGGCAAACATGAAAAGAATACTACTGACTACCCTGCTGACGCTCTGCGCGGCAGCGGTTTTCGCCCAGCGGGGCAGCGTGACGGCCACGGTCGTCAATGCCGACACCGGGGAAAGCGTCGCCGGGGCCGTGCTGATCGTGTCACCCGTCAAGACCCCGGAGAAGCAACAGGGCTTCACCTCGGCATTCAAAGGCGCGGTTTCCATGCCGTCGCTCGCTTACGGAGAATACAAACTTTCGGTGTCGTTCATCGGCTACAACAACCTCGACACGACGTTCCGGGTTTCGGCCCCGAAACTCAACCTCGGCGTGCTGAAACTCAAACCGGGCGTGCAGATCGAGACGGTCGTCAAGGAGGCCAAGGCGCTGCGCACCTCGCAGAAAGGCGATACGGTGAGCTATAACGCCGGAGCGTTCAAGGTCGTCGCCGACGCCGATGTCGAAGGACTGCTGAAAAAAATGCCCGGCATCACCGTTACCGACGGTACGGTCGAGGCGCAGGGCGAAACGGTCAAGAAGATCTTCGTCGATGGCAAAGAGTTCTTCGGCGAGGATGTCACCACGGCCATCAAATCGCTTCCGGCCGAGGCCGTCGATCGCGTGGAGGTCTATAACAAACTCTCCGACGCGGCCGAATTTTCGGGCATGGACGACGGCGAGGGCTACAAGGCGCTCAACATCGTCACCCGTCCGGGCATGCGGCAGGGGCAGTTCGGCAAGCTCTACGCCGGATTCGGATACGATGCCGACACCGAGACCGAGGACAAATTCAAATACATCGCCGGCGGCAATGCCAACATATTCAGCGGCGACAGCCGCATTTCGCTCATCGGGCTGTTCAACAACGTCAACCAGCAGAATTTCTCGTTCGAGGACATTTTAGGCGTTTCGGGCAGCGGAGGCGGCGGACGCCGCGGCAGCGTGGGCCAGTACATGATGCGTCCGCAGAGCGGCGTGGCGACGGTCAACGCCATCGGCATCAACTACTCCGACTCGTGGGGCAAGCGCGACCAGGTGACGTTCCAGGGCAGCTATTTCTTCAACAACACTAATACCGAGAACCGTTCGACGGTGGAAAAGTGGTACGAGGCTCCGATGCGTCTCGATACGTTGATGACCAACGGCTATTCCGACACGAAGGGCTACAACCACCGGTTCAACGCCCGTCTGGAGTGGAAAATCTCCGAGAATCAGAACCTGATGATCCGTCCGCGTTTTAGCTACCAGTCCAACGACCCTTGGAGCCGCACGACGGGTTGGCAGTTCGGCGCCCCAAATCTGGAAAATCCGGCTGCTGGCGGCAGCGGTTATAGTTATACGGATAATTTCAGCGATGCCTTGCGCCACGGCTACAATGTCGGGACGAGCGCCGTTTACCGGGCCAAACTGGGCAAGAACGGCCGCACGATCACCCTCGACGGGTCGTTCAGCTACTCGGACAACACGAACAATTCGAATTCGTGGTCGAATGTCCTGGCAACCCAGCCCGACCGACCGGTGATCGACCCGGAGACCGGCGTCTGGAACCCGGAGAATTACACCGAACTGCGCTACCTGCGCAATCTGGCGCCTTCGTCGTCGTACAGCCTGCGAGGCAGCCTCACCTATACCGAACCCGTGGCCAAGTACGCGCAGGTGAGCTTCCAGTACCGCGTGTCCTACAACTCGCAGGAGCGCGACAAGCGTTCCTACATCACGGGCGACGACTTCTCGATCGCCGGGCTTACCCCCGACCGCTCGCTGTCGAACTCCTATGAAAGCGGCTATCTGACGCAGAGCGTGGGCCCCGGCTTCCGTTTTTCGAAGGAGCGCAACACGTTCATCGCCAACGTCTACTACCAGCGTTCGGCCCTCGACGGACAGATCGTGCGCGACGATGCCGAGAAGATCAAACATGCCTACAACAACGTGACCTATTTCATGATGGGGCAGTTGAACATCAACCGCGAAAACTCGCTGAGGCTCTTCGTTTCCTCCTACACCGACAGCCCGTCGATCACCGATTTGCAGAGCGTTTACGACGTTTCCGACGCCCAAAATATCACCCACGGTAATCCGAATCTGAAACCGACCTATTCGCACCGGGTGAATTTCCACTACACCAACTCCAACGTCGAGAAGGGCCGGACTTTCATGTGGATGTTCTCGATGAATACGACGCTGGATTACACGGCTTCGCACCTGGTGCAGCGGCCCGGTGACATCACCATCGACGGACAGCTCTATACGCCTAATTTCTACTCGACGACCACCAACCTCGACGGTTACTGGCAGTTGCGGACCCACCTGAGCTACGGACTGCCGATCGGGTTCCTCAAATCGAATTTCAACGTCATGGCAGGCGTCGTCTACACCAAGACCCCCAGCATGCTGGGCGGCACGGTGGACGCTGCGACCGGCATGATTTCGGGCGGAGATCGCAACGACACCAAGAATATGGGTTATGATTTCCGGGCCGTGCTGGGCAGCAACATTTCGGAGAACGTCGACTTCACCCTCTCGTGGAACGGCACCTACAACGAGGCGACCAACTCGCTGAACACGGACAAGTCGAAGAACCGCTATTTCAACCACACGGCGCAGGGCAACCTGAAAGTGGTCTTCCCGCTGGGCTTCACCTTCACGGCGAGCGCGGCCTACTCGCAGTATATCGGTTTCACGAACGATTACTCGGAAGATTACCTGCTCTGCAACGCATGGCTGGGCAAAAAGGTCTTCAGGAACAAGCGCGGCGAGGTGATGATCGGTGTCAACGACCTTCTCAACCAGAACCGGGCCTTCTCGCGCACGACGGGTTCGGGCTATACGCAGAACTCCACCAACAGCGTCATCGGACGTTACTACATGGTGCAGTTCACCTACAACCTGCGCCGCTTCGGCAAGAAAGGTTCGCGCAATCTCAAAGATTACGGCGTGGAGCAGCAGTCCGGCAGCCAGCGCCGCATGGGTCCCGGCGGTCCCGGCGGACCTCCCCCGGGAGGTTTCCACGGTGGAGGCCCCGGAGGATTTTAGCAATGGCAAATAACAAAAACGTCAGGTAGAAACCTGACGTTTTTGTTTGAGGATAGGCGCAGAACCGGATCGTTAGCGTGTACTTGCCCGTCGCCTCCTAAAACCCGTTTCTTGCGCGGGCGGCGGATTGTGTGATCTCCCCGTTGCTCTTAAACGGAACTCTTGGCTCTGTGTTCGCGGCGGATCACCTGATGAATGCCGATGCAGGCCAGCCCGCCGTAGACGACCGTGAGAATGACGAGCCACTTGATCTCGGCGAAGACCTCGGGGATCGTAGCCCCCATCGTTTGAATGCGGATGAAGCCGTTGACGCCGTGGCTGCTCGGGAACAGCTGTCCGAGGTTGAAAAGCCAGTCGGGAATGCCCTGCTGCGGATAGGACACGCCGCTGAGCATCAGTATCGGAATCGAAGTCCACAACAACAGCAGCAGCGAGTTTTCGCGGTAGCGGAACAACGTCGAAACGGCGATTCCCATAGCGATGCAGGCCGCCAGATAGACCCCCATGAAGAGCATCACGGCTCCCGTCGTGCCGTTCATCGGGAAGTGGAACAGCCGGTAGTGAAGCCCGAGGATGTAGGTGCAGGTCACGGCGTAGATCAGTGCGTAGACCAGCCCGCGTCCCAGGACGATCGGCAGCGTTGACATCCGCCGCCGTCCTGCGGGGCAGAGTTTGTGGTAGAGTCCGAATTCGCGCCACGTACCGCCGATCATGCCGATGCCGATGAGCATCGTCTGCTGGATGATGACCATGATGATGGCCGGCATGACGAACGTTCCGTAACCCAGATAGGGGTTGAAGAGGTTGTGCGACTGGTAGATCACGGGCTGGGTCGTGGCCTGCGCCTGCGGGATGTTGGCTCCCTTGGCGATCAGGCGCTGGAATTCGACCATCGCCCCCGTCTTGCCGATCGAGGTCACGACCTCCTGGAACACCTGTCGGTACATCAGGAAATAGCTGGCGTCGCAGTAGATCGCCACATTGGCCTGCTCGCCGCCGTAGAGCTTCTTTTCGTAGTCCGCGGGGATGTAGACCACGCCGTAGATCTTGCGGGCGTAAAACAACTCCCGGGCCTCCTCCATCGAGGTCGGCGTGTAGGCGACGTAGGTGTTGGGCCCGGCGTTGAAGGTGTCGATCAGACTGCGGCTGGTCGGCGTGCGGGATTCGTCCACCACGCCGATCGGCACGTTGCGCAGCACCTGCGAACCGTAGGCCAGCGAATAGGCCGTGGCGTAGATGATGAGTGCGAAGATCAGGATCAGCATGGCGCCGCCGTCCTTGAAGATCGTCTGGAACTCGTTGCGGATGACCGCCCCCAACTGCTTCCAATAGGAGGCCATCTGGTGTGTGAATCGACTCATACTATAACCTCCCCCAGAATTTTTCCTCCGTGCATACCTTTTTCAGACGCGGCAGGCAGAGGAGCGGTAAGACAATGAAGAGCATCATATATCCCAGATCGGGCAGCGAGTAGACCCACGGCGCTCCGCGGAGCATCTGATCGACGAAGATGTCGGTGTAGAACGTGAACGGGAAGATCTTGCTCACCCACTGCATCGGCTCCCACATGGCCATGATCGGGAACGTGAGTCCCGAGAAAGTGAACGCCAGCACCGAATATCCGCCGCCGATCGAGAGCGACAGCCGCAGATTGGCCAGCAGCGAGACGATCAGCACCGAGATCGACTGATAGCTGAGGATGAACAGCAGCGTGCCGATGAGAATGACCGTGAGACTGCCGTTCAGAGGCGTTCCCACGATCTTGAAATTGATCAGAAGCATCACCAGCGAGATCAGGAACATGATGGCCGTGATGGGCAGCACCTTGCCCAGCAGGGCCGCCCAGACGGAGCCGTTGCCCGCGGCCATCCATTCGCGGGCGGTCGCGTGTTTGAGTTCGGTGCCGATGGAGAAGATGGTCACCATCACCACGAAGATCATCAGCATCATGGGCATGAAGCTCGGCGAGAGATAGTACCCGTAGTTGATGTGGGGATTGAACAGCACGTGGCGGTCGAAACGCACGGGCATCAGCTGGGTCATGGCCTGCCGCTGGGTGAGCCCCTGCTTCATCAGCACCTGGAGCTGGACGCCGGCCGTGAAGGTCGTCACGGCGGTCTGAATGTCCTTCGACAGCAGTCCGTTGACCGATATGTTGGTTCCCGATATGTAATTCTCCAGATGGGTCTGGCTGTTGCTCAGGATGTTCTTTTCGAAGAAGGCCGGGATCTGCACGATGGCTATGATCTTTCCTTCGCGCATCAGCCGCTCGCCCTCGTCCATCGACTGAATGTCGTATGCGACCATCGCCGTAGGCGTGTCGTCGATCATCTGTGCGACCTTGCGCGAGAGCGTCGTATGGTCTTCGTCCAGCACGGCGATCGGGATGTTGCGTATCGCGCCCTTGTTGAACAGCAGGGCGAAGAACGCGAACGACACCACGGGCAGCACGACCATCAGCACGAAATACATCGGCTGATGGGTCAGCCTGTGCATTTCGCGCCGCATGACGGCTCCGGTATGGCTCAGGAATCCGGGCATCGCCTATCGTTCGATTTTGTCCCAGTCCACCAATACGCTCATTCCCGGACGCATGTGCGAGACCGGCGAAACGGGCTTGACCTTCACGGCGAAGGTGCGGATGTCGAATCCTCCCTGCGTGCGGGTCGCGGCCCACGTGGCGAAATCGGCCTGCGGGGAGATATACGTCACTTCGAACTCCACGTCGGCATCCAGCGCCGGCACGTATCCGTTCATGCGCATTCCCATCCGGATACCGGGCATCAGCGTCTCCTTGATGTTGAAAGTCACCCACATGTCGCTCATGTCGAGGATCGCCACCACGGGATAGCCGCTGCCGACCAGCTCGCCCTGTTCGGCGATGATCGTCGAGATCTCTCCCGTGACGGGCGAGTAGACCATCGCGTCGCTGAGGTACGACTCGACCTCGCTGACGGCGCCTTCGGCCTGGCGGACACGCGCCGCTGCGGCCTCCTTGTCCTCCTTGCGGGCTCCGTCCGAGGCCAGGTCATACTGCGCTTTGGCGGCCTGCGCCGTCGCCTCCATGGCCTTGTAGTTGGCCGAGGCTTCGTCGAGCTTCTGGGCGGGCACCACCCCGTCGTTGTAGAGGTTCTGCACACGCTCGAAGGTCTTGCGTGCCAGTTCCAGCCCCGCCTGGGCCTTCTCCCACATGTTCAGCGCGGCTTCGATCTGCTGGATGCGCGCACCGGCTACGGCGGCGGCGTCCAGCGCCGCA
>OGQU01002616.1_pt1 | contig 11135 bp, 10 predicted proteins | sample 1553341 | NCBI WGS metagenome assembly OGQU01 (sample SAMEA2579920, study PRJEB22360) | human gut metagenome | biome: human gut; feature: human-associated habitat; material: faeces | place: Denmark | collected 2008/2010 | reverse complement strand
ATTCCCCCGCATGTACATCCTCTATCTTTCCATTTCTGTATACAGCCACACTTAATGCTTTTGCCAACCTTTTCAACACAATATCTCGTATAATTCCTTTTCTTTCAATAAATTTTATTTCTTCATCCGTTTTTAATTTCTTAATCTCGTTTACTACTTCTTTTTCATACAAACTGTATATAGTTTCAAATACCATTATCTTCATACCTCATTATTGTCAATCTATTGTTAATCATAAAGTAATCTATCACTTTCTTTTTAAACGTATCGATTTCGGTCCCTTTAAGATGAATAATATTTTTCTCACTCCACTATTCCCTCACCGTATCCTGTGAAAAAATACTCCTTAAGCAGAGTTATTATCACCTTCTGGCTCTCCCTGCTATGTGTGATTGCATAGTATCTTCTGCCAAACTTCGCTTTCCGCTCTTCCTCACGAATTCCAATCTCCGCCCCTTTTGAGGTAACCCGCTTCGTCTTGCTGCCATCATCCATGTCCAGTTCTTCAATGTAGCCATTTTGCTGTAGCAGACCATTAATAAATGCCGCTGTCAGCTTTTTCATGCCTGTGATTCCCTGTTTCTGATTCAGTTCATTTATACGATTCGCCAGCTCAGAAACAATACATTCATCGACGATCTCCACATCATCAAGCATGTTCGGATCAATATAGAACTCTTTCTTCCTGACTGTTTTCTCTTTTCTGCGCTGCTTTTCCGATTCCACACCTTGTGTCCCTAAGTCACCAGGATTGTCAGAATCCAAAGCTTCCGCTTTCATGCTCTCCACATATTCCGTATGTGCAAGGCAGAATTCGTCTATAATCTCTGCAAATGTCTCTCCATAACTCTCCGTCTTCTGCACTCCCATACCATATACGTTCTTCATATCCTCACTGTTTCTCGGCAACTTAATGCACATATACTTGAGAGTCTTATCCGAACAAATGATAAATGGCGGCACATTCTGCTTCCTTGCGAGCTCCAGGCGTCCAGCCCGGAGAAGTTCAAACAGTTCCATTCCCTCATCTGTCAGATCAGCCATCACCGCCATCTTTTTCACAGCACGTTTGTCTGTTATGTATGACTGCTCAGTCTCTTCCTCCGTCACAACACAATTACTGCATTTGTCACATGTGCAAGGGCTTTCATCTCCAAAATACCTCAGTATATACTGTCTCAGGCACTGATCCGTTTCACAATAACGTATCATTTGATTCAGCTTCCGCTGGTCATTTGCCCGCAGTTCATCATCGTCTATGCCTGCATTTGCAGAACTGACCTTATGTTCCAGCAAACGCTTGTTTATCATGATATCCTGCTTTGAGAAGAACAGTACGCACTCCGCTTCCTCACCATCACGTCCGGCTCTTCCAGCCTCCTGATAGTAATACTCAAGGCTCTGCGGCATATTATAATGAAGCACATACCTCACATTTGACTTATCAATACCCATGCCAAATGCATTTGTCGCCACCATCACACTGAGCCTGTCATATGTAAAATCCTCCTGACTCCTCTTGCGCTCCTCCATCGATAATCCGGCATGATACCGACCGGCAGATATTCCATGTGCCACCAACAATTCGTGTACCTTCTCCACATTCTTCTTGGTAGCACAATATATGATCCCGCTCTCTCCCTCATGTCTCTTGACATAGTTCAATACACTGTTGTCCGTCTCACGTCCGCCTTTCCTGTTCACAACCTTGAAGAACAGATTCGGTCTGTCAAATCCTGTGACAATCGTGACAGGAGATTCAAGTCTAAGATTCTGGACGATATCCCGCCTTACTATATCTGTTGCTGTAGCGGTAAACGCACTCACAACAGGGCGCACTGGCAGCTTATCTATAAAATCCGCTATTTCCAGATAGCTTGGTCTGAAATCCTGTCCCCACTGGGATATGCAATGAGCCTCATCAACTGTCACCATTGCAAGACTTGCCTTGCCGGCAAAATCCAGAAACTGCGCAGTGCCAAGTCTCTCCGGGGTAACATACATGAGTGTATATCTGCCCTGTCCGGCATATTCCAAAGCTTTTCTGATCTGTCCTTCTGTCAATGTACTATTGATATACGCAGCGTGAACTCCCGCCTGGTTCAGTGCCTTAACCTGATCCACCATGAGTGATATGAGCGGTGAGATAACTATTGTCACTCCCCTACCGGCAGCTCCCATCAACAAAGCCGGCAACTGATAACAAAGCGACTTACCGGCTCCGGTTGGCATAATTCCAAGCACATCCCTTCCTGCAAGTATTCCATCTATAAGCTCCTGCTGTCCTGATCTCAGACTGTCATATCCAAAATAGTGTTTTAATGTCTCCTGTAAATCCAATCTATGTCCTTTCCGCAATATAACTGTTGACTTTTCCTGTAGCATGTTTTATTCTTATTCCATTAAGAAATGGGTTTTCTACTGAGTAATGTCATCTGACTGGAAAAGGCTACCCGTTTCTTTTTTTATATTCATAATATCGTATAAATATTTTTTTCCATCCTCGCTATGCCTTATAATCATTGCCACATGATAAACATTATATCTTATTACTTCTCTACGCTCACTGTACACAGGCAAAGCAAAGCGGGATTCATACCTATACCAACCATATTTTGCATCTTTTTCGTGCTTTTTCTTCGAATTTTCTGTATGCCGTTTTTCTGTTGCAATTTCAATAAGCTCTGGTATTCCCTGGGCGGCATTCGCTTTTGCCTTAGCATTTGCACCTTTCAATACTCTGGTATATTCTGAATGTGCATACTCATCCGGCAAATCAGCCCCTATATAAATCTCATCTTCCGTATCTGAAATCAAATAAAATTCTCCAACAAATCTTTTTAAATATGCTTCCACATCGTTCCACTTTATTGATTGCTTACCCATAAAAATAATATCATTGATAAACACAATATTATTCCCATCCACATCCTGTATAACGGCAACATTTCTCTGTGGTGTCCCGGTCGCTTTTCTCTCTGTCTTGTCAATAAGCTCCATATATCTGAGCATATGCTTTCTCACATAATTATCCGATCTGCGATAACACTCAATGAGATATTTCTCATCAGCACTATAATCGACGCTGCTGTTCTCAGCCCCGTCTTCTCCAAGAAGCTCTGCCAATGACATGTCAAGTGCCTTACAGATAACAACCAGCTTGTCCGCCTGTGGATTGATCTTCTTCTTTTTCCAGTCATTTATCGTGCTGGTTGAAATCCCCGTTCGCCTCGAAAGCTCTGACTGGCTCATACTCAGTTCGTCAAGCCTTGCAAATATCTTCTCATATACCTTCAAAATATGTCCCCCTGCTTCTTCCGACTTTTCGGACATTGTATCATATATTCACCCTTGCTGCAATATCTACAGCAAGATCGGACCTGTATGTGAATCTTACGGTCGCACCGTGCTGGTAATCGGCGGGGAAAAAGCTCTAGCTGCCGCCTACCAAAAGATAGCTGCGGCTGTCGCCAAGACAAAACTTACTATAATTGGAAAGGAACTGTTCGGAGCAGACTGTACCTACGACAATGTGGAGCGTCTTCGCGCACTCCCTGTCTATCAGCAGGCCGACATGGTATTTGGAGTCGGTGGCGGCAAGGCACTGGACACAGTCAAATGCCTGTGCATAACTGACGACAAACCCGTATTTACATTTCCAACCATCGCATCCAACTGCTCTGCCTGTACATCGGTATCCATCATGTACAATCCGGATGGCACATTTTTGAAGCCGCACTTCTTTATAAGACCGGCCATGCATGCGTTCATAGACACCGAGATAATCGCCAAGGCGCCAAGCTGCTATATGTGGGCCGGCATAGGTGACACCTATGCGAAATACTACGAATCGACCATATCCTCCAGGGATGAACGCCTGGAACATTTCACATCGATTGGAGTTGCCGTAAGCCGTATGTGCCGGGATCCACTGCTGTCCTACGGGCCCAAAGCATTTGCCGATCATCAGAAAGGGCTGTGCACGTATGACGTTGAACAGGTCATCCTCTCCATAGTGGTGACCACCGGCATTGCCTCTATCTTCCTCACAAAGGACTGCACCCCGGACTACAACAGCGGTCTGGCCCACGCCATATTCTATGCGCTGACCAATTACCCTGTCATAGAGAAAAATCATCTTCACGGTGAAGTTGTAGGATTTGGCGTCCTGATCGCACTTATTGTTGATGGACAAATGGATGAATTCGAGAAAGTATACGAGCTCAACAAAGCCATACATCTCCCGGTATGCCTGAATGACATAGAGATCACGGAAGAAGAGTGGGAAGAAACCATGAATCGCATACCGGATATGTCCGATGTGGCACATTATCCATACAAGGTGACAAGAGATATGCTGGTCAAGGCTATGAACGAACTTGATATGAGGAACAAAGAATAAGCTGATATTCAATGACAGGAGAATCACATAATGGAGAAATCAACGCAGTCGAAAAGTAAATATTCCATAATATTAGGAGTTGCCTTTGTGTGGTTCACCACCCACTTTGGCGGCGGCTTCGCATCAGGCGCCCAGATATACAGCTACTATGTACGCTATGGAGTCTGGTGTCTCATCACGCCAGCCATCGCCATGATCTACAATGCGGTATTCTTCGCATACTGCCTGTATTTTGCAAGAAAACACGAAGTCTATGACTACCGTTCATACAACAATGCCCTCTATGGCAGATTTGCCCCTATATTCTCAAATCTCTTCGAAGTGCTGTACATCTGTGTCATGTGTGTCGCGCCTGCAGTGGCATTTGCTACAGGCGGCGCGACCTTGAGCACTCTGACAGGTCTGCCATATCTTGTCTGTACACTCGTCATAGGCGTATTTATATTCATAGTTGCCATATTCGGAACTGACCTGGTGCGCAGAGTTGCATCCGTTTTATCCATATGCATCATCGTCGGACTGCTCATCGTGTACATTCCGAATATCATCGCGAGCTCACATGAGATCAGCCAGACCGCATCGACCATGAACTCCGACGCATTTCCTCTTGGCAAGGCACTTTACTCCGCATTCCTGTACGGGACTTTCCAGCTTGCAAATGTAGCTGTATTCGTGCAGCATGCCAGATCATTTGACAAACCGAAGGACGCGGTAAAAAGCATGGGAATAGGATGCGTGATAAATATAATCATGATGACCGTTGTCGTTCTTGGAATAATGACTGTGGCATCAAATCCTGACATGGCAAAACAGAGTGTGCCTACTCTGTTCATGGTTCAAAGCGGCGTGGGCAGTCGATTCCTGACACCGCTCATCTCCGTTCTTATAATACTAGGTGCCGTGTCCACCGCGGTGAATATGGTAGCCGCAATGGTCGCAAGAATTTGCAGCCAAAAATCCGTTAAACCTGCCAACAGTCCTGCTGCAGGCTCAGCCCGAATAACCCGCAAAGAGATCATAGCTGCGCTGATCTGCTGCCTTGCCGACTTTGGAATTGCGCAGTTCGGCCTGCTGACACTCATCCAGAAGGCTTACAGTTTCCTAGCCTATCTGGCAATTCCTGTTATTCTGATTCCTTATGTAGTCAGGATGATATGGGAAAGGACTAAGAAATAGCCTCCAGAAAAAGCATAGCCTCAATCGCCGGTGTCTTTGAAGCATATTCGGCATTCTCTATGCCATTGGTAAGCAACAGCCGTTCCCAAAGCTTAGGATAATTGGAGAAATCAAATGTGTTGTCATCCAGTATCACGTATTCATCTATCTCAGGGTGTTCCGTCAGATAGCTCTGGATGCCCTCGCCTCTGCCAACCCAGACATCAGTTGTCTTTCCAGACAGGCTTAGTCCAAATTTGCCCAGCATAGATACAAGATATGAGAAGTCATCCCCGTCTTCTCTCATAAGCTTCCAATCCGAAGTCAGAATAATCGCCGCATCGCCAAACTGTTTTAACGCCTTTTTCAGCAGCCTCACTCTGGACTCGTCTATCCCGGTTCTTCCACTCGGAGCCCCCACAACTGTCGTCCGGGTATTCAATACACCATCTATGTCCAGAAACAATGCAAAACTCATATGACTTCTCCTTTCTTGCGAATGCAGCACATATATAATGCGCTGGCATTTACCATTTATAAATCTCTCTTATCAAGATCAACTTATATCATATACACTTCTAAGTCTCAGCTTATCCACGCTTCCACTTATAACCTTTACAGTCTTTGAATCTGCATTCAGGTCAAAATAGTTATCCGACAGGATAAGATCCTCATTCTGGTTCAGGATCTCCACACTCTTCGCATAAGCATCCGCACTGACTGTGATATAGTCGCCATCCACTGTCGCCTGCAAATGAGGCTCCTCGTAGCAGAAATACTTCGGATATGAGAATATGACAGTCCCCTCTGATATTACCTGTCCTTTCATGCTTGCCTGATAGCTCACATACTGGTGGTAAATGTCGATACCAGGAAGTTCAACCTTGTCAAGCCATACGCTCGTCAGCGCTGGCGCAGTGATCTCCTCCTCGTGGGATTCAAGAACACGAGCTGACGCGTCCCTCAACTGCCAGGACACAAGGAGCTTCTCCATATTCATGGTTTCATTTGCCACGCAGAGGCGTATGGACTTCGGGAATTCAAATGGAAGTCTCACCAGCTCCTGTCCGCTTCCAAGCAAGCCCTCCTCTTCACAGGAGATCATGATCGGTGCAAAGAAACGTCTTGCATAGTAGTGAAGTGCTTTTAAGCGCTGGCAGTAATCCACACTGGACCAGGATGCAACCGGCCAGCAGTCGTTGAACTGCCAGTACACCGCTCCCATGCACCTATCATCATTTCTGTTTCTTCGAAAATGCTCGACGCCATACCTGATGGCATCCGCCTGCAGAAGCTGCGATGCGTAGATAACCGTCTCGAAATCAGATGGATATCTATATGTCTGCTGCATATAATTCATTATCTTTCCATTTGCCGAGCCATTTCTCTGATGCCGCTCCATAATGTATGAAAAGATATTCATATCACGTTCATCATCCGTAAATGTCTCAACAGTTTTCTTTGAAGGAAATGACTGGAAACCGAATTCGGAAAGATATCTGAAGTAAAACTTTCTGTACTCAGAAAATGGCTTATCACCATGCCACACAGCCCAATAATGCACATCACCACGGTTCTCGTCTCTCGGATCATCAAATGAACCACCTGAGGACGGGCTCGCTGGCCAGTAGAATACCTGTGGAGCATACTGCTTCATGATCTTAGGGAGAATTCGCTCGTACATAATAATATAGTCCCGCACCTCGCTGTCCTTGCTCACCCAGTTTCTCTCCTTAACAAACTGTTCCATCTCGTTATTGCCACACATAAGCCCGAGTGACGCATGATGGCGGATCCTCTTTAAGTTGTCAATAAATTCCGCGGTGATATTTGCCTCAAATTCCGGAGTGAGATCGTAGACAGCACACGCAAACATGAAATCCTGCCACACCACAAGTCCCATCTCATCACACATATCATAGAACCAGTCGTCCGGATAATAACCACCGCCCCACACTCTTATAGAATTGAAGTTCGCAAATACCGCCTTCTCAAGCAGAGTCCTTGTGGTCTCAGGTGTCACACGTCCAAGAAGATGGTCCTCCGGAATGTAATCCGCACCCATAGCAAATATATTTACACCGTTTACGCAGGTGGCAAATCTCTCACCCCATTTGTCCTTTGTACGATCCATGGTTATTGTTCGAAGACCAATCTTTCTCGTCCAATTGTCAACTACAGTGCCGTCATTTTTCACAAGGTCAACAGATACAGTGTAAAGGTTCTGCTCTCCATACCCACGCGGCCACCAGAGCTGTGGGTTGTCTATATGTATATTCTTCGTGATATCTTCATTTAATATTCTATTTATAATTTCGTTTCCAACCGGATCTACTACTCTAAATTTTACACTCAGCTGTCCCGTCTCTGATCCAGAACCAATATACTTCCGGACAAATTCTATCTCCGGCTTTATATCAAGTTCCACTGAGTCCTGACCATGATGCTGCAGGATTTCAACAGAATCTATCCGTGCGGTATCAATGCCAAGCAAGCTGACCGGCCGCCATATTCCTGCATCTGGAAGATGTGCGCCCCAGTCCCAGCCAAACATGCAGTGAGCTTTTCTGATATGTACAAATCCGTTCATGGCATCCTCGGTTCCCCGTGTTGGAGCCTTCGCAAATGCATCTGCGATGAACTTTGTCGGCGAATAAAAATATACACTTAATATATTATCCGACTGCTTCAGGATATCCTTTACCGAATACTCCCATGTCCTGTGCATATTGTCGGCGTGTCCAAGCTTCACACCATTTAGCGTGATATCCGCAATGGTGTCCAGCCCTTCAAACCGAAGGATAACCTCATCCGATCCCAGCAGCTCATCATCACACGAAAAGCTGGTGCGGTACTCATAATCGTAATCCATCAGCTTCAGTGCTTCTATCTCATTGTCCTTCCAGAATGGATCTTCCATCTTACCCGCCTGCAGCAGATCCCCATACACCGATCCCGGCACTGTCGCCATAATCCAATCGTCATCGCCTACGCGATGCATTTCCCAATTGTTGTTTACATCAATTTTTTTCATTTTTTCTCCATGGGGACGTTCCTTTTGTCACAAAGAGTGTCCCTCTGTCTTATAAAATTGGGGACGTTCCTTTTGTCACGCAAAGCGTCCCTCTGTCTTATAAGAATCGTGACATGGGGACAGTCCTCGTGACAAAAACAACGTCCCTACTACAGCATCTTCTCTGTCCACTCTTTTTCTTTAAATCCAGGCAGCACGAACTCCTTATCAACGGCAAGTGGTCTCTTCACCAACATGCCATTTGTCGCAAGAAGCTGTAACTGCTCATCCTCGCTCATGTCCGGAAGCTTGTCCTTCAGTTTCATCTCCTTATACAGCATGCCGCTCGTATTGAAGAATCTCTTGAGCGGAAGTCCACTCTTCTCATACCATTTCTTAAGCTCCTCATATGTTGGATTGTCGTCCACAATGTGGCGCTCCGTGTATTCGATCTTATTCTCGTCCAGCCATTTCTTTGCCTTCTGGCAGGTTGAACACTTTGGGTAACATATAAATTCCATCGCCTTTTCTCCTTTTCTATTTGGCTTATTGATGCAAGCCTCAATTTCATCATATCAAGTTGCTTAATGATTTTCTCTCCAATATTTCTGACAAATGTCACACATCCCCATGTCATTTACTCTAAGTGGAGAAAGTTTCAGGTAGTTTAGGACTTCGGTTTTTCTGTCCATGGAGTCTCCTTATCTTCTTTATCCTTTTTAGGCAATGCTGGATGCTGCATTGGCTATATTACAGCCTCATTTTCTTTATGCTCATTTACAGAAAGATTTTCCATCAAATCTTCACCAATTTTATAGACGGATAACTTATCGATTGCCATTTGAACCTGAAACTCATTTAGCTCGATCTCAACATCATGAATATCTCCGCTTCTTGGCAGTCTGACATGAATAACTGCAAAATGCTGAAACTCCTCCGTATTATAAATTCCATCCTCATACTTCTTAAGGCGTACTATTTTTCTTGATATTCCTTCCACCAGCCGATAATCTACTGCATATATTTTTTCTCTGTGAATCCATGTAAATGTGTAGTTCCAAATGCTAATGCATTTGTTTTATAGAAAAGCATCTGACTTTTTAAATATGACGCTTCAAGCTCCTCATAATCGATATCGCCCTTCAGCCACTTCCGTACCGGCATTCCTATATACAGTGAAAACTCTAGCCAAAATAGGAATCCGAACAGACAAAATCCTATGATAGCCATATAATAACGCCCTAAAGGAATAAGACACAATGTACAAAACATCAGGAACAATAGCAATATCATATTAACAAGATATTCCCGTCTTTGAAATCTTTTTAATAAATCCAGTTTCATGCTTTGATATTTAGGTTTCTCAAATGTGTGCTCATTGAGATAGGCTACATATTTCTCATGCCACTCAGGGCTTTCAAAATAACTGCCATTCATATATTGTGCTTTCATCTCACGAGCTTTCGTATCTGCTTTACTTTCCTTGCAATACGCATAGAGCAAATATGCAATGAGCATCGGACAAGCAATGCATGCCGCACATTTTCCAGCCATATCTCCTATGACAAAAAACAGAAATAGTCCCAGAAGAACTGTAAAAACAATATACACAACCAATGATTTCTTTGTCATAGCGAATGGAAATTTGTCATTTTTTCTCATATAATTCTATTTTCTCCAACTACGAACTCATTTCACAACAATGGATACAACTATTCGCGTACACATTATCCGTCAGAACCACCTAAATACCGCATAAACTCAAGGTTTCTTGCTTAGCAAGCAGACGGTCTTCACATGAAAAGACAGCACTCTATGAATTACCGATTTGTGTCTGGAAGTTACTCATCCGAACCCATCCACATCATCACTGGTTTCATGCTACTTCTTCGCATTCTCTTCCAATTCCAACATGTACTTATCAAAATCAGACATGAACAGCCTATCCTGAATAACACGATATTTTTCAAATTCAGTTTCAGCTTTTGCCTTGGCAATCTCAGCAGTGATTTTGCCTGCATCCTGAAGAACATCTCTGTCGTCGGCCATCAAGAATAAATCCAAACGCTTTGCCCAATCCTCCATCGTCATTGGAATATGACGTTCCGCCCGATCCTCTGCCAAATCCAGATAAGCAGATACAATACGCTCTAATGAACGCATTTCCTTCTCTGAAAGATAATTCTTCGCAACACTCACATCACTTTTTACAATCTTGCCTTCCGGCGCTGCTGCCCAAGTAGTTAATCCCATGTGTGGCTTATCTGCATCAGCCCGCTCATAAATCAACTCTGCTGCTGTATGTCCGTGAACTGCATAATGCATCTTGTTTTGAACCTTTGCAAAGAACTGCTTTGTTGTTTTTGCTGTTCGGTCATAATCAAGAGCTGTAGCATAGATGTCCGTTATTTTCTGATAAAATCTCCGCTCAGAGAGACGGATCTCACGAATCTGCTCAAGCAGGCGGTCAAAGTATTCTACTGTAAGCACAGAGCCACCATTTTTCAGACGTTCGTCATCCATGACCCAGCCTTTAATAGTGTAGTCTTTCACGATACCATTGGC
>OGQU01002600.1_pt1 | contig 11180 bp, 9 predicted proteins | sample 1553341 | NCBI WGS metagenome assembly OGQU01 (sample SAMEA2579920, study PRJEB22360) | human gut metagenome | biome: human gut; feature: human-associated habitat; material: faeces | place: Denmark | collected 2008/2010 | reverse complement strand
TCTTTTAAAAGCTCATCCATTATATTATCAGCGCAGCCCTCCATCTGTTTAGCAATTCTTATACACATGAATGTCACATGTAAGAAATTCTTTACCTTACCATTCTCCCATATAACCTGTCCGCCAAGTCCTATTCTGTGTCCGCCTTTGATTGTCAGAAATCCATTTGCCATACAGGATTCATATGCATAAGATGAATAATTAGTTGCTATTGACAGTATCCTTGTTATCGTATGTTCATCTACAAGACTGGTTCCCATATGTTCTCCATTATCACATATGGCAGCAGGCAGTCTTCCTGTACGCAGACGGATTTCCCTGACATGCTGAAATCCTGCATATATTCCAATGTCTTTAATTAATTCATCCGGAAGAATTTTATAGAGTGATTCGTCATACAAAAAAAGCCCCTTCACTATTGTTTTTCACAATATATGAAAGGGCTGTCCGTTTTATTCTACTGACTTTAAAGATTCGACCATAGGAAGCTTCTTTAACTTTCCATACATGGCCAGATTAACTACAACTGAGAAAATCAATGTGATAAGATATGAATATATATATGTTGTCGGTTTAATAGCATATCCAAACATTATTGCATCCATCTCTACAGTAAGCATTATGTATATATGAAGAAGTCTTCCTAATAATAGTCCAAACACACCACCGATTAGTGTAAGGAATATATTCTCACGGTACACATACATACCTACCTCCGGGTCAAAGAAACCAAGTACCTTAATAGTTGCAATTTCTCTTCTTCTCTCCGATATATTAACATTTGTAAGATTATATAACACAACGAATGCAAGCAGCCCCGCTGATATTATAAGTACCCATGTTACCAGGTCAAGTGACTGTATCATATTTTCAAATCGTGTGACATTAGCATTAAGGAAACTCACACCCTTAATATAATCTCTTGTAAGGTATTCATCTCCCATATAACTTTCAGTTTCGCTTACATCTCCGTTAATCTTTATAAGTACCCTGTTGTTATCAGGAACATTTCCAAAAAGTTCATTATAATATTCTGTACTTATATATACATAATGATTAACATACATTTCTGTAATACCTGATACAACAGCCTCTGTCTGCTTTCCAGTGGATGATGTTACTGTAATCTTATCACCTTTCTTTACCCCTAAATCTTTTGATAACTTTTCAGTGATAACAACGCCTGAATCCCCAAGAGCCACATCATTATGTTTTCTTCTAGTTCTTAATGTCACATAATCTTTAAATGCATTCTTATCATCAACTATGACATATTCTGCTGTCTGTGTATCTTCACTGCTCTTAACATCATCAGAATAACCACAGTTTAATAGAAAATCATCAATGTGTACGTCCGCTGACATGTCACTTTCAAGTGTATCCATATCCTCCTGTGTAATCCCATCTGTAAATGTGGCAACACTGTCATAATGTATAAGTTCACCGTACTGGTTATGAATAAGACATTCTATACTGTTCTTAATACCAAAGCCTGCTGTCATAAGTGCCGTACAGCCTGCAATCCCTACAACAGTCATAAGAAATCTCTTCTTATACAGGAACAGATTACGCATAGTAACCTTCATTGTGAATGACATGTGTTTCCATATAAGTGTAATATGCTCAAGAAGGATTTTCTTACCGCTCTTAGGTGCTTTCGGACGCATAAGCTCTGATGGAACCTCTTCTAACTCACTGTAGCATGAAAAAAGAGCTGCTATAACTGTTACTAAAACCATGGTTGTAATGGCTATAATTGAAAGAAATATGTGGCTGTCGTACACTATTGGCGGAAGCTGGTATATTATATTCCAAGAATTATATATTACAAGCGGAAACAGTTTAAGACCTATGATACAGCCTGCTATTCCTCCAGTAACCGAAGCAATTAATGCATATGCTATATATTTGAATGCAATCACCTTTTTGCTGTATCCTAGTGCTTTATATGTTCCTATAAGTCCCCTTTCTTCTGCTACCATTCTTGTCATTGTTGTAAGACAGACAAGGGCAGATACAACTATAAAGAATATTGGAAATACCGTGGCAATGGCTTTCATCCTGTCTGCACTGGATTCATAATCTTTAAAAGAATACTGTTCCTGTCTTGTAAGCTCATACCATTTCCAGTCATCGCTGTCACCATATTTAGATTCAAAATCTTCCTTAGCCTGCGTCTCAATGCTATTAAAATCATAATCAGCAAGTGCTTTCTCATATGCCGGCTGGATATATGGCTCAATAATAGCTGAAACATCCATTCCTACAAAATAATTACTGTACTGTTCTGTAAGTGATTCTACAACATGGTCGTATATAGCCGCTTTGGCAGCCTCTTTTGCCTCATTTACTGAATCTTCATATACATCCTGTATGTCATCTTTTCTTACATTAATTCTGCTCTGTGAAATATTATCTATTCTGTCAGCCGTTTCTTTAACGAGATCTTTATATTCAGTTCCATATGTATCCAATTCCTTTGCTCCATCAACTGTCGCAAATACTTCATTGAAATAATCGGACATGAATTCATCTTCCGTAATATACATAAGATAATTAATCCTGCCGCTTCCAACATTAGTAGTTCCAAGGTCATAAGAAACATAATATGGTGTATATACTGTTCCTACAACCGTATACTCTGAATCTTTAAGACTGTCATTAATATCATCCTGTGTTCCGGATGAAAGCTTGATTGTATCTCCTATAGAAAAATTATCCTTGGTATCTTCATATCTTACAACACATTCACCGCTATTTTCAGGAAGCCGTCCTTCCTTGATTCGTAACTGGTTAATGTAATTCTCATTATTCCTGTCTGTATTATCAGGTACTGACATTATATGTACAGCGGTCTCTATGCTGTCTTTCCTGATAACTGCATCCTGTGAATATGCAGGATACACTCCCTTAACACCATCAACTGCTCTTATAGCTTTAATATCATCTTCATTAAAACCTATTGATGATAAAAGTCTTAAATCACTCATATTATAATCATCATAATAGTGATCCGTTGAATTCTTCATATCATTAGAAGATGCTGTTACTCCTGCAAAAAATGCTACTCCAATAGCAACAATTGCAAATATAGCTATAAATCTTCCAAATGTTCTCTTAATCTCACGAAAGAGATCTTTCCACACTGATTTTCCCATATTGTACAAGCCTCCATAGTATTACCAGTCTATCGCGTCTACTGAAACAGGATTGTCATTAATAACAACACTGTCAACGATACCATTCTTTATCTTAATAACTTTATCTCCCATTGCTGAAATTGCCTGATTATGTGTTATAACAACAACAGTAATTCCATTCTTCTTACACATATCACTTAAAAGCTTAAGAATGGTTTTTCCTGTATTAATATCAAGCGCTCCTGTAGGTTCATCGCATAAAAGCATCTTAGGATTCTTTGCAAGTGCTCTTGCAATGGCAACTCTCTGCTGTTCACCACCTGATAACTGTGACGGAAAATTTCCTATTCTGTCAGATAATCCCACAGCTTCTATTGTCTTAACAATATCAAGAGGCTCTTTACATATCTGCGTTGCCAGTTCAACATTTTCTTTGACAGTAAGATTCTGTACAAGATTATAGAACTGGAATACGAATCCGATATCATATCTTCTGTATGCTGTAAGCTGTCTCGAACTATACTTGTCAATTCTTTTACCATCAACAGTTATTTCCCCGGTAGTACATGTATCCATTCCTCCAAGGATGTTAAGAATAGTACTCTTTCCTGCACCACTAGGTCCTAATACAACAGCAAATTCGCCTTTATCAATCTTAAAATCCACTCCATTCAATGCTCTTATCTTTACATCACCCATTTTGTATATTTTCTTTACATTTTTAAATTCTATATATGCCATAGTTTCTCCTTTTTTATTCCAGACAGTATTAAATCACATATTAATCTATATATAATAATACCTTATAGCACTCATAAATTCAAATCATTTTAATATAATCATAGAAAGACATTTTATTAAATTTCTATGAAATCATTTAAGAATTTTTCAATTATTATACTCGTATTATCGCTGTTGGTTTGTTGCATATTCTGTCCTGTAACAACTCAGGCAGCAGGACTATATTCAAAATACTCTGTTCTTATTGATTCTGATTCAGGCAGGATACTTTCTGGCAGCAATGAAACAACGGCTGTAAGCATGGCAAGCACAACTAAAATTATGACTCTTATTATTGCTTTGGAAAACTGTGACAAGAATTTTGTCGTAACAACTTCCGCCTACGCAGCTTCCATGCCTGATGTACAGCTTAACGCCGTAACTGGTGAGCAATTCATAATTAACGACCTATACTACTCACTTATGCTTGAATCACATAATGATTCCGCTGTAATAATTGCTGAAAATGCTGCTTATTACTTACTATGTAAAAATCCTTCTTTAAGGTCTGAAACTCCGTTTATCAATAATTATAATTACGATTCCTCATTTCTTTCTGAGATTAACCATGAACAAAGTGAAATACTTGTTCATATATTTACCGGCCTTATGAATGAAAAAGCGGATGATATTCTCTTATCAGACACATATTACATAACACCTAATGGTCTTGATGCCGAGGATAACTATAGTTTTCATCATACAACAGCATATGACCTTGCAAAAACCATGGCATATTGTATTAATAATGAGGATTTTTTATATATAACACAGACTGTTTCTAAAACAATTTCAGACACAACAGGCAGATACCATTACCAGCTAAATAACAAAAACAGGCTTTTAAATCCTGATGAAGGAATTATCTCTGGAAAAACAGGTTTCACTAACAAAGCCGGATACTGCTATGTATGTGCATACAAAGACAAAAACCGGACACTGTGCATCGCCCTGCTTGCATGTGGCTGGCCACCAAATAAGAATTATAAATGGAGTGATGCCCGTTATCTTATAGCCCTTGGAAAACAATACAGCCGACAGAAATATTTTAATAATGAATACACATTTTACATTCCTGTATCCAAAGGAAAAAATAGTTTCTGTGAACTTATACCTGACTGTTCAATTGAATTTCTTGCCTGTGAAGATGATTCAGTAACTATACAGGCAGATATTCCTGAAATGCTTTCTGCACCTGTCAATTCAGCACAAATTTATGGAACAATTAATATATATGTAAACAATGAACCAATCCGCAGCATCAGTCTTAAAGCAAAGCAGAGTATTCCCAAAAAAGTTCATGCACTCGACATAATCCGTAAAATATTTTAATAAACATTTTAATCATTCTGATTTATTCTAATTAATTATAAAAAAAGAATGACATAAAAATAATTGTGTTATATAATATGAACATTGATTTTAAACTAGTTATATAATATGGAGACAACAACTATGAATAAAGTATATAAAGTATTCCCCGGCGGCAAATTCAAAGTTCTTACTTTCAGTTATGACGATGGTAAAATTGAGGACAGACGTCTTGTAAAGCTTTTTAACAAGTTTAATCTTAAAGCAACCTTTAACCTTAATACAGGTATTATTGACCCTGCCATAAGAATTCCTCAGGAGGAATGGCCTGAGCTTTATAAAGGACATGATATTGCTGTCCATACATTTACACATCCTACAATGATCAGACTTAACGATTATAATGCCCTTAGAGAAATTCTCGATGATAAGGATAATCTTGAAAAAATATTTAAACGTCCTATATATGGTCTTGCATATCCTAATGGTTCTTACGATAACCGTATAGTTGATATTGCTAAATCAGTTGGCATCAAATATGCAAGAGTTACTAATGATAAATACGCTGCCACTAAAGCTGCAGAAGCCTATGCTGCTAATGCCGATGGTCCTATGCTTATAGGGGATGAGAATGGTTTTTCTATGCCTGAAGACTATATGTGCTGGGTTCCAACCTGTCATCACAATCATAATCTTATTGATTTTGGCAAGAAGTTCATGGCACTTACTAAAAAACAGTATCTTTACATGATGTATGTCTGGGGACACAGCTTTGAATTTGAAAGAAACAATAATTGGGAAATCATTGAGGAATTCTGTGAAATGATTGCTAACCGTGATGATATCTGGTATGCAACCAATTCTGATATTGTTGAATACAACGAATTGTTTGACAGACTTGAGTTCTTTGCTGATAACAAATATGTTCATAACCCTTCTGTTAAGTCAGTATGGCTTGCAGTAAATAATAGTACTATTGTTGAAGTAAAAGGCGGCGAAACAGTTAAATTATAATAATGCATTATTAAAGGCGGCTTACCATTACAGGTTAGCCGCCCTCTTTTTATTCATGCTTAAGATTCTTAAATGCATTTCTTAATGTAATTGGATTACCATATCTTAACGTTCCCATTCTGTATATCTTAGAGCCTAATATACCAACTGCTATTGTGCTTACAATAAGAATAACAAACGATACAGTTATCTCAGCAAAACTTACATTTCCAAGTGCCACTCTTGCAAACATCGCACTGTATGAGCTTATCGGCAGGAATGAAAGAACCTTCATAAGAATTCCATCTACATTATTAAGCTGGGATAATCCTATAAAATATACAATCATAATAACAAACTGTACACTTCCGGCACTTTTGTTAATATCCTCTGTCTTAGACACAAGCGCTCCCATTGCACCATATATGAATACATAGAACAGCAGCCCTCCAAATCCAAAGAACGCAAATGTTATAAGCACATCTGAAGGAATATTAAATATTTTATCAAATAATCCACCCCATGAGTCTCTGTTAATCTTATAGCTTCCAAGTATTACTGCAAATATAATTCCAACCTGTAAAAGTGCTGCAGATGTACCTGCCAGTACCTTTCCAAAGAAAAGGCTGTTAGTATCAGCACTGGTTACAAGAAGTTCAATTGTTCTGTTTGATTTCTCCTGTGTTACAGAAGTTGCTACCATTACTCCATACAGAATGATAACCATGAACACAATAATTATAAGTGCATAACAATACCAGTAATTACTCATCATGTCTTTTCCAAGTACAGTTGTCTCGGAATTGATAACCGGATTAAAAGCATTTTCAATCTCTGCCATATCCAGATTATTCTCCTTACAATAGTTATACTGGCTTAGCAGCTGCATTGCATATGTAAATCTCTGCGTCATATCATCAAACATATCACTATTATTAACGACATATTCAAAATCTGTTGCATTCTTTACAACAAAACCAGCAATGACATTTTCATCATTTTCAATCTTATCTACAAGTGCATCTCTTGACGAAACATTTTCAATCTTCACATCATTTAATACACCTTCTACAATTCCTGTTCCCGCAAATATGTCTTTTTCATCACAGATTATGATAACATCAGTAATCTCCGTATTATCAGCGGTATCATCAGTATCATCTTTATTAATTCCAAGAATTCCTGACATATCAAATACACTTGGAAGAAACAGTATCACTGCAGCAAGAACAGCTATAACAATTGTAGAAATCATAAAGCTTTTATTCTTGATATAATTCATAATCTCATACTGGAATATTACTCCGAACTTCTTCATTATCTGTCACCCCCTACAGCTTTTACAAATATATCATTAAGCGATGGCCTGTAGCTGTCAAATGATGCTATCTCTATATCAGCATTCATAATTTCTTTAATAAGTGCATTTCTAGAAAGCTCATGAATATTCTTTACTATAACACCATCTTTATGTATTCCTGTTACAGATAATGTATCTTCGCAGCTGGTCTTTAACTTTTCTGCCAGTTCTTCTGCTCCCATTCCAACAGCCGATATTATAAGCTGATTCTTTCCATATTCAGCCTTAATATCTGCAATATCACCTGATAATGCAATCTCACCGTTATTAATTATTGCTATATCCTCACAGAACTCCTCCACATAGCTCATCTGATGACTTGAGAATATAACTATTCTTCCTTCTTCTATCAATTCTGTTACAACATCCTGTAATATCTTAGAATTAACCGGGTCAAGTCCGCTGAATGGCTCATCTAATATAACAATCTCAGGCTCACAGACAAGTGTTGATGCAAGCTGGACCTTCTGCTGGTTACCTTTGCTGAGTGTCTCTAACTTCACATCTGTATACTGTGATACCTGCAGTCTTTTAAGCCATTTATCAGTATTCTTCTTAGCTTCAGCCTTAGATAAGCCTCTTAACCTGCCAAGATACACAAGCTGTTCTGATACTTTTTTCTTAGGATATAATCCTCTCTCTTCCGGCAGATATCCTATAAGATGCTCCTTTGGATTAAATTTTTTACCATCAAGAAATATTTCTCCTGAATTGGCATGAAATACATCCATAATAATTCTTATAGTTGTAGTCTTTCCTGCGCCATTACGTCCAAGAAGACCTAATGCCTTGCCGCCTTCCACATCAAATGAAATGCCGTGAAGGACTTCTTTCTCACCAAATGACTTGGTAAGATTTTTCACTTCAAGTTTCATTAAATTAATCTCCCCTCATATATTGTGAAATCTTTGATAATTGTATCACATGTATATAAATTTTGATAGTCAAATTTATATACATTTTAATTGTTTATATACACATTAGATGTTTAACATACCGCCTGATAGTGTTATACTTGATTCACTAATTCTAGAAAGGAATATTTTAAAATGATGAAAAAACATTTATTAAGCATAATTTTATTATGCCTTTTATTCAGCCTGACTGCATGTAACAGACAGACTTCTGGTAATTCATCAACTTCTGATGGAAACACTCAGTTATCCGGCAAGCACCATGTTGCCATTGAAGTAAACAATTATGGAACGATTGAGGTAGAACTTGATGCAGATACTGCCCCGATTACTGTTACTAATTTTATTAATCTTGCCAATTCAGGATTTTATAACGGTCTGACTTTTCATCGCGTAATTGATGGATTTATGATTCAGGGCGGTGACCCTAATGGTGACGGAACTGGTGGCTCTTCAGAGAAAATCAAGGGTGAATTCAAGTCAAATGGCGTCCAAAATAATATAAGCCATGTAAGAGGTACTATATCTATGGCACGCTCTTCTGCAAATAATTCTGCAAGTTCTCAGTTTTTCATTATGCAAAAAGACACTCCTAGCCTTGATGGACAATACGCAGCTTTCGGAACTGTCACAAGCGGTATGGACATTGTCGATAAGATATGTAAAGACTGCACTGACACTAACCAGAATGGGGTGATTACTGACAAGAGTAAACAGCCTGTGATTAGTACTATAAGGGTTGTGGATTAACGAATAACCGCACCATCAAACGCGGTGCGGTTATTATATTAAAACATATTCTATTTATCAAAATCATAACTATTCTCATATATATCTAAAACCTGAGTCACAAAAGCAGCTTGATTCTTGCTTTCTTCTGTACCAGTATTAACCTGATACCCATACGTCATGTAATCATAAAAGTTTCTTGGAGTGATTGGTCCAAGCTTGTACTCATCCCTAATCAGATTAATACCATCTGAATAATCCCTTACTAACGCCTCAAATGCTTTCTGAGGGTCTTTAAATACCGCTTTTCCATTTTCATCTGCCCCAATTGCAAATTCTTCTCCATGATCAAGAAAATCCTGTACTTTTACATTGCCATGCTCTCTGCCAGCCACATACTCCTGCACATATGGATGTGCAACCCTTGGCGGCTTTGTCTTACAACCTGCCATAGAAGCAAAACACATCAATGAAAACCCAATTAAAAATACTTTTTTCATAGTACCCCTCCATTCACAAGTCAGGTTATGGTTGTATCTACATATTTAATATAACATACGTATCTATATCTTGACAATATATTATTATTTTTTTCAATACTTTTTAATATTTCACATTCAGTCTGTGACTGTAGCCTTCCATTCTCTTTGCAAATACATCAAGCTGTCCTTTATATTTACCATACGCTTTCTCATCAATCAAAGACTCATTATGATACCGTTCAACTAGCTCTGATGAGTCTTTGAAAGCCTTAATTGCTAAATCCTTGTAATTATTCTCAAGATTAATCTGGATTTCATTGAGTGATGTTTCTATCTCTTTCTTGGTTGTGTTCTTCTTAAATATTGACATGTGCATATCCCCCCTTTTACTTGATTTTATCATTGATTAGCTTAATTACAAGTATTGTTTTATAAATGTTTCAGGTTGTTTATCAGGCTGATTACTAAATATGTTGTTTATAAATAATTTAAGCATGTTCTACACATATAAATGAATCTTTTCCTATAAATTATATTTTTTAATATACTTTATAGGTGTTTTTTGACGGATTTAGGGTGATTTTTGGTGATTAATATCAGATTAGATGGGCATATACCTATAAGATACAATTTTAAAATAGTTTTATAGGTTTATTATATAATTATAAATATAGACACTTGTGTTTTCTACCTATAAGGTTGCATTTTATACGACTACCTATAGGTATCATGTTAAAAGACAGGATATTGGACAACCTATCAGGCTGATTATAACTTCACATATACAATAGAATTCCTCTGTGCCGAAACGGACGCTGCAACTCGCTTCGCTCTTGCGGCTGGGAATTGGTGGACGGGACAGGTGCGTCCCACTACTGCGCAGTGCCGTGTCCTGACCTGCGGTCAGTCCACACGCGCTGTCGCGCTCTATGCGAATAACAAAAGAACCAGAGTTACAAGTAAACTTGCACTCTGGTTCTTCTATCATTCGCGCACTGCGCTTGTAGTCCGCGGTGTATGTACAACTTGGTTTTCAACCAAGTTGTACGCGCATTCCATGCGCTATAGATAACAAAAAGGGCTTGAGCACAAGTAAACTTGTCTCAAGCCCTTTATTGTTATCTGCACCGCTAATCTATGTCCGCGATTACTGTGGCTGCTTGCCGATGTATGCGAGGATACCACCATCTACATAGAGGATGTGTCCGTTAACTGCATCTGATGCTTCTGAAGCAAGGAATACAGCTGGACCAGCTAATTCTTCTGGCTTTAACCATCTCTCTGCTGGTGTCTTTGCAACGATGAATGAGTCGAATGGATGTCTTGATCCATCTGGCTGTCTCTCTCTTAATGGAGCTGTCTGAGGTGTCTCGATGTAACCAGGTCCAATACCATTACACTGGATATTGTACTTACCATACTCAGAACAAATATTTCTTGTAAGCATCTTAAGACCACCCTTAGCAGCAGC
>OGQU01002595.1_pt1 | contig 11200 bp, 8 predicted proteins | sample 1553341 | NCBI WGS metagenome assembly OGQU01 (sample SAMEA2579920, study PRJEB22360) | human gut metagenome | biome: human gut; feature: human-associated habitat; material: faeces | place: Denmark | collected 2008/2010 | reverse complement strand
GGTTCCGGATTCAGCAAAAAGCCGTAGCTACCGTCCGCACCGACCCGGGAGGTGGCATAAACCTGCGGACTGCCGTCAACTGTCTTGTACAAAGTGACTTCTTTCAGTCCGGCCCCTTTCACAAACCCTTTGATGGTTGAATATTCCTGTGCACAGCCGGGTAAAGCCAGGCACAGAAGCAATATAAACAGATAATTTTTCATAGAATATGGATTAATAAAGCGTTGTTTTTGTCATTCCATTGATATAAATCATAGCACCGACCCTTCCTTCCCCTTCTAAAATTTCAGGGTCATTCCGTAAGTTACCTGCTTGAATATCGTACAGGTAGACCTTATACCGGCTACCATCAAAAGTCGCTACCGCCAGTTTGTTGACTTTCCCATCGGAAGTCTTGAGATGACGCATGTAAGTGACCGTCTCCCCCGATGGAAGCGTTCTTTGATTCTTTTCCACATAGTTGGCATCGATGTTGCAGGACCGGATTTCATGTTCCTTCGAGAAGTAGATGATATTGTTGTTCTGGCTACTGGCCCAAAAGTCAGCCTGCAACAAACCTTTGGTACCATCGTCGATCAGGGTGTCGCATTTTTTGGCCGGATTGTTGTATGGGGTATAGGCATTGTTGACTTCCAGGCTGTACATCAGACAGGTATCTGTCTGTCTTTTTTTCAGGAGAGCCCAACCGGAAGGATAAATGCCGGGACCAATATACAGCAGGTCGGCATTCAGGTTGTTGACCTTGGGATAAGCGACTGAATCGACCGCACCTTTTTCGTTGAAGTTTACGACTTTACTGCTCATAGCATTTAGCGCGACGAACGAGCTTGACACTTTGTCGAAGCAAAGCGGCTGGCGGACACCATATGTCCAACCCGGATATAAATCGTAGTCACCGGGCAGAGCTGCACCAAACCGCCCGCTGTTGGAGCTCATGTTGTAGATGTAATGCCCTTTGCCGTCGTTTATCAGGTACAGCTCGGAGCTCTGCGAACAAACATTCTGGAAGTTGGCAACGGTCGGACGTTCGTAAAACAGATCTTCGATGTCACGGATGATTTTTCCGTTCGATGTTCTGATCACGATGGCATCCTCTTTAGACAGGGCAAAAATGCTGTTCGTATTGACATAGCGTTCGTTGACTTCGTCCCATGCTTTGTAGTTGTATGAAAATTCGATGGCACGGGCCTCTCCCTGCAGATTCCGTCCGTCATTGTTCGAAGCGATGATGCTTTCTATCTTCCCTTTCTCTGTAGAAAACAAATCGAGATCCGTATAACCGTCTTTCTCCCGAAGTACATACCAACCTTCAGCCAAAGCTGTTGTAACAGTCAGCGGCCTATCCTCGATCCGGGTAATGCCCGTACCCCGTTCCGTCGCCATGCAGACAATCTGATACGAGCCGGGATCCAATGTCATCGGGTAGACCAGTTCCCGGGTCGTGGCAATAGTATCCAGTTTCGGCGCATAGCCCTGCACATTAGTCTGGTATACACACCAGTGAAAATCATATTCGGCATTGACCGGACTCACTTCCGGCGAAATACGCAGCGTATCGACCAAAGCATACAGCGTATAGCTCTCTTTCAGACTGTCGATGGTGATTTCGAAAGTCTCCGTGTAATCATAGTTGCCTTTGTCCTCATAACAGCCGCAAAGACCGGAAAAGAACAGCAAAAAACCGATAATGTATAACTGTTTCATCATTTAACGTATTAAGGATTTAATTAGGAAATGTCACTAACGCACTGTTCGGATTGTCCGGATCTTCCCGCATCGGGGCCAGCCCTTGGGCTATGTTGCCGGGGTCGCTGTTATAAGCGTCCAAAGCATCTCTCAACTTGTCTTTCGTATAGGATAATTCACCGTAGTCTGCAGCCAACCTGTTCCACCAGGCATCGTCGATTTCCGTTTGCATCACTTCGATCATAAACTCATGCTTCCGGGTACTGTAAGTACCAAAATAATAACGCTCCACCGAACTGTTCCAGAAACCAGGTTTACTGAGTCTGTCCGAGAAGATAATCGTCCCTGACAGTTCCGTGTTTTCTCCCAGCAGGAAGTCTTCGGTAACTTTCAACCGGAGGCACAAGCGGTATTCGTCTTTTTGCAAGGTGGTGTCCCGAAGCAGGATGACCGGTATCTCCGCTGTTACGGCATTGGGCTGGATGACCAACAGGGGAAGCATTTCCGGATCATCCATCGGCACATAATGCACGCCCGGCACTGCTTTATTGGGCTTTTCCGTCAGAACGGAGTCGATGAGATTACCTTTTTCGTCATACTTGTATTCAACGTCGTATTCGCTGATCTGTTCCATAGCAATATGACGCACCCGGTCTTCCGGATCGCCGATTGTATTGACTGTCAGATAAACCGTATCGCGATTGATTGAAGCATCCGTATAGTAAAAACTGGTGCGGATTTCATCCTCTTCGTCCATCTGTACGCGGGCAATGTCGTTGAACAACAGATATTCCGCCTCCTGGCAACCTGTCAGCCAGCTTGCTGACAGGAATATGGCTGTATAAATAATTCTTTTCATGTTTCCTGATGTTTAGTTTCCATAATTAATTTCAGTCAAAGGCAGGGGTACGACATAACTTTCCTCGTTTCCCGGGAATTCCGCCCAAAGGATATCTTCCACCGCCAGCCGCTTGAATGCGTAGAATGCCTGACCTTCGGCATAGAACTCCTTGTTGTACTCCTTGATTAATGTTTCTTCCAGCCGGGCTTCGTCTTGCAGGGTTACCAACTCAATATCCCGGGAGAGACAAAACTCCTCGTATAATCGGTTGGCCTCGCTCAGTGTGCCGCATTCCATAGCGATGAAATACATCTCGACCAGACGAATCAACGGGAGCTGATTGATTTCACTGCCTTCCTTTTGTATGAATTTCACGGTGGAATTGGCAACGCTCCCATTACCTGCAGTGTATTCTTTCCACAATGATATGAATCGGATATCGGTCGTTCCCGACGGAAATAAATCCGGCGAAAGAACGTTTCTGGCTTTCGAGTAGGAAGTTTCGGTCGTAAAGGTATTGTCGGCATTATCCTTGAGGTTATAGTCGTAAATGGCCAGGATGTGTTCGGTAGAAAAGGAGTAGTCCTCTTTGGCGATATTGTCCGTCGAGCCCAAAGTGAAAACTGTTTTTCCCTCACTGTCCTGTGCTTCGATCACTTCGGTTGCACAGTCATAGGCTTTGGCTTTGTTGTCATCTCCTCCCAGCCAAAGATAGAAACGGGCTTCCATTGCCTTGACAGCATAGTAGTTGAAGCGGATCTGGCGGGCTGTCAGGAAGTTCTCTGCCGAAAGCGACAAATTCAATTCTTCTCTGTCCTCTCCGGCCGGAATGACCGGGTCGAATGGGTACAGCAATTTCCCGGCATCGGTCAGATCGTTTTCCAATAGTTCCGTAAATTCCTGATAGCTGTGGTGGGTATTGTATTCGATGCCTACCTTAGTGACATACGGGAGAATTTTGCTGGCAGTGGTCCGGGTCGGCATAGGACCGAACAGACGCAGCAGATCGAAGTGGCAATAAGCCCGCATCGCCAGACATTCACCTTTGATGATCTCGTACATCCCCGGTTCGAAAACATCCTGTTTGGCGTCGATCTGTTCCAGAATCGCATTGACCGAAAGGATGATTTTGTAAAGTTGGGTATAAATCAATGTGAAACGGTTCTGCACATTATCATCGATGTAATTGAACTGCGAAATCTTTTCCTGAATACTTTCAGCCGTATAGTCCCAATGCTGGGCCAGATACTCTATCGTGCCATACATCAGTTCCGTTCCATAGGCACTCGAATTTTTCAGCTCCAGGTAGGCACCGGTGAGGGCATCCTGAAATCCCTGTTGGTCGGCATACATTTCCTCTAATGTCATCTCGGTCTCCGGCTTTACATCCAGCCAATCGTTGCACGAAACAAGGCCGCCGAACAGCAGGCAGGTCAATATATAAAATCTGATTTTCATCTCTGTTTGTTTTTATCGGTTAGAACATGGCACTTAGCGTAAAAGAAAACTGTCGGGAAAACGGGTAGGAAGTCCCGCGTTCCTGTTTGATGGTTGAAATCCGGAACAGATCGGCAATGTCTCCTTTCAGCGTAAGGGTCTGGATTCCTAAATTGCGTTTAAGCCATTTGTTCCCTTTCAGGTCGTATGTGACATTCAGGTTCTGGCAGGTAAACGTCGCTTCATCCTGTACGAATCTCGACGTGGCCTGGGTGGCGGTAGTCTCGTTGATTCCTTTGAAGAAAGTCCGGTCACCGGGTTCTTTCCAGCGGTCTTCGTACACCCGCCGGTCTACGTTGTATTTCTTGTCGGCATTTTCCACACGGCTAATCAAGGTCGAATTGTACTGCTGACCGCCCCACTCATAACCGAATGACAGATTGACCGACAAATCCTTCCACATGAACATCGTATTGATATTTCCCCGATAATCCGGCTGATCCACTCCGCAAAATACCCGGTCGTTGGCGTCCCATGTATAGGTGACTTCCCCGTTCTTTTTCAGGAAAAGTTCCCGGCCGTTGCTGGGGTCTATGCCAAGTGAACGAACAGCATAGATGGCATTCTGCGAGTCTCCCTCCTGCCATATCTTGTTAGGCGTGGCTCCTCCTGTTTCCAGTAAGGTAGCATTGGCCTCTTTCATCGCCTCCGAAAGTTCAATGATCTTGTCTTTGTTCCGCACCAAAGAACCCGTTACCGACCAGATCAGTTCTCGTTCCGTATCGCGCAGCAGGTAACCCGTCACTTTCAACTCAAATCCTTTGTTTTCCAATTTCCCGATGTTGGCCTTATAGCTGGAAAATCCATTAGAAGGAGGCAGTTCCAAGGAAGACATCAGTCCATTCGTCCGTTCAAGATACAGGTCGCAGATCATGCTCAGGCGATTGTTGAGCATATTCACTTCGATACCGGCATTGTATTTCATGGTTTTCTGCCATTCCAGATCAGGATTGGCCAGAGCCTTCATATTCGCTCCCATCCAGTTGTAATAACGATCGCTTAAAGAATAGGCATAAGTAGCCATCGCTTCGTAAGAACTGAAGTTATTCGAACCGGTTTCTCCGACAGAAGCCCTTATTTTCAACCGGTTTATCCAGTCAACATCGCTCATGAAACCTTCCCGGTGGATGTTCCATCCAATACCTGCAGACCAGAAAGGAGCGAAACGTCTGTCGGAGCCGTACAGGGAAGAACCATCCGTCCGGAACGAAGCATCCACGAAATAGCGGTCCTCGAAAGAATAGCTGGCATTGCCGACAAAACCGACACGCCGACTCTTGGATTCGCTGCCACCCGGCTTACCGTTTTCCTTATATTGCATGGCTACCGACAGAAAATCAAGCGATCCGCTCGGGAATCCTTCCACAGAAAAACTATAACCCCGTGATCTCTGATCCTCCAAATCCATATTCAAACCCGCATAAACCATGTGCTTTTCCGCAAACACTTTCGAATAGTTGGCCGTTAATGAAAAATTGTAACGCGAAGATTTGTTCGTACTATAATCGTAAGAACCGCGTCTGAAATAGTTCTCATCCGTGTAATCGGCAAATGAAGTGTGCTCCGGCGGCAGGTAGTTGTCTGTATTGCTTGTTTGGGTATAGATACCGAATGTGCCTCGCAAAGTAAATTCCTGTATCGGTTTCCATTCCATTGAAAAGTTATTGGTGATATTGGTATAATCGCTCGTTTCTTTTGTATTCAAAGTAGCGTTGTACAACGGATTGGCCGGATAACTTCCTCCCCAATACTCGTAATCTTCGTCGAAAAAACGTTTTATGTTGCCGTTTTCATCTGTTGCCGTCCAATAAGGATTCAGTTTTACATACTCATCAAAAGTCCCGTAAGGCGACTCCTGGGCCTTGTTCAAACTGATCGTCAGCTGATTTCTGAATATCAGTTCGGAAGTCTTGTAGGAGAGATTGATCCCTCCGTTGAAGGTCCGGCGGAAAGACTCTTTCATCACCCCTGCCACATCGTTATACTGGGCAGTTGCCGAATAGCGGAAACTCGGGTCACCTCCCTCCAGTTTGATGTTGTGACGATGCCCAATGCCGACACGCAGAGGCTTCGACAGCCAGTAGGTATTCACTCCCCGCTCCACCTGTTGCAGAATTTCATTGTATTTTTGCTTCAAAGCCACTTCTTTTTCAGCCCTTACATTGTCATAATATCCGGACCGGAGTTCCAGATCCAGCTTTTCCCTGGCATTCAGCACATCATAATCGCTCAAATCCGGCACTTCAAGATTTAAACTTCCCGTATAGGAAAACCGCAACTTTCCGGGTTCCGGCTCTTTCGTTGTAATGACAATCACTCCGTTCGCACCACGTGCACCGTACATCGCCGTAGCCGAAGCATCCTTCATCACACTGAATGTTTCGATATCTTCCGGAGCTATACGTGCCAAATCCAGCTTCGACGATTCTACGCCATCCAACAAAATCAAGGGGTCCACATTCGCCCCTGTCTGAAACGACGTAATACCACGGATATAAAATTTCGTATTCATTTCATCTTCCGTTAAAGCCGCCGGCAATCCCCCTGTCTGCCAGCCTACCATACCGGCGATCTTACCGGCAAAACTGCTTGTCAAGTCACTGTTTGACGACTTCAGGTCCATCGGACGTACTGTCGTAATTGCCGACACGACACTCTCTTTTTTCTGTTGTCCGAAAGCCACCACCGTCACCTCTTCCAAATCCTCCGACGCCGGACTCAAAATCACGTTCAAATGTTTATTCTCCTTCACCGGCACCACTTCTGTTTTATAACCGATAAAAGATATCGTCAACACATCGTCCGGACGGGTCATCAAAGAATATTTACCGTCGACATCCGTCGCCACACCTTGTGTCGTTCCATGAATCACAACTGTAGCCCCAACCACTGGATTACCATCCTTATCCGTCACCTTGCCACTCACCGTAATCATCTCTATCTTCGCCACCTCCTGCTGTACCCGTCTCTCACGAATCGTAATCAAATCCTGCTGAATAGCATATTCCAGCCCTACCGGCGTCAATACCTGTTCCAACACCTCCCGCAGATCTAAATTACGTGCCCGCACACTCACTCTACCCTTCGATTTCACCAGCTCGCTGTTATAAAAAAAATCATACTTCGTTTGCTTTTTCAACTCGGTTATCACCTCATTCAGCGTGACATCCGTCATGTTCACCGTAACCGTCGTTCTCTCCTGAGCATGTCCCCTGTAACCAGAAACGAGACAGGTACTCCACAACAGGATTACCAGAAAAGTTTTTAAGATTAACATCCGCCTGCACACAAAATGCCCTGGCGATGCTGTGTCCTGCATTTTTTTCATAAATTTGCTGTGTTTAAATTAAAATTGAATACCTCCGTTTCTTGCAAGGATTTCCGGAGGTATCTTGAACTCCGGCAGGCAGAGGATTGATCAGATCCACTGCCTGCTTTTTCTTTTATCTCTTCCGGACCAAAATCCGGTCATTTTTCACCTCAAACACGACATCCCCCGTGTATTCCAACATTTTCACCAAATCCGCCACCGTCTCATAGCGCTGCAAGCGCCCACTGAACTTTAACCGTTTCAATTCCGGTTCTTCAAAATCCACTCCTACAGCATACCACCGTCCCAGCAACGGCATCAATTCCCCCAACTCCATCTCCTCAAATTCATAATACCCGTCTTTCCACGAGGTAAACAAATGTGTGTCCACCTTTTTATACTCAGTCTCACCCGTTCCCTTCGAATAAGCCACCTGCATTCCCGGTTCCATCACAAACAACCGACCTCCGCAAACCGCTTCTACCTTCCCCTCTACCAAAGTTGTCCTGACCCACTCCCCTTCCGGGTAAGCATTCACATTGAATACAGTCCCCAATACCTTCACCTCCACCTCCTCCGTTTTCACCACAAAGGGATGTTCCGCATCCTTTGTCACTTCCAGATAAGCTTCCCCATTCAAATACACTTCCCGGCTCCCTCCTTCAAAATGATCCGGATACCTCAACGTCGTCCCCGCATTCAAAAATACCTTGGTCCCGTCCGGCAATACAATACTATATTTTTCCCCATAAGGAACATTCAGCGTATAATACTCCGCTTTCTTCGTCTCCTGCCCTCCCAACTCTACAATCAGCGTTCTATTCTCCGTCCGCATCTCTCCGCAACTGTCCGACACCACCCTTACCTTATCGTCCCCCACTACCCGCCTCTCTCCATTCGGCAACACCAACTCTGTCCTACCCTCTACCGTTCTTCCGCCTACCACAACCACCTGTTCTCTTTCCACTCCCCGGATCGATAACCATCCTCCGATTCCCAACGCCACCACCGCAGCCGTCCCGGATATCCACCGCAATAAACGTTTCCGCCCCCGGGCCCGCCGCTCCAACCCCTTCTTCCTCCGGTCCACCAACACTCTCCACATCCCCTCCACCTCATCTTCCTGCTGTGTAAAATCCAGTCTGGCAACAGCACCGACCTTCTCCCTCACCCGCGTAAAAGCAGAATCCGTACAGACTTGCTCCCACTCCTCACTTCCCGGCTCAACCTCTCCCTCCAACAAAGCACGCAACCATCTCTTTTCCTCTTGTTCTACCATAAGTCTATTTTTTATAAAGGCTTTAACTATCTTTTCCCATCTTCTAAACAAGAAGATAGCCGATCAGGGTGAAAAGAAAAATACTTTTTTTGAAAATTATTTTTGCATCAATATAAACAATACTCCCCCAGCAGTCCACTCCCACACAAAATTTTGCCCTCCTAATTCTAATTTCAACTTCCTGTACGCCAACTTAATCTGTGTCTTCACCGTATTCACCGACACTCCCATTTTCTCCGACACTTCTTTATAACTCAACCCATCTACGCATCCCAAAATAAAAATTTCCCTGCATTTCTCCGGCAAACCATCCACCACTTTCCGCAAACGGGCATATTGCACCTCAAACTCCTCCTCCTCATCTGCCGGCACTTCTTCCCCTTCCTCCTCCGTCATTCGTTTTTCCAACAAATAACGTTCCTTCACTTTCTCATGCACCTGATAATTAAGACAAGCATTTTTCACCAAACGTAACAAATAAGGATAAATAGCCCCCGTACACTGAATCTTCCCCCGCTGTTCCCACAAAGTAATAAACGTTCCCTGCACAATATCCCTGGCTTCCTCCCGGTTATTCACAAACCCCATCGCATAAAAAAACAGCTGTTCCGCATAAGTATGAAACAGCACATCGAAAGCCTCCCAACATCCCTCCTGCACCCGCCGGAATAACATCGCTTCCTCTGTCATAGAATTACTGAAAATACCTGAACAAATATAATAATAATATGTCGGGAAAAAAAGTCCATGTTTCCGAAACAAAAATAGGAAACCGAAGGGAAAAAACAAACATGTAACTAACTTTCTTATCCAAACCTACGGTACCCCAAATTTAACCGAAATAATTTATTCACCAGGCTGTAATTTCTCTGTTCTTACTTTGCATTGAAAAATAAGGAAAATCACATTGAATAAAAAAAGAATATGAAAATTACAATTTTATTTTTAGCACTTATCGCATTAGGGTTCTCGGTAAAAGCTCAACGGATGGCTCTGGCCGATAACAAGACACATGGAACGACTGCAGCTTCAACCAGTACTCCTATACCGGCGAAAACTCCTCAATTTGTATTCACCAATTATGGGATCGACCTGAATCATGCAGACCTGAAAGAATATCCCCAGCACTTCCTCGGGGATCGGATTGCCCGCAAACTGTATGCTACTCAGAAAGTATATGTCCGCCGGCATACAGCAACGGTAGGATTCACCGATAACACGATGGAAATCTATAAACCCGCGATTTATAACTCGGTTATGAAGCTGGACAGTTATTTCAAAAAAGCAGTCCGCCGGCAGGAAATCAACGAACAAACAGCTACGGCAGAACTGTCGAAATGCCTGGATGCAGCCTTTGTCGCTTACTATGAGGAAGAAACCGGAGAGCTCGAAAAAGCCCTGAAAAAGGCCAAATCTCCTGAAGAGATATTAACTGTTTTCAATTCTATCTTAATCAAAGAATAAATCATGAACCTGACAATTTGTTTATCGGCAGCATTTCTGATTCTCAGTCATGCTGCTTTCTGTATGCCTATCCGTGGACAGGTAAAAGCAGGAAATAAAGGATTATCCCATGTCGTCATCACCGACGGAATAAATTTCACCCAGACAGACACAAAAGGGAATTTCCTACTCGACACCGACCAGGAAGCCCGTTTCGTTTACCTCCTGACCCCGGATGGATATGTGGCCGATTACCAATCGGGAACTCCTGAATTTTATCTGCCTTTAGATCCGGAAAAAGAAGATTATATCTTCCAGCTGACCGAGACAGGAAAAAGGAGTCATCATACCCTGCTAGCCATCGCGGACGTACAAACCAAAACGGATGAACAGTTCCAGCGTTTCCAGGCCCAAAGTATTCCAGACCTGAAAGAGATGATTGCAAGTTATCCCCCGGCGACACCGGTCACCGGAATCAGTCTGGGAGATATCGTCTGGGATCATTTCGAACACTTCCCGGTCTACAAAAAAGAAATGGCCCGACTAAAGATACCTTTCTATCCCGTTATCGGTAATCACGACCATGATAAGGAAATCTTGTCGGACAAAGCTTCTGCCCACACCTACGAAAAATATTTCGGTCCGACTTATTATGCTTTTCAGTTAGGAAAAGAAATAGGACATAATGAAGGTATATTAGTGGGAATATCTTCTGGAGCAGCAATTTATGCAGCTATTCAGGTTGCACAAAGATTAGAAAACAAGGGTAAAAATATTGTTGTCATATTACCTGATATAGGTGATCGTTATTTATCTACCCCAATGTTCCAATAAATATTTCGTTTAATATAGTATAAAGATAAGAAAATCTCTTTTCAGTATAATGTGAAAGAGACTTTTATCTTATTTCAATGAAATATTATGATATTGTTCATATTTATCGATAACTTAATTACTCATGTTATGGGTAAATAAATTGTAAATACTCATCAAATGGGTATTTGTAATTACATACTTAGTTAAAGTCATGATTATAGCTTTGTTGAAATCGTTGATTGTCTTTCAATAATTTGAGGGGATAGCATAATAGTTTCTGGGATTGTGACTTCATGTTGCATTTCATGAATTCTACGAATAACTTTTT
>OGQU01002587.1_pt1 | contig 11251 bp, 10 predicted proteins | sample 1553341 | NCBI WGS metagenome assembly OGQU01 (sample SAMEA2579920, study PRJEB22360) | human gut metagenome | biome: human gut; feature: human-associated habitat; material: faeces | place: Denmark | collected 2008/2010 | reverse complement strand
ACTGAGCGTACTACGGGAATCTTCACGTCCTTCTCCTCAGAGTCAACGGGGGCGGCGCCAGCGGCGGCCGCCTCCGTGCGAGCTTTACGGGCGGACATGATTACTTGTCCTCGTCGTCCACAACCTCGTAGTCGGCGTCGACAACGTCATCGTCGGCAGGCTGGGCGCCGGCGGCACCGTCGGTCTGCTGCTGAGCGTCGGCGTAGACAACCTGGGCCAGCTCGTAGGCCACGGACTGCAGGGACTCGCCGGCGGCCTTGATGGCCTCGACGTCAGAGCCCTCGAGCGCCTTCTTGGCGTCGGCGATAGCGGCCTCTGCCTTGGACTTCACGTCGGCGGAAACCTTGTCACCGAGCTCGTTGAGGGTCTGCTCGGTGGAGTAGCACAGGCTGTCGGTCTGGTTGCGGACCTCGACCTCTTCCTTCTGCTTCTTGTCCTCCTCGGCATGAGCCTCGGCGTCCTTGACCATGCGATCGACTTCGTCGTCGGAAAGCGCGGTGGAGCCGGAGATGGTGATCTGCTGCTCCTTGCCGGTGCCCTTGTCCTTAGCGGAAACCTTGACGATGCCGTTGGCGTCAATGTCGAAGGTGACCTCGATCTGCGGCACGCCGCGGCGAGCAGCCGGGATACCGGTCAGCTGGAACTTACCGAGCGACTTGTTGTCGCGGGCAAGCTCGCGCTCGCCCTGGAGCACGTTGATCTCGACGCTGGTCTGGTTGTCGGCAGCGGTGGAGTAGACCTCGGTCTTGGAGGTCGGGATCGTGGTGTTGCGGTCGATCATCTTGGTCATGATGCCGCCCATGGTCTCGACGCCCAGCGACAGCGGGGTAACGTCGAGCAGCAGGATGCCCTCGACGTCGCCGGTGAGCACGCCGCCCTGGACGGCGGCGCCGTCGGCAACGACCTCGTCGGGGTTCACGGACATGTTGGGCTGCTTGCCGGTCATGGTCTTGACGAGCTCCTGGACAGCGGGCATACGGGTGGAGCCGCCGACGAGGATGACCTCGGTCAGATCGGAGAGCTTAAGCTTGGCGTCGCGCAGGGCGTTGGTGACAGGCTGCTTGCAGCGCTCGAGCAGGTCGCGGGTGATCTTCTCGAACTCGGCGCGGGTCAGCGTGTAGTTGAGGTGCAGCGGGCCAGACTGGTTCATGGTAATGAACGGCAGGTTGATGGTGGTCTGCTGGGCGGCGGAGAGCTCCTTCTTGGCGTTCTCGGCGGCCTCCTTCAGACGCTGCAGGGCCATGGGGTCCTGACGCAGGTTGACACCGTTCTCCTGCTGGAACTTATCGGCCATCCAGTCGATGACGCGCTGATCCCAGTCGTCGCCGCCCAGGTGGTTGTCGCCCGAGGTGGACAGAACCTCAAACACGCCGTCGGCGAGGTCGAGGATGGAGACGTCGAAGGTGCCGCCGCCCAGGTCGAAGACCAGGATGCGCTGGTCGGTGCCCTGCTTGTCCAGGCCATAGGCTAGAGCAGCAGCGGTCGGCTCGTTGACGATACGCTTGACGTTGAGGCCGGCGATCTTACCAGCGTCCTTGGTGGCCTGACGCTGGGCGTCGTTGAAGTAGGCCGGGACGGTGATGACGGCGTCGGTGACGGTCTCGCCCAGATACTTCTCGGCGTCGGCCTTCATCTTGGCGAGCGTCATGGCGCTCACCTGCTCAGCGGTGTAATCCTTGCCCTCGATGTCGACGACGGCACGGCCACCCTGGCCCTCCTTGACCTCATACGGCACGGTCTTGATCTCGGAGGTGCACTCGGAGTACTTGCGGCCCATGAAGCGCTTGATGGAGAACACGGTGTTCTTGGGGTTGGTGACAGCCTGGTTCTTAGCGGCCTTACCCACGACGCGGTCGCCGTCGGCACGGAAGCCCACGACAGACGGCGTGGTGCGGTCGCCCTCGGCGTTCACGATAATGGTCGGAGAACCGCCCTCGAGAACGGCCATTGCGGAGTTAGTAGTACCAAGGTCGATACCAAGAATCTTGCCCATTAGAAATTCCCTCTCTCTTGTGCGTTTGCACCAACTCGGCGGTCTGCCGAGCGGTGTTTCGGCTTGTCTTTCAGGATGTAGTGTATCCCCTTATGGGTCGGAATATACAAAATCTAAGTCAATTCATATAAGATTTCTTATTGCCGAGAGTTTAGGTTCGCAAATACGCAGGTAGACGCACTGTTTGAGTTCTAGGCAAATCTATCGAGATCTATGTAGAGATGGCTGAGGTTTGCGTCCGGGGTGCCTAGGGGCCGTCTTGCGGAAAGCTCATCCCGGTTTGAGCGTGGATTCCGGGTCGCAGTTTCCGTCTGAAGGCTCAACCGGAAACCGTATCCCGTTTTGAGAGCTGATACCGGGTCGCAGTTTCCGTCGGACGGTCCAACCGGAAACTGCGACCCGGTTTTCGGCCAAATACCGAGATGCCCTTTCCGCAGGCGCGCCCAATAGCTCAATATTTCAAGTCACCTTTAGCTAACATTTACGCAGCTCAACGGCCCCACCTGCACGTTTTTTAGTAAACCTTGGCATACTCGGCGAACGGTATGAAGATGCCGGCCAGAGGGTATTGCAAACGGTCGCTCCCGTGGTATGTTTTTGCCCGAATCAAACCGGCGCGCATCGCCTGTAGCGTCGGTCAACAGAGAGGAAACTACCATGGCTCATCCCGTAATTGATGCCGACGAGTGCATCGCTTGTGGCGTTTGCGTCGACTCCTGCCCCGCTGGCGTTCTGGAGCTCCAGGACGTCGCTACCGTCGCTGACGAGGACTCCTGCGTCGCCTGTGGCGCTTGCCAGGACGCTTGCCCCGCTGGCGCGATCACCGAGATCGTCGAGGAGTAACAACTCCCCACTTGCACACTCAAAAGTACACCGTGCACAAAAAAGGAGGCCTCCGCATCGCCGCGGAGGCCTCCTTTTGTATGTGTGGGCAGCTAATTTGGAGCGGGACCCTTGGCAGTTGCGGTGGACTAGTTCCTGTTTTATTGCTTGGATGCCGATTTTAGGAACTATTTCACCGCAACTTATAGATGCAGCGTCGGCTACGAGAGATCATCCTCGTAGGGCATTAGGTCTGCCAAGTAGCCTTTCTCCTTGAGCATGGCCTCGATCTCGTCGAGGGTTTGCTCATCCTCCGCCGCAATGCGATGGAAGTGATAGCCGCTCGTCACCGTTAGCAGCGGAAAGCTCTTGCCACTCTCGATATCGCGCAGATAGCGCTCGACATCGCGACGATTGCGGATGTCCAGGTCGGCCGTAATCTTACCGTACACGCGGTGATTGACGATTACGTTGAGCACGGCGCCGCCGGCGTCGACGATGCTCGTGAGCTCATCGCCTGCCTGCTCCACGCTGTGGCGAACCTTGACCAAGCGCGTAGGCACGGCGGGGCTGCTGGGCGCCTCCTGCAACACGTAGCCGCGGTTGGTCGCCACGATATCGTGCCCATCAGCGCGCAGCAGGGCGATGTCCTGCACCACGATCTGGCGGCTCACACCCACCTCGCGGGCAAGCGCGCTGCCCGATACGGGCCCCTTGGCCCCCTCGAGCACGGCCATGATGGCACGGCGACGCTCGCGGGCGTCCATTATTTACCGTCCAGCAGACGCAGGTGCTTAAGCGAGAGGTCGAGGATCGGCGCGGAGTGCGTCAGGGCGCCCGAGCTAATGTAGTCGACGCCCAGATCAGCCAGGGCACGGATATTGCTGGCGTCCACGTTGCCCGAGCACTCGGTCTTGGCGCGACCGGCGATAAGCTCGATAGCGGCGGCCATGTCGTCATGGGTCATGTTGTCGAACATGATGATGTCGGCGCCGGCCTCCACGGCCTCGCGCACCATGTCCAGGTTCTCGCACTCGATCTCGACCGTCGTGGTAAACGATGCATGGGCGCGCGCCATCTCGATCGCACGCGCCACGCCACCGGCGGCATCGATGTGGTTGTCCTTGAGCATGACGGCCGTCGACAGGTTGTAACGGTGGTTGCTGCCGCCGCCAACGCGGACAGCGCCGCCGATCTCGACCGCGGCCTTCTCGAAGACGCGCATGCCCGGCGTGGTCTTGCGCGTGTCGACGAGCACGGTCTTGGTTCCCTCGAGCGCCGCGGCCATGCTGTGCGTGTAGGTAGCGATGCCGCTCATGCGCTGCAGGTAGTTGAGCGCCACGCGCTCGCCCGAAAGCAACACGCGCGCATCGCCGCGCACCTGACCCACATGGTCGCCGGCGTGCACTTCGTCGCCATCGGCAACGTCGAGCAGCACCGAGCTCTGCGAATCCAGCAGCTCAAAGGTGCGGGCGAACACATCCAAGCCGGCGATGATGCCATCGGCCTTGGCGATAAGCTCAACGGTAGCGGGACGCGCCGTGGGGCACACGCTCGCCGTGCTCACGTCCTCAAACGTAATGTCCTCGCGCAGAGCCTGCAGAATCAGATCATCGACGACGAGCTTCATGGTAATGGGATTCATGGTCTACTCCTCCACGGCCTGCGTGCCGGCGGCACGGGCCAAATCATCGATTGCCAGAGGGTCGGCGCCCAGGGCGCGATGACGGCCATCGAGCGCGGGATCGCCCGCCTGCTCCACGGCCAGCGACTCGCCGGTACGCATGTACCACGCGGCGCGACGACCCCAGACCAGCGCCTCGAGCAGGCTGTTTGATGCAAGGCGGTTCTTGCCGTGAACGCCGTTGCAGGCCGTCTCACCCGCGGCGTAGAGCTCGGGCATCGAGGTGCGGCCGTCCTTGTCGACCCACACGCCGCCCATAAAGTAGTGCTGCGTCGGCGTAACGGGGATGGGCTCGTCCAAGATGTCGCGGCCGTCCTCCAGGCAGCGCGCGCGAATGTTGGCAAAGTGCCCGGTCACCACGTCGCGCTCGACGGGGGCAAAGCTCAGCCACTCGTGCTCGGTACCGTCCTGCTTCATCTGCTCGCGAATAGCGGCGGCGACCACATCGCGCGGCTGAAGCTCGTCGGTAAAACGCTCGCCGGCGGCGTTGAGCAGAATCGCGCCCTCGCCGCGGCAGCTCTCGCTGATCAGGAAGGTGCGGCCCGGCTGCGGCGAGAACAGGCCCGTGGGGTGGATCTGCACGTAGTCCAGATGCTCCATCCTAATGCCGTGCTCCTGCGCGATGTAGCAGGCGTCACCGGTGAGCTGCGGGTAGTTGGTCGAGTGGTCGTACACGCCGCCGATACCGCCCGTAGCCCACAGCGTGTGGCGTGGATCTTAAACGGTTCGCCGGCATGCACGCCCTCGGCGGCGTTTGCCAGCTCGTCGGCGGGACGAACCGAGTTGTCCTCGTCCACGGAAACGGCAACGACGCCGGTGCACACCGTGGCGCCATCACGCTCGCCCGTCAGGATGTCGGTCATGGCCACGTGCTCCAAAATCTGCACGTTGTCCAGCTTGCGGACAGCCTGAAGCAGCTTGGTCGTAATCTCCTTGCCGGTGATATCGGCATGGAAGGCAATGCGCGGACGGCTGTGCGCGCCCTCGCGGGTAAAGTCGAGGCTGCCGTCGGCCTTGCGCTCAAAATCCACGCCCATCGCTAGCAGGTCGTTGATGACCGAGCGGCTCGAGCGAATCATGATGTCGACGCTCTCGCGGCGGTTCTCGTAGTGACCGGCGTGCATGGTGTCCTCAAAAAAGGCATCGTAGTCCGAGCCCTCGGGCAGCACGCAGATGCCGCCCTGCGCGAGCATCGAATCGCACTCGTCGACAGCGCCCTTGGAAAGCATGATCACGCGTGTGCTCGTCGGCAGGTTGAGAGCCGCGTACAGGCCCGCTACGCCGCAGCCGGCGATGACGACGTCGCACTCCATGTCGGGGTATTGCTTGGTTTCCACAGGAATCCTCTCCCTTGTAATGTGGCGTAAGGGACTGTCCCTCATGTCATATTGGCTTAGCGCGCTGCGTACTCGAGCATACGGTCGAGCGTGAGCTTGGCCTGGTCGGCAGCCTCGTCCGAGACGCCAATCTGCACCTCGCCCTCGCCCGTCTCCAGGCAGCGCACGAGCTTCTCGAGCGTGATGAGGTCCATGTTGACGCAGGTGGGCTGCACCGCGGGGAAGTAGAACTTCTTGCCGGTGCCCTGGCAGCGGCGCTCGAGCTCGTAGAGCACGCCGCGGACCGTCACGATAATAAACTCGCTCGCGTCGGACTCCTCGGCATACTTGATGATGCCGGCGGTGGAGCCGATGTAGTCGGCCTCGGCAAGGACGTCAGCCTTGCACTCAGGATGCGCCAGCACGAGCGCGTCGGGGTGGGACTCCGTCGCGTCGACGATCTGCTCGACGGTGATGATGTGATGGCGCGGGCAGTAGCCGTTGTTGAGGATGACGTGCTTTTGCGGCACCTGCTCGGCTACGAAGCGGCCCAGGTTTTGGTCGGGAATGAACAGGATATGCTGCTGCGGCAGCTCGGACACGATCTTGACGGCGTTGGAGCTGGTGACGCACACGTCGCTCCAGCTCTTGATCTCGACCGTGGAGTTGACGTAGCAGACGACAGCCAGGTCGTCACCGTACTCGGCGCGGGCGGCGTCGACCGTCTCGCGCTTGACCATGTGAGCCATGGGGCAGTCCGCGCCCGGCTCGGGCAGCAGCACGGTCTTAGTGGGATTGAGCAGTTTGGCGCTCTCGCCCATAAACTCCACGCCGCACAGCACGATGGTCTGCTGCGGCAGGCTTTTAGCGAGCTTAGCCAGGTAGAAGCTGTCGCCGACGTAATCAGCCACGGCCTGCACCTCGGGCGCCACGTAATAGTGCGCCAGAATCACCGCGTCGCGTTGGATTTTTAGTTGCTGAATGGCCTCGACGAGCTCTGCGGGCACCAGTGCCGCGCGCTCCGTTGCCGTCGTTGCCGATGCTAGGCCGGCCGCGATATCGCGTGCAAGCTCCGACGCATCCATGTTCGCGCTCTGTGCCATCAAGGCCCCTCTCTTTTGGCGAATCTTGGGGCTTTAGTATGACACCTAGGTTTACAGCTGACAAGACAGCTGTAAACCTAGGTGTAAAGTTGAAATAAAGATTCAATCATGTGGCAGGCCCATTTTTGAACTGGCAAGCTGAGGATAGCCGAGCTCTCGATAGCGCAGGAGGCATCTTTCGCCACCGCAATACCGCTCGGCGCGAGTTGCGCGACGTGGGGCGCAAATGGGACACGCCTCCGCGAGCGGTCCGCACCCAATGTGGCAAAATCGAACTACTAAGGGGGCTCAGAATGCTCAAGATTATTGCCTGCGACGACGACGTCGCTTTTCTAGATAGACTGCACCGGATGATCGACCGTTGGTCGAGCGAGACGGGCACGGCGGTCGATGTTGCGCTCGTCACGCGCGGCGAGGACCTGCTGGCGCGCCATGCCGCGTCGCGCGCCGACATCATCCTGCTCGACATGATCATGCCGCTCGTCAACGGCATGGATACCGCGCGCGAACTGCGCCAGGCCGATACCGCCGTGCGCCTGGTGTTCCTCACCTCATCGCCCGAGTTTGCACTGGAGTCCTACGAGGTCCGCGCCTTCGATTATCTGCTCAAGCCCGTGGCCTACGAGCGCCTGGCGCAGTTGCTCGACGAGCTTTCGAGCATACGCCCGTCAGCGACCGACGAACTCGTCATCAAAACGTCCTTTGGCTACCACGCCCTGCGCCTGTCCGACATCGAATATGCCGAGGCGCGCAACAAGCACGTGGTCTTCCACCTGCGCGACGGACGCGATATCGAGGCACTCGAGTCGTTCCGCAGCGTCGAGGACCGTTTGGCGCAAAATGCCACCTTCTTTAAATGCCACCGTAGCTACCAGGTCAACTTGCGCAACATCGACCACTTCGATCGCACGGACATCGTCATGCGCTCCGGCGCGTGCATTCCGCTGTCGCGTAGCAGCAAGCAGGGGTTCCAAGACGCCTACTTTGCGGTGCGTTTCGAGGGCGGGAGGCGCTAATGCTCGCAACGGTCGAAATGGTCCTTTGGGCAATCCACCACGCCACGACGCTGCTCTTTGGCGTCTTTGCCTCGGCGGCGCTGTGCGGTGTCGAGATCAACCGGCGTCATGCGCTTGAGTTGCTGGGGGTCGGTGTCGTGACCGGCGCCGCCTTTTCGATTGCCAATGCCGTCGGCGGCGAGCTTTTCGCCCGCCAGGTATATCCACTCGTCGTGCATCTGCCGCTCGTCATCTATTTGTGCGCGCGCTACCGCCTGAGCCCGCTGCTTGCCGTGCTCGGCATTACGAGTGCCTATCTGAGCTGCCAGTTCAGCAATTGGATGGGCATCGCCGCATTTGCCGCAACCGATTCTCAGATCGCGTACTATCTGACGCGCATCGCGACCACACTCGCCGTCTTTGCCGTCCTGCTGCATTGGGCCGGCGACATCGGTCCGCGCTTGGCGATTAAAAGCACCACCGAGCTAGGCATCCTTTTAATCCTGCCGCTCGTCTATTACGTCTTTGACTATGCCACCAACGTCTACACCACGCTGTTCCACTCGGGCTCGGTGGTGACGGTTGAGTTTTTGGCCTTTGCGCTCTGCGCGTTCTACCTTATGTTCCTCGCCGTCTACCTGCGTGAATACGAAGAAAAGGAAACCGCCGAGAGAGAGCGCTGGATGCTCGAAACCCGCGACAGCGTCGCCATCAAAGAGCTCGAGGCTTGGCGTCAATCTGGGCGCGAGCTGTCGATTCTTCGCCACGACATGCGCCACTTCCTACGCGGCCTGGCCGCTTTAATCGAAGAGGGCCACACCGACGAGGCGCTCGATCGCATCGACGAACTCTGCGAAGCCGGCGACCGCACCGCCGTACGCCGCTTCTGCGCCAACGAGACCGTAAACATCGCGCTTTCGTCATTTAACTCGGATATCAATAGAAACGGCATTACCGCCAACCTGCGCGCCGCCGTACCAGAAACCATCCACGTAGGTGACGCCGACCTGTTTAGCATGCTCTCAAATGCCTTGGAAAACGCTATCACCGCCGCAAGCACCGCACCCCAAGGAAAGCGATTCGTCGACTTTGACCTGCGATTAGAGGACGGCCAGCTGCTGCTGTTAGTTTCCAACACGTTTGACCGCGTGCCGCGCATGGTCGACGGCATGCCCGTAGCCGGGCACACCGGACACGGCTTTGGAACCAAGAGCATTAAGCTTGCCGTCGAACGCATGAACGGCAGCTGCCAGTTCCGCATTAACGGCGATCGGTTTGAGCTGCGCGCTGTGATGTAGAAGTGCGGCGCCGATCTCGAGGCGTGCCTTGCCCGCCAGACAATCGCTCGCCGGCGCCAATCCGCTACAGCGGAGCGGCTGCCGGGGTCAGCTGCTTGATGTATGCCCACATGCGCTGCTTGGCGGCTTTGTCAGTGAGCGCCGCCTCAAAACCGTCGAGCGCGAGCACGCGGCGGCCCTGCACATGGGCGACCAGGCCGGGCTTGAGCATGGCGGTGTCGAAGTCATCGATCGCCACGAGCATATCGGCGTAGGTCTCGCGCATGGCGTCAGCCGCGTTGTTGTCGAGCAGTAGCACCGCCTCGGGGTCCAAAGCCTCAAGCGCCTCACGGAACAGCTCACACGGCAGAGTCTCGCCCACCGCGACCGCTCCGTCACCCATGCCGGCGACGCTTGCCAGCACGCAAAAATCCTCGGGCGCGTAGCCGATGGCCCCAAGCGCCTTGCGCAACGCCGCGCCATCCGGGCCGGCGGCAAGCTCGCCACCCGAACGCTCGGCCTCGTCCAAATCGCCTTTGACCAGCACGATCGGCGAGCACGCGTTGCCCGCGATACGCACGCCACGACCCGCGAGCGATGCGAGCTCCTGCTCGGTCGCCTGGGCGATGGCTTCTTTTTTCTGGCTTTGTGACGTGGACATGCGCTCTCCAATCGTTTGCGTGCCCACCATTATATAAAAGAGCCGCCCGCGAGTGGTTGCTTTGCGGGCGGCTGGGTATAAGCACGGTCGTACTGAGTTTTACGCGGCCGAGCCGCGTCGCATTATGGAGGTCACCATGGCTGACATTAATCAGATTACCCCCGAGAACTTCGATTCCATCGTTAACGACAGCCTGCCCGTGCTGGTCGATTTTTGGGCACCGTGGTGCGGGCCCTGTCGATCCCTCTCGCCCATCGTTGACGAGCTTGCCGATGAGCTGGCGGGCAAGCTTGCCGTTGCCAAATGCAACGTCGACGACAACCAGGATCTGGCCATGAAATATGGCGTCATGAGCATCCCCACGCTGATTGTGTTTAAGAACGGCGAGGAGATTGACCGCTCGGTTGGCGCTCTGCCCAAGGCGAGGCTGCAGGCGCTGCTGGAGAAGCATCTGTAATACGCTTGTTACTTACCCGCCGTCTATGAGCGCTTTTGCACCGCTCGCCGGACTTCTGGATGCACCGAGTGCAACCACGGATAGTATGGTAGTCACAAACAGCCCCCAGTGAACGGGTGCGGGTCGCACAGACTCGTACCCGTTTTCTTATGCAGCTGCGCGCAGAGCGGGCGTAGTAAAATCTGAACCACTGAACTGCCCCATACAAAAGGAGATTTTCCATGCATGATGTTGGAATGAACATGAGCCAGCTTGCCATGAGCGTCAAACAGGTCGACGACACCATCGAGCTCGCTCACGAGTGGAGCCATCAGCTGCTGCATGCGACCGAGAATTTTGACATGGAGCGCATCGGCGCCAAGCTCGAGGCCGCCATGGCCGCGCTGCACGAGGCGCATGACGCGCTCGAGGGCTACGAAGAGGCCATCGAGGCCGACCACAACTCCGTCGGCTCCGTGAAGCTGGTGTAAGGTGGCCGAACACGAGCACAGCTGCGGGCACGAGCACGAGCATCCGCACGGGGCGGACGGTGACGCGGGCTGCCACTGTAGTGGTTCCGGCTCCGAGCTGGTCCGTTTTTCGGTTACCGCACCCGACGACCTGCTGCGCCGTTTTGACGAGCAGATCGCACGCCGCGGCGACGGGGCCAACCGATCCGAGGCCGTGCGCGACCTGATTCGCGCCTCGATCGCCAAGGAGCAGATGCGCACGCCCGATGAGCACGTTATCGGGTCGCTCACCATGATCTACGACCATCACACCGGCGATCTGACGCGCCGTCTGGACGAGGTGCAGCACGACTACACCAACGAGATCGTATCGACCATGCACGTGCATCTGGATCACCACAACTGCTTGGAGATTCTGGCGCTCAAGGGTCGCGGCGAGCGCGTCTACGAACTAGCCGATCCCCTGCTGGGGCTGCGCGGGGCTAAAATGATGA
>OGQU01002581.1_pt1 | contig 11274 bp, 10 predicted proteins | sample 1553341 | NCBI WGS metagenome assembly OGQU01 (sample SAMEA2579920, study PRJEB22360) | human gut metagenome | biome: human gut; feature: human-associated habitat; material: faeces | place: Denmark | collected 2008/2010 | reverse complement strand
AAAAAGCCCCGGAAAGTTTCGATTTCTCGAACCTTTCCGGGGCTTTCAAATTATTCTTCGATTATTCGAGCTCGATTCTGGAAAGCTATTTTCTGGTTGTAACAGGTACAGTTTCCCAGTTTGGCGAAGTGTATTTTTCGCTCCGTGCATTGTGTGTTTTTGACTACAACGAAAATTGCTGTCAAAATGATGTCACGGCATCAAACAGACCGCTTCGTATCGAGAGCTTTGACTTCTTCAACGGATAGGCCTATCGCATCAGCGATTTCCTCCCTCGTAGGGCAACTTTCCACCTAAAAACAGCCGCTTGGCCACCTCAATCGCCTTTCTGCGTTCGCTTTCTTCGCTTTCTTCTCTTACTTCTTCAAAAGCTCTGCACATAGTTGCCACTCTCACTTACACAATTCGTGAACCGCGTGTGCAAATTCTGTTTCATCACGTACAAAATGGTATGGTGCATACTCACCATACGCATTCGGACGGCTGATTGTCACCAACTGAATCCCCTTTGGAACCGCAGTTTTGTTAAGCCTGCGTTTCAATTCAACGAGCGCCTTACCATGTGTCGTTTTCAGCGCATAGCAACCATGCCCATTCTTATTTTTCGCAATCAGATAGCACACTTTTAAGCGCCTCCTTAAATGCTTCAAGATTTATGATTTTTCCCTGTTCATACATTTTTCGTAGCTTCCCACCAACTGATGCAGGATATGCCTTTTTATATACATAATCGTGCAACCAGTCATTTAGTTGTCGGTCTAAAAATGTATTAAATTGAATCTCAATCGGATAATGGAAATTATCCTCTTTATAATAAAGATGAACGCCTCGATACCCATCATCATGAGCTTTGCCCAGAGACATATCCACAACTGTGATTCGAGGAACATCCAAATTCAACGCTTCTTCATATGACCCGCAAAGAGAGCGAAACCCCAGCAAGTCATTAAGAACCTTTAATACCGAACGATCCGGATAATATCTCTCATACTTTGAGCGGATAGATTCTTCCGACTTAACGCGGTAATCCAATGCCACTTCTGCTAACAGTTCATTCTCGTCGAACCACTCAGTCGCTGTAAGTGCATCTTGCAGCAACCGCTCTTTTTCAAACGCATTTAGATCGTTCTTCAAAGATTTTCCAAGCTGACTCTTATAAGAGAGATTTGATAGAATTTCCAGAGATAATCCGTTTGTTTCCAGCAATCCCATCTCTTTCCCTCCTATACCTCAAGTACATTATTATAATAACACTTGTTTCATACAAGTGTCAAGTAAACAAAAAAGGACAGCCCGAAAGCCGCCCTTTCCCTTATATACCGACTTTTGATTCCGTCGCAGGTTTCTCAAAGCCAGTACGATTCCTACCCTTGGTTCAGGATTTTGAACACGTACAAGTATTTCGTCCGGTTCGCAATCCAGCGCTTCGCAGATGAGGTCCAAATGATTCAGATCTTCTGGCATTTGATATTCTATTCTGGACGGGATGCCGCGAGGGTGAGATGCTGGCGCTGTTGCCCAAAGACCTGACCGACGATGACCAGTTACGCATCTACAAGACCTACCACAGAAAAAAGGGCAGGACATCTTCGGCCCCACCAAGAACAGCAAAAAAGGAGGCAACCGAAATGTACCTATTCCACATTGGTTGGCCGAAGAGTTCCGCACCTACTGTTCCCGGCTCTACGGGCTGACCCCGGACGACCGCGTGTTCTACATGACGTGCACAGCGCTCAACAAAGAACTGACCCGCTGCACCCAGCTAACCTATCTGCCAGACATTCGCGTCCATGATCTTCGGCACCCGTATGTCAAGCACACGACAAAAAATATATCCTGCAAAAGCAGAAATCCCAAACTACCAATAAACTACCAATTTCGATTTGATAGTCTGGGGTTTCTTTTTTTGTGTTGCATTAGTACCGTTATTCCTGTTGAAAATGCCGGTCACTGTCTGGCATTTTCATATCCCTAACAGCCATCAAGGTTTTTTAATTATAACAGACAGTGTCTATTAAATTATCCCATGTGCTAAAGCATCAGTCATAGTACTTTCTATGCTAACTTACTTTCTGGGAATCCCTTTGCAATAAGGAAGTGCTTAACAAACGCTGAGTATTCTTTATCCGGTGCACACTCCTTTTTAAGCTCATTTGCCAAAATATCCTTAATTGTTGGACTTGTAGCTTGCTCCCACGAAAAAAGCAACTTGCTGATTGATTGCAGTCTTTCATTTCTTCGCACAACCAAGTCACTTCTATTTAATCCTAATATGTTTTCAGTTGCAAAACCGCGTGAGTTATTGTTTTTTGTCGAAATGATTGTACCGAGAAAAAGGAAAAAATCATTTGGATCATCCACATATGGATTCACTAAAGGGTTTTGAGGATCGTAATAATCTTTTTTGTAAGTACGATTACATACCTCACAAGCTAAGGTTAGATTGCTCCATTCAACATATAAATCTGGTCGGGCGGTCTTCTTTTTGGGGAGGATATGTTCAATATCTCCAAATTCAATATGTTTAATTTTACTTTCGCAATAAGCGCATTTTCCAGTGGTTTCTTCTTCTAAGGCAGCCTTTATATCAGGATGATTGTATCTATGTGCTATAGTATCACTTGGTTTTTGATTTGCATTAAGGCAAGCCAGATATTCTGCAGTCCATTGAGTAGCATTATCTACCAAAACCTGTGGTTTTGGTACTTTAGATAATTTAATCATTTGTTTTTTCCTCTACAATCCGAGAAATGGTATCTGGAATAAAATCAGCCAGTCCAATTTCTTCCATTTCTCTCCTTAAATTATCCAGATTCTCTTGAGTAAAATCTTTGGATAAATATTTCTTAATTGTATCCTTTAGATGTTCTTCCGCCCAGAATGGAATAGAAGTGTCTATTCCCAACACCTCACGCAAGATAGCATTAGATGTTCCAGCTCTGTTGACATAATCTAACTTAGTAGAAAACACCTTATTTAGCTCATTGTAATTTAGAACATATACATTAGAATCTCTTACAGCGCTAATCATAAAGGGATTATGCGTTGCTACAATGAATTGCACTTTAGGGAATGCCTTGATTAGGTTTCCCAAAAAGTTTTTCTGCAGTTCTGGATGCAGATGATTCTCTGGCTCATCAATCAGGGCCACAAAAGATTCTGATGTATCTGCGAACATATAGAGTTGCCAAGTGATATCAATTATTGAAGAAATACCGCCCGAAACCGCATCTATTGGGAAATTACCCGTTTTTGTGCACAGCATTACTTCCGGAACAACCACCGAAATCTTTTCAAATCCCAATTTGGGCGGTAAAACGATTTTTAGTATATCTACATAACCTTCAAATATTTTTCGTGCGTTATCATTGGGCGTGACTGATTGATTTCCGTACCCAAATATTGCAAGTGAGGCCAAGGTTTCTTTTATGAGGGCTGTCGCCGATAACTCATCGGAATTACGATATGTATCAAAGACAAACTTCTTATTAAACTCATTATATTTTTTATATATTTGGTCTCGAGTCGCTACCGCCGTAGGTATTGTTCTTACTGCTCGATAAGGAAAGCTGGGTCGATGTGAACTTACATAAACTCCTTTTTCTGTCTTTCCACCAGTTATTTCGATACTATATGTACCATTGTTAATATTGTCAGGAAGAACCAGATCACCAATTGTTCCATCGGAAAACTCTATCTCGCCCAACTTGTTTTTGATTGGTGGAGTGTCACTTTTAGGTGTTAATTTTATGAAGATCTTTTTTCCAAATTCTTTAAGACTATTAAAGTATTTGGAAACGCCGTTTTCATCTTGCTCATACGAACTGACAAACTGAGGATTCCATCCAGTGCTTTTTGAAAGTAAATTTAATATTGTTGTCTTTCCAGCTCCATTAGCGCCTGTTAAAACGGTCAAATGATTGTGAAAGGCAATGTCAACATCAGAGAACTGACGCCATTCCTTAATATTTAATCTTGTAAACATAGGTATGTGCCTCCTAAAAGTACCATAGATTTTCTATTAGTTTCTTATGTACCCATATTCGATTCCTTACCTCGGCTGTTTCCTGAACAATCCCTGCTTCCTTCAAGCTTTGCATTGCTTTTGAAATTGAGTTAAATGAAAATCTCGTTTGCTCCGTAGCGCGAGAAATGCTGGAGACAGGATATCTTTTGAGATAATTATATACACCCCAAATGCTTTTTGACGATAGAGTATTTTCTTTTATCTGTTGTTCAGCCCACAATATATCATTTTCGTACTGTGCCAACAGCTTTGCTGACTGCTTAGCCGCTTCGCCCACTGCACACACAAAAAACTTAATCCACCGAATATACCCGCCGCTGTACTGAGTAGTTCGAAGTAAATCAAAGTATTCATTCTTATTGTGATACAGATACTCGGACAAGCATATTAGCGGCATTGCCTCTCCAATGGTATCTCGTAATACCATTGGCACAATGATTCGCCCGACAATACCGTTATACCGTTCAAATGGATGGATCATTTCAAATTGGTAATGTACCAATGCGGCTTTAATTAGCGGATCAGTATTATGGTCGTTATAGAGATATGCAGAAATATCAGCCAGTGCTGGGAGTACAGCATCTGGTGCTGTAGGATTGTATCCTTTGAGATTCGTCTTTACACCCAGCCAGAAGGTTTGATAATCCCTAACATCTATCGAGTTATTCTCCGGATCTCCGTTAAGTGCGATACCACAAATCCGGCTCAAGTCAGGAGCTGCAACTTCCATACTTTTTGCCGCCTTATATGCCATTTCCAGGTTAGTGATCGGCGTTATATCGCCTTTGCCGGTGCCGCGAATAGTGAGCACCTCTTTGAAATCGGGACCGTCGTAGTCGATCATATGAGAATAGGTACACTCTTTCAAAAGCATCAGCTCTGCAAACGCTTCTTTATTCGGAGCATACGTAACAAGCCCTTCCAGAAAGCCAATGTTCCTGTGGGCTTCAGTCAGTAAAGCAGCCAATTCGTCATCCATCTGATACATATCCCCGCGCATCAAGGGGCGTGGGGTAAAGGAATAGAATGTAAGGCTTGGCTTTTCGGGATCAATATGTTCAGTGTAATCACCTGTGTAGGGCAGCATCGCATATACCTCAATAACTAAAAATCATTTTCAGTATATCATTAACACGGTGAATAGAAAAGCACTATTTCCCGATTTATCTCAGAAAATCAAGAAATAGTGCAATTAAAATTGAAAATCGAGTTCCGTGAATTAGACACAGCCACGTTTCTCTCTGTATCGAACTTGGGTACTCTATTGTTCTGGTAGCCAAGCGAATCGGCGATACTGTTCCCGTCGTCATGCGAACTTATGCCCATTTGTACCCCAACAAGCAGCAGGAGCTTGTGTCGAAGCTGGAGGCCATCGGCTCCCCAACTTCTAACAACGATGACTCTGATTTGATGTCACTCGGCTAGGCCGAAAACAGGTGATGTCACGGCCCGTTTTGTGATGTCACGATGTCAAAAAAGCCCCGGAAAGTTTCGATTTCTCGAACCTTTCCGGGGCTTTCAAATTATTTCTTCGATTATTCGAGCTCGGTAAGTTCGGAGCATTACTAAACAAATTTGTTTAGTAATGCTATTCTTGAATGTTCACTTTTTCATGAGATTGCTGTGCTAGATGTGGCTTGCTGATTTTTTAGTATCAGGATAGTATCACTCAACCAGTGGGATCTCTGGGAGTATTATAGCCGATGATTCATCCAAAATCAAGGATAATTCCATCATTCATCCTGAAGGCTTAAAATGTCTCCCAAGCAAATATAGGTTTGAATAATGCACCGGGTCGCATCTTGTCTTGTCACCTCATGATGAACACCCTTGCATTGCAAGTCCGTCAGATTATCCATCCAATCCAGTAGATAAATCACATTGCTTCCAACCATACTTTTAGAGGGGCTCTTATCTTCCAGCTTTTCAATCACCGCTGAAAGTTTATTTTTATAGTGCTCTCCACTAACGTCAATTTCCTTTCCAGATTTTGTTTTATACTTTTTCTCTTCGTATCCCGGAAAGTATTTTTCAAACAGTTCTTTGGCCGTTTCCTCAAAAAGTCTTCTACACGTTGTTAACGCCTGCGAGTATAGTTCCGGATTATCTGAACCAATTTTATCCTCTATCGCTTGAAGTTTAAGAAGAATTTCTTTTGAAAGCTTAGAAAACTCATTTTCCACTCTTGTTCGATATTCAGAAAAAACCGTTGTCGCCACATTTCCAAATGAAATCTCAATCTGCTTCTTCAGAGCATAATCATAATACCTTGATTTTAAAACTGAGAGTTTTTTCTCTGTTAGTCCAATATCATCCACTATATTTCTTGTAGACATTGTTACCGATGCTGTTAAATTATTTACCGCAACAGCAGCGTAATCTCCAGACACCGACGCACCCTTTGTAGTAAAATTATTAACTGCATTTTTCTCTGCCTCCACTTTCTTTTCTAATTCAGATGCAAGTTCCGTAAAAATGCATTTTCCAGTTTTGTCAATAAACCCTCGTCCATTTTTATATCCGATGTCAAAAGCTGCCGATGGAATATGAACCCCATCCGCTTCTTTAGGATACCCACCGTATTCATACTGTAGCCATATAATTGCATCCACGTCATTCAAAAGCCTTGCGATTTTTAAACATTGTAAAAGAGCAGATGTCGTTGTTATAGTATCGTCTTCTATTCCATTTAAAACTTTCTCACATGCCAACTGAGCACTTTCAGTCTTCGTCATTGTTTTTCACCTCAAATAAATTTCCGCCAATCCCAAAGAACTTGTCAAAGAATCCTTTCAGCTTGTCGATCACACCCTGTTTTTTCTGCGCCCGGCCACCGCCGCCGAAACGGGAAACAGGCGGCATCAGCTTATCAATGTCAGTGCCCACAGTTTTGATCTCGCCATCACGGAACGCATTGGCCAGATACTTGCGCGTCTCCGGCTCCTTTAGCTTTTCCTCTTGGATGATCTTTGTAAGCTCTTTCTCTCGCTGTTCGGACACAAAGGTATTCCACTCTGCCATCACGTCATCCACATCGTTGACCCCTGCAATAAACGTTTCAATCAGCTGCTTTTTGCTACGCAGTTCCGGGCTGGCATCAATCGCCTTGCGAATCGTGATGAGCACTTCTTTATCATCGCAATGGGTGTCATGGTACTTTTTGACCAGCATCAGAATGTAGTCAATGTTAATTTCGACCTGCCGAATCAGTTCCACCTCGAACACCACATCATCCGTGATGTCCTCTTTGGTTTCATCGTGCTTCTTGTTACGCCATTCATCCCGCAAATCCTGATAGCGGCCCAAATAGTCCTGTAAATCTCGTTCAGAGATTATCTCGTTGCCCTTGAAATCATCAAAGGAGGACAGCAGGTTCCGCATCCGCAGCAGTGCACCAAACAGCACGATAAAGTCTTTCTGGTTCTGCTCCCCGATGATTTGCGGCTCTGTCAGCGGGAACTTCTGCGTCAGGTCATCGATCATGTCTGTATAACCCTGATGGTATTTTCCCTGCTCGTCCATATAACCGTGGTAGTAGTCCGCATATTTGCGCAACAGAACAATGCCGCCCGCATTTTTATCTCCAAACAGCGAAATAGCCGCATCCACCCGCTTCTGCAGATTGCGGAAGCAGACGATATTGCCAAAGGTCTTGATGCTGTTCAAGATACGGTTCGTCCGGCTGAACGCCTGAATCAGACCGTGCATCTTCAGGTTCTTGTCCACCCAAAGGGTATTCAGGGTCGTGGCATCGAAGCCCGTCAGGAACATATTGACCACGATCAGCAGGTCAAGCTCTTTATTTTTCATGCGGAGCGATATATCTTTGTAGTAGTTCTGGAACCGTTCGCCATCGGTCGAGTAGTTCGTATGGAACATCTCGTTGTAATCCTGAATGGCTGCGTCCAGAAAATCCCGGCTGCTCTGGTCGAGGTTGGAGGTATCTTCCGGGTTTTCCTCGTCCAGAATGCCATCCGTTTCCGCTTCATTGGCTCCATAGCTGTAAATGGTGGCAATGCGCAGCCGCTTGGTCGGGTCTGCCGCCATCTGCTTTTTGAACTCCTGATAATACAGCTTTGCCATCGGCACAGAAGCCACGCAGAAAATCGAATTAAATCCGCTGACGCGCTGTTTTTGCTTGATTTCCTCCACCGTACCACGCTGGGCAGAGGCCACCTCTGCCACATTCGTCAGCAGATTAAACTCATACGATTTGTCTCCCCGATAGGTTTTCTGGTCAAAGTGGTTGAGGATGTACTTTGTCACCAGCGAGATGCGCTTGGGAGCCATGAACGCCTTTTCCCGGTCGATATCCCAAACCTGTTTATCGTCCATGTCTGGCTCTGCATCCATCGTCTTGATGTAGTCTACCCGGAACGGCAGCACATTCTTGTCGTTGATGGCATCCACGATAGTGTAGGTGTGCAGTTGGTCGCCGAACGTCTGCGCCGTGGTGAAATAGCGTAGATCAGTGGAGCTTCCTGCGTTGACTGCAAAAATCGGCGTTCCTGTAAAGCCGAACAGGTGATACTTTTTGAAATTGTGGACAATGGCTTTATGCATATCACCGAACTGGCTGCGGTGGCACTCGTCAAAGATGATCACAACGTGCTTCTGGTAGACTTCATGCCCCGGATTTTTCTTGATGAAGGTCGCCAGCTTCTGGATGGTGGTAATGATGATATGTGCTTCCGGGTTTTCCAACTGGCGTTTCAGAATCGTGGTGCTGGTGTTGGAGTTTGCCGCGCCCTTCTCGAAGCGGTCATACTCCTTCATGGTCTGGTAGTCCAAATCCTTGCGGTCTACCACAAACAACACCTTGTCGATGTAGGGCAACTGCGATGCCAGCCGTGCCGTTTTGAAGGAGGTCAGCGTCTTGCCGGAACCAGTGGTGTGCCAGATGTAGCCGCCGCCCTCGATGGTGCCATACTTTTTGTAGTTGTTGGCGATCTCGATGCGGTTCAATATCCGCTCGGTTGCCGTAATCTGGTATGGGCGCATCACCATCAGCATCTTTTCTGAGGTAAAGATGCAGTACCGGGTCAGCACGCTCAGAATCGTGTGCTTTGCAAAGAATGTCCGGGTAAAGTCGATCAGATCCGTCAGCACGCGGTTGTTTGCATCGGCCCAGTAGGAGGTAAATTCAAAGCTATTGCTGGTCTTTTCCTTCTTGGTCTTGCCGTGTTTGGCATCCTTGATGGCATTGTAGCGGGTGCTGTTGGAGTAGTACTTGGTATTTGTGCCGTTGGAGATCACAAAAATCTGCACATACTCATATAAGCCGCAGCCCGCCCAGAACGAATCCCGCTGATAGCGGTTGATCTGGTTGAACGCCTCCCGGATGGCCACCCCGCGCCGCTTCAGTTCCACATGAACCAGCGGAAAGCCGTTGACCAGAATCGTCACATCGTAGCGATTATCATGCCGCGCACCGTCCGCCTGCTTCACCTCGTACTGGTTGATGACCTGCAGGCGGTTGTTGTGGATGTTCTTTTTGTCGATCAGTGTGATATTTTTGGAGCTGCCATCATCCCGGTGCAATACCTGCACATTGTCTTCCTGAATCTTCCGGGTCTTTTCAGGAATATGCTCGTTGGGGTTAGCAATTACATCACTGAAAAACTGCCGCCACTCCGTATCGGAAAAGTGGTAGTGGTTCAGCTCTTCCAACTGGCTGCGGAGGTTAACAATCAGTTCATCCTCGGTATGCAGCGGCAGATAGGTATAGCCCTGCTCGCACAACAGCCGGATAAACTCTTTTTCCAGTTCCGCCTCACTTTGGTAGCTGTCAGAGCGCACCTTGGAGGGTTCATAGGCAGCAACAACGGTATCTTCATTGGTAGCCGCAACGATATTGAAAAAGGACATTTTCACACCCGCCTTTTACTCATACAAGCCTGCTTCTTCTCGTTCTACTCGAATATCTCGCAGTTTTCTTCCCTGATAAAGCCAATGCACCGGCCCCTGTAGCGGATAGGTCGTCTGCATGATTTTTTGAGCCAACGCAGAAAGCGAATAGGTTTTACCCTGATACTCAATTTGCCTATCATCTTTTACAACGGCTACAACCTCAGGATGATTTTGCAGCACGATCTCTGCCCCCATCGGAATACCACATTTAATAAATGAGAACGGGGCTTTGCGTTCTTTTGCTTCTTCCTGAATTTCAGCCGCAACTTCTTCGTCTGCAATCTCATGGCCTTCCGGGGTAAGGCGCTGCAGTTTGTCCATTGTGCCGCTTAATTTTGCAATGCTCTCCAAAAGCGCATAAGCATCCTCTTTTGTCATTGCATAAAACTCTTTTGTTCTTGTCTTGCCATCGAACGTATCAATGGCGCGCAAATCAGGATTCAAACGGTCGATCAGGCTATGCAGTTCTTTATCTTGTAGCGGAGTTGAAACATCGTAAGTAGCATATACCCGAAACGCAAATGGGATGCACTCGCTTCGATTTAACTGTTTCAGTCGATTTTCGATATTGGTCGCATAGCCAATTTTTACATAATCCGGAAAAGAGGGATTTGTCAAGATATAAATTACACCAGCCTTTTTTGCTGCACTCACGTTGCAGCCACCTCCTTAAACGTCAACAATTTATCTCGATAATATTCATACTGCTCTTGTCTTGCTTCGATCTCCGCGGGCAGGCCGCTGGTCAAATCATTGCAGATTGCATCAAAGCGATCAAGGATAGAAACAATCCGTTTTTGTTTTTCAATCGATGGGAGATCAATTTGCAAACTTAAAATTCTTGTTGAGTTCAAATCTCCACGTGCACCCTCCTTTTTCGCAAGAAGTTCTTCCTGCTTTGCACAGATGCAGTAATACACATACCTGTACAACGCCATCTCCGGGTCAACTTCAAGATTCAAACAATGCTGGTTTGTTGTCAGCGGAATTTTATTGATTGCACATCTTCCAGCAGTCGCGCCCGAAATTGCAACTATTACGCAGTTCTCTGGAATCCACTTTGCCGCAGAATTTTTTACTGCACTCTCCGTAATGAAGCACTCCGTCTTGCAAATATCCCGGAATACCACTTCCTGCGTCCTCAGCCAAGGAATATTTCCGTCCTCGTAATATTCTGATACGCCTTTTTTCGGTGTTCCGCCAGAACAACTGTTCTTTACTACATCTTGCAGAGAAACAACCGCATAGCCAAACACATACTGCAAGAGCTTAATCAGTGCTCTGCTCTGCTCTGCTCTGCTCTGCTCTGCTCTGCTCTGCTCTGCTCTGCTCTGCTC
>OGQU01002578.1_pt1 | contig 11288 bp, 10 predicted proteins | sample 1553341 | NCBI WGS metagenome assembly OGQU01 (sample SAMEA2579920, study PRJEB22360) | human gut metagenome | biome: human gut; feature: human-associated habitat; material: faeces | place: Denmark | collected 2008/2010 | reverse complement strand
CGGCGGCAGACGTGCGCTGGGCGCGGCGGAGCCACCGGTCCACAAAGAGGGCCACGTTCGGCCCCACCGTGATGGATGCAATGAAGAGGAGCAGTACCAGCTCTACGAATCCAATGCGCATGAACAATTTTTCCTTTGTATTTGTCAGATTTCGGGGAAGTCTTTTATCATTGTAGTATAGCACACTTCGGCTTTTCTGCGCAAGATGAGGCCAAGCTTGACAGCCCCCGAAGCGGCCCCTTATAATCAGGGCAGACACGAAACGCACCCACTGGGATGTTTTCCCAAAAAATCTACTCAAACTTCACAAAAATTCCTAATTGATAGGGTATGATAGACTTAAACGCAGTATACAGTTCCGCCGGGCTGGCTCTGAGCAGCCTCCGGCGCTTGGGCGATAGAAGCTTTTAGGAGGAATGCCTTATGGCAAAAATTCTTATCGTTGACGACGAGCCCCGCATCCGGGAGCTCATCCGGGAGAATTTACAGTATTCGGGCTACACCTGCGAGGAGGCAGGGGACGGCTCCGCCGCCCTGTCGCTGCTCACCGGCGGCGGCTACGATTTGGTCATCCTCGATTTGATGATGCCCTTCATGGACGGCATGACCTGCCTGCGGGAGATGCGCACCCGCCGCATCAACACCCCCGTCATCATCCTGACGGCCCGCGGCGAGGAGTACGACAAGCTGGCCGGCCTCGAGGGCGGCGCTGACGACTATGTGGTCAAGCCCTTCTCCCCCCGGGAGCTGGTGGCCCGTGTCAAGGCCGTGCTCAACCGCACCATGCCCCGCACCGAGGCTTCTGACAGCACCATGACCTTCGGGGAGCTGTCCATCGACACGGCCAGCCACACCGTCAAGGTGTCGGGCGAGGAAGTGAGCCTCACGCCCAAGGAGTTCGACCTGCTGGTTTTTCTGGCCTCCAACAAGGGAATCGCTCTCAGCCGCGAGAAGATTCTGCAGAAGGTGTGGAACTACGACTACTTCGGCGAGGACCGCACCGTGGACACCCACGTCAAGATGCTGCGCGGCCATCTGGGCAAGTGCCGCGGCTACATCGCCACTGTCTGGGGCATCGGCTACAAGTTCGACCCCGACGCGGCGCGTTAAGCGGAGGCTCTGCTCTTCATGCGGCAAACGAGCAAAACACGGCGCACCATCGGCATCCGGGGCCAGCTCATGGGCTTTCTGTGCTTTATCTGCCTCTTGCTGGTGGGGCTGTTCTGGTTTCTGAGCACCCAGCTGCTGGAACCCCTCTACACCACCCATATCCAGAAACAGCTCACCGAGCAGGCTGAGGCCATCGTGGCCCGGATGGACGAGGCCATCGGGAAGGGCGAGACCCTCTCCTACTGGGCCTTCGGCAGCCGGCTGTACGTCAACAACACCTTCTTCAACGCGCTGCGGGACGACATCTTCGAGCTGGGCGGGATGAGCAGCTTCTGCATCGACATCTCCGACACCACCCTGCGGCAGATCTTCAAGGTGGATAACCTGTCCTACTGCAACCTTCACCGCACCCGCCCCACCGACACTGCCGACGAGCAGACCGCCTACACCACGGCCCGCGCCATGCGGCAGCTCTGCCGGGAGAGCGGCGGCGCAGTGGTGCGGAAGATCAACCCGCCCACGCCCTCCGGCTCGGTCCAGCTGATGGTGGGCCGGATGACCTCCGACGGAAATTACACTGTGCTGGTGACTACCAGCCTGATGCATGTGGCCGAGGCCGGCAAGGTGCTCAGCACCGTCCTGCCGCTGGCTGCGGCCCTCATTTTCGCGTTCTCGATGTCGGCAGCATGGTTATTCAGCGAGTGGTTCACAAAGCCTCTGCGGGCTCTCTCCGGGGCTGCACGGCAGGTGGCGCAGGGCAACTACGCCGTCCATGTGGACTCGGTGCGGAACGACGAGCTGGGCGACCTGGCCCAGGAGTTCAACCACATGGCAAAAGAGGTCCAGCACGCCTCCCAGATGCAGCGCGACCTGCTGGCCAACGTCTCCCACGACCTGCGCACTCCGCTCACCCTCATCAAGGGCTATGCCGAGACGGTGCGCGATCTGACCGGCGACGACAAGAAGCACCGCGACGAGCAGATGAACATCATCGTGGACGAGACCGACCGCCTGACCGCCCTTGTTTCCAGCGTCATGGAGCTGAGCAAGGTCACGAGCGGCGCACTCAAGTGCGAGAAGGTCCACTTCGACATGGGCCAGCTCTGCGACGAGGTGAGCGAGCGTTACGACGCCGTCTGCGCCCAGAACGGCTGGCAGCTCAAGCTGGAGATCCCTGACGAAGAGCTTCCCGTCTGTGCCGACCCCGACATGATGCAGCGCGCTCTGCATAACCTTTTGGGCAACGCCATGCACCACATCGGCGAAGACGGCATCTTCGTGCTGCGGGCGCTCCGCTGCCCCGAGGGCGTCCGGGTGGAGGTGGAAGACCACGGCCCCGGCATCTCTGCCGAGGACCTGCCCTATATCTTCGACCGCTACTACCGCTCCCGCTCCGACGCAGGCAAGCAGGGGACCGGCCTCGGCCTCTCCATCACCAAAGCCATCTTCCAGCAGCACGGTTTCCGCTTCGGCGTCCACAGCACTGTGGGCAAAGGCACCGTGTTCTGGTTCATCATGACCGATACCGAAGATGCAGCTGCACAATAAAGCTGCCGACATTTTGTCTTTTCTTCCAAAATCGTATTTCTCTCTTGATGTTTTTTTCTTCGACGCCTATAATCGAGTTGGATTCAATTTATTGCATCATGTAATACAGGAGGAAAGAATATGAAGCCCTGTCCGCATTTTCTGAAAAGATTCGCAGTTCTGGCAGCTGCCTCATTGATTCTGAGCGCGGTCACTTTAAGTGCCAGTGCCGCAGCAGCTCCCGTAAAGTATGAAGAAAAGCGTTCCACGGTTACCACTGTCGATGGCGCACAGAAAAAGAAAGATCTGGCTGTGACCGTCGAATATCAGGTCGGCTCCACCTCTATCCGGGCTTATACGGTAGAAAAGGATGAGGTCATCGGTGTATCAAAGGACATGTGGTCTCTTTATGGTGCCTTTACTTCTGATTGGATCACCGATGGCACCTATACCCTCTCTCAGCCACTGAACAGTGTGGAACAGATCACTGTAAGCGTTCCTTACGGCGACACAGCCCGCACGAACGAGAGTTATTTTGTATTCCATGTTCCCGAAGGCACCGTCGTCACTACTCCTTCCTGGAGTTATAACATGGACCTTTATAAGGGCAAGACTATCGCAGATGTAAAAGCCGTAGTGGAAGCCGGTCAGGACCCCAATACCCTCATTGACATTGAGGACGATTACGACCCCTTCGGGCCCGATCTTGAATATACCGACACTTCTGCGATCTATCACCTCCGTAAAGGTTACCTCTACCGCGTAAGCGTCAGCTCCGCCGAAGAGTCTTTCCCCGTTCCCGAGAATTTCTATTTCTGTGTAGATTAAATAACGACCAAAAACAGGAGCGGAAAGCCGCAGGCTTTCCGCTCCTGTTTTTTCATGCCGCATTTTCTCTCTGGCAATACACCACTACCCTCGCTTTTCCGCCGGGGGTGCAGGTATAGAGCACGAGAGGACATCCGCCCTCCCGCAGGGCTTCGGGTTCTTCGGGCGAGACCTGCGCAGTCCGCTCCACCGTGTACACTGCCTCAGCGCCGTCCTGTGAAGTGAAACGCACCTCGTCGCCTTCCGAAAGGCTGCTCAGCCGCCCGAAATGGGACTTGTAGTTGTGGGCCGCGATGACAAGGTCTCCGCCCGCCGTGCTGCCGCATTGACGGCAGGGCGAGACCTTGAGGTTCGCTTTGCTCCACTCGGTCTGCACCGGCAGCTCCAAGCCCAAAGCCGGGATGGTCAGCACCCCCAGATACTCCCGCTCGGCGCTTGACGCCTGGGTTTCCGAAGCCGGTTCCGGCCCGGACTCTGCATCTTCCGTGGGCAGGCTTTCCGCACTGTCTGCGGGCCGTTCTGCCTCCGACACTGCCGCAATGCTCTGGCTCTGGCGCAGCTGGCTCACCGCCGAATCGGCCTGAGCGCCTGCCCTTGCATCCTCGAGCCGGTCGTAGACGTAGAGGCAGACCGCTGCCAGCACCAAAGCGCTTCCCAGCATCAGGCAGAGCCGCTCCGGCATCAGCCTACGCATCGTGTCTGCGCTTCCGGCTCAGCCAGAGGCCCACCGCCACGAGGGCGATGCCCCCGCCTGCCAGCACCGGCACGGGCCAGAGCAGCTGGCCGGTCTGGATGAGGGTCCCCACCGGTTCCGGCTCCGCAGCCGGGATGACTTCATCCGGCATCTCTGCCGAGGGTGTCGGCGGGCGGATGACCGTTATCTCGCCCGGCTGCTCCACCGGCTTCGGGGTCGGCGTCGGCTTATCCGGCACATAAGGCGGCGTCGCCGGCGGGGGAAGGGGGTCGGTGCTGCGGTAGCTGTTCTTGAAGAGCAGTTCCGTCTTTGCCCCGTCGTCCCCGTCCCGCCGGACAGACACGTGTCCTTTCAGCTCACCGTCGGTGTCCCACGCCACCATGACTTTCAGGTAAAAGACGGTGTCGTCGTAGTCGGCCCGTTTCCGTCCGCCTGCGTCCTGAGTGACCGTATACTCGTATATGCCGGGCGCGGTGTAGACGATGGTATCAAACGTCTTCGTCAGGGTCTTGTCGTCGGCGGCGCGGCAGTCCCGGGCCGGAAAATCCAGCTCAGCCTCGTCGTCACAGCCTTCCGGCATCGGCGCGCCGTCCAACGCGGTCAGCCGCACCGTCAGCGTCTCGTCAGCTGCCTCTCCGGTGCAGCGGACGGACGCCTCCAGTTCCAGCTCCGCCCGCTGGTCTGCGGCCAGAGCGGGCAGGGCAGCGCTTACCGCAAGCGCTGCTGCCAGCAGGGCCGCTGCCATTTTCGGGAGCCTTCTCATGATAAGCTCTCCTCCTTTCCGTTTTGCAGGTCTGACATTGGTTCCATCCGGGCCAGCACCACCGTCCGCGCGTCGGTGTACTCCCCCGAGCAGGTAGCCATCGCCAGGAACTGCGCTCCTTCCGGCTCCTTTTCCAGCGCACGGAGGGCCTGTGCATCCATCTGAAGGGCATTCTCCTCCACAAAGGGGAGCAGCCCGCCTGCGTCCAAGCGCCACTTGCCCGGGGCAAAGATGGCCTGTTCCGACGCAGGCACCACAAGGCAGGCCAGCACTTCCAGCCGATAGCTCCCGCCGGGCAGCGTCAGGGTGCCGGTGGTGTTCTGGCGGAAGAATGCTCCGTCCTTGTATTTGTCGAGGTCGCCGAACATCCGCCCGTTCTCCATATGGTGGCCGTAGAGCAGGGAATACCGCCCGCTGAAGTCCGCGTCGCAGTCAACATCCAGAAAGATGCTGCCCGCCAGCGCAAAGCTGCCGTAGACGTCGGTGTTCAGATAGGTGAAATTGCTCTCGCCCTGCACCACCGGGTAGTCGATGGCCGTGCCGTCCAGCGTCAGCCACCCGCAGACATCGGGGTTGATGTCCCGCAACTGGCCGAAGGAGAGGCTGTTGTCCTCCTGCGGCTGGGGCTTGAAGGCCAACAGCCCGGCCTGCACATTGTCGGCAGCGGCGTACACCCGGCTGTTGTCCCACAGCGCATAGCCCGACCAGACCACCGCCAGCAGCACCAGCAGGGCCGTCACCCCGTCCAGCAGGCCGTTCGCCGCCCGCAGGGCCATCTTCTGCCACCGGATGTTCCTCACCTCCCTTGCCTTATTTCCTCCGCGCTTACTTCTGATGGCGGCGGCGCAGGGTCAGCAGCAGCCCGACGCCCGCAGCACCCGTCAGGGTGAAGAGATAGGGTGCGCTGTCCAGCACCACACCGGCATCCACGGTGCCGCCCTTGGTGTTGGTGAAGTTCGCCTGCTCGACCGCCTCATCCACTTCGCCCTCGGTTCCAGTCTCCGTCGTCACATAGTCTGCGACCGGCGTCTCAGACACCTTGTACTCGACGCCGTAGGGCAGGTTTTCGATGTGGATGGTATCGTCGTCTTTCAGATAGAAAGTCGCTTCCGTCGTCTCGCCGGGCCTGATCTTGATCGAGGTGGGGTTCGCGTCATAGCTGCCGCCGGTGATGGCGTAGCTGTCCTGATAGGTCTTGCCCTCCTCGCCGGTCAGCTGCACCCTGAACTCGAAGTATTTGTCCTTATTGCCCATGATGCCCTCGACGTCCTTGTGGACTTCCAGCTCACCGGCAGAGTAGAGGTTGTCGAAGTCGTCCTTCTTGCCCTCGCCGGTGGACTCCGGGTCCTCGGTGTGGACAGCGGCAATTCGGAGCTTGCCGTCCTGCTCGATGACCGTCACCCGCAGCAGGATGGCGTTGCCGTAGTAGGTCACGCCTGCGCTGTTGCCCGCCGCCTCATGGATGATGTAGGTGTAGACGCCCACGCTGTTGTACTTGGGCAGGTCGATCTTGATCTCCTTGGTCTTGGTGGTGCTGCCGGCCTCGCCTCTCAGGTAGCTCACCGTGCCGATGGTGGGCATCGGCATATTCTCCGGGGTGATGTCGTCCGACGCATCGGTGACATTGTCCGCCTCGATGTCGAAGCTGAACGTCTCCGCCGGGGAGAAGGTCCCCTCGTTGGCCAGCTCGTAGTTTTTCTTGATGACCACGCTGTCCATGTCCGCATACGTCTCGCCGCTGGCCGCAAAGGCGGGCATGACGCTGACGCCCATGGCCAGAGAGATGGAAAGCACACCTGCGAGAAGCTTTTCTACCTTGTTCTGTTTCATCCTGGAGTTCCTCCTATCTTGTCTTGTATGGTTTTTGGCGGCTCAGAGCCCCCGCCGCCGGATGAGGGTGATGACTTTTGCCTTGACCGCACTGCACTGCACCGGGCCGAAGTCACGGCTGTCCTCGGCCTGTGTGCGGCAGTCGCCCAGAATGAAGACGCTGTCCTCCGGCACAGCGTAGGGGTAGCTGAGCAGAGATTTGGGGTAGGTGGGGTAGAGGATGCCGCCGCCCTGTGCCGAGCCGTTGACCTCCACAACGCCGCTCTCGCTCAGGGTCACGATGTCCCCGCCCCGGGCCAGCACGCGGCCCACCCGCAGCCTTCCCGAGCGCTCATATACCACGACATCATTCTTGGCATAGTCTTTTTCCAGCCGGATGCCCAGCACGAGGTCGCCGTCCTTCACGGCGGGGAACATCTCATTGCCGGACGCCTGCGTCACCAGATACACCTGCGTCAGAAGCACCCAGAGCACGGCGGCGAACACCGCCAGCCGCACCGCCAGACTGCGCACTTCCCGCAGCAGGGGGCTTTTTTCCGGCTTCGCCGGTCCAGACAGGTTCGCTTCCGGCGTCCCGGGCGGGGCCTCCGGGGCAAGCGCCTCGTTTGGTTCCTTCACTCATCTTCCTCCTTTTTTCTGTTTTTGCAGCCCAGAACGGCCGCACCGGCACACAGCACCAGCGGCAGCCCGAAGAAGTCTGTCTCCACGCCGGTGTCCGGGTCTATATCGGCCAGAACGTAGTGGGCATAGAAGTTGACGACGCCGTTTTCCAGCTCTTTGTCGGTGGGCTCATAGCCCTCTTCCCACTCGTCCTGCGATACCTTTTCCTTCGGGTCCGGCTCATCCGTCACCGAACCGGGGAGCTCTTTGTACCAGCCGTCAAAGACGTAGCGCGCACCGCCGATGTCGAGCTCTTTTTCGATGTCCGCCGTCGTCTCTACCACCCGCTCGCCGCTCCGGTACTCGCGGCTTTCCCGGATGCTGTAGTCGTCCTCGCCCGGGGCGCGGACGTTGAACCGGGCCGTGAAGTTTTTCCTGCTTTTGACGCTGATGATGCAGTCGATGTGCTTATCCGGTTTTGTCCCGTTGCTGCGCGAGATCTTGTACGGTGTCACCACGATGCTCTCCAGATCGTCCTGCGTCAGCCCTTCGACGCCGGTAGCCTCTTCGATGGTGTCCTTATACTCGTCCCATATCTCATCGACGACCTCGTCCCAGTAGTCATCGCCCGGTTTCAGCGACCATGCGTCGCCAGTCGCGCCGCCCGGCCACGATACAACATAGTCTGACACATTTGTCAGGATGTTCTTGCCGTTATCTTCCCATGCCGCGCCGTAGGTCTTCACCTTGCCGACCCACTTGCACTCGCTGTTGTCCGGTGCCCACTGGCTGGGGTCATTGCTGCCGGGCAGGCTGGTGGGGGTCTTGAGCAGGAAGACCGCCGCCGACTCTTCCTGAGTCCGATCCCCCCAGCCCGGTGCATCCTCATCAAGTTCGTCCGCAGGCAGGGCATTTCTGTCCTCGTCTACGCTGTCGTCGGCCAAGTCGGCATCTTCCTCAGGGGATCTGTCTTTTTCGGGCTGCTCTGCCTCATCCGGAGGCGTTTCCTCCTCGGCAACGGGCCGTTCTTCCCACAGCTCCGGCAGAACGGCGATGTCTTCTTCCTCGTCTGAAACAGACTCCTCCTGCCGGGTCTCATCGTCGACGAAACAGGCGTAGAGGCTGCACTCGCTGTCCGCTTCCGGCCAGAGCAGTCCTTCATCCGGCACGAAGCGGACCGCCGTCCCTTCGTCGTCCCGGCTGTACCAGAAGCGGAAGCTCTTTCCCTCCACCTCCGGCTCTTCGGGCATCAGAAGCTCTTCGCCGCTGCCCACGGTCTGTTCCGCGTAGGGCAGGCCGCCGTCGGCCTCGTCCGACTCGCTGAGCCAGAAGAGATAGGTCCTCTCAAAATGCTCGTCCGCTTTGACGGCCCCGCTGTCCGGCGTCGGCGTCTCGTCGGGCAGCCCGATGTCATCCAGCCCGTCCACCACGGCGGGGATGCCGCCTTCCGCGGGCAGAAGCACCGGCTCGTCTGTCCGGATGTCCTCTTCTTCGTCCCAGGCAGGCTCGTCCTCTATTTCCTCGTCCCATGTCTGGTCCGGCACGCTGTCCGTCCGCTCCGGCCCCTCGGCAAATGCGGGCAGCAGACAGCCGCACAGCAGTACCAGCACGATGCACAGTGCTGCGGCGCGCAGTGTCAGCCGCCTCCGTTCCAGTCGATTCCGCATACAACAGCCCTCCTTCATTCTCGCTCCCGGCGGGGATGCCGCCCTTTGCGTTATCAGGATACCGTTTACCGGACACGAAGGATGTCATTGCGTGCCAGTGCAAAAAATTTTACGCATGAAAAAACCGCCGCCGGGGTCTTTCGACTCCGGCAGCGGTCTGCTGTCTCCGAATTTTCGGTTTTCAGGTGCGGGTGGTGGCTTCCATGCAGTGCTCGGAGGGGGCGTAATATTCCATCAGCGCAATGTAATTTTCGCAGTGGTGGCAGAATGCCGCCCGGATGGCGTCGTCGGGCGCGCTCTTCATTGCCACGAACATCAGGATGTACTTTGCAATGAGGCTCACAGCCTCGCTCTCGAGGCCATAGCAAAGGCCCACCGCCAGGATCGGCACGACGATCTGCTGCGCACGGATGGGGATATTCTCCGCATCGACCCGCTTGAGTACGGCACGGCTCATGGTGGATGCCGCCCAGACGGCGCGGGAGATCTTCCAGTAATCCATATTCTTCAGATGGGTGAGGGTGCGCAGCCGCTGGATGACCTCGCCGTCGTCCAGAACTTTGTTCTGCGTGACCTCCTCCTCCGAGCGGATGAAGGCGCACTGTGTCATGTCCATCAGGGCGGCTTCGTACTTCTCATGGTAGTTCTCGCGGGAGATGAAGTACTCCTCCATACGGAGCATGACTTCGTTCGTCTCTTTGTCGGTGGCCAGCCAGCTGAAGTCCAGCGGCGTCGGGCCGAAATCGTTCTTGCCCATCTCGTTCAGGTCTTCCAGCTCTTCCTCGTTCCGGGTGGAGGGGAGAAAGCGGTCATTGCCGTTCCGGTGGAAGCCCCACTCCTCGGGCAGAAGATGCGGCACGATGTCGCCGCTGGAGATGATGTTGAAGATGTTGCTCTCGCCCCAGCTGTCTTTCAGGCTGCCGTCGGCGTTGTGGTTGTTGTCGTAATCCTGCTGCAAGTCGGGGTAGTCCTGCGGGCCGAGGGCCACCGGTGTCGCAAAGGTGTAGACGAAGACATTCTTCCGTTCCAGTCCGGACAGCTCCCTATTGACCCGGGCGGCCAGAAGGTTCGCCACCGCCGCACCGCGGCTGTAGCCGCCCATCCAGAGCTTGACGACGCCCAGCTCTCCCTTTTGCCGAGCTGCCGCCAGATAGTTCTTCAAATCGGCAAACACCTCATGCACCGGGATGATGAAGCCGCCGTGGGCGTGGCCCGTGCCGGTGTGCAGATTGCTCACCCACTCGCCGCCGACCAGAAAACCAAATGAGGTCATCGCAAGATGGCCTTTTTTGTTGTCTGAATACCCGCACACCTCAGCGTTTCCAGGGTTTCAGGAATGAAAACGGGCAGCAAAACCCGTCCTCTTGACATGTCTAGGCATGTCGCCGGCCCGTAGCTTAAGCACTAGGGCAATGCGGGGAGACCGGCTAGGGCAGCAGGCGGCTGCAGTTAGGCGGTATGTGACGTTTTGATGACGGACATTCTTCGCTGTCACACAATATTCATAAGAGATTCACGGCTGAGTCAAAGCCGACTTTCATACTTCGACCCGTGCGGAAAAGAAAACGCACACCGAATACATCTCTAGAAGTTGGAAGTTGGAAATGACTAAAAACATGATTGCCGTTCTCGGCGCTCTCGCTGGTTTTGCCGCTGCCGCCGCCGTTCATGCGGAAACCGTTACGGTTAACGGCTCGACGACGGTTCTGCCCGCTATGCAGCTCACGGCGGAGGGCTTCATGAAGGCCAATCCGAACATCACCGTGACGATCTCCGGTACCGGATCGGGCAACGGCATCAAGGCGCTTCGCGACGGCATGACCGACGTTGCGATGGCTTCGCGCGACATGAAGGATAAGGAAGTCAAGGACTTCGCCGATCACAACATCAAGACCGTGCGTTACACGGTTGCCCATGACGCCATCATTCCGGTCGTCAATCCGAACAATGCCGTCAAGGGCCTGACGATGGCTCAGCTCAAGGACATCTTCGCCGGCAAGATCCGTTCCTGGGATGAAGTCGGCGGTGCCAAGGCTCCGATCGTTGGTTGGCCGCGACTCCTCTTCCGGCACCTTTGAGTGCTTCCAGGAATTGGTGATGGGCAAGACCCGCGTGTCGCCCCGCGCTCTGATTCAGGCTTCGAACGGCGGTGTCGTGCAGGCCATTGCTCAGAACCCGAATGCCATCGGCTACATCGGCGTCGGTTACATGGATAAGCAGACGCACCCGCTCACGATGAACAACGTGAAGCCGGGCATTGAATCCGCCA
>OGQU01002576.1_pt1 | contig 11292 bp, 6 predicted proteins | sample 1553341 | NCBI WGS metagenome assembly OGQU01 (sample SAMEA2579920, study PRJEB22360) | human gut metagenome | biome: human gut; feature: human-associated habitat; material: faeces | place: Denmark | collected 2008/2010 | reverse complement strand
CAGATTCGTCTGGGGGTGGGGCAGTTTAAATTGAAGGCCCAAAAAAGCCGGTCTTTGTCAAGACAGAGATTAAGAGGATTCTGATGGGGCGGAGTGAGATTGAATGATATTATTGGTTCAGATAATATGTCTTTGTTATACGCTGTATGTACTGCAGGAATATGCCACTTCCGGTGCATATTCCAGACAGCACAGGCTGCTGCCGCTGCTGGTCGGGGCCGTCTGCTACGTGCTTTGCGCCATCACCATCGCCAAGATCCCGTCGGCGATCTTCCTGCGCAAGTTCATGATCGCTGCGGCGTGCTGCGAAGTGCTCTGCTTCGTCGTGTCGTTCTACTGGAAGATCAGCCTGCACCTTACGGCCATGGGCGCTGCCGTGGCGCTGCTGGTGGTGATGAACGTTGCGGGCGTAGGCAACATGATGGTGCCGCTGATGGTCGCCATTCTCTGTGCGGGTGCACTGGCCTCCGCACGCCTTTACCTCGGCTGCCATAACGGACAACAGGTGCTTGCGGGTTTCTGCGGCGGCTTTGCCGTCGCGACGCTGGCTGTGCTGTTCCTGTAATCCGTTTTCGGGCCGGATATGCTTCCGGTGCGGGTCTCCGCACGAATCCCTCCTCGGCACGATACCCTTCGCGCACGGACAATAAAAAATCCCGGGCTTCCAAGAGAAAGCCCGGGATTTCCCATACTTAATACTTGGCTGCCGGTTATACGCAACCCTGCGCCAGCATGGCGTTGGCGACCTTCATGAAGCCTCCGATGTTGGCTCCGACTACGTAGTTGATGTAGCCGTCGGGCTGGGTGCCGTACTGCACGCATACCGAGTGGATGTTCACCATGATCGAGCGGAGTTTTGCGTCGACCTCTTCGGGCGACCAGGTGATACGCATCGAGTTTTGCGTCATTTCGAGCCCCGAGGTCGCAACGCCGCCGGCATTGGCAGCCTTGCCCGGGGCGAAGAGCAGCTTGTGCTGCTGGAAGATGCGGATGGCATCGGGGGTCGAGGGCATGTTCGCCCCTTCGGCTACGCAGATGCAGCCGTTGTCCACGAGCGCCTGCGCCTGGTCTCCGTTCAGCTCGTTCTGCGTGGCGCACGGCATGGCGATGTCGCACTTCACGCCCCACGGGCGCTCGCCGGGGTAGTACTTGGCCGACGGATAGCGGTCGGCGTACTCCTTGATACGTCCGCGGAAGATATTTTTCAATTCCATTACATATTCCAGTTTTGCCTTGTCGATGCCTTCGGGGTCGTGGATGTAACCCGACGAATCGGAGAGCGTCACGACCTTCGCACCGAGTTGCGTCGCCTTCTGGCAGGCATACTGTGCCACGTTGCCCGATCCCGAGATGCAGACGGTCTTGCCTTTGAACGACTCCTTGCGCGTGGCGAGCATCTCCTGTGCGAAGTAGCAGGTGCCGTAGCCCGTCGCTTCGGGGCGCAGCGGGCTGCCGCCCCAGTCGCGTCCCTTGCCGGTGAGCGTTCCCGTAAATTCGTCGCGCAGGCGCTTGTACTGTCCGAACATGAAGCCGATTTCACGGCCGCCGACGCCGATGTCGCCTGCCGGGACGTCGGTGTCCTGTCCGATGTGGCGCTGCAATTCGGTCATGAACGACTGGCAGAATTTCATCACCTCGTTGTCCGAGCGCCCCTTGGGGTTGAAATCCGAACCGCCCTTGCCGCCGCCCATCGGCAGCGTCGTGAGGCTGTTCTTGAAGGTCTGTTCGAAGGCGAGGAACTTCAGGATCGACAGGTTGACCGAAGGGTGGAAGCGGATGCCGCCCTTGTAGGGGCCGATGGCACTGTTCATCTGCACGCGGTAGCCGCGGTTGATCTCGATCTCGCCTTTGTCGTTGAGCCAGGGCACACGGAAAATGATGACGCGCTCGGGTTCCGCAATGCGTTCCAGAACTTTCATTTTCTGCAATACGGGGCTCGCCACGATGTGGGGAGCCAGCGATTCGGCGACCTCGCGGACGGCCTGGTGGAATTCCGGCTCATTGGGATTGCGGAGGATTAGTTGCGCCATGAAATCTTCGACGTACTGATGTGCTTGCTCGTTCATAGTCAATCTGTGTTTAAGGGTTTGTGGAATCTGTTCGGTGGTAAAAATAATGTATCTGTTCGAGTTTTGCAAGTTCTTTAAGAAATTGCTAAAATATTTTACTTATGCCGTTTGCGACTTCTGCACCCCATCTGCTTACTGTCCGGGGGAGTGCGGGGAGCGATCGGTAAATATCCGTAATAAAAAATGACAGATCCGCCGTGAATCTGTCATTTTGAAAAAAATATGAATTTTTTTCAACTATTTCGCATTTTCTCCCGTTTCCTTGCTGAATTCGAATCCGATGTATACGTTCTTGTACTGTTCGAGCAGGGCGACGATAGTCTCCATCGACGAGATTTTGCTGCCGTAGGATTTGATGATCTCGATGAGCTTGCTGACCGGGAAGACCAGTATCATTTTCGTCCCGCTGAGGGATACGTGTCCCGGAACCTCGCCCAAGTCGAGCTTTTCCTTGCCGAGTTTCTCCTTGGCGAATTTCATCGCGGCCACATGGGTCGAAGGGTCGAACGTATAGGTGCCCGACAATTTGTAATTGCCCATTTGGGTACTGAATGCGCCGTCTTTGCCGAATGTGACCGAACCTGCGCCGGACTTGATGCCCACCGTTTGGTAGACCTTGTCGAGCTGGCTTTTGACGGTACCTTCGAGCGCCGATCCCCCGAGCTGGCTCAGCAGGTCGTTGCCTTCGAATTTTACGCCCGGAGCGGAGTAGTTCCATGTCCCGACCAGCGCATATTGGGTCAGTTTGCCGTCTGTCGCCTTGTCTGCGGCCTCCGTCGCGGCCTTTTTCAGTGCTTCCTGCCAGTCCTGTGCCGACGCGGTGCCGCCTGCGAGCAGCAGTGACGCGGCGATGGACAAAAGGGTTTTCTTCATTTTTATTTATTCGTATTTACGGTTTACAGTGTTTCGAGTTCCTTGAGCCATACGGCTGCCGAGGCGTCCGAAGGCATACGCCAGTCGCCCCGGGGCGACAGAGCCACCGAACCGACCTTCGGGCCGTCGGGCATTGCCGAGCGCTTGAACTGCTGCGAGAAGAAGCGGCGGAAGAATACCTCCAGCCATTTCCGGATCGTAGCGTGGTCGTAGCTGCCGCGGAATGCCTGTTCGGCCAGGAACAGGATCTTTGCCGGGCGGTAACCTCCGCGGATGAAGTTGTAGAGGAAGAAATCGTGCAGTTCGTAAGGGCCTACCAGGTCTTCGGTCTTCTGGCTGATCCTGCCGTCCTTGTCCGCCGGCAGCAATTCCGGGCTGACCGGCGTGTCGATGATGTCGAGCAGCGTGGCGCGGGCCCCCGCATCCGATTCGGTGTCGGCCACCCATTTTACCAGATGGCGCACCAGCGTCTTGGGCACCGAGGCGTTCACGCCGTACATCGACATCTGGTCGCCGTTGTAAGTCGCCCATCCCAGGGCCAGTTCGCTCAGGTCGCCCGTGCCGACTACCAGCCCGCCCTCCATGTTGGCGACGTCCATCAGTATCTGCGTGCGTTCGCGTGCCTGGCTGTTCTCGTAGGCCGCCGAGCGGTCTTCGGGGTCGAGCCCGATGTCCCTGAAGTGTTGCAGGCAGGCGTCGCGGATCGGGATTTCGCGCACGGTGACGCCCAGGCTGCGCATCAGTTCCAGCGCATTGTTGTAAGTGCGATCCGTGGTGCCGAACCCGGGCATCGTGATGCCGATGATTCCCGTGCGGTCGAGTTGCAGCTTGTCGAACGTGCGTACCGCCACGAGCAGCGCCAGCGTCGAGTCGAGCCCGCCCGAGATGCCGACCACGGCCTTCTCGCAGCGCGTGTGTACCAGCCGCTTGGCCAGCCCGTGCGACTGTATCTGGAAGATCTCCTCGCAGCGCTGGCTGCGGTGCGCTTCGTCCTGCGGCACGAACGGCATCGGGTCGATTTCGCGGTCGAGCGCCGCCGCGCGCAGCCCTTCGGGGATTTCCATTTCGATCACGGTGTTCTCCGCCGCGCCTTCATTCACGCGGAACGAGGTGTTCCTGAGGCGTTCGAATTCCAGCCGCTCGATGTCGAGGTCGGCCACCACCAACTGCTCTTCGAGCACGAAACGCTTCGCTTCGCGCAGGATCTTTCCGTTTTCGGCGATGATGCCGTTCCCGGCGAATACCAGGTCAGTCGATGATTCGCCGAAGCCGGCCGAGCAGTAGACATAACCCCCTATCGTGCGTGCCGACTGTTGCGCTACGAGCTGCCGCAGGTAGGCGTGCTTGCCGACGGCCTCGGGCGATGCCGAGAGGTTGAAGATCACCTTCGCGCCGCTGAGTGCCATGTGCGACGAGGGCGGCACTGCCGTCCAGAGGTCTTCGCACAGCTCCACGCCGAACTCCGTGCCGTTGACCTCGAACGTGAGGCCTGCGCCGAAATCCGCAGCCTGCCCCGCGACGGGGATCGTCTCTTCGGAGATGCCTGCGCCCGATGCGAACCAGCGGTTCTCGTAGAATTCCGTATAGTCGGGGATATAGGTTTTGGGGACGACGCCCAGTATGCGCCCCTGCGTGAAGACCACGGCGCAGTTGTAGAGCGTCTGAGCGTGGCGCAGCGGTGCCCCCGCGATCATCGTCAGCGGCAGCTTGCGCGTGTCGCGTACCAGTCTTGCTAACGCCTCGTCGGCCGCGTCGAGCAGTGCGGGTTGCAGCAGCAGGTCGCCGCAGGTGTAGGCCGTCAGGGCCAACTCGGGGAACGCGACGATCTCCACGCCCCGCTGTGCCGCTTCGTCGGCCATAGCGGCCATGCGCTCCGCATTGAAATCGCAGTCGCCGACCCGTACGTGCGGCACGGCTGCCGCCACTTTCAGAAAACCGAAGCTATCCATATATACGTTATGTTATTCCGCCCACAACTGCGCCAGGTTCAGGATCACCTGCACTGCCTTGTGCATAGTGGTGAGCGAGCAATATTCGAATTTGCCGTGGAAGTTCATGCCCCCCGTGAAGAGGTTGGGGCAGGGCAGCCCCATGAACGACAGGCGTGCGCCGTCCGTACCGCCGCGTATGGGGCGTACGATCGGGTTCACGCCGGCCATTTCCATGGCCCTGAGCGCCTTGTCGATCACCTGCGGGTGCGGCTCGACCATCTTGCGCATGTTGAAATACTGGTCTTTGAGCGTCAGGGTCAGCACCCCGTCGCCGTATTTCTTCTTCAAAAGGTCGACGCAGGCCCACATGAATACCTTTTTCTGCTCGAATTTCTCCGCATCGTGGTCGCGGATGATATAGCTGACCGAGGCTTTCTCGACCGTGCCGTTCAGCCCTACGCAGTGGTAGAACCCTTCGTATCCTTCGGTGTACTGCGGACGTTCGGCGGCCGGCAGCAGCCCTTGCAGTTCGCACGCCACGTCGAGCGCATTGACCATCTTGTTCTTGGCGTATCCCGGGTGGACGTTGCGCCCCTGGATGTCGATTTTGGCGCTCGCGGCGTTGAAGTTCTCGTACTCCAGCTCACCCTCCATACCGCCGTCTACCGTGTAGGCGAAGTCGGCGCCGAAGGCCCTGACGTCGAAGAAATCGACCCCGCGGCCCACCTCCTCGTCGGGCGTGAAGCCGATGCGGATTTTGCCGTGTTTCACCTCCGGGTGTGCGAGCAGGTACTCGGCGGCGGTCATGATTTCCGCCACGCCCGCCTTGTCGTCGGCACCCAGCAGCGTCGTGCCGTCGGTATGGATCAGCGTGTGCCCCTTGAAGAACTCCAGCTCGGGGAAATCCGCGACCCGCATCGTCAGCTGGCCGTTCAGTGCGATGTCGCAGCCGTCGTACTCCTCGATGACGCGGGGTTTGACGTCCTTGCCGCTCATGTCGGGCGAGGTGTCCACATGGGCGATGAACCCGATCACCGGGGCATTCTCGCAACCCGGCGTCGCAGGGACGGTGCCCATCACGTAACCGTACTGATCCATCGAGACCTCGGTCATGCCCAATGCCTCCATTTCGTCGCGCAGGGCGGCCAGCAGTACTTTCTGTTTTTCGGTCGAAGGGAACGTCGTGCTCTCCTCCGACGACTGGGTGTCGTAGGAGACGTATTTCAGGAATCTTTCTTTTAAATCCATGACAATATCTGTTTATGGTTTATTCCTCTTTTTTTGCCCGGAGCGTGTGCCATGCGAAATAGCCGATCAGTACGAGGTACATCGCCAGCCCCGTCCACTCGGCGGCGTTCGAGTCCGCCCAGCCGCTCAGGAACCAGTCCACCTCGGCGAACTTGAGCAGGGCGCTCACCACGCCCATCAGCGCGCCGCCGGCGATGAAGCCCGAGGCGATGAGCGTTCCGCGGTCGAAACGCGCCTTGTTGAGCCCCTCGTCCTTCGAACGGTTCGATACGAACCATGCCACCAGGCCGCCCACGACCAGCGGTGCGTTCAGCTCCATCGGGATGAACATGCCCAGCGCGAATGCGAGGGCCGGAACACCGATCGAGGTCAGCACCAGCGCCAGTGCCGCGCCGCAGAAGTAGAGCATCCACGGGGTCTGCCCGCCCGTCATCAGGGGCTGAATTGCCGCTGCCATGGCGTTGGCCTGCGGGGCTACGAGGGCGCCTTCGCCCACGAACCCGTACGATTTGTTGAGGATGATCATCACGCCCGCCACGGTCGCCGCAGCAACGAACGTGCCGAGGAATTTCCAGGCCTCCTGCTTGCGGGGCGTCGTGCCGAGCCAGTAACCGATCTTCAGGTCGGTGATGAACCCTCCGGCCATCGAGAGCGCCGTGCAGACCACGCCGCCGATGATCAGCGCCGCCGTCATGCCCGTCGTGCCGTTCAGCCCGACGCTCACCAATACCAGCGACGAGAGGATCAGCGTCATCAGCGTCATGCCCGACACGGGGTTCGTGCCGACAATGGCGATGGCGTTGGCCGCCACGGTCGTGAAGAGGAACGCGATGACGAAGACGATCAGGATGGCCGTGACGGATTGTATCCAGCCGTCCAGCAGGCCGAAGTGGAAGAATACGAAGACCGAGATGAGCGTGGCGATCAGGATCGTGAGGATCCGCTTCATCGTCAGGTCGCGCTGCGTGCGTTCTACCGCAGCCGGGGCGGTTTTGTTGCCCCCTCCCAGTTCCGATACGGCCAGCCCTACGGCCTGGCGGATGATCTTCGACTGCTTGACGATGCCGATGATGCCCGCCATGGCGATGCCTCCGATGCCGAGCGGTTTGCCGATGAAGGCGAAGAGGTTTTCTGCCGTGAAGATGCTGGCGGGGTCGGCGAGGATGTCGGCGCGCGTCACGCCCAGCAGCGAGGCCATGGCCGCCGGGTCGATCGTGTCGGCCAGCGACCCGACGAGCGGTACGACGAGGAACCACACCAGGCACGAACCCGCCGTGATGATCATGGCGTATTTCAATCCGATGATGTAGCCCAGGCCCAATACGGCGGCCGACGTGTTGAGCGAGAATACCACCTTGAACTTGTCGGCTGCCACCTGTCCCCACGCACAGATGCGCGTCGATACCGACTCCGTCCACATGCCGAACGTGCCTACCGCGAAGTCGTAGAGGCCGCCTATGAGACCTGCCACGGCCAGCAGTTTGGCCTGGTTGCCGCCCTTCTCGCCCGAGATCAGCACCTCGGTCGTGGCCGTAGCCTCGGGGAAGGGGTATTTCCCGTGCATCTCCTTGACGAAATATTTGCGGAACGGGATCAGCAGCACGATGCCCAGCAGCCCGCCGAAGAGCGACGAGAGGAACACCTGGTAAAATGCCGCGTCGAGCCCGAGGATGTAGAGCGCCGGGAGGGTGAAGATGGCACCCGCGACGATCACACCCGACGAGGCGCCGATCGACTGGATGATGACGTTCTGTCCCAGCATGTTCCTCTTACCCATCACGTTGCCCATGCCGACGGCGATGATGGCGATCGGGATCGCCGCTTCGAATACCTGCCCGACCTTCAGGCCGAGGAAGGCCGCGGCGGCCGAGAAGACGATGGCCATGACGATACCCATCGTGACCGAGTAGGGCGTCACCTCCCTGGGCGACGATGAGGCGGGCATGATGGGCGTGTACTCTTCGCCCGGTTTGAGTTCCCGGTAGGCGTTCTCGGGCAATGACGTAAGTTGTTTTTCCTGTTCCATTTATTAAGGTTCTTTGATGTACTTGTCCAGGTCTTTGAGAATGTAGTAGCGGTTCAGCGACGCCGGGGCTTTCTTTGCGTCGAGATAACTGTATATCGCGCCGACGGCAGCCGCGAGGCGCAGCCGTTCCGCGTGCTGCTCCGATGCGGCCGCCATGTCGAAGAGCAGTTCGGCGAACTTGTCCAGTTCCTGGTCGCCGAACCCGTATTCGTCCGTAAGCCGGCCGATGAAATCCGCCTCATCCAGCAACGTGTCGATGTCGATGTCCAGTTTCTCGGCCAGCTCCGTCTTGGCCGTCGTCCGTATCTGCTCCGGGGAGGCTGATTGTCTCATCAGCCCGATTTTGGCCATCAGGGCGGCGATCAGCTCCCCGATCCTGTTGATCTCCCGTAAGATATAATCTTCCATGTCCTTAGCGGTTGTCGCCGCTGCCCGAGATGATGTGGCGTTGCATGCGCGAGCGGAGTTTGTCGACGTTCATCTGCGCCACGTCGTCCAGTTCGTACCCCAGGTCGCGGGCGAGCGTCGCGCAGTACCACAATACGTCGCCGATCTCCTTGACGATCTCCAGCCGCTTCTCGTCCGAGAACTCCTCGTGGGCGTCGCGGATGACCTTTTTGACCTTGTCGGCCACTTCGCCCGCCTCGCCCGTAAGCCCGAGCGTGGGGTAGATGATGCGACGATTTTCGGGATAGATTGCCGTTTCGAGTGCGTGCTGCTGGTATTCGTTGAGTGTCATGGTTTTGATTTTGAGCGTGAATATTGGGTGGTACCGAGGGCAAAAATAGCAAAATAATTTAAAAATACGCATAAAAAAGCCCCTGTTCCTATGGAACAAGGGGCAAAGGATTTTTTGAGGGGGCTGTGCGGGCATTCCGTTGCCGCTGCCGGACATTGCCGAGTGTCGCGTGCCTACTGGCAGTGGAGGCCGGGCGGTCTGCTGCCGTCCGCGGCCGTGCCGGGGGACGGGTTCTGCACCGGCGCCGGCTGTGCGGGCTCCCGGCATGATCGCCGTGCGAACGGCAAATTCCGTTATTTCAGCCTGCGGAGTTTGCGGTCTGCGTCGGTTGCCTCGCGTATGGAGATTGCAAAGCCTCCGCCGCGCGCCATCTCCACGTCGAGTTCCGTGCGTTGTCCGACCTTCCCGGTGCGGATGACATACGCCTGCGGATTGGTCTGGTAATCGGCATCGGGGGCATCGGCGTAGAGCGTCGCCACATACTCCTTGCCGGGGGCGAGGTAGTCGAACGGGAGCGTCACCGTACGGCGGTTCTCGTCCGTCACGCCGCCCACGAACCACTCGCCCGTGCCTTTGGCCTTGCGCGCCACGACGATGTAGTCGCCCGGCTCGGCCAGCAGGTAGCGGCTCTCGTCCCAATCGATGGCCACGTCCTTGATGAATTGGAACGCGTCCATGTATTTTTCATAGTGTTCGGGCAGGTCTGCCGCCATCTGCAGCGGCGAGTACATCGTCACGTACAACGCCAGCTGGTTGGCGAGCGTCGCGTTGACGTGCGAGTGGTTGCCGGGGTTGACCTCCGCGACGTCCATCACGAAGATGCCGGGTGTGTAGTCCATCGGGCCGCCCTGCAGGCGCGTGAAGGGCAGGATCGTCACATGGTGGGGCTTCGAGCCGCCGAACGCCTGGTACTCCGTGCCGCGTGCCGACTCGTTGCCGATCAGGTTGGGGTAGGTGCGGCAGAGGCCCGTCGGGCGCACCGCCTCGTGGGCGTTGACCATGATCTTGTGGTCGGCGGCCCGGCGGACGGCATAGAGGTAGTGGTTGTTCATCCACTGCCCGTAATGGTGCTCGCCGCGGGGCAGGATGTCGCCCACGTACCCGCTCTTGACCGAGTTGTACCCGTATTTGTCCATCAGGCGGTAGGCCGCTTCCATGTGGCGTTCGTAGTTGCGCACCGAAGCCGACGTTTCATGGTGCATCATCAGCCGGATGCCTTTCCCGTGCGCATATTCGTTTAGTGCGGCGATGTCGAAATCGGGGTAGGGGGTCACGAAATCGAAGACGTAATCCTTCGTGTGCCCGAACCAGTCCTCCCAGCCGACGTTCCAGCCTTCGACGAGCAGCTGGTCGAACCCGTGTGCCGCCGCGAAGTCGATGTACCGCTTCACGTTCTCGTTGTTGGCGCCGTGGCGGCCGCTGGGCCTGCATCGGGCGTAATCCGTCACGCCGAGCTGTACCGACGGCACGTCGCGCGTATAGGCCCAATCGCTCTTGCCGGTGATCATTTCCCACCATACGCCCATGTATTTCACGGGCTTGATCCACGAGGTGTCGTCATAGGCGCACGGCTCGTTGAGGTTCAGGATCAGCTTCGAGGCGAGGATGTCGCGGGCGTCGTCCGAGACCGTCACCGTGCGCCACGGGGTGTGGCAGGGCGCCTGCATGTAGCCTTTCCACCCCTGTGCGTCGGGCGTAAGGTGCGAGGTGAAGATGAAATTCCGGTCGTCCAGGTCGAGGTGCATGCACGCATAGTCGACCAGCGCCGCTTCGTGGATGTTGATGTAGAGCCCGTCGTCGCTCTTCATCTGCAGGGCCGTCTGTACGCCCGTGGGCGAGAAGGGCGTCTGCGACGAGTTGGGCGTGATGGCGCCGGGCATCAGCTCCCGTATCTGCGAGAGTTTCGATTCGGTGTAGTCGTACTCCTGCGTGTCGTAGTCGCCCGGGATCCAGAACGCCGTGTGGTCGCCCGTCATGGCGAACTGTGTTTTCTCCTCGCCGATGACGAAATAGGTCAGCGACTCCTGTTCGGGGAATTCGTAGCGGAATCCGAGCCCGTCGTCGTAGAGCCGGAAGCGGATCGTCATGTCGCGGCCTGTCGCGGCCTGCCGCAGCGTGACGGCCATTTCGTTATAGCGGTCGCGGATCTCGGCCTGCTCGCCCCATACGGGACGCCATGTCTGGTCGGACTCGCTGCGGGCCACCTGCCCGAGGGTGAACCCGTCGTAGAGCGATACCGGGCGCCCTGGTTCGCCCTTGCGGATTTCAGCCCCGAATTCCAGCTTCGGGGCTTCGCCGCGCAGTTCGAGCCCCATGCCGCTGGGCAGGATCACGGGGCGCTCCTTGTAATCGAGCGTATAGGTGGGGCGGGCTCCGGCCGCCCAGGGCCACAACACACTATGCCGA
>OGQU01002572.1_pt1 | contig 11307 bp, 9 predicted proteins | sample 1553341 | NCBI WGS metagenome assembly OGQU01 (sample SAMEA2579920, study PRJEB22360) | human gut metagenome | biome: human gut; feature: human-associated habitat; material: faeces | place: Denmark | collected 2008/2010 | reverse complement strand
AGGCAGCTTAATGCCGCAAAAAAGCGCCCGGAAAACCGGGCGCTTATGTATAAAGGCTATCCAGCCTTTTTGAAAAGTGGAATCTGCACCTGCACCTGTGTTTTTCCGCCCATTCCAGCAGCGCGTTAACCCCGTTTCTGTTGGTTGCAGAATCCTCCTTGAGGCTTTCAATATCCTCCTGCCCCTGATCCAACCGGGTTTCCATACGGTCCAGCCGGCCATTGATAGGGCTAACTTGCTGTCCATCAGTCGGGCAATCGCTTCCAAGTCATTTTTATCTAACACATCGTCTCTGTGAGACAAGTCGCAAGAAGATTCATTCCTCACCTCTTTCTAAATTTGAGAAAAAATTAGCACATTTTGTTTTTTTAGTATTGTGTACATCGTTCACTTATGCTATACTTTGGGCGAGGTGAAGAAATATGAATAACATACAGAAATTTTTCAAAGGTATGGCTAGTTTTGCGACTGCATTTTTAATAGTCGGAATTATTTCTGCGGTTGTGTCTATCATTGCAATTGCTTATTTGGCTCAAAACATATTCATAGTGGCCTTATATGGAGTAGGCTCAATTTTTCTCATAATCGCTTTGTACTACTTGCTGCAAGGGGCGGCATATATAGGTTACCGTGTTTACGGTAACGTAACACCGCCGCCTGCCCCTCCTCTGATGTCAGAACATTTAGTGCCAGGAAATGAGAAAAAGTAAATGTTTTTTATGAAAACTGCCGTACTAATTACTTGTATTATATTTTAGCTGAGGTGAGGAAAGATGAACAAAAAGTTTTTTGAAAACATGAAATTGTTTGCAAATGTCGTTGCATGGGCCGGCGGAATTTGTGTTGTCATCATGTTGATTACCTGTGTTTGGGTGGACGTTCCTGCCTATAGCGCTTACAGCAGTCTTAGCACGAGATCGGCTTTCAGTTGGACAGGGCTGGTTTCTACCTTAGGCGTTGCCTTGGCTACCTTTGCCGGGTACTATATCGTGAAAGGCATTGCTTTGCTGGGTATCAAAGCATACAGTGAAGAAGAGCCTCAATCCGGCAATTCACAAATATCTGAGCACTCAGACCCCGGCGATGAAAAATCTTCAAGATAATAAAATTTTTAAAAGCACGCTTTGCAGGCGTGCTTTTCTTTCTGGTAGTCTGGCATTTGGCTAAGTCTTTGGCGTTTCTCTTTGTCATAGCTCTACTTCCTTGTTGATTTTACCAATAGCGCCGTAAAGCCCCTGCCTTTAGGCATGGGAATATAAGGTGCTTCCCTTTCTAAAAACTTTTGTGGTATAATATTTTTGGTGATTTTATGGAGTATTCCTACAAGTTTCGGATATATCCGAACACAAAGCAGAAAAATTTAATACAGCATACATTTGGCTGCTGCCGGTTTGTATTCAACCATTTCCTCGCTGAGAAGATGGAACGATACAAACAGACAGGGTGCGCACCGACGCGCTTTCAGCAAGACAAAGAATTGACTGCGCTGAAAAAGTCTCTGGAATGGCTGCGGGAAGTGGATGCAACTGCCCTGCAATCCTCCCTACGGGATTTGGATATGGCCTATCAGAACTTTTTTCTCCGTGTAAAAAACGGGGAGAAACCCGGCTATCCAAGGTTCAAAAGCAAGCACGACCATCGGCAGAGCTACAAGAGCAAATGCGTGGGGACAAATATCAAAGTTCTGGACAAGGCCGTACAGCTCCCGAAACTCGGTCTTGTAAAGTGTCGTGTCTCAAAAGAGATCAAAGGCCGCATCCTGTCTGCTACAGTATCTAAAAACCCCAGTGGGAAATACTTTGTCGCCCTGTGCTGTACCGATGTGGAAATAGAGCAGTTGCCCTCTACCGGAGTTGCTGTTGGTCTTGACATGGGCTTAAAGTCGTTTGCCGCTGCCTCGAACGGCATGGAATACCCCAACCACAAGTATCTCGCAAAATCCCAGAAGAGACTGGCCCGTCTCCAGCGGCAGCTCTCCCGAAAAACAAAGGGGAGCAACCGCCGGGAGAAAGCACGGCTTCAGGTGGCAAGGCTCCATGAGCATATTGCAAACCAGCGGCAGGACATGCTGCACAAACTGTCCACCCAGATTATCCGGCAGAACGATGTCATTTGTATAGAGGATTTGACCCCGAAGAACATGGCCAAGAATCATAGGCTGGCGAAATCCATTGCAGACGTTTCTTGGGGTGAGTTCCGGCGGCAGCTCACCTACAAGGCAAAATGGCAGCACAAAGCGTTGGTAGTAGTAGACCGGTTCTTTCCGTCCAGCCAGCTATGCTCCGCCTGCGGTGCTCAGTGGACGGGGACAAAAGACCTCGCCGTGCGGGAGTGGGTCTGCCCAGAGTGCGGCGAACACCACGACAGAGACATAAACGCCGCGAAAAACATCCTCAACGAAGGACTGCGCCTGTTGGCGTAGTCAGCATATATGGTAGGGCGGGACACGCCCGAACCTATACGCTCGGGGACACCGTGTAAGACCTCGCATGGGCAGGCTGTGGTGGTTGAACCGAGAATCCCCCGGCTTTAGCCGTGGGGAGTGTCAACATATCATCTGCTAACCGGACATTTTGACCACTTGCCAGATCGACGCTTTGTAAGCGTGCTTTTTCTTTCCGGCTGCTTTACTTAACAACAGCCTAAAGCCAAACAGAACCACGCTCAATATTCGGGCGTGGTTTTCTTATGCCTATTTTTAGGAGGAAATCAATATGGGCGATGTAAATCTGGGGACAATATCCGCAGAGCTTGATTTAGATACCAGCAAAATGAACCAGCGCGTTGATGAAGTTTTAGACGCGTGGGACCGTATGAATAAGGGCGCTTCTGAAGCTTCAACCGGACTTAGCGGAAAGATGATAACCGGCGTGAACCAGTACCAGCAAAAATTGGACATCATCGCAAGTAAATTGGAACGGCAGCGCAAATTGATTGCTCAATTGGAAGCTGCGTCGAATAAACCAATCATAGGTTCCAACTCTGCTGCTGAAGTAGAAAAAGCGACCGCGCAGCTTGAAAATGAAAAAATCAAGTTAAAGGAACTAGAGGCCCAATTTGACCGCACTTATAACGCACAGCGTAATTTTATTTTACAGCAGGACAAAACCGCTCAGAAGGTTCAGGAAACCGCCAAAAAGATGGATCTCCGCGAGGCCGGAGCCAATGCGCAGATCGGCGCAAACCTTGCCGCTACAGGGCTGCGCAGCATAGATCAGATCGCGCCCGGCGTAGCGGGAAACATTGGCAACATTGTTACACAGATCAACTATGCACGCCAAGCGATGACAAGCGCAAGCTCTGCTCCGATGAAGTGGGCAATGGGGATTTCTACCGCCGTTGGAATTGCTTTAACCTTAGTGGTCGCCGGCATTCAGCAAATGCAAGAGGCGGAGGAGGAACGGCAACGTATATTTGATGAAAGCGTTCAAAAGATTCAGGATTATGCAGATAAAATAAAGTCTTTTACAGATGAAATAAACACTCTTAACAACGCGTCGGCCAGCACCAACGAATTAGTGGAGGCAAATAGAAACTTGGCTAACACATTTCCTGAACTAGTAGTGGGATGGGATAATAATGGTAACGCAATTCTCGCCAATAACCAGGCGCTTGATGACTATTTGGAGACATTGAAAAAACAGCAGGAGATCCAACGAGAAAGCATAGTATCCAAAGGGTATGATTTACAAAACGAGTATAATTCTACTAAAGAATCTTTAGATTCACTAATAGAAGCACACCAAGTTTTAAATGGATCACAGGTAGATTTTTTTAGTAATATAGATAAATATGTGTTGATCGGGAATCTTGATAAACCTTACGCTGAGGAGGTAGCGGATTTAGAAAGTAAACTTATCGAGACAGAAACAAAATTGAAAAGCCGTTATAAAGGACTTGTGCAGGGAGAAATTGAGCTTACCAATATAAACGGAGAGGTCATTGGGACATATCAAGAAATGAACAACGCACAAGAAGCTGTGGCAAATAATATTATCCTATCCCATATGCAAGATTTGATTAATGAGAGCATAACCTATGAAGCGGTGGCTAAAGAAATCAACAGCGTAATCAATGACCAGAAAGCACTCCAAGAGCAATATGGGAATTTACTGGCACAAAATGACGCTTCAGCTAAGCAAGCCCAGCTTGAACAGATACTCACGGCCCAATACGGGCAGCAGGAGGCTACTATCGAGGACCTGAGCAACGCCTATACGGCGTTGTCGGAAGGACGTAAGCTGGAGGAAGCCCAGCTTAGCAAGCTGGCGCAGACCTACCCGGAAATTAAGGAATATTTACAGGAAACCGGAGATCTCACCCTGAAAAACGGGCAGATCATCGCCGAGGCAATGAACGGGATTGATTACAGCGGACAAATCAGCGCCCTTAATGATCTGTCCGGCGCCTATCAGTCCTTGTCGGAGGGGCAGATGCTTTCCGTCAGTCAGCTCTATGAGCTTGGTCAGCAATACCCGCTGATTAATGAATACATCAATCAAACAGGCGACCTGACACTTCAAAACGGCGAGATATTAAAGCAGGTATATGAAATCCAGCGGCAAAATACCATTGAGACACTGTCTGCCAATCAGGCGCAAGCTGAAGCAATGGCACAGAAAACCTCCGCTAATATCCGAAATATTGAAGCAGAAATTCAAGCCATGCAGCTTTTACTGTCTCTATATCGGGATCAGGCAAGTATTCAAATGACGCAAGACAACATTGCTAGCAAGCAAAAAGACTTGGAAAACCAAAAAGCTATTCTTGATGAGCATAAGGCCGCCGCAGATAAAGCCGCTGCGGCAATCAAAGCCCTCAGCGGCAAATCAGCCAATATCGGCTGGAGCAGCGGCAGCAGTACGAAAAAAGGGTCTTCTAAATCTTCCGCTTCTACTAAAAATGAAGCCTATCAGGCTGAGCTCAAGCAACTTGAACATAAGAGAAAGATGGACCAGCTGACCTCCCAGCAGGAATTAGACTGGCTCCAGCGGCTCAGCAAACAGTATAAGCTTAGTGCCGATGAAAAGATGGACCTGGAGTACCGTATTTATTCCGTCCAGAAAAAGTTGCAGGAAGAGGCCGAAAAGGCGGCGGCAGAGCGCCTGAACGCTGAATATAAGGCCATTGAAAATAAAAAGTCCCTTGGCCAATTATCCGCACGGGAAGAGCTCGCCTGGCTGCAAAAAATCCAGCGGACTTTTAAAATGAACAAGGAAGAACAGATGGAGCTGGAAATTAAGCTCTACAATCTCAAAAAAGAACTCCATGAGGAGGAAATCAATAACCTGAATACCATCGGAGACGCCGTCACAGAGGCCCTCCGCCAACGCTATGAGCAGCAAAAACAGGACGAAGAAAAACGGATTGACGAGAGCATTGAAAACTGGCAAACCTGGGAGGATGAAACCTGCGAGGCCATTCAGGGCCAAATCGACGCGCTGGACGAGCTGGAAAAGCAGCAGGACAGCGAGGAAAAACGCCGGGAGTATGAGAACAAACGGCAGGCTGCCGCGCTTCAGCTAAAATATGAGAAGGATGATTACAACCGCAAGCAAATTGAAAAGCAGATTGCTCAGATGGACGCGGAAGAGCAGAAACGGCTGGACGAGGAGGCGCGCGAGGCTGAGCGAAAACGCCTGGAGGAACAGATGGAGCAAATCAAGGAAACCTCTTCCCAACAGCAGCAGGCGCTTGAAAAGGAAAAAGAAGCGCTTGCCGAACAGTATGAAGAGCTGCTGAAAGAATTTAACCTACGGGCGGAAGCAGAAAAGACCATTATGGAGAGCTCACAAAAGGAGATCCTGTCTCTGATTCAATCCTATGCGCCGGAATATGGCCTGGCTGGACAAACGCTTGGAGAGAAACTGGTAGATGGGTTCAAGGCAAAGGTTGGGGACATCGAAGCCTATCTTGAAAAGCTTACCAGCGGTTTGGCAAAATACCAGCAGCAAATGGCGGCAGCTGCCAACCAGGCCGCGGATCGGTTCTGGGCGTCCCGCAAGGAATACGACGAGCACATCTCTTCCCTAGCTCCTTCTCAAAAGCCGGTCAGCATTAATATGGCGGTCAATTTCAACCAGCCGGTTCAAAGCCCCATAGAGGTCAGGCGGGAATTAAACCGGGTGTCGGAGGAAATGGCCCGGAGAATAGGAGGCTGAATATGCAGCAAATAACCTATGTGCCGCCCGGCGGTTCCTATGAGGACCCGGAGCGCCGGGTGGATTTAGCACTGGCTCCGCCGTACATCATCGGTACCCTGTCCGGTACCGGGGGCCCGGAGCTCACGGTACTGTCCTCAACCGCGCCGGGCGTCGCAGGCGTTCTTTCCGGCGGTATTCACGTAGAGCCCCGTGAAATCTCCTGCACTATTCATGTGCGGGGGAACGATCGGCGCGGCATGTACGAAAACCGGTTTAGGCTAATTCAGATGTTGGCGCCATATGAGGACGAAGGTATGCTCTATTACGCCAATGATTATATCACCCTACGCATTTCCGCAAGGCCCCTGAACGCCCCGGAATTTACGGCACGGCTCTGTCATTATAATCAGGCGGAGCTGCGCTTTTGGTGCCCGTTCCCATATTGGGAGAGCCTCACCGAGCAAAGCAGCCAAATGGCTTATTTGGATGAGGGCTTTACATTCCCGTTTTCCTTTGACATTTCCTTTGCTTCCATGCAGAACAAAGCGGCGGTTTTGAACAGCGGGTCCGTTCCCGCCCCGCTTGAAATTACCATTCGCGGGCCGGCGACCAACCCGGCCGTCATCAACGACACTACCGGCGAGCAAATCAAAATCTTTCATACAATTGCCGAAGGGGAGCTTTTAAAGATTAATACCCGCCAGGGGAAAAAGAGCGTTAGGATAGAGTCCGGCGGCATAGAAAAAGATGCCTTTCACTATATTGACCCACAAAGCAGCTTTTTCCAATTACAGCCGGGTGAAAACCTTCTCCGCTATTCCAGTGAGGATGAAACGGAACCCACCCAGGTGCTGGTTCGCTTTCGTGAGCTCTATGCGGGGGTGTAGCCATGAGAATACCAAGTATTCGCATTCTCTCCTTACAGACGAATGTTCTCTCCGAACAAACCGGCTTCCGTGTTGCCCCGGGGATTACGCTAACCGGCGAAATCGATCAGTACACATCCCTTCTTTTTACACGTTCCTGGCAGGGGGTAGGCGAATGGGAGTTTCACATGATGGGGACCAATCCAATTGCACTCAAGGAGGGCAACCTGATTCTACTGGACAGCGATGGGCGCCGTGCCGGGATCATCCGGTCCGTCAATATCGCCAACGGCTCAATGGGCCTAGAAACAACCGTAAGGGGCCAGACCCTGAACAGTATTGCCGCCCAGCGCTGCACCATTCCATTGGACGGGGCCGCCAACGGCGGCTATGACACGGTTCCAGCCCTGGAATCGGCAGAAGATAACCCCGATCCTGTAACAGCGGAAACAATTCTAAAGACCTATGCCTCCCGCCACCTAATAAATCCCCTGGATGAAAAGAGAAGAATACCGCTGATGTCCCTGGCACCCGACCTTCAGCGCGGAGCCTCCGGTGTTTGGATGAGCCGGTATGAACAGTTGGATTCCGTTTTGCAGTCCGTCTCAGAATACCTGGATACCGGCTGGGAAATTTATCTGGATCTGGATAAACGGCAGATGATCTTCGATGTGCTGCCTGGCGTAAACCGATCCGTCGGACAATCGGAAAACAGCCGGGTCATTTTTTCCATTGATTACGAAAGTGTGGAAAATTTAGAATACCTCTATGAGCTCGGCGGTTACAGGAACTTAGCCTATGCCGGGGGCGCGGGGGAAAACGAGAACCGTTTGGTGCTGAAAATCACCAACGAGCCAGCGGAACCCATAGGCCTAGCCAGGTTTGAAACCTTTTTGGACTGCGGCGTGCTGGAAATTACGGAAACCGATACCGCGCTGAGCCTGACGGAGGAGGGACTGCACAAGCTGAAGGAGTACAAAAAGACGGAGAGCCTGACTGCCGCCATTGTGCAGCCGGGCTCTTTTGTTTACCGTAGGCAATGGGATTTGGGCGACCTGGTGACGGTTGTAGACCGTACCGCAGGCGTTGAACAGGATTTAAGAATCAGCCAGGTGACAGAGCGTTATGAAGCCCAGAGCATGGGGATTGATGTGACCTTTGGAACACCGCCGGACCATCTCGGCAGAATGATACGAAAACTTAAAACTACTGTTAAATGAGGAGGATTTTATGGCAGAATATTCACGTTTTTTTGATAGTACTCCCGGTGATAAGCGCAGTTACAGCGCGGCGGAATTTGCCGAATTTATGCGCACCTTTTATTCCACCGGCGTGATATCCGGCGGCGAAAAGCTGAAGGTAACCCGCAACCCGGCGACCATGTCTGTCGCCGTGGCCCCTGGTATGGCTATGCTAGAAGGCCACTGGTATTTAAACGACGCTGCGTTTCCCCTTCAGGTGACGGCGGCCGACGCGACTTATCCCCGGATTGACCGTGTTGTTTTGCGCCTGGATTTGACACTGAACGTCCGAAAAATCAACCTCAAGGTACTGAAAGGAATCCCGGCAGCAGTACCCCAGCCGCCGGCGCTAACGCGTAACGAAAATATCTATGACCTCTCGTTGGCACAGCTCAGCATCGTTGCAAACGCTACAACAGTCAGTACGGTTACAGATGAACGAGTGGACGCCTCGGTCTGCGGAATCAGCCAAGGCCTTTACACAGTGGATTTGTCCGGATTTAACGCTCAGCTGCAGGAAATGCTCGCCGATATGCGCAGCCAGGCGCAACAGGCCGTCGACCTTATTAAAGAAATGAGTGGGGACGAGCTGCTGGCTATGCTGCTAACAGTGGATGGGGCCGGAAGCGGAATTGACGCTGATAGGCTGGACGGGCAGCAGGGCAGCTATTATCTCAACTATACAAATCTTACGAACAAGCCGACGATTGAGGGGTTGGGCGGACAACGAAAGGTGCTGAGCGGTACTGCCGCCCCAACCTCCACACAAGGAAAAGACGGGGATTTGTACATCCAGTATTCTTGAAAGGAGGTAGCGGCGAATGGCTGACCTCTCGGCGACCTATACCATGAGCACGGATCCTGCAATCAAGCATACCGTGTCCTATCAGAGCTACCGAAGCGGAACCACTATTTATTATCGCTTTAGGGTCTCTATTGCTCCTATTTACGGTAGCCAATATTTCGGATATAACCTTTTAGCGTCACTAAATCTGAACGGGAGCGCCGTTGCGACAGATTTTACGCTCAAAAGTGCCTCTCCCAACCGGTGGACAAGCGCCATTGTTGTTTATCTCCCCTCCTCTTCCGGCTGGTATTCTGTGTCTGGAATCAAGACATCCTCTACAATAAGCGCTTCTATATCTTTCAGAAGCTCTCAAACGCATGGGACTGCAAGCTCCGGAAACAGAACTGTAAATGTCCCGTCTGCCGCCGCCCCTAAGGCTCCCGTGGTTTCTTTGAGCACAACAACCGTGCTGCCCAGCGGGACGGTCCGGATCGGCGCAAGCGGCGCTTCCTGGGGTGACGGCGGCGCTGGAAGTTATACCTACCAGTATAATACCGGGTCCGGCTGGAAGACCTTTTACTCCGGCTCCTCCGCACAGACGATTGATTTTTCACCCCAGAAATACGGTGGGACATACGGAACAAAATTCAGAATCAGAGCGCAAATTACAAACGGATGGGGACAGCAGGCAACCGGTTCAGAGGTTTCTTTTTCTTGTGTGTCAAAAACAGGAACTCCGGGTAACTTTACCGCATCCCCTTCGCCTATGAAAAGGCGGGACACGCTGTTACTGGCTTGGACGGCTCCCTCCGCCGGATCCGGCAGCATTACCGGCTATAAACTGGCAGTTCAGTATAACGGCGGTTCTTGGCTTGACTTAGGAGAAATGGAAAACTCCTCTTTTTCTACGCGGCCATTGAATTATAGCGGCTTTAAGCTGAGGTCCGGCGGTGTTCTTCGCTACAAGCTTACCGCTACAAACTCCTACGGTGTTCAGTCAGATGCGGCATACGTATCCGTCGCCATACAGGGCGGAAGCTTTTTCTATAAACATGGCGGCACGTGGGACGACAGCGGAACCATGTATATTCGTATGAATGGAGCTTGGAGAGAGGCAGATGACATCTTAATAAAAACAGGCGGACAATGGCGTCAGCCATAAAGGAGGAAAATAAATGGTAGAAAGAGAGATTACCTTGGTTGCAGAACGTGACCGGCTGCTACCAAGTACAAAATACGCCGGATTCGCCGGTGAGCATTTGGCAACACGGCTTCTATTTCAGATTCCTGAAGAATGGATTGTAGATGAATCTCTCCAGTATTATGTGGCATATCAGACGGCAACCGGGCGCCGCTACCGGACAGAAAATCTGCACTGGCCGATTGAGACAACCCTTCCCCAGGCGGTAACAAGGGCCGGCAAGCTTTTTGTTCAGCTCAATGCGGTAAAGATTTTAGAGGATGACACCCAGCTTGTTAAAAGCGCTTCCTGCACGTTGATTATCGGGCCATCCATTGTGGGACAGTATGAGGAAGCCGACAACGCGCTTGTAGGGTTGCTAGAGGGCGCCGTCGCAGATTTTCAAACGGCTCTGGATGAGCTGAATAATATTATTTTTAACCCAGAAGAGCTCAAAAAAGGGCCCAAAGGCGATCAGGGGCCACAGGGTGAGCCCGGTCCCAAAGGCGATACGGGCCCCCAGGGCCCCCAGGGAATACCGGGACCTAAAGGAGACGCCGGGATTCAGGGGCCAGCGGGCCCACAAGGGCCCGTGGGGCCCGTAGGTCCGCAGGGACCTACCGCCAATATCGACGCCTTACAGGAAAACCTAGATGACCTGGAAGGCTACGCCGGCTACACGGACATAGATATTTACGGCTTAGAGGCGGATTTTGCCGCAAATACCTTTACCCGCCTGGCGGGCGCAGCCGGAAAAAATCCCGGCGCTGATTTTGACAGTACAGGCGCTTTTGGCGGGCGGCGCCGGTGCAACGTAACCAACGAGGGGACCGTTACCGCCTATTACGGCGACGCCGGTTACACGGAAACAGGGAAGCTAACAAAAGCCGTTACGGTTGACGGGACGGAATACCCGGTGGGTTACCCGGTACAGGTTATGGTGGAACAGCCCCGCTTTTACTACAGGGTCGTGCCGCTGGTATTGGAGCCGGTTGAAAACGGGAGAGGCTGCCACCTGCGCAAAGCGAGGTATTATGTTTCCGATACTCCCCCGGCAGGGTTTCGGCTCCCTTCTGCTTTTAGGCCATTT
>OGQU01002567.1_pt1 | contig 11320 bp, 7 predicted proteins | sample 1553341 | NCBI WGS metagenome assembly OGQU01 (sample SAMEA2579920, study PRJEB22360) | human gut metagenome | biome: human gut; feature: human-associated habitat; material: faeces | place: Denmark | collected 2008/2010 | reverse complement strand
AGAATTGCCGTTCCACATCTGAAAAGGTCGCCGCCAGATCATCCGGGTCGGGTGGCTACGAGGATGTGCGCTGCAACGCCCAGCTCACCGCCGGGCAGGTGCGGTGCATCTGCCGGATGACCCCCGCCGCTGAACAGCTCCTGCGGGCCTCCTACGAGACGCTGGGCCTTTCGGCCCGCGCCCACGACCGCATCCTCCGGGTGGCCCGCACCATTGCCGACCTCTCCGGCAAGCGCCTCCTCGACGAGGATTCGCTGCTCGAGGCTCTGCAATACCGTGCGCAGGAAAAGGTCGATCTGACGTTCTGATATAAAAAAGATCCCCCGGCTGGACCGGGGGATCTTTGCGTTATAAAACTTTTAGAATCTTCTCCACGCATCGGGCAGAAAGAGCACCAGCATCGGGAAAATTTCCAGACGACCGGCCAGCATATCGAAGATGAGCACCAGCTTTGCAAAGTTGGAGTAGGCCCCGAAGTTCATCATGGGACCCACCTGATTGAGGCCGGGGCCGATGTTGTTCAGGGTGGCGGCGATGGAGGTGAAGTTCGTCACCATGTCAAAGCCGTCCAGACTGACAAGCATGAAACTCGCCGCAAAGATGAAGATGTAGGCCGCCAGAAAGACATTGGTGGTGCGGATGGTCTCATGATTGACCAGCTTGCCGTCCATCCGGACGGGGGCCACCACCTGCGGGTGGAGAGCCTGCTTCAGCTCCTTGCCCAGCGTCTTTCCCATCAGGAGGAAGCGGCTCACCTTGATGCCGCCGCCGGTGCTTCCCGCGCAGGCACCCACGAACATCAGCAGCACCAGCACCTCTTTTGCCAGCGTGGGCCAGAGGTCGAAATCACAGCTGGAAAAGCCGGTGGTGGTAATGATGGAGCCGACCTGGAAGGCCGCATGGCGCAGCGCCTCGCCGAAGGTGCCGTAGAGGCTGCGGATGTTCACCGTGATGACGGCCACCGCCGCCAGAATGATGGCAAAATAGGCGCGGACTTCCTCGCTGGACGCTGCGCGGCGGAACCGGCGCAGCAGCAGCAGGAAATACGCGTTGAAGTTGACGCCGAAGAGGATCATAAAGATGGTCACGACCCACTGGATGTAGGGCGAGAAGCTGGCAAAGCTGTCGTTCTTGAAGCCGAAGCCGCCAGTACCCGCCGTGCCAAAGGCCGTGAGCAGAGAGTCGAACACATTCATTCCGCCCGCCAGCAGGAAGCAGACCTCCACCACCGTGAGCGCGAAATAGATGCCGTACAGGATCTTGGCCGTAGACTGCACCTTCGGCACCAGCTTGTCCACCTGCGGGCCGGGGCTTTCCGCCTTCATCAGGTTGACGTGGGAGCCGCCGGTCAGGGGCAGCAGGGAGAGCAGGAACACCAGAACGCCCATGCCGCCGATCCAATGGGTGAAGCTGCGCCAGAACAGGATGCCGTTGGGCAGTCCCTCCACACCGGGCAGGATGCTGGCACCGGTAGTGGTGAAGCCCGAAACGGTCTCAAACATGGCGTCCACGGGGTTCGGGATGCAGCCGGTGAGGACGAACGGCACTGCACCCATGATACTGATGGTGATCCAGCTCAGGGCGGTGGCCGCAAAGCCCTCCCGCATATAGAACACCTTGCTGCGGGGCTTGATGGCCTGTAGGGCAAAGCCCAGCGCCCCACTGATGGCCGCCGTCAGCAGGAACACGCCCATGACGGCCCACTCGGCGTAGATGAGGCTCGTCACCGCCGGGAGCAGCAGCAGTGTACCCTCTATCATCAGGATGTAGCCCAGCAGACGAAAGACGATCGCATAATTCATACGTCCTGTCCCCCGTTACTCTTCCACGATGTCCCGCAGGTCGTGCAGGCCGTGTTCCAGCGTGACGACGATGACGTTGTCGCCCACCTGGATCTGGTCGCCGCCGCGGGGGATGAGGATATGGTCGCCGCGGGTGATGCAGCAGAGCAGCAGATTCTTTTTCAGATGCAGCTGGCTCAGCGGCACGCCGGTGGCCCGGCTCTCCTCATGGACAGTGAACTCCAGCGCTTCCACGCGGTCGTCGAGGATGCGGTAAAGGGTCTTGATGTTGTTTCCGGCCTCGTTCTGCAGGGCGCGGACGTACTGCACGATGTAATCGCAGGTCATGTACTTGGGGTAGACGATACTGCCCAGATCGAGCCCGGCCAGAATATCGTCGAACTCGAGGCGGTTGATCTTCGTAACCAGCTTGCCCTTGGAGTGCTTTTTTGCAAACAGGGTCAGCAGCACGTTTTCTTCGTCGATGTTGGTCAGAGCCACGAAGGCTTCGGTGGATTCCAGACCTTCCGAGAGCAGGAAGTCGCGGTTGGAGCCGTCCTCGTTCAGTATCTGTGCCTCAGGCAGAGACTCGGCCAGAACATTGCAGCGGGCCGGGTCCCGCTCGACGATGCGGACGCGGACGTGATTTTCCAGCAGCTCCTGACTCAGATAATAGGCGATGGCACCGCCGCCCACGATGAGGGCGTTGCGCACCGGCCGCACCGGCATATTGATCCGCTGGAAGAACTCGTGGGCCTTCTCCTGCGTGGCGAGGAAGGTGACCTGGTCGCCGTTCTGCAGCACAAAGTTACCGTTGGGGATGATGACCCCGCCGTCACGCTCCACCGCGCAGACCAGAATGTCGCTCTTGAGCCGGGTGGGGATCTCATGGATGGCTACGCCGTCCAGCCCCTGCTGTTCGGTCAGCGCAAATTTAATGAGGCGGACACGGCCGCCCGCAAAGGTATCGATCTTGCTGGCCCCCGGGAAGCGGAGCAGGTGGGAAATTTCCTTGGCCGCTGCCATTTCGGGGTTGATGATGGCCGAGATGCCGATCTGCTTCTTGATAAAGTCCAGCTCATGGCTGTAAGACGGGTTGCGCACGCGGGCGATGGCGTGGCAGTGGCCCGCCTTTTTGGCGAACATGCAGCACAGCAGGTTCAGTTCGTCCGAGCCGGTGACTGCGATGAACACGTCCGCTTCCTCCACGCCCGCCTCGGACAGGGTGGTGATGGACGAACCGTTGCCGAGAATGCTCATCACATCGTAGGACTCCCCGATATGCTCCACACGGGCCTTGTTCGTATCGATAACGGTCACGTTGTGACCCTCTTCACTGAGCTGCCGTGCCAGCGCTGTGCCGACCTTGCCGCCGCCCACCAAAACGATCTTCATAGAATAACCCTTTCTCTTCTCCTGCGCCGTCTGGGCGCTATTGAGTAGATTATACCACATCTCGGGCAAAACATCTACTGAATCAGCCCTTCTGTCGGCTTTATCCACTGCAAAGCGCTATTCCGGCGGAAAAACGGCCCCGGAACACACAGATCCCGGGGCCGTTCTCAGCGATTCAGGTATTTCAGTACCGCTCCACGCCGTCCTTGGTGACGAGGGCGTAGACCAGCGGGGCTTCCTCGGGCTTTTCGGGGCCGTAGACGAGGCCGCTGCGGTACTCGGCGGCGGCAGCGTCGAACTTATCCGCCGCGCCGTAGAAGGTGGCGAGGCTCTCGCCCTTGTGGACGTAGTCGCCGCGCTTCTTGTGGAGGGTGATGCCGGCGGCGAAGTCCAGCGGGTCGCCCTTCTTCTGACGGCCTGCGCCCAGCAGAACGCTGGCAGAGCCGATCTTCTCGGCGTCGTTGGCGACGATGTAGCCGTCCTCTTCGGCCAGCAGCTCATAGCTGGCGGCGGGCTTCTCGAAGAGGCTGTAGTCGTCCAGAACGCGGGTATCGCCGCCCTGGGCCGCGAACATCTCCTTGCACTTTGCATAGGCAGAGCCGTCTGCGATAACTGCTTCGGCCATGGCGCGGCACTCGGCGGGAGACCCCTGATCGGCCAGCACCAGCATATTCGCAGCCAGCTGCAGGCAGACCTCGGTCAGGTCGGCGGGGCCGTGGCCCTTGAGCACGTCCATGCTCTCCATGACCTCGAGGCTGTTGCCAATGTTGTGGCCCAGCGGGGTGTCCATGTCGGTGATCATAGCAGCGACGCGGCGGCCATGATGGGTGCCGATGGAGACCATCAGCTTGGCCAGCTCGATGCTCTGGTCCACGGTCTTCATGAACGCACCGGTACCGGTGGTGACGTCCAGCAGGATAGCGTCGGAGCCGGAGGCCAGCTTCTTGGACATGATGCTGGACGCGATGAGGGGGATGCAGCTGACGGTTGCGGTGACGTCGCGGAGGGCGTACATCTTCTTATCTGCCACGGCGATGCCCTCGCTCTGGCCAATGACCGACAGGCCGATCTTATTCACCTGTGCAAAGAACTCCTCCTGCGAGAGGGCGGTCTTTGTGCCGGGGACGCTCTCCATCTTGTCGATGGTGCCGCCGGTATGGCCGAGGCCGCGGCCGCTCATCTTGGCGATTTTGACGCCGCAGGCCGCGACGATGGGCGCGATGACCAGCGTGGTCTTATCGCCCACGCCGCCGGTGGAGTGCTTGTCCACCTTGATGCCCGGGATGGGCGAAAGGTCTACCATGACGCCGCTGTGGGCCATGACGTCGGTCAGCTCGGCAGTCTCCTCGTCGGTCATACCGCGCAGGTAGACAGCCATCATCCAGGCCGCCATCTGGTAATCGGCTACCTCGCCGCTGACAAAGCCGTTGACGATGGCTTCCAACTCCTCGCGGCTGTGGGTGCCGCCGTCCCGCTTTTTGGCGATCAAATCGTAAATGCGCATAAGGTCACGCTCCTAAATCGTATTCTCCGCCGACGGCCCGGGCCGCGCTGCCCCGCCTCCGGCAATAGTATGACATTGTAATTCAAGTATAGCAAATTTTCCCGCAAAAGCAAGCGCCGTTTTGTGGAATCTGTTGAAAAAGAAGCAAAAAGGGCGCAGCCGCCCGGATAAGCAGCTGCGCCCGGAAAATGCGCTCGAATCAGCGGGAACCCTTGTCGTAGGGGATGCCCTCGGCCTTGGGGGCCATGCTGTTCTTGGAGGTGAAGGCCAGAATGACCATGGATGCCACGAAGGGCATCATGTTGTAGATGTTGCTGGACCAGTGGAGCTGTGCGAGGAAGGTGGAGTCGGCGATGTTGGCCAGACTCTTGAACACGGCAAAGAACATGGCTGCGCCGCAGATGTTGAAGGGCTTCCACTGACCGAAGATCATAACAGCCATGGCAAGGAAGCCTGCACCGGCCACGCCGACCTCGAAGTTCCAGGTCTGGACGGGAGGCACGATATAGGCCAGACCGCCGATCGCACCCAGAGCGCCCGAGATGATGACACCGGCATAGCGCATCTTGTAGACGTTGATGCCCACAGAGTCCGCAGCCTGAGGATGCTCGCCGCAGGCGCGCAGACGCAGACCGAAGCGGGTCTTGTACATGACGATGTAGGCCGCGATGAACAGGACGATGGCAACGGGGGTCGTCAGGTAGAAATACTTGAAAATCAGGTTGTTCCAGAAACTGGGGCCGTCCACCGGGGCGAGGCCGAAGGTATCGCGGGTGATGCGCACCCAGTTGGGAATGAAGATCGTGGTCAGGCCCTGGCCCTGGATGGCCCAGGTCATGACGACGGCGAAGGCGGGCGCGAACTGGTTCAGCGCCGTGCCGCCGATGGTCTGGTCGGCCTTCAGGTTGATGGCCGCAAAGCCCAGCAGCAGCGAAAAAATCATGCCGGTGACGCCCGCCACCAGAATGGCAATGAACATCGACAGCTGCGGATGTGCGGGACCGAAGCCGCTCTGGTCCAGGCCCTGCAGCGTAAAGCAGGCGAACAGCGCGCCAATGATCATCATGCCCTCAAGTGCGATGTTGATGACGCCGGAATGCTCACTGAACATGCCGCCCATGGCAACGAGCAGCAGCGGCACTGCGAACAAAATGGTCATACTGATAATGTTGGCAGCGATCATCATTTTGCAGCACCTTCCTTTCCCTTATGGCCGGAGACCGCCTTGGTAATGATGCCGCGCATCAGCAGGGCAAAGGCCGCCAGATAGATGATGACGGCAATGACGATGTCAATGGTCTCGGACGAGTAGGCGGGCTGCATGGCGGCACCGCCGACCTGGATATAGCTGATAAAGAGCGACGCAAAAATCGTGCCGATGGGGTTGGAGCTGGCCAGCAGGGCGACAGGGATGCCGTTGAAGCCCATGCCGAGGATGGATTTTTCCAGCACGTATTGGCCCGTACCGGCCAGGTAGTAGATGGCGCCGCCGATGCCGGACAGCGCGCCGGAGATGACCATGGACAGCACGATGTTGCGCTTGGAGTTGATGCCCGCGTACTGGGCAGCGTCGCGGCTCAGACCGCAGGCCTTCAGCTCATAGCCGAAGGTCGTCTTTTGCAGGATGACCCAGACGAGGATGGCAAAAATAATCGTGATGATGATGGAGATATTGATCCAGCTTGAGTTGCCGAACAGTGCCGCAAACGGCCCCCTGGGCAGGATCGCACCGGGGTTTGCAACGTTCAGCGCGGCGGTGCGGTCCGAGTTAGACGCGCCCCAGCCGGAGGCCAGCATATTGGGCATGTTGGCCAGCAGCAGATTGACGAGGTACATGCCGATCCAGTTGAACATGATGGCGGTGATGACCTCATTGACGTTGAAATACGCCTTGAACAGGCCCGGGAAAACGCCCCAGATCGCACCGCCGACAGCGCCCGCCAGCAGGCAGACGTACCACGGCAGCTGGAATTGAATGGCGCACAGCAGCGAGAAGAAAGCGCCCATCGTGTACTGGCCGGACGCACCAATGTTGAACAGGCCCGTCTTGAACGCAAAGCCGACGGACAGGCCGCACATCATCAGGGGTGCCGCCTGGTACAGCACCTTACCGAGCTTGTCCATGTTGGAAAAGCCGGTGGCCAGCATAGCTTTCATGCCGCCCACGGCGGCGCCGGGATTCAGCAGGACCAGCAGTACAAAGCCCAGCACCAGACCGACGACGATGGACAAAAGGCTGGCCAGGACCCCTACAACGGCGGGACGCTGCAGAAGCGGCTGTTTATTCTGTTTGCTCATGCTTTCGCCTCCCCTTGCTTTTTGGCACCGGCCATATACAGGCCCAGTTCCTCGACGGTGGTCTTTTTCGGGTCGAATTCGCCGACGATCTCCCCCTCGTAAATCACGAGGATGCGGTCAGACAGGTTCATGACCTCGTCCAGCTCAAGGCTGACGAGCAGGACCGCACGGCCCTTGTCGCGCTCGGCCACGATCTGCTTGTGGATATACTCGATCGCGCCGACGTCAAGGCCGCGGGTGGGCTGCACGGCAACGAGCAGCTGCGGGTCCTTATCGACCTCGCGGGCGATGATAGCCTTCTGCTGGTTGCCGCCGGACATGCTGCGGGCAATCGTCGCAGGGCCCTGGCCGCTGCGGACATCGTATTGCTTTATCAGGCGCTCGGCGTACTGCAATACGGCGTTCTTTTTAATAAAGCCGTGGTTCTGGAACTCCGGCTGCCAGTAACGCTGCAAAACCATGTTGTCGGCCAGCGTGTAATCCAGCACCAGACCGTGCTTGTGGCGGTCCTCCGGGATGTGGCTCATACCGGCCTTGCTGCGCTCGCGGATGGGGGCATTCGTGATGTCCCTGCCCTCGAGTCTGATGGTGCCGGACGTGGGCTTTTCGAGGCCCGTAATACCGTAGATCAGCTCGCTCTGGCCGTTGCCGTCGATACCGGCAACGCAGACGATCTCGCCCGCGCGGACGTTGAAGCTGACGCCGCGGACGGCATTGTTCTTGTGGACCTTGCTCGGCACGACAAGGTCCTCGACCTCCAGGATCGGCTTGCCGACCTCGCAGGGCTTCTTATCGACGGCAAACTGCACGTCGCGGCCAACCATCATCTTGGACAGTTCCTCTTTCGTGGTGTCCTTGATGTCAACGGTGCCGATATACCTGCCCTTGCGCAGGACAGAGCAGCGGTCAGAGACTGCCATGATCTCGTTGAGCTTGTGGGTGATAAACAGGATGCTCTTGCCCTCGGCCTTGAAGCCGCGCATGATGTCCATGAGCTCGTCGATTTCCTGCGGGGTCAAAACCGCCGTAGGTTCGTCGAAAATCAAAATTTCATTGTCGCGGTAGAGCATTTTCAGGATCTCGACACGCTGCTGCATGCCGACGGAGATGTCGCTGACCAGCGCGTCCGGGTCGACCTTCAGACCGTACTTTTCGCTCAGGGCCATGACCTTTTTGCGGGCCTCGTCCTTCTGCAAAAAGCCGTGCTTTGTGTCCTCAACACCCAGGATGATGTTGTCGAGCACCGTGAAGCACTCCACCAGCTTGAAATGCTGGTGCACCATGCCGATGCCCAGTGCGTTGGCATCGTTCGGGTTGTTGATCTTGACCTCCTGTCCGTTTTTCCGTATCGTACCCTGCTCCGGCTGATACAGACCGAACAGCACACTCATCAAGGTAGATTTACCGGCGCCGTTTTCGCCCAGCAGGGCGTGGATCTCACCCTTGCGCAGCTGCAGGGTGATGTCGTCGTTGGCTTTGATGCCGGGGAACTCCTTGGTAATGTGCAGCATTTCGATGACATAATTATCTGCCAATCGTTGCACGCCCCTTTCAATGTGTACGGGCTTGTACACAAATTCTTATACTATATTATACAAAAAAATTGCGCCATGTACAATAGAATCCGCACAAAAAGTAGTCGAAATTTGGCAAAACAGAACAAAAACCACCCTGCGCTAGGTGCGCAGGGTGGTTAAAAATCATACTTTTAAAGCCTTATCAGCTCTGGTAGTCAACCGTGATGGTGGTGACCGCGGGCTTGACATCGGCGTCATAGCTGTCGTCGATGGCCAGGGTGCCGTCCACGATGGAGGCGTACAGGGAATCGTACTGCTCCTGGGAGAACTTGGTGAACTTGGAGGTGCTCATCGGCAGGCCGACGCAGTTCTCGGCAGCGCCGAGCTTGGTCTCCTTGCCGGAGTAGGTCTCGCTGAACTTCCAGCCGTTATTCATGGCATCGGTCAGAGCCTCGTTCACGGACTCGGCCAGACCCTTCGTAGCGGAGGTGATGACCGTGTCGAACTGACCGGACTGGTCAACGTCAACGCCGATCATCTTGCCGCCGTTGGCCTGCGCAGCAGCGTCGCAGCTCTGGCAGACGGGACCGCCGCAGGCAAAGACGACCTCGGTACCCTCGGAGTACCAGCCGTCCATCTTGTTCTTGACCTCATCGGTAGCTGCGAAGCCGCCAGAGTACCAGTACTTGATGTTGACATCCGTAGCGCCGATCTCCTTGGCAGCGGCGTCAGCGCCCTGCACGAAGCCGTAGCCGTAGCGGATAACCGCGGGGACAGCCATGCCGCCCAGGAAGCCCAGCTCCTTGTAGCCGTCATAGACAGCGGCATAACCGGCCAGGTAGCCGGCCTGCTCCTCTTTATAGGTGATCAGAGCGGTGTTGGCGGTGGGAGCCTTGTCGCCCAGGTCGCTGGCGGAAACATCCAGAGCCAGGAACTGCACGTCAGGGTACTTCTCCTGAGCCTCGGCGATGGCTTTGCCGAACAGGTAGCCAGCGACGACGATGGACTTAGCACCGTCGTTGACAGCGTTGTCCATCTGCTCCAGACGGGCGGCGTCGGAGTCCTCGGTGGGACGGTAGTAGTTGGCGTTCAGGCTGTTTGCGGAGCAGAAATCCTGCACGCCCTGCCAGGTGTACTGGTTGAAGGACTGGTCATCGATGTTGCCGACGTCGGTAACAAAGGCGACATCGGTCTTGCTGCCGGAGGTGGAAGCGGCGGCCTCAGAGGTAGCCTCCGTCGTGGTGCTGGCCGTGGAGCTTGCGGGGGTAGAACCGACGCAGGCAGCCAGAGAGAGCGCCATGCTGGCAGCCATTACAAAAGCGAGAAACTTTTTCATGGTTTTGATCTCCTTAGGTTGTTTTCAGTTGCGCAGCAGGGCGGTTCCCTGCCGCTTTGCTTCCAGTATACCGCATTTGCGCTGTTAATTCAATGACAAAACGGCGTAAAAAACATTACAAAAGCATAACAAAGCGCAGCCTCCTGCTTCTCTCGGCGAGGGAGGTGCCCCGCAGGGGCGGAACCCTCTCACAGAGGGGCCAAGTGGGGGGGGTTACGGCAGGCGGTCCACCGTGACGTTCGGGGTGTCCGGCAGCGTATCCAGATCCGAGTAGGCATCCACCTTTAGGACGCTGGTGCGCAGCTCCTCATACAGCGTGCGGTAGTCGTCCTGCGTGAAGCTGTCAAACCGCCAGGGCGTCCCGGCCACCAGCGCGACTTCGCCGTTCGTGAAGCCAGTCTTCTCGGTCTGGCCGCCGGTCTGGCCATTCCAGGTGCCCGCCGCAAAGAAGGTGTACAGCTGACGCTGCACGGTAGCGTTGTAGCACTTGATGGCGCTGCCCAGCACGCGGTCCCCCAGCTCTGTGTTGTCGTAATCCGTCGTGATCGCCTTGCCGCCGGTCTGGTTGACGGCGCCGGACACACCCTCGTACAGGTTGCCGCCGCTGACCATAATAAGCGACGTACCGTTATTATACCAGTCGATCATCCGCTGGGTAATGGCGTCGTTATTCTCATAGGTATCGGTGAACCAGGTCTGCAGGGTGACATACTCGCCCTGCAGCTCGGCAGCGGCCTCCGCGCCCTGCAGAAAGCCGGTGCAGTACCGCACAATGCCCGGTATCTCCCGCGCGCCGATGAAGCCGAGCGTGGTGTAGCCATCGGTCACAGCGGCGTACCCGGCCAGATACCCGGCTTGTTCCTCCTGAAAGAGGACGCAATGGACAAGGCTGGCCGTATTGTAAGCGCTATAGTCGTCGCTGTGGGGCTCGCTGTCAAACAGCAGGTAGTGGACATCAGGGTAGTTTTCCTGCACGCGGTAGAGCGCCGCGCCCATGGTGTCGCCGCGGCAGACCACGAGCTTTGCGCCGCTCTCGGCGGCAGCGCGCAGGGCGGCCTCGGCCTCGTCTGCGGTGTTGCCCGCGGCAGTCTGGGCGTCGGCGGTATAGCCGTACGTGTTGGCGAACGTCTGTATGCCCTGCCACAGCATGGCATCCTCGCCGGATTCCGTGCCGCCGGGGCCGGTCACCAGCACGACGGACTCTCCGCCGGGCAGTGTGGCTGCCGGGTCATCGGGCTGGTAGACAAAGGTCGCGTCGTTCGTCGGAGCGGTTACAGTGTGCTGCTCCTGCGCAGTGCTGGCAGCCTCCGTATCCTTGCAGGCGGTCAGCCCTGCCAGCAGCGCCAGCGTCAGAAGCAGTGCTAAGAATTTCTTCATGTGGTAAGGGAACTCCTTTGGTTTTCTGAAAAAGCCTCCCCTTGAGGGGAGGTGGCCCCGCAGGGCCGGAGGGGTGGGCGGGAGACTCCGCGTAAATCGTGCGGCACCCAGC
>OGQU01002564.1_pt1 | contig 11334 bp, 10 predicted proteins | sample 1553341 | NCBI WGS metagenome assembly OGQU01 (sample SAMEA2579920, study PRJEB22360) | human gut metagenome | biome: human gut; feature: human-associated habitat; material: faeces | place: Denmark | collected 2008/2010 | reverse complement strand
CGACGCCGCAGGGGCCGATTTTCCGGCAGGCCTTTTTATCCTCCTCCAGCTCGTGTGCGTCCAGACGGGCCAGACCCAGTTGTGCAGGTTTGAAGATCATACCGATTCCCTTCTTTGCTTTTGTTTTCCCCATTTTCCCACTGCGGGGGATAAATTGCAAGCTTTTTTGAACAAAAAGGCCGACCGCTGGGGTCAGCGGTCGGCCTTTGCCTTAACGAAGAAGTGCCGCCTGGGGAATGGGTTATGCGGTCTTCTTAGCAGTGTGCTTCTTGGTTGCGTGCAGGAAGATGGCCAGCATTGCAATTGCGAAGATGACGCCGATGGGGTAAGCCACTGCAGTGTTGTAGATGGTCGCACCATCCGCCGTCTTGGAGTTCAGCATGCTGCCCAGGCACTCGGGAGCCAGGATGAAGTAGGTGCTGGAAACAGCGCTCATAAAGGTTGCAGGCACCGCGGTGATCCAGAAGTTCTTCTTCTCCTGGAACAGGTACATGGAAGCAGCCCACAGAACGATCATAGCCAGCGTCTGGTTGGTCCAGCTGAAGTAACGCCAGATGACGGTGTAGTTGATGAAGCCCAGTGCATTGCCGATGCCCAGGAAAGCGCCGACACCCAGAACGGGAACACAGAGCTTCAGGCGGTTTGCGTAGCTGTCCTGGTCGATCTTGAACCAGTCGGCCAGAGTCAGACGTGCGGAACGGAATGCGGTATCACCAGAGGTGATGGGGCAGATGACAACGCCGATCATTGCCAGTGCAATGCCGACACCGCCCATGGTCTTGGAGCAGACATCGTAGATGGCGGCGGACTGGCCCTCAGCCAGAGCAGCTGCCAGACCGGTGTTCAGGCCGCCGGTGATCTCATACAGAGAGCAGCCAGCTGCGGCCCAGATCAGAGCAATGATACCCTCGCAGACCATTGCGCCGTAGAAGACGAAGTGGCCCTGCTTCTCACTCTTCATGCAGCGAGCCATCAGAGGCGACTGGGTGGAGTGGAAACCGGAGATAGCGCCGCATGCCACAGTGATGAACATGAAGCTCCAGATCGGGGTGCCCGACGGATGCATGGAACCAAAGTGATCCCAGATCTCGGGGATGGTGTACGCAGGGTTGGTGAAGATGCCAAAAATAACGCCGACGGCCATGATGATCAGGCAGATACCGAACACGGGGTAGATCTTGCCGATGATGGCGTCAATGGAGATAAAGGTTGCGATGAAGTAGTAGACCAGAATGATGATCAGCCAGAACAGAGTGGTGGTCAGCAGACCAGACATACCGCTGTTCTTGCACAGGGTCACGATCAGGCCTGCGGGGCCCACTGCGAACACGGTACCAACCATGATCAGCAGCACGACGGAGAACACACGCATGATGTTCTGCATCACGGGGCCAAGGTACTTACCAGTGATCTCAGCGATGGAACCACCATCGTTGCGCTCACTCATCATACCAGAGAAGTAATCGTGGACGCCACCTGCAAAGATGGTGCCAAAGGTGATCCACAGGAACACCACAGGGCCCCACAGAGCGCCCTGCAGAGCACCGAAGATCGGGCCCAGGCCAGCGATGTTCAGCAGCTGGACGAGGAACAGCTTCCACTGCGGCATCACGACGTAGTCAACGCCATCGTTGATGCGGACAGCAGGAGTTTCACGGTCGTCCGGTCCGAACGTGTTGTCAACGATCTTGCCATAGACAAAGTAGCCAATGATCAGGAGCGCCAGACAGAGTAAGAAACTAATCATACCAGAAACCTCCTTTTAGATTCCCGTCCGGCAGGCCCCATTCCACCCGCCGCCGGGATCAATCTCTGGCTTCATGTTAACACATTTTTCATAATGCGGATAATATCTATCTGGTATAACCGCTATATCAAAAAATATATAGCGTTTCATCGTCTTTTGGTGGAATCATCTCGTTTTTGACGCTTTCTCGTTCAAAAGTTGTTCATAATTTTCCACTGCTTTTTTCCGGGAATGCCTCAGATCTTTACTGCCAAAAATTTCAGCAAATTTTTGTACAGATTGCTCAATATTTTAAATTTCCGTTGTTCTATCGCCAATTTTTCAGAGTTTTTTCACTTTACAGTCTGGGCCGCCTCCTTGTGAAGCAGCTCAATAAAGGCCCGTTCCTCCGGGCGGAGAGCACTTTTGTCCGGGTAAACCATCACATCCCGCATCTTCTGGTGCTGGGCCGGGCACTTTTTGAGCACCAGATGGAACTGGTCCAGTGCCCGCCGGGGCATGGGTGAAGCCCACATATAGGCCGTAGGAATCCGCTGCAGGATCGAGAACTGGCTGCACCGCTCATACACATGCCCCCGGCGGCGGTCATTGACATGCCAGCGGATGCCGTCGCCGCCGTCCTCGCCGGGCAGCTGGAAATCATCGTGGAGGATCTCCACATACTGGTTCAACTCCGAAAGATCGTGGATCTCCCGGCTGGCCAGCGGGCCGTCCTGATTGGTGAGCAGGTAGTACTCAAAATCCATGATGGGCTCCATCTTGAGCCCGCGGCGGGTGCAGTAATAATTGTAATGGTCCGCGTCCTCAATGGCATACCGCAGCAGCGCCAGGTGATACCCCCGGCGCAGCACAAAATCCAGCGCCTCCATGGAGCCGCCCTCCCGGATATGGATGCTCCACCCCGGCTGCCTGTTCCAGGAGATCCACCGCAGCATAGGAAGCATAGGTGGCATGGGGGATCATGACCCGCAGCTCGGTACAGCGCTTCTGCTCCTCCTGCACGCCCTGGTCCAGGCGGTCCACCTCTTCCAGGATCCGGGCGGCCTGCTCAATGAAATGCCGCCCCTGCTCCGTGGGGATCATACCGGTAGACGAGCGCTCAAAAATGCGCAGGTGATATTCTTCTTCCAGATTTTTCAGCGCCTTGCTCACATTGGGCTGGGCCGCGTACAGCTGCTTGGCAGCAGCGCTCACAGAGCCCCACTTCATGATGGCTACCAGATATCGCAGTTCGGTAATGTTCACGCTTTCCTCTCCTTGGCCCTTGGCAATCAAATTTGGTTTTATTGTATCAGCTGCCGCAACGCTCTGTCAAGGAAAAGCAATTGACGCCCCTCCCGCTCCGCTTTATAATAGGGTATAAAAAGGAGGGAGCCGCCATGGAAACTTACCGCGTCCTGCGGATCGAGGAGCAGCTGTACGGCTGCGAGGAGCTGCCCGAGGGCCAGCCTGTCCTCTGTGACGTTCTGCTGGAAAACGCCGCCGGGGAACGCCGGGTCCTCCCCTACCCGGATGCAGAGCTCACGGCCCTTGACATCAACGAGGGCGATATCATCGCCCTGACCGACCATAAACTCAGCAAAGTGAAGTAAAACAGCAAGGAGTTTTTATGCACTGTGTCTATTTTGCCCGCCACGGCGAGACCGTCTGGAACGTTGAAAATAAGATCTGCGGCATGACCGACAGCCCCCTGACCGAAAAAGGCCGGGCACAGGCCGCTCAGCTGGGCGAAGCCGTCAAAAACAGCGGCATCGTCCTTGACGAAATTTTGTACTCTCCCCTCTCCCGCGCCGCGGATACCGCACTGGCCGTGGCGGCTGCCACCGGCCTGCCCGCCCGGGTGGAGCCCCGCCTGCGGGAACAGTGTTTCGGCCGCTTTGAGGGCACCTCGCCCCGCAACAGCCCGGAGTTCACCGCCGCCAAAATGCAGTTTGCCGACCGCTACACCGACGGCGAAAGTATGCTTCAGCTGGCCCAGCGCATCTACAACCTGCTGGACGAGCTCAAACAGGACGACAAGACCTATCTCCTCGTGGCCCACAACGGGATCGCCCGGGTGGTGGAGTCCTATTTCCACAACATGACCAACGCGGAGTACGCGGCGTTCGGCATCAAGAATTGTGAGCTGCGGAAGTTTGATTTTGACGAATAAATAAACTTTGGTACGAACATCTTGACTTTTTTCCAGATTTGCATATACTGATAGTAGGCAACAAAGTTGATTAGGATTGTCTATTGGGTTCATCCCCAAAAAGCAACACCCTCGGAGCGGCTACTCCGAGGGTGTTTGTGCTTACTTGCCCTTGCGATGACGATCAAGCCACTTGCTGATGTAATCGGCTATTACATTCGCTGCGACCGTCACAATAAAGTTGATTAGGTTCTGGTCCATTGGTGTCCACCCCCTCTCTGTTGCCAGATTAGGTCAGGGCAGCACGGCCAGTATAACACAGTCTCGACAGAAAACAAAGGCGCTCTCCCGCAATTTGCAGGAAGCGCCTTTGTTTTTTCGTTTAAACGTTCCGGTAATGGAACACTTTATCTTTGGTGATGAACATGTACACCGTGACCACCAGAGCGGCCAGCTCCGCTGCTGTAACGGCCAGCCAGATGCCCTCGATCCTGAGTACCATGGGCAGCAGGATGACTGCCGCCAGCTGGAACAACAGGGTGCGCAGGAACGAGATCAGCGCACTCGTCACACCGTCGCCCAGGGCCGTGAAGAACGAAGAGCCGTAGACGTTGAAGCCCATGATGAGGAAACTCAGGCCATACACGCGGAAAGCATGGCTGGTCAGCTCCAGCAGCTCTGCATCATAGCCCACAAAGATCTTTGCCACATAGGGGATGATGAGCATGGACACCGCCGTCATGATGACCGCTACCACACCGATGAGCCGCAGACTCTTGGTATAGAGATTATGCACCTCGGCATGGTTCCGGGCACCGTAGTGGTAGCTGACGATGGGAGCGCTGCCCACGGCATAGCCCACGAAGACCGCCACAAACAGGAACGCCGCGTACATGATGACGCCATAAGCCGCCACACCGTTCTCGCCTGCAAAGCGGAGGAGCTGGTAGTTGTAGAGGATGTTGACCAGTGACATGGAAAGATTGGTCATCAGCTCGGAGGAGCCGTTGATGCAGGCCGCTTTGAGCACGCTGCCGTGGAACTCCGTTTTGCCCAGATGCAGGCGGCTGGTGGTCTTATGGTCCAGGAAATAGAACACCGGCAGCACGCCGCCCACGATCTGGCTGATGAACGTTGCAATGGCAGCGCCCTCCACGCCCCAGCGGAGCCAGCCCACCAGCACAACGTCCAGCACCATGTTGGTGCAGCCTGCACCCACCGTGAACCAGAACCCCAGTGTCGGTTTTTCCGCCGTGACAAAGAAACTCTGGAACATGTTCTGTAAAATAAAGGTGGGCACGCTGACCATCAGCACCCGGCCATACCGGACGGCGAAATCCAGCATCTCGCCCTTGGCACCCATCAGGATCGCCACCGGGCGGAGGATGAACAGGCCCAGCACCGAGAGCGCCACGCCAGCAAGGAACGCCGTCAGGACAAATAGGCTGAAATAGCGGTTCGCCTTGTCCTCGTCCCCCTCGCCCAGGGTGATGCCCACAATGGCGCTGCCGCCGGTGCCCAGCATAAAGCCCACCGTGCCAATGAGCATGGGCAGCGGCATGATCAGGTTGACCGCTGCAAAGGCTGTTTTGCCCACAAAGTTGGAGACACACAGACCGTCCACGACACCATAAATGGACGTGAACAGCATGGTACCGATGCAGGGCAGCACAAAGCGCAGCAGGCGCGAATAATTAAAATGATCCGATAATTGGATTTTCTGCTTTGCCATGAAATCTCCTTTTCCTGATAGATCCAAAAAAATGCAAAAAGGCCGGACAAGACCAGCAGCACGATGCCTGCCCTCCTCTGCTGTGTGGCTACGGCCAACACAGCCTCCGGGCAGACACTCGCTGCGGCATCTTATCCGGCCTTTCCATTACGTTGAAACAGCCCTCCGATGAGCAGAAAAGAGTATAACAAAGTTCATTTTTATTGTCAAGCTTGTTTTTTTCGTTTGTACGGCAAAAAAGCGTCTTTTCCGCTCCAAAAGCAGGTTGCAATCCGCCGTTCTCGTGTTATACTAAAGAGAAATCACTTTGTTATGGAATGCTTTTGACATCCCCCGTACCCCACATTCTCACAGGCATTCAACATAAGCGGTGTAAGCGAGGTCAAGAGTATGAACACCCAACACAAACCCACATATATCAGCTTATTCAGCAGTGCCGGTGTCGGCTGTTATGGCTTCAAGATGGCTGGCTTTGACTGCATTGCCACCAACGAGCTGCTGGAACGGCGGCTCAACATCCAGCGCTATAATCAGAAATGCAAATATCCCGGCGGTTACATCTGCGGTGACATCACGCAGGAACAGACCAAAAAGCTCCTGTACGATCAGCTGGAGCTCTGGAAAGCCAAAGAGCACCTTTCCCGCGTGGATGTCGTCATTGCAACGCCTCCCTGCCAGGGCATGTCCATTGCAAACCAGAAAAAGACCGACACGGAGATCGTCCGGAATTCTCTGGTGGTCGAGTCCATCAAGATCATTCAAAAGATCAACCCGCGCTTCTTTGTATTTGAAAACGTCCCTGCATTCATGAAAACGATCTGCACCGATCTCGACGGCACCAACAAATCCATTGCCGATGCCATTGAGCGCAGCCTGGGGCAGGAGTATTCCTATGCTGCCCGGATCATCAATTTTAAAAACTACGGGGCCTGCTCCAGCCGCCAGCGGACTGTCGTGATCGGCGTTTCCAAGGATTATGCAGACAGCATTTCCCCGCTGGAGCTCTACCCGGATCTTCTGCCGGAGCGCACCCTGCGGGAAGTCATCGGCGACATGAAGCCACTCAAGGAATTTGGCGAGATCGACCCCACCGATATTTACCATGCGTTCCGCATTTACCCGGAACACATGCGCGCCTGGATCGCGGATTTAAAAGAGGGACAGTCGGCGTTTGAAAACCCGGATGACAACAAAAAGCCACACCAGATCATCAACGGCGAAATCGTCATCAACAAGCAAAAGAACCACGACAAATACAAGCGCCAGTACTGGGACAAAGTAGGCCCCTGCATCCACACCCGGAACGACCTGCTGGCCAGCCAGAACACCATCCACCCCAGCGACGACCGTGTTTTCAGCATCCGCGAGATCATGCGGATGATGACCGTCCCCGAATCTTTCCGCTGGGTGGACCGCGATCCGGACACCCTCAACCAGCTCCCGGAAAAAGAGAAGCGCGTGTTTCTCAAAAAAGAGGAGACGAAGATTCGCCAGTCCTTAGGCGAGGCTGTTCCTACCGCCATTTTTCACTCCATTGCAGAAAAGATTGCGGATGCCCTGGCACACCCGCCGCTCCCGACCCTTGAGATCAACAAGATCATCGCGGCGAATCGCCTGTCCGATGCCGAGGCCCTGAAAGAGTTCCTCACGGAAAATCCTCTGGACCTGGCTTTCTCTACCCTGAGCCGAATCGCAGAGCTTTCCAACACCAACCGGACGGAGACCGCCGCTTTTTTTACCAGCAAAACCCTCATTACTGAAATGATGAAGACCCTCCCCGTCTCCGAGCAGGAAACCGTCCGGATCCTGGAGCCTTCCGTCGGAGTTGGAAATTTTATCCCGTTCATTCTCAAAAAATTTGAGGGGAAGAACCTCCAGCTGGATATTGTGGATATCGACTCAGCCAGCCTGGAGCTGGCGAAAATCCTCTTACAAAAGTATCACGTTCCCGACACCTGCACCATCCGTTACATCAACGATGACTTTCTCCTGCATGATTTCCCGGACCGGTACGACTATGTGATCGGGAACCCTCCCTTTTTTAAATTAAAAGCCAGTGATCCCCGCCTCCCGCTCTACCGTCTGGAAGCGAAAAACAAGAACACCAGCAACATCTGCTCGTTTTTTCTGGAAAAATCGCTCCGCCTTGCCAAATACGTTGCGCTGGTTTTCCCCAAGTTCCTCCTCAACACGCCGGAGTTTTCCACCACCCGTGCAGAGCTGGCGCAAAAATCGGTGGATGCCATTCTGGACTTTGGTGAAAAGGGCTTCCCGGGCATTCTGGTGGAGACCATTGCCATTTTCATCAACAATCTAGCGGCCCCGGCCAACACCAAAGTTTTTTCGCTCACGCACCGGCTCCATCTCACCCAGCCACAGGCGTACATTTTTGACCCGGAGCTTCCCTACTGGATCATTTACCGGAACCAACTGTTTGACTCTGTTTGCCGAAAGCTGGATTTTGATGTCTTTGAAGTGTTCCGGGACCGCCAGCTCACCAATAAGCTCCTTTCTTCTTCCGGTGAGCTTCGGGTGCTGAAATCCCGCAACCTGAGCGATGACGGAAAAGAGATTCTGAACATTCCCGGATACGATTCCTACATTTCTTACGCTGCGGCTAAGCCCCTTTCCGTCTTCCAGTATCTCGATGCGCCCAATGTTTATCTTACCCCGAACATGACCTACAAACCGCGCATGATGAAAAAGCCTCCCCACTGTGTGGTGAACGGCTCCCTTGCCATCCTGATCCCCAAAGGCGGCATTGTCCCCACGGAAAAGCAGCTCGCGTACTTTTCCTCGGAAGAGTACCGGGCATTCTATCAGATCGCGCGGAACTTCCAGACGCGTTCTCTGAACGTGGACGCCTGCTCGGTGTTTTTCTACGGCCTGCTGCGGGACGAGGCAAAACCCGCGCCCGAAAAATTTGACACCTCCGTTCAACTTTCCTTTTTATGATCGTGTAAAGTGAGGGATGTATGATGCTGACCCAACAGTCGATCCGTGATTTTCTGGCACAGTCCGACTATGACATCCGTGAAAGCGGCAATGGCCGCTGGATCGACCAGAAGTGTACACCGGATGTTGTATGCGCCGTTGCTGACTTTATCTGCAACTATGTTGCGGATGATCCATCTCCGGGCAGCTGTCCATTTACCTCTAAAGAAATCTGGCATTCTGAATATGCCAGTCAGTACGTTGAAGCCGTTTTTAAAAAGCCCACTCTCAAAAATAAAAATGCAAAGCATGAATATGATAAATTTTTCCAACAACCTATGGAACTGCTGGCTTATGCAAATGTGCTTGGCAAACAAAAAAGAAAGGGCAAAAATTATTACTGGGTCAAACAAATCAATATTTTGGAATACATTGCTCTGCGAGAACGGAATGCACTCATTTTTCTAGTTCTTTACATCGAAAAAACACTCCATGATAGTGGACTTTGGCCGGTTTTTCATACATTTCTGCAATCTCCCTCTTCAAAAACTTATACAGAGGTCCGGAACGCGTTCTTTAATTTCACACTCGTGTACACCAAGATCAATAAGCCCTTGGAATGCGGCCGCATCTTCACCAAAGTACTGAATCCATTGGCATACTCTCACAATACCCGTGGCACGAAAGGCGGAGATCTCTCTGCCGATCTCATCACCTACGATATGCTGATGTACAACCGCCCCAACTTTCGGGACATCTATGCCGACAAGCCCAAAGGCGTCACTCGGAAAGAGTATGCGGCAACGCATCCCATTGAGATCAACGAGGATTACTACCGCTACCAATCCAATAAGGCTACACGCTTCCTCCGCATTTTCAACGATCAGACCCGGAACGGGCAGACCGAACATCTGGAACCTGCACACCTGCTGGACAAGGCAACACACATGCACCACATCTTCCCGAAATCGCTTTACCCGGAGATCAGCTTCTATCTGGAAAATATCATTGCCCTGACGCCTACTCAGCACCTCAATTACGCCCACCCCAATGGCCGCACGCAGGAGATCAACGAGCAGTATCAGCATCTGTTGCTGCTCTCCAAAGCAGACCGTATCCGGGAGAACCTTTCTTCTGCAAACGTCGAGCACATTTATGAGTTCAGTAATTTGCTGTTCGTGCTCTCCACCGGCTTTGAAGAGGATACCCCGCTTTCCATTGCCGATATGGATTTCTGCGCCGTTGTCAATGCCATCAACCGGCATTACGCTTAAAGAACCCCAGATGCAAAAAAGAGCACGCGTTTGCGTGCTCTTTTTTGCTGTGTTTCTTTCTTCTGTTTCACATCCCAGGCCGCCAGCCCGTGCAGTAGCGGGCGTAATCGCGGTCAGCCTGTTTGACGTAGAGCACCAGCTCCTCTTTGCCCTCCTTGTTGGTCCGCTCGCGGACCTTGGTGGGCAGGTTCTGGCGGTGGAGCAGCTCGATCTCGTCGTTCAGCTCCTCTTCGGTCTCAAATACATCCAGCTCTGTCCAGTGGGTGGCAAAGAGCCAGAATTTTGCCAGCGTCTCATTCATCTTCGTTCTCCTTTTGGGGCTCTTCGGTCTCCGGCGCGGGCGGCGTCAGCCGGTAAAACGGCGCGATGGCGTTGGCGTCGCCATGGCGCACAATGGAATAGGTAATGTCGCAATAAGGCTGGATGGCCGTGCTCTTCTCCACCGTGGAGATGAGCAGCACCTGCAATTGCAGGCGGCGGAACAGCTCCATCATGGGGCGGATGCGGTCGCTGGTCATCTTGCTGAACGCTTCGTCCAGCAGCACCAGCCGGATGCTGTTCTCGCTCTTCTGGTAAATTTGCAGCAGGCTGGCGCAGATAGCCACATAGAACGGGGCCTGATTCTCGCCGCCGGAGGAATCCCGGCTGACGCGGGAGAGATCGGCCTGCTGGCCGGACACCGTGTTGGTCACTTTGATGTCGTAATCCAGATAGGTGCGGTAGTCCACATAGTCCGACAGGGTCACGCCGCCGGTGCCGTTGGCCGTCATACCGGCCAGCAGGTTGACCGCCACAAAGGTGAGCAGGTAGGGGTTCATATCCAGGGAGAGCACCTGCTCCACCAGCCAGCCGAACACCGGGGTGGCCTGCACGGCGGTGCCGTAGCCCACCACGATGGAAATAAAGACGACAGGGATCAGAGAGCCCTGAATGCCGCGCACGCAGGTCTGGAAGGGATGGGCCAGCCCCTTGCGGCCCACCAGCAGGAAAAGCAGGGCGATGGAGAGCACCTGAGCGTAGGTCGTGGCCTGGATGGCGGTGATGCCGAACCACTGGAACAGCAGGCTCAGGCCGATGATGGCCGCCACGCAGAGGTATCCCTTCCAGGCGGGGGGCAGGGATGCCTCGTCCTTATCGTTTTTAGGGTCGTCCTCGTAGGTCACAAAGCCCTCCCCCCTGGCCTTCAGGCGCTTGCTCAGGAGAATCAGGTAGCCCACGATGAACGCCACGGAAAAGGCGGTACACCCCAGGCTGATGACGGGACCGGCCATGGTGGTGGTGCCCAGGTAGGTGGTTGGGGCGATGTTCAGGGCGTTTGGCATGCCAATGAGGGTACCGTAGGCCACAGAGCCGGCGCCGGCGGACATGGCCGCCAGGGCCACCTTCCGGGACATATTCAGCTTTTTCAGTACGGGCAGGGAGATGGCCAGGACAGCGTACTGGTAGGAGGCCACGCCGGCGGCCATCATCCGGCAGGGGATGACGAATATGGCCACGGCGATCCACTCCGTGGCGT
>OGQU01002561.1_pt1 | contig 11338 bp, 15 predicted proteins | sample 1553341 | NCBI WGS metagenome assembly OGQU01 (sample SAMEA2579920, study PRJEB22360) | human gut metagenome | biome: human gut; feature: human-associated habitat; material: faeces | place: Denmark | collected 2008/2010 | reverse complement strand
TCTTTTTTTGGTGGGCCGTGAGGGATTCGAACCCCCACTCAAGCGGTTATGAGAATACCGAACCTCTTAAAATTCTATTTTTCTTGTGCAATCGTACCAGATACTGTGTCTTATAGAAGTCTTATCTTTAGGTAATGTGACGAATCTTTTGGTCTTATTTAGTAGTGAAACTGCCCCTTTATCGCCAGCTTTATCGCCAGAAAAAAGCTGGCGATAAAAAACAGCTCTAAAAACGTATTTTTCCCTAATCTGGCGATGAAGAAACCAACCATAGGTACGAGTCTTTTGCCACACAACAGCGAAACACGAAGCACGATGCGGACGGCAAGGATGTTTTCGCCATCTCTTTGATGGATACGGTTTACACCAAGCGCGAGGACGCAGGCAAAGCCCTGCTGGGGCTGCTGGGTATGGCGATGAACCGCACCGAGCCGGTTTCCATCGGGCAGTACAAGGGCTTTGATTTGCAGATCGCTTATTTTGCAATGGACAAAATGTATCTGGCGTATCTTGTGGGCAGCGGCATCAATCCGGTGCAGCTGGGCGCGGATGCGGTCGGCAATACGGTACGCTTGGACAACTGCCTGCACAACCTGCCGCAGAGCGTGACCGACCTTGAATCCAAATTGGTGCAGCTGCAAAAGCAGCTGGAAAACGCCAAGGAACAGCTTGCGCAGCCTTTTGCACAGGCGGACGAGCTGGCTGAAAAGAGCAAGCGCCTTGCCGAGCTGGAGGCACTTTTGAACCTGAACGAAAAGGATATTGTGCTGGATACCGTGCCGGACGAAGAGCAACAGTGTCGTTCGGACAATCGACAGCGTGGACAAGAAAGGTAGAAGGTTTTAAGATGAAGGAAAGAAGAAGCAACCGGGTCAGAGATGGCCCCCTGCAAGGAGTTATCAAGATGAAAAAATGGATCGTAATGCTTGCGATGCTGTCCCTATTGACAGCCTGCGCACAGGCACCGGAACCGGAATCCGCTGAATTGACGGAGCTGTCGGCAGCGACATCCGAAAGCGCAGAAGCCGAAGAAACACCTGCACCAATTTCAACTGCCGAGCCGACAGCGACACCTACAGCCACGCCGGAGCCGACCGCAACACCCGCGCCGACACCCACTGCCACCCCCGCGCCGACTCCTGCCCCTACGCCGGAACCCACGGCAGTGCCGACGGCAGAACCTGCCCCGGCGCAGGTCAGTATGAGCTATGGTGCTGTGCCCTTTGATTTGGCGGCAGGCACCGAACAGTGGTGGAGCATCGACAGCTCCGATTCCGCTTATTGGGCGGTGCAGGAAAACATCAACGCTATGCGCGCTGCCGGTGGACTGGCACCGCTGACCATGGACGGTGGCTTGAGCGCCGCAGCCGATGCCCGGTGCGAGAGTTTTGTGGCAGGCGGTCCCTTTGACCACAGCGGTATGACTACCCGCAGCGAGATCTGCGCCGCCGGTCCGCTGGGTTCTGCAAGTGCCGTTTGCACCGGCTGGCAAGGCAGCCCTGCCCACTACGCCAACATTATGGAACCCAGCTTCACCAGCATGGGTGTGGGCTGCTGGTTCTGCCAAACGGCAGAGGGACAATATAAGCTGCGATATCATTCTGCAAAATATTTCCCAGATCAAAAGCAAATACAAGGACGACTGGGAAACGATCATCGGCAACTGCGACAGCCTTGTTTACCTTGGCGGCAACGATTACAGCACCTTTGAGTACATTTCCAAGCTGCTGGGCAAGCAGACCATTCGCACCAAGGGGCAGAGCATCGGCAAGGGCAGCCACGGTTCGTCCAGCGACAGCTATCAGGTCACGGGGCGCGAGTTGATGACCCCGGACGAGGTGCGCCGCATGAAACGCAATGACTGCCTTGTAATGATCAGCGGCGAAGCACCGGTGAGGGACAAGAAATACAACCTTTTTGACCACCCGAACCTGAAATACACACCCGACTACCGCAGCCCGCGGGGACTGCTGCATCGGTTTGCAACACCCATCCCTGCGCCGGAGGGCTACACGATGCCCCCGGATTATATGGCGCAAGCCGGCACCGTATCGCTCGCTTATGTGGCGGAGCTGACCTGCCCCGAAATTACCGAAGATCTATATGATGAATTACAAGAATGGGAGGAATCTCTGTTATGAAAATCAAAAAACCTGTATCCGCACCGGAAACCCAGCGCAAAATCAAGCGCAGCTACCTGACGGTTGCCACGGTTGCCGCCGCAGCAATCGTGATGGCTTTGCCTGTGTATGCGGACGACCCGCTGGCAACCATCAATGCACTCAGTGATTTTGTGTTCAGCGCCATTAAGGCGATTGGTGCCATTCTGCTGGGCTTCGGCATTGTACAGATCGGTCTTGCCCTCAAAAGCCACGATGCCGGGCAGCGTGCGCAGGGCTTTATGACCTTTTTCGGCGGCGTAGTTATCTACTTTGCAAAGGATATTTTGGATATGATTCTGTGAAAAAAGCCATGTGGCACTTGTATGTATTGGCGTACTGTGGTACATTAAAGCAAAAAAAGAGAGGTGTCTGTTGAAATGCAAGCAACCGTTCAACCGTCGCACGATGAACTTTTGTATCAGTGCTATGTGACCGAAGAATTGGAAAAAGCCAAGAAACAAGCTGCTTCTACGGACACGCAGTGGCAAAACCACGATAGTGTATGGGAATCATTGAATAAGAAATACGGTGTATAAAACCAGTCTTTGACCGTTTTGCTTTTCAGCAAGACGGTCATTTCTTATGCCGGAAAGAAGGTGAAACCTTGAATCAAAACTGGATCGTAGAAAATCTGAACAACGCCTTTTCCACTTGGAACGGCAAATTAACAGAGCTTTGGGGGCTGGTGACTACCAGCCCCCAATCTTTTAAGGGCGGCGCAGTATGGGGCGTAATGCAAATCTCTGACCGCATCCGAGTTATTTACTTCTACGGAATACCAGTGATTATACGCTTTTTGAATTTCTTTTTGAGTAAGCTCATAAGAATATGTACTGTAATCCATCTTGTAGCCGATGACATCGCGGCTCACCTTGTACAGTATTTCGTTGGGAATTTCTTTGATATCGTAGTAATAGAGCGTGTTCTTCATCGGATTGAAGAATCCAATGCGTTTCAGCTTGCGGAAATAGCTGCTGTTGTACGACTGATAGCCCATGATGTAGTACATCAAGAGCTGCAATGCCCAGCGACTGTTCAGATTACCACTGGTGCATTTCATGTCCAGCAGCGTTGTCTCTGTAACATAATCGCCGTCACCGCTGCTCACCAGTCGGCTATATCCGCCGTCCATCGTAAAACCGTTCAGATCTGGCATCTCATAGGCATGGAAGAATGCGATAGTACGCTGAATCATAATAGCAGTTGCCAATAGCACTTCTTTGGGCGGAGCTTTTGCTTCTGTTGGGACAAACGCTGCCGCGCCTTGCCGAAGGGCGACATCGTATTTGACAAGCTCGAATGCCGCGCACAGAGACTGCTCATTGAGACCCGTAACTTTGTCAAGCAGTCTGATAGCATCTGCTCCATGAGCTACTTTTGCGGCACCTGCCAATGATATGGAGAACGCAGCCTGTTTGTCCCCTGTCATGGCAAACCGCGTCATATAATCAACAACTGTACCTACCGCGCCCGCATACTCAGCCGAAATTGATGGAGTAGTATTCCCATCGTCATATTCAAGTGTTCTGAATAGGCTCACGGGTAGATAGCCGCCATTAGGCTGTTTTGCCTGTGCTGCCATTGCTGATACAGAGAACATTCGACTACTCCCTTGACTTTCACATTGTAGTAAAATTATGCCTGCTCCACATCTTCAAGTGTGAGCATAGCAATGTCATCACCACTAATTCCGTAAGCGATTCTGCTGCACTGAACTATACATAATCTAATTGTATAATTTCTGTCGCAAAATTGCAAATAAAGTCTGCTCTATCCTTTCGTTTTTGCCTATTGCACAATGTTTGCACAGTATCTTTGTTCACTTCATCCATTGACAATATCAGCAGTCAACCTCCACCGTCTCGTCTTCACAATTGACTTTATCCAGAGGTTCGCCCCACGAATAATTTATGTACTGTTCTGAAGGGTCATCGTATGCCGAGTAATCAAAATCATCGCCGCCATCACGAACCGGATTACCATCCACAATAGCATACCAAGTATCGAACCTCAAATACCGATGCTCAGAGCAGTATTTCGTATACTGCTTAAACAGCTCCTCGCACTGCGGCCACGGCAACGGACTCTTTACATAGAAATTCAACTGCCACGGCGTATACTTGCTCAGGTCCTCCACCCCGTATCGTTCCAGTCCTTTAAGGGCTTCCTGCCCCTGCTCGCCTTTGAAAATCCTACGCATTTGCTTTTCCATCTTCATTTTGAAAATCTCCTTTTCATTTAGTAGGTCTAAAATTAGCCCTCTAATATATAAGAGAACAAGAAATCAGAAATTTTCTCACAAAATTTCAAAATTTTTTTCAAAATAAATAAAACAGGGCAAAAATCCTTAAATTGATTCACTCTTTAGAAATTTTTCCAATATTTTAAGGAGATTTTTCCTGAGACTTTGTAAACCATCACCTGCAAATCAGCAGTCGATGTGCTCGTATTCACCATATTCATCTTCTACATAGTCGATATACTCCTCTGTTACGGCATAAGCTGTGTACTTCAAATCAGGGTCGTCATAGTACCGCCAGCTTCTTGTCCTTTCCTTCTGCTCTTCCTTTTGTACATTTGCATACCAGTTTTTGAAGCATTTGGAGTGACGGGTATTTGCTCGGTAGACTTCGTATCTACTGGCCCAGTAGTTGTTGGCGGTTTCCGGATTTTTCGACATTTTCTTTTCCACTTTTGTTCTCCTTTGCTTTTCGTTCGCTTTTCGCCGTCTTCTTGTGGCACATATATATAATAAAAAAAGAGTAGAAATATAACGCTCAATTAAAATTTGAGCAATTTCTAGCGAATTGTTCAATCGCATCTGGAAGTCCAGATTATGGGACAAGCTATCTGATATAATTAAGGTAGTGAACGAAAAATGCCCCGACACAAAAATCGGAGCCTGAAATCACTATCTATGGCGACTTAATCCGCCGCATTCGAGGTATCAGATATGACTAATTACTCAAACTATCCACGCCACCGGCTTGTCCACAATAGCTGCATCATCTGCTTTTCAGAGCACACCTATTCGTGGACTCCGCTCACCGAAAAGCAGAAAAAATATATGCTGACAAATTATATTGACAGCGCAAGCAGAATCGACCTGAAAGACAAAGACGGTGCTGAGTATAGTATGTCGGTCGCGCAATTCCGTAAGTGGATTGAGACGGGCTCTATCCCGAAGAGCGTATTAGAAAAGAAAAAGAAAGAATCCGAGAAGGTCTGTCCCCTGTGCGGCGGTGCTCTGGTGCTCCGCGTGGCGAAGTTTGGACCGAAGCCGGGCAGCCGATTCTACGGATGTAAGAACTTCCCTGACTGCCACTATACCGAGCCGTATGAGGAAGAAAAAGCCAAAGAAGACAATTGAGAAAGGAGCACAGCTATGAACATCCCGACACTTCCCGCAGGACGAAACAAATACTATGACCTTGGCCCGACACGGCAGTTCGATGTAGATGTCATCCGCAGAGCGCTGCTCCAGTACGAGGGCACAATGGCAACACGGGTTGAGGCTGCACAGCCGGACAGCGATGAGCGATACTGTCTGGCTGCGGAACGCATCGCAGCACGAGAGCTGGCTACAAAGTTTAGTAAGAAACTCCCTTTCTATGAATGATGCAAGGCAAAGAGCGCGAATTGTGGTTTGAAGATGGACGGTGGTTTGTGGCGGCGAAGGTGGCCGTCAGTCAAGCGCCCCCGTCTAACGCATAAGGAGCCGGACACTTTATATTTGTTACCCCCGCTGTATCACCCGATACAGCGGTATTTTTATTGTCAAAAAAGGAGTTATTTCAATGTCTAACGAGAACAAAATCCGTATTCTGTATGTTCAGCCAGGCAAATATCCGGAGGAACGGTTCGTTGCAAATGAGCTGCACCCCCTTCAGAGGCTTGTCGGCGGGGATATACAAGCCGTATACCCGTGGTCAAAGGACAAGGTAGCGCTTGTCTGCAACGATTCTGGCAAGGTGGACGGCCTGTCGCTGAACCGCTGCATTGAGGACTACGATGTTATCGCGGGCAATTTCTTTATCTGCGGTTTTTCCGGGGAAGAATTTTGCAGCCTGACCGACAAACAGTTCCGCTACTACAAAACGCTGTTTCGTGACCCGGAGCTGTTCTTACCGACCCCCATTGGCATTATGCCGATGAAATGCACCCCTGACCAGTATAAACGCCTGATGCAGGAGCGCAGCGCCGCCAACCGTGGGGAGCGCTGAGTATGGAGTATAAGCGCAAGCGGCTGATACGCGCAGCATTAACTTGGGGAAACTAGTTGATTACTACAACAATTCGGGCAGAAATGCCGCTGGGTAAGAGCACAAAAGGGCCGCAATGTCAAGGATGTCGTGCGTTCCGGCGACAGCCTACAGCTTTTATAAAGGTTGCTGTATAGTTTGGCTTGTAAGAACAAGCCAAGGAGGAATTGAAAATGGCATCTATCGAACTGCGCACACCCAAGAACAAACCCGCTTACTACAAAATCACCGCAAACATCACCCTTAATGGCCGTACCATACGCAAATTTTCCCGCTTTGAGTTTGATCCCAAGACGCTGAAAACCGCAAAGCAGCGCGTAGTGGCAGCCACGGCAGCAGCATTTGAATTTGAAGCAAAAGCACAGGAAGAAGCCGAGCGCAGCATCAGCGGTGCAAGCAAACCGTTCCGTGAAGTAGCAGACGAGTATATTGCTTCCACCAAAGCAAAACTGGAGCCATCGGCACTGCTGCGCGGTAACTATGATTTTGATAAGAACAAGGCAAACACATCGCGCAACAAAATCGGGTATCTGAAAAAAATGGTTGATGTGGCCCCGTGGTTTGTAGAAAAGTCCATCTCTGAAATCACTAAAGAAGATTGCGAAAAAGTTATTGAGGCAGTCAAAGAAAACGGCTGCGTCCGCAGCGAGTATGCCGTTATTCTGCCGGAATATGCGGCTATGAAAAGTACATCTTATGCCGCCATGGTAGAAGGCTATGAGCTTTCTGCATACACAGCTATGAAGTGCTTCGGCGGAGCGGCGGTTACGATGAAAACAGCGGAGGAAGTTTCAAAAATTCTCGGCGTTTCCGTTCGTGATGCGTTCTGCATTGAACGCAAAGAAAAGCCTCTGGCTCCAAAGACAATTCGGGAATATGTGCTGTTCGCCAACCAAGTGCTGCACTTTGCAAACGAGCGGTATCATTCTGTACAGGCTGAGTTCAAGAAGCCGGAAAAAGGAACCCGCCCTCGGTTTGTAGACTGCATCCATGAGGACGAGGTCAAAAAACTGATGGCAGAAATCAGCAAATACCCGATTCAAGAGCAAGCCATTGTATTATCCCTTCTGAATACGGGTGTGCATCGTGCTGAATTGGCGGGCCTGACATGGAGTGATTTCGATTTCAAGGAATGTACCGTTCATGTCAACAAGAGCCTTTTGGTTTTTAGGGACTTCGGCTATCAGCACACAGCCACCAAAGAAAGCAACGACCGTTATATTGATGCAGCCCCGGAGTACATGGCATTTATGCAGCAATACAAAAAACGCCGGGAGTCGATACGCAATCAGTTGAGCAGTGAATTGTACGAAAAATAAAGAATCGCAGCTATGCCATTTTGTACAAAACGGCATAGCTGCGATCTTTTTTTGGTGGGCCGTGAGGGATTCGAACCCCCACTCAAGCGGTTATGAGAAAGCATCGCTGGCAAAAATTTTGGAATAACCGCAAAATTTTGTTGGTATTCTACAAATAAGAACGACTAATTTTAGGTAATGTGTAGTTATTTTCGCAGCGTTTCTCAACCAAAATGCAGAGCTGTAGATAAATTGGTAGATGAGTTCGTAGATGGGTTTTGGAGAGAGGCAAGATTAAAAGTCACAAATAAGATTTGCGTTATGCCCGCATAGCCAATACCTGCGCAGCAAATTCCTCTTCACTGTGTACAAAGCGATACGGCGCGTACTCACCGTAGGCTGTAGGTCGGCTGATGGTGACAAGCTGAATTCCGCTGCCGTCAAGAGCATCATCTAGTGCATATTTGAAATCAGCCAGATGCTGACCGTGGGTAGTTTTCAGCGCAATGCAACCGTGTGCATTGCGTTCTTTAGCAATCAGATAGCACATCTTTTAACACCTCCTCAAAATCGCAAACACTTTTGACAAGTTGATGCTCATAACTGAGGTATATATAGAGAGGCGGTTATTAAGTAAACACAGATTATATGCGGTGTCGCGCTGCAATCGGCTCAATGCTTTGTCTGCTCAAGCCAATCTGCAAGGGCATCCTCCGGAACACCACCAAAGAAAGAATCTTCTTTATTTTGCTGTTTTGCAGTTTTTAAGAACAATATCGTGTTCAGCTTTTCGTCTTCTGTCAAATGCGTAAACGAATCTGTTTCCACAAATTTTTCAATACGGTTATACGCTTCGTCGAGATTTACAAATTCTTCGAGATACTTCAAATCTACTTTTCGAGTCTTTACAACAATTTTTCCTAACGTTGATCCTCTAGAAGTGCAGGCACTTATAACTTTAGCTAACGATGTATCGTCTGTGATTAAAGAAGCTTTTTTGCTTTTTGCCATATCTGGATCAATGTTTTGTAGCATCCAAAAGAGACTTGACGCATTAGCACTATTCAGGACTGATTTGGAATCGATTGCATCTATTGCGCGGCTTTTGAAAATGCTCTCAAGTTGAAGAACATCTGCTAAAGAGAGTAATGCGTTTTCATTAGGCTTGGAATCATCTGTAAAGCGACCCAACTGTCTTTCGAAATTTTGTAATAACAATGTTAATGTAGACGGCTGAACGAAGTCGTCATTAAAAATTTCTTGAATATATTGGAATCTTCTGCCTGAATCAATTTTTTCCAGTAAAGGATCAACGCAGAAAAGGAGTCTCCACGAAAATGGAATTGAGAGAAAGCTTGCATCGTTTGGGTCAAGAAATTTTTCCCAATTGCGCACAAGCACAGTGATGACTGCAGTTGCACGTTCTTCGGAAATTTTTAGCGAACGATTATTAGCGTAAGCCTCAATGCCGTCGAGCAATCGTATAATCTTGCCAGATTGATAGATTTCAAGGATATTTTTTTCTAATTCTTGAGGGCTGTCTTCATAAATGAATCGTTGGATGGTTGATGTCGAGATTGCATCCTTTTCGAGCGCCAATGCAAAATATCGATCAAAACATTCTGGCACGGCAACGTTATTGCGTACAAAAAAGTCTCTGTGAGAATAATTTCTCCCATAACTATACGAGATACCTAAGACATTTTTTACTTTTGGAAATAGCATACTAAGTATATGATTTACGGCTTCTCGATCTGTTATTTTTTCATTTGACGAAAACAGTTTGGAGACATTGCGCTTTAATTCATCTTCATAAGCCTTTCCTCTTGAGAGTGAACTACTCATATCGTCTCCACACAAAAACTCCTTAAAACCGGGCAAATTGGAATAGATGAAGGGTTCAAATACTTGCAGGCAAGTGAGAGCGAGCAAATCAACTGGGTCTGTTTCATCTTTCAAAAGATCATACTTTAAAAGGAAAACATTTGTGTAACGAATGACATCCCGAATCGATTTTATATACTTCTTGATTCCAAATTGAAAAAGTTCAGCCCAGATATCTTTTGGCCACTTATCTGCAGGGAAATCTCTGAAAATCACATCGAGCTTTGAGAATAAAGCCGTATATATATCCGTAATGCAAGGTGCAGGAATCTCAAAGGGAACCTGAATAATTTTCTCCAAGTACTCTTTACCGTCTCCATGCTGTACCTTGCTAAGCGCTCTGACTACCACATTATAATCAAAGGCTAATATGTAAATTGTATTGGGGAAATCCGCCAAAGCTTTAACCAACTGAAAAACAGAGATTATTTCTTCTTCTGTAAGTCGATCAATATCATCAATGGATACGATAACTCTGATATCATCATCACGCATTTTAGTAATAATTTTGTCTTTTTTCCCTTGCAAATCATTGGATTCCTGTTCGTTTTTTTCTTTTGCCTCTTTTGCTAGTGTCTTACCAAGGGCCGAAATAATCGTGCCAGCTCCAGGAATCATGTTTGCCGCATCAAACAAATCAGCATATTGGTCAATTAATTCCCATGCCGTTTCGTTTTTTGGCTTCTTCAACTTTATCGCTGCTGAAAGTTGTTTGAAGAACTGCGTAATTAGCTGCTTGGAATTTGAGCACAACCACGGGTTAAAGCGAAGGATTACTGTATTAGAATCCTTGCTTTCAACGGTTTCCAACACCATATTCAGCAAAGATGTTTTTCCACTTCCCCATTCACCGTAGAGACCTATCGTTAGGGAGGATGAGAAGGAATACTGCAGTAATGTTTTTGCCAAGCTATTAGCAAAAGTGCTTCTGTTTAGGATGTCTTCCGAGTTTTTTGTGATTGGCAGATCTGGATTAAGCATGTTTTCCCTCCATTATAGATGTATTTCTGTATACTAATACCAACTACACGTTAATTTTTAGTATATCACAGCATTCACAAGTTTGAAAGTGTACTAAAGAAAATTGATTACTATCTACTAATATGCTATCGTTGCTTGAGCATCTGGAGAATCAGAATCCACAGTGGATTACAGAAATCAACAATGCTCTCTTGGATGATAATTGATAGAAAATTCTTTTATGATTTATATATATTTAAGAATAACGGGAAAATGTGGATTGGCAACAGATTTCTTTTCCCCACGATGAAGTCCATCTACCAATTTTATATCGTAGCTACAATATAAAATCGTTGAAAACGGATGATTTTGGATCAAAATGTACCAAATTTATCCCATTTTCCTGAAAATATCCACAAGCGATTTTGCGCGCATCCTGCCGAAAAGCAGGGCGCGTTTTTTGTTGCAGCGTGATTTTTCCACGTTGGCGGTACGTTTTTGAGCGCTTACCGCCAGCGGTGGCAGACAAAACCGCAACAATTTCCGAAGAAAATTCCGGCGAGGGGGACATACTCTCCCCCGCCGTTTATTATACATTCCCGAACAATTTTAAAAAGAAAGAAGGTATTTCCCATGAGCATCATTATCGGCATTGACCACGGCTATTACGCCATCAAAACAGCCCGCTGTTCATTCCCGGCTGGGTTGACAAGCTATGGAGAACACGAACCCTACACCCGCCAAGGACTCTTAGAGTTTGGCGGGTGCTTTT
>OGQU01002559.1_pt1 | contig 11352 bp, 7 predicted proteins | sample 1553341 | NCBI WGS metagenome assembly OGQU01 (sample SAMEA2579920, study PRJEB22360) | human gut metagenome | biome: human gut; feature: human-associated habitat; material: faeces | place: Denmark | collected 2008/2010 | reverse complement strand
TTTTTCTAAATCCATGAACCTTAGATCTCTGTCTTTTCTTTGGCTGAAATGTCATCTTCATGCGAAAGCCACCTCCTTAACGAATATTATACCTGTCTTGTTGAAAAACATCACTCCTATTATATTGAAAAACGTCCTCTAAGTCAAGCAATTCCTGCGTATTTTCTTATTAAATCCGGATTTTTAATTTTTTGCACATCAAAATCAGAAGTTATGCACGAGTTATCCACATTTTGTGCATAACTTGTGCATAACTTTAAAAATATTCACAATATCCATCCCGAAAATTCGTCAAAAGCTTTTTTTCTCTTGCAATTTTCGATGTGTATAAATTCGTTTTAGTTATCCACATTTTGTTACTTTTCTTTTTTTTCTTTAAAAAAACAGCATTTTTCTCAGTTATCCACAATAAGTTATCCACATTTTTTCAACATTCGTATATTGAAAAAATGTGGGTTCTGTTATACACTTATACTAAAAGCCGAGCTGTCTCGAACTCTGCTTATTTTTTGTTCAGACAGTTCAACATATTAAACCAGAATGGAGTTAACAATGAAGGAATTAATTGAGTCAAAATGGCAAGAAATTCTAAATATTCTCGTAAAAGAACATGAGATTTCCGAAGTTGCTGTGAATACTTGGATACAACCACTAACTATTCAGACAATTTCGGATGACAGTATCACTTTTTTTATGGTACGAGGACCACGTGGTATCGAATTTATAAAGCATAAATACTATGACATTTACCTTTCTATGGCAATAGAACAGGTTACCGGAAAGCAATTTAAAATTCTTTTTACCGACTCCAATTCTGCAGCATCGCAGCCTGAACCAGCAAAAGTTACTGTTCCTGCAGAATATATTGGTAATTTAAATCCAAGATATACTTTTGATACCTTTGTCGTAGGTCCTACCAATAAGATGGCCCATGCCGTTTCCGTTGCTGTAGCCGAATCACCCGGCGGAGCATACAATCCTCTCTTTTTATATGGAGGAGCCGGTCTTGGAAAAACACATTTAATGCATTCCATCGCTCATCATATTATTAATAATCGTCCGGATCTGCGTGTTTTATACGTCACTTCCGAAAAATTTACAAATGAGCTGATCGATTCCTTAAAACATGATAAAAATAAAGAATTTCGCGACAAATATCGTAATATTGATGTCCTGTTGATCGATGATATACAGTTTATAATAGGAAAAGAAAGTACTCAGGAAGAATTTTTCCATACATTCAACGAGCTTCACGAAGCGAAGAAACAGATTGTCATTTCTTCCGATAAACATCCACGAGAGATTGCTACTTTAGAAGAACGTCTGCGATCTCGTTTTGAATGGGGAATCACCGCAGATATTCAGCCACCTGATTATGAGACAAAGATGGCCATCTTAAAAAAGCGTGCCGAATTAGAACGTCTTGATATTGATCCGGAAGTTATGCAGTATGTCGCTACGAACATCAATTCCAATATTCGTGAATTGGAAGGCGCTTTAAATAAAATTTTTGTTTTTGCAAATCTTGAAAAGAAGCCTGTTACCTTGGAATTAGCTGAGAACGCTTTAAAAGACATCATTGAATGTCAAAAAGAAGTAACACCGCAGCTAATCATGGACGTTGTCGCAGAACATTACAATATTTCTGTATCTGACATCATATCTAAGAAGAAAAATAAGGAAATTGCGAATCCTCGCCAGATATGTATGTATCTCTCCAGAAAATATACCGATTATTCTCTCCAGAATATCGGAAAGATTATGGGAAATCGTGACCATACTACTGTTATCCATGGACACGATAAAATCAATAAGATGCTCGAAACCGACGAAACATTAAAAAGCAACCTTGATATTATCATTAAAAAATTGAACCCGCCAACGTAGGCATTTAGTAGGCATTTATATAGAAGAAACAGAAAATAAAGGTGTCTTCACAACGCTGGAGACTATCCTTTATTTTTTTCCACATTCTATTCAGATTCGATGTGAATTGCCTGTGGATGGATGTGGATAACTTTTGCGGACTTTTTTCTATGTGGATAACTATTTTTTTATTCACACACTTATCCTCATAGTTATCCTTTTCGAAAATCCTTGTATTATCGGCCTCTTACCACTTATTCACATCCCTAACACCCCCTACTACTACTACTGCGGATAACTTATTATATTTATATATATTTCACACCGAAAGGAGTTATACACATTTATGAAGATAACATGCTCTAAGAATCAATTTTTATACGGAGTAAATACCGTATCGAAAGCTGTGTCCAATAAGACAACAATGGAAATTCTCCAATGTATCCTTATTGAAGCATTTGATGACTGCATTAAATTAACTGCCAATGATACAGAACTTGGCATAGAAACAGTAATTCAGGGAACAATTCTTGAACCTGGTAAGATTGCACTTGAAGCAAAAATCTTTTCAGAGATCATCAAAAAGATTCCTGATAATGATGTTTATATCGAAACAGATGAAGCCGGAAAGACAAATATTGAATGTGAACAGATTCAATGCAGTATTATGGGAAGAAAGGGAGATGATTTCTCTCACTTACCAGAAATTGAAAAAGAAAATAAAATTACTCTTTCTCAGTTTGACTTAAAAGAAGTTATCAGACAGACAATTTTTTCCGTATCGGATAATGAAAATAATAAATTGATGACAGGTGAACTTTTAAGTATTGAAAATAATAAACTGACCGTAACTTCCCTTGATGGCCATAGAATTTCTGTTCGTAATATTGAGCTCCAGGAATCTTATTCAAAAATGGAAGTTATTGTTCCAGGTAAAACTTTATCTGAAGTTAGTAAAATTCTTCCTGGCGAAGCAAAAGATACAGTGAATTTATATTTAACAGATAAGCACATTTTATTTGAGTTTGGTGATACAAAGGTAGTTTCACGATTATTAGAAGGTAAGTTTTATAATATCGGACAAATGCTTTCTAATGATTACGAAACAAAGTTGACAATCAATAAAATGGAATTATTGCGTTGTCTTGACCGCTCCACTTTATTTGTAAAAGAATCAGATAAGAAGCCGATTATTCTTAAAATTGAAAATGAACAGATGAATCTTATGATCTCTTCACAGATTGGTTCTATGAAAGATCAGATTTCAATTAGTAAAGAGGGGAAAGATATCGTGATTGGATTTAATCCAAAGTTTTTGGTAGATGCTCTTCGAGTAATTGATGAAGAAGAAGTTACAATATATTTGATGAACTCTATTGCCCCTTGTATTATAAGAGATGAGACATCTTCTTATCTGTATCTGATCTTACCAATCAATGTAAGTAACAGTAATGTATAAATTTTAACGAACTTGTTCGCGAGTGGCGGACACAATGAGAAAGGAATTTTAAGAAAGAATATGGAATTAAAATTAAGAGATGAATTTATTAAACTGGGACAGGCTATGAAGGCAGCTGGTATCGTATCATCAGGAATTGATGCAAAGATGCTGATTCAGGATGGCCAGGTGACCGTTAATGGTGAAGTGGAAACCAGAAGAGGTAGAAAGCTTTATGACGGTGATGTTTTTGAATTTGAAGGCGACGAAGTACGAGTAGTAAAATAAATATATGGGAGGACTCCATGTTTGTAGAATTGATTGAATTAAATAATTACAGAAATTTTGATTCGGTTAAAGTGGAGTTTTCTCCTGGAGTAAATATTTTTTTTGGAGATAATGCACAGGGGAAGACGAATCTTTTAGAATCTATTTATGTAAGTGGAACTTCCAGATCTCACAGAGGAAGCAGAGATAAAGAATTGATTCGTTTTGGAGAGGACGAGGCACATATTCGTCTTTTTTTTCAGAAAGATTCGTTATCCCATCGCTTAGATGTTCATTTAAAGAAAAATAAGAATAAAGGGATTGCGGTAGATGGTGTGCCGGTACGACGTTCAGGAGAACTTCTTGGAATGATGCACATCGTCTTTTTTTCACCGGAAGATTTATCAATCATAAAAGAAGGTCCGGCTGGAAGAAGGCGGTTTCTTGATATGGAATTAAGTCAGATTGACAAGGGATATCTGCAGCAATTGATTGCTTATAATAAGATTTTAAATGAGCGGAATAATCTTTTAAAACAGATTAATCTCTATCCTGCATTAATCGAAACATTGGATGGATGGGACGAACAGCTTTTGACAGCAGGACAGTTTCTCATAAAAAAAAGAGAAGAATTTGTACAATTTCTTGATGAGATGATGGCAAGAATTCATAGTCAGCTTACCGGTGGAAAAGAGCAGATGAAAGTAGAGTATGAGAAAAATGTTTCTGCGGAGGAATTCAGAGAGCAGTTATATTCAAGAAGGAATAAAGATATATCCTCAGGTACAACAACAGCAGGTCCACACAGGGACGATCTTCGTTTTAAGGTCGGAGGGATCGACATCCGTAAGTTTGGTTCGCAGGGACAGCAAAGAACAGCAGCATTGTCGTTAAAATTATCGGAGATCCGATTGATTGAGCAGGTAACAGGAGAAAAACCAATCTTACTTCTTGATGATGTATTATCGGAATTAGATGCCGGAAGGCAGTCATGGCTGTTGGAAAGTATTCAGGATATACAGACACTGATCTCATGTACCGGACTGGATGATTTTGTTAACAGCCGTATCTCACTGGACAAGGTATTTCGTGTGACAGAGGGGCGTGTACAGGAAGAAAAAACAGAGGGTTTGGTTTAAGAAGTTGAATAAATGGCAATATTTATGGTATAATTATTTGATTAAGTTTTGACAGGAGGTTGAATTATGAGTGAAGAACAGATTTCTGCGGGGCAGGAATATGGTGCGGATCAAATACAGATTTTAGAAGGTCTTGAAGCAGTACGGAAAAGGCCTGGTATGTACATTGGCAGTACTTCATCCAAGGGCCTCCATCATCTGGTATATGAGATTGTAGATAATGCAGTTGATGAAGCATTAGCTGGATTTTGTAATACAGTAGAGGTGTACATCAATGAAGATAATTCTATTACGGTCAGAGATAATGGTCGTGGTATTCCTGTAGGAATTAACAAGAAAAAGGGAATTCCAGCAGTAGAAGTTGTATTTACCATCCTTCATGCAGGAGGAAAGTTTGGTGGTGGAGGATACAAAGTATCCGGCGGATTACATGGAGTAGGTGCGTCTGTTGTTAATGCGTTGTCCACATGGCTTGAAGTAGATATTTTCCATGAAGGAAAGATTTACCGTCAGAGATATGAACGTGGAAAGGTTATGTATCCGTTGAAAGTAGTAGGAGATACAGATAGAAGAGGTACCGAGGTACGTTTTCTTCCGGATCCGACCATTTTCGAAGAGACTGTTTTCGATTTTGCAGTGTTAAAACAGCGTCTTCGTGAGATGGCATTTTTAACAAAGGATTTAAAGATTGTTCTTACAGACCGAAGACCAGAAGAAGAAGTTTCCATGACGTTCCATTATGAAGGCGGCATCCGCGAATATGTAGAATATCTGAATAAAAGTAAGGAAGTGCTCTATTCTGAAGTGATTTACTGTGAGGGAAAGAAGGGCGATGTATTCGTAGAAGTTGCCTTACAGCATAATGATTCTTATAACGAAGGTGTTTACAGCTTTGTAAATAATATTACAACGCCGGAAGGTGGAACACATCTGGCCGGTTTTAGAAGTGCGCTTACAAAGACATTTAATGATTATGCAAGAAAGAATAAGTTATTAAAGGATAATGAGCAGAATCTTACCGGTGATGATATCAGGGAGGGCTTGGTTGCGATTGTCAGCATCAAGATTCCTGAGCCGCAGTTTGAAGGCCAGACAAAGCAGAAGCTTGGAAATAGTGAAGCACGTGGTGCGGTTGACAGTGTAGTAAGTGAGCAGCTTACTTATTTCTTAGAGCAGAATCCAAATGTTGCAAAGATGATCTGTGAGAAAGCGGTGCTTGCACAAAGAGCAAGAGAAGCAGCAAGAAAGGCAAGAGATTTAACGAGAAGAAAGTCTGCGCTTGATGGAATGAGCCTTCCGGGCAAGCTGGCAGATTGTTCAGATAAAGATCCAAAGAATTGTGAAATCTATATCGTAGAGGGAGATTCTGCGGGCGGTTCAGCGAAAACAGCAAGAAGTCGTGCAACGCAGGCCATTCTTCCATTGCGTGGAAAGATTTTGAATGTAGAAAAGTCAAGACTTGACAAGATTCTTGTGAATAATGAGATACGTGCGATGATCACAGCATTTGGAACAGGAATTCATGAAGACTTTGATATTACAAAGCTTAGATATAATAAGATCATTATTATGACGGATGCCGATGTAGACGGTGCGCATATCGCAACATTATTGCTTACATTTTTATATCGTTTTATGCCAGAGCTTATTAAAGAAGGTCATGTATATCTGGCACAGCCGCCACTGTATAAAGTGGAGAAGAATAAAAAGGTGTGGTATGCCTACAGTGATGAAGAGTTAAATACAATACTGACGGATATCGGACGAGACGGAAACAATAAGATCCAGCGATATAAAGGTCTTGGTGAGATGGATGCATCTCAGTTATGGGAGACAACGATGGATCCTGAAAAGAGAATTTTATTACGCGTAAATATGGATGATGATGCAGCTTCCGAATTGGATATGACATTTGATACTCTCATGGGAGATCGTGTAGAACCACGTAGAGAATTTATCGAAGCCAATGCAAAGTATGTACAGAATCTGGATATCTAACAGGAGGATAGAATGGACGATAGTAATATTTTTGATAAAATCCATGAGGTGGATTTAAAGAATACCATGGAAAAATCTTATATAGATTATGCTATGAGTGTAATTGTATCCAGAGCTCTTCCAGATGTACGAGATGGTTTAAAGCCGGTGCAAAGAAGAATTCTTTATTCTATGATTGAGTTGAATAACGGACCGGATAAGCCTCACAGAAAGTGTGCTCGTATCGTCGGTGATACAATGGGTAAATATCACCCTCATGGTGACAGTTCTATTTATGGTGCATTAGTTAATCTTGCACAGGACTGGTCTACTCGTTATCCACTAGTGGATGGTCATGGAAACTTTGGTTCTGTGGACGGTGATGGCGCAGCTGCCATGCGTTATACAGAGGCAAGATTATCTAAGATTTCCATGGAAATGACAGCGGACATTTACAAGGATACGGTTGATTTTGTACCGAACTTTGATGAGACAGAAAAAGAACCAAGTATTCTTCCATCAAGGTTTCCAAATCTTCTTGTAAATGGAGCACAGGGAATTGCCGTAGGTATGGCAACGAATATCCCGCCGCATAACTTAAGAGAAACGATCGACGGTGTCGTAAAGATTATTGATAATCAGGTACAGGAAGACAGAGAGACGGATATTGATGAGCTTTTAGAAATCGTAAAAGGACCGGACTTCCCGACAGGGGCAGCTATTCTTGGACGAAAGGGTATTGACCAGGCCTACCGTACGGGAAGAGGCAAGATTAAAGTACGTGCGGTGACAAATATTGAGCCAATGAAGAATGGAAAGCAAAGAATTATTGTATCCGAGCTTCCATATATGGTGAATAAGGCACGTTTAATTGAAAAGATTGCTGATTTAGTAAAAGAAAAGAGAGTAGATGGAATCACAGAATTACGAGATGAATCTGATAGAAGCGGTATGCGCATCTGTATTGAGACACGTAAAGATGTGAATGCCAATGTATTATTAAAGCAGTTATTTAAACATACACAGCTTCAGGATACTTTTGGAGTCATCATGCTTGCGCTTGTAGATAATCAGCCAAAGGTTCTTAACTTAAAAGAAATGCTTGTACATTATCTGGATCATCAGAAGGATGTTGTCACAAGAAGAACGAGATATGAGCTGAATAAAGCCAAAGAAAGAGCGCATATTTTAGAAGGTCTTTTAAAAGCATTAGACCATATTGACGAAGTGATAGAAATCATACGTGCCTCTAAGAATGTTTCTGAAGCAAGAGATAATCTGATGAGACGTTTTGAATTCTCACAGGCACAGGCACAGGCAATTGTAGATATGCGTCTTCGTGCATTGACAGGTTTAGAGAGAGAAAAGCTTCAGAACGAATATGATGAACTTGAGAAAAAGATTGCGGAATTAGAAGCGATTCTTGCAGATGAAAAGGTTCTTTTAGGAGTAATCCGAGAAGAAATACTTCTTATTCGTGATAAATATGGTGATGACAGAAGAACATCCATCGAGATGGATATGGAAGATTTAAGTGATGAGGCATTGATTCCAAGAAAAGATGCGATTATTACTTTCTCCAAACTGGGATATATTAAGCGTATGACACCGGATAACTTCCACAGTCAGAATCGTGGTGGTAAGGGAATACGTGGTATGAATGTCATTGATGAAGATCATATCGAAGATTTATTTATGACAAGTACCCATAATTATATTATGTTCTTTACCAATAAAGGTCGTGTATATCGTCTCAAAGGATACGAGATTCCGGAATCAGGAAGAACGGCAAGAGGAGTGAATATTATCAATCTTCTTCAGCTTCAGCCGGAAGAAAAGATTACAGCGATCATCCCGTTATTAGAAGACGGTAAACAGCATTACCTCGTTATGGCTACAAGAAACGGTCTTGTAAAGAAAACAGGATTTGATGAGTATAAGAATATTCGAAAGAACGGTCTGGCAGCAATCTCCCTGCGAGAGGGCGATGAACTGATTGAAGTAAAGCAGACAGATGAGAATGAGGATATTTTCCTTGTATCAAAAGAAGGACAGTGTATCCGATTTAAACTCCAGGATGTACGAGAAACCGGAAGAGTTTCTATGGGTGTGATCGGAATGAATCTTGGTGATACAGATGAAGTTGTTGGAATGCAGATTCGTTCAGAAGGTGATGATTTATTGATCGTATCTGAAAAAGGTATGGGTAAACGAACACCTCTTGATGAATTTACCGTACAGCATCGTGGTGGAAAAGGTTTAAGATGTTATAAGATCACCGACAAGACAGGATATGTTGTCGGAGTGAAGACAATTAAGCCGGAAGAAGAAATTATGCTGATCACTACAGAAGGTATTGTGATTCGGATGAAGAGTGATTCGATTTCTGTTATTGGCAGAAATACCTCCGGTGTAAAACTTATTAATATTGATTCAGAAAGCAGTATTAAAGTTGCCAGCGTTGCAAAAGTCAGATTTGAAGAGGAAGAGGATTTTGCAGAAGTAGAAGAGGATGAAGCAGAGTCTCAATCCACAGAGGAAGAAGCAACACAGGAAGAAGTATAAATAAGCTTTCTTAATAATCAATAAGAATGCTTTTCACAGTTGTTATGTCATTGAATATAAGAGGTAAAAAGATGCGTTCAATTCATGTAGACGAAATTTCCAGAAACATAAAAGAAATGTGTATAGAAGCTAATTACTATCTTTCCGATGATATGAAGAATGCTTTGTATAAAGCGGCAGACCAAGAGGAGAATCCTCTTGGCTGCCAGATTCTTAATCAGTTGAAAGAGAATCTTGCTATTGCAGGAGAAGAACAGATACCAATCTGTCAGGATACTGGAATGGCTGTCGTTTTTGCGGAAGTAGGACAGGATGTACATATTGAGGGAGGTTCTCTCGCAGATGCTATCAATAAAGGTGTACATGATGGATATGTAGAAGGATATCTGCGTAAATCAGTAGTAAATGATCCTTTTATCAGAGAAAATACAAAAGATAATACACCTGCGGTTATTCATTACAGTATCGTTCCAGGAGAAAATATCAAGCTTACCGTAGCACCGAAGGGATTTGGAAGCGAAAATATGAGCAGAGTATTTATGCTTAAGCCGGCAGATGGTATGGAAGGCGCAGTGAATGCTATTGTATCTGCTGTACAGGATGCAGGGCCTAATGCATGCCCACCTGTTGTAGTTGGTGTTGGTATTGGCGGTACCTTTGAAAAAGCAGCTCTCATGGCGAAGCAGGCGTTGACAAGACCTGTAGGAACACATTCTGATCTTCCTTCTATAAAAGCAATGGAAGAGGATGTCCTTAAAAGAGTCAATGCTCTTGGAATTGGTGCAGCAGGACTTGGAGGAACTGTTACGGCATTAGCTGTAAATATTAATACGTATCCTACACATATTGCAGGTCTGCCTGTTGCTGTTAATATGTGCTGTCATGTAAATCGTCACGCAGTAAGAAGTTTATAAGGGGAGGCATACAGTTATGAATAGAACAATTCAGGTTCCACTTTCTGAAGAAGATATCAATACTTTAAAAGCAGGGGACTATGTATATCTGTCCGGAATTATTTATACTGCCAGAGATGCAGCGCATAAAAGAATGTATGAAAGTATGCATAAAGGGGAAGTATTACCAATAGAGCTCAATGGGAATGTTCTGTATTATCTTGGACCAAGTCCGGCAAGAGAAGGACAGATTATCGGTTCTGCAGGTCCGACTACAAGCAGTCGTATGGATAAGTATACTCCAGAAATGCTTGATAAGGGATTAAAGGGCATGGTAGGAAAAGGAAAGCGTTCTCCGGAAGTTATAGAGGCCATGAAGAGAAATGGTGCAGTATACTTTGCAGCGGTAGGTGGAGCAGGTGCATTACTTTCTAAATGTATTAAAAAAGCAGATGTAGTTGCTTACGATGATCTTGGCACAGAGGCAATCCGTAAATTAGAAATCGAGAATCTGCCTGTTATTGTAGTTATAGATAAAGATGGAAATAACCTTTATGAGACTGCAAAAGAAAAATGGAAAAAATAATTAAAAAAAGACTTGACTTTAGTCAGTCTTTTTGATAATATAATAAAGCGTTGTGCATTACTGTGCAACGGAATTGAATATTTTCATTTATTTAGGCATTATGGAGAAGTACTCAAGTGGCTGAAGAGGCGCCCCTGCTAAGGGTGTAGATCGTTCGCGCGGTGCGAGGGTTCAAATCCCTCCTTCTCCGTAATATTTTTCACTCTTATTTGGAAAATAAAGAAGAAAAGTAAAAAAGTGCTTGACAGATAAATGAGAATATGATAAAATGTACGAGTTGCTCAAGAAAGCAACAAAACATTTAAAAAATAAATTAAAAAAGTTCTTGACAAAGACTTCTGAGTATGATAAAATAAAGAAGTTGTGTAACAAAAAAGAACGACACAAAACCTTGATAACTGAATAACAAAACAACCTTGAACGTTAATTCAAATTTCATTCGGGTTTTCCTGAGAGTGATGTCTGCAGGAAAGTCCATGGAACAGAACGAAAGTTCAAAACCTAAATAAACAGTAAAGACAGGAAAAGAACCAGTGGTTCTGGACCTCGATCTGACATCTTAAACATTTTATTTGAGAGTTTGATCCTGGCTCAGGATGAACGCTGGCGGCGTGCCTAACA
>OGQU01002553.1_pt1 | contig 11376 bp, 10 predicted proteins | sample 1553341 | NCBI WGS metagenome assembly OGQU01 (sample SAMEA2579920, study PRJEB22360) | human gut metagenome | biome: human gut; feature: human-associated habitat; material: faeces | place: Denmark | collected 2008/2010 | reverse complement strand
GGTGGGTATTAATGAACTAATTAATAAGACAGGATTATCATTACAGACAGTAAGCGGTGCCTTAGTTGAATTGGAATTAGAGGGTAAAATCAAAGAGACTGCACATAATTGTTATGCAAGAGTGTAGCTTTTGGTTAATACTAAAAGACAGTAGAATATATTGTTTTGTTAGAGATTAGGCATTGTGGTAGCATATATTAAAGGAGTTAATATTAATGGCAAAGTATCTTGTAATAGTGGAATCACCAGCAAAGGTGAAGACAATTAAAAAGTTTTTGGGTTCTAATTATGAAGTTATGGCATCTCAAGGGCACGTAAGAGATCTTCCGAAAAGCCAGATGGGAATAGATGTGGATAATGATTTTGAGCCTAAATATATTACAATCCGTGGTAAAGGCGAGATACTTGCCGCACTTCGTAAGGAAGCCAAGAAGGCTGATAAAGTATACCTTGCAACCGATCCCGATAGAGAGGGAGAAGCTATATCGTGGCATTTGTCTAAGGCGTTAAAGTTGGAAGATAAGGATATATACAGAATAACATTTAACGAAATTACTAAGACAGCAGTTAAAGCAGCTATAAAAGATGCAAGAAAGATAGATATGAATCTTGTTGATGCACAGCAGGCAAGAAGGGCTCTTGACAGAGTTGTTGGCTACAGTATAAGCCCTGTACTCTGGGCTAAGATAAAGAGAGGTCTTAGTGCAGGACGAGTACAGTCTGTGGCATTGAGAATAATATGTGACAGGGAGAATGAAATAGATGCTTTTATTCCAGAAGAATACTGGACAATGGATGCAGTCTTAGACGTAGAGGGAGAGAAAAAGCCAGTAACTGCCAAGTTCTATGGTGATGTCAATGGAAAGATTGATATCAAGAATAAAGAACAGATGGAAGATATCAAGAAAAAGCTTGAAGGCTGTGAGTACAGCGTTGACAGCATAAAGAGAGGGGAGAAGATTAAGAAGTCCCCACTTCCATTTACAACAAGTACATTACAGCAGGAGGCTTCAAAGACACTTAACTTTGCTACAGCCAAGACTATGCGTATTGCACAGCAGTTATATGAAGGCGTTGATATTGCCGGCAAGGGAACTATTGGTGTCATAACATATTTAAGAACTGATTCTACAAGAGTTGCAGAGGAAGCACAGGCAGCTTCAAAGGAATATATTGAAGCTAATTATGGTGCAGAGTATCTTATGAAAGATGACCTTAAGAAAAAAGAAGATAAAAAGATACAGGATGCCCATGAAGCGATAAGACCAACTGATATTACACTTACTCCAGTTGTTATTAAAGAGTCGTTATCAAGGGATCAGTTCAGATTATATCAGCTTATATGGAAAAGATTTGTTGCAAGCCAGATGGCACAGGCTGTATATGAGACAACTTCTGTTAAGATAGCTGCTGGTGATTACCGCTTTAATATATCAGCTTCAAAGCTCTCATTTGATGGTTTTATGTCTGTATACAAGAGTGATGATGACAAGGAAGAGGCTAATGCTTTAGTAAAAGGTATTGATGAGAATTCAAAGCTTTCTTTGGAAGAACTTAAGGAAGTACAGCATTTTACACAGCCACCAGCACATTTTACGGAAGCTTCATTAGTAAAGGCTCTTGAGGAGCTTGGAATAGGAAGACCAAGTACTTATGCTCCTACAATATCAACTATAATTGCAAGACATTACATCGCTAAGGAACAGAAAAATCTTTATGTAACAGAGCTTGGAAAGGCTGTTAATGACTCAATGATGAAAGCATTTCCGCAGATAGTTGATGTCAACTTTACAGCTAATATGGAGTCGCTTCTTGATGGAGTTGCTGACGGAGATGTTAAGTGGAAAGAGCTTATAAAGAATTTCTATCCAGATTTAAAGGAGTCTGTTGATAAGGCAGAAAAGGATCTTGAAAATGTAAAGATAGAAGATGAAGTTACAGATGTAATATGTGACCAATGTGGACGTAATATGGTTATAAAATATGGTCCACATGGCAAGTTCTTAGGATGTCCTGGATTTCCAGAGTGCCACAATACCAAGCCATATCTTGAAAAGATTGGTGTTGCCTGCCCAAAGTGTGGTAAGGATATAATTCTTAAGAAGACTAAGAAAGGAAGGATGTTCTATGGTTGTGAGGGATATCCGGAATGTGATTTTATGAGCTGGCAGAGACCATCGGATAAGAAGTGTCCTAAGTGCGGTGGCATAATGCTAATAAAAGGCAACAAGCTTGTATGTGCCAATGAAGAGTGCGGTTATATATTAGATACTGCTAAAAATGATAATTGATATGTAACATATATCAAATTAAAAAGTGATAATGAACAATTTGGGTATGTTTTACAGAGAATTGTCAGATAAAATGTGGTAAATTAGTTGAAAATTCAAAAGTTGTGTGATAGTATTTGATTATACAGATGTTTATCGGTGTAATTTAATATATGGAGGAATAAAAGATGAGTGTACAACTTTTGGATAAGACAAGAAAAATTAACAAGCTTCTGCATAACAATCATTCTGCAAGAGTTGAATTCAATGATATGTGTGCAGTGTTAAGCGGTATACTTGAGTCTAATATTCTTGTTATAAGCAGAAAAGGTAAAGTCCTTGGCACTGGATACTATGAGGGTGTTGAAGTAATCAGTGAGCTTGTATATGATAAGGTAGGCGGCTTTGTTGATGAGATGCTTAACGAAAGATTGTTAAGTGTATTGTCAACCAAGGAGAATGTTAATCTTTCAACATTAGGATTTACAATTGAGAATGTAAAGAAGTTTCAGGCGTTAATTGCTCCTGTGGAGATAGCTGGAGAGAGGCTTGGAACATTATTTATGTATAAGAGTGACAGCTCATATGAAATAGACGATATTATTTTAAGCGAGTATGGCACGACAGTAGTTGGACTTGAGATGATGCGTTCAGTTAATGAAGAGACTGCAGAAGAAAGCAGAAAGAAGAAGATAGTAAGATCAGCTATTGATACACTGTCAACATCTGAACTTGATGCTATTAAGAGTATATTTAAAGAACTTGATGGCAATGAAGGAACGCTTGTCGCAAGTAAGATTGCTGATAATGTCGGCATAACAAGATCAGTAATTGTCAATGCTTTAAGAAAATTTGAGAGTGCGGGTGTTATTGACTGCAAGTCATCAGGAATGAAAGGAACATATATAAAAGTCGTTAATGAATATGTGTTTGAAGAGCTTTCTAAACTTGATGATTAATTATTTATGATATATGCGGATGGGTAATTGCATATATAAAGCAATTATTAATGGATTGTTTGTATGGTTATAGAGGGAGAGAGCTGTTGTCAGCTCTTTCTTTTTTATTTTAGTAATAAAATATTAAGTGTTTTTGTAAAAATACAGCAAAATATTCAAAAAGATTAAAAAAAACTTGTTTTTTTGTCGTAAATTATTATAATGGTAGTTAGTGTAATTATGTTTAATGTCCATAATTGGAAAGGGGTATATATGAGCTCGGGAATGTTTGGTTATGTAGATGTATTAAAGACCGCAGCTGATGCAAGCTGGGCGAGAGAGGAAGTATTGACTAATAATATAGCTAATGTTGATACACCTAATTACAAAAGACAGGATGTGGAATTTACTACTTATTTAAAGTCTGCATTGAGCCGTTCAGGAGGAGATTCAACATCTCTTACTAACAGAGTTAACAATATTAATTATAATGATGTTACTATGAGAACTTATACTGATAATTCTACTTTATCATACAGATTAGATGGTAATAATGTGGATTTATCAACAGAGAATGTTGAACTTGCATCAGAACAGCTTAATTATAATGGCTTGATTGACAGTATGAATAATGAATTTACACGTTTTAAAGCGGTACTTAAGTAATAAGACTGGTTAGTTTACTAAAGAAGTTAATATTTATTTAAAGCGGGATTGGAGGATTATTGATATGTCAATGTTTGCGGCATTTAATATAAGTGCATCAGGAATGACAGCACAGCAGTTAAGAACAGATGTTATTTCACAGAATATAGCTAATGCTAATACTACAAGAACAAGTGACGGAACAGCATATGTTAAGAAGTCGGTTGTATTTACAGAAAAGACTGTTACATCAGGTATGGCTGGAAGGTCAGTTTATTCATCATCAGGAACAACATTTGCAGATGCGTTAAGAGCAGCTAATGGTGGAGTAGTGGGCAGCGGTGTTAAAGTTACATCTATATATGATGATACTTCTACAGATATGAATATGGTATATGACCCATCTCATCCGGATGCAGATGAGAATGGATATGTTACATATCCTAATGTTAATGTTGTTCAGGAGATGACAGACCTTATAGATGCATCAAGGTCATATGAAGCTAATATTTCAGCATTTAACTCAAGTAAAGATATGGCATCAAAGGGACTTACTATCGGACAGTCATAATTCAGGGATTGAATTATATCATCAGATAAAAGATTAATTAATATAGATTGGATGGAGGAATTGTGATATGGATTTAACAACAGCAGTTAATTCGCTTGGGAGTGATTATGTTAATAAGGTGTCTGACCTTTTAACTAATAAGACTAATACAGCTTCAGGCACAACAGATGACTCATCATTTGATTCAGTATTTAATGCTGTTTCGGGACTATTGGATAGTACCAATTCATATATTCAGCAGGCGCAGCAGGCGGAAGTTGATTATGCACTTGGTAATATGACTAATACACACGAGTTAGGAGTGTATCAGCAGAAAGCTAATATTGCCCTGCAATATACAGTTGCAATAAGAGATAAAGCACTTGAGGCATATAAAGAAATAATGAATATGCAGATATAATTACTTAGGAGTTAATAATGGCAGATAAATTGAAACAGATCCCTCAGAAGTTATTAGACATCTGGAAGAGTTGGTCAGTAAAACAAAGAGTATTAATAATAGGTTCAATCGTTGCTTTTATAGCGGTTGTGAGCATAGTGGCAATTGTGCTTACAAGACCTAAGTATGAGGTACTTGTAACGTGTGAAGATTATACAGAGATGAATTCGGTAACTACACTGCTTACGGACAATAATCACAAATATAAAATTAATAATATGGTAGTAAGTGTTAATTCCAAAGAGCTTACAGCCTGTAAAATGCTTCTTGCAAGCCAGAATATACAGTCAGATGGCTATACATTTGAAGATGCTATGAAGAGAAGCTTTACAACAACAGATTCGGACAGTACCAAGCAGTATGCCCATTATCTTGAGACTAAGCTAGAGGGCGATCTTAAGGATATGGACGGAGTTAAGGATGCTTCCGTTACAATTAATATGCCTGAGAAGACTAATTCATTTTATCAGGCAGCATCAGATGCTACAGTAGCAGTTAAACTCGTTACAACAAAGGATATTAATGAAGATGCAGCTGAGAGTATGGCTTCGCTTCTTGCTATGGCGGTTGGCAATGATTCAACTAAGAGCATTACTATTATAGATAACAAAGGTAATACATTATTTAATGGAGCTGCTGGTAATAATTCAACATCAGGTGTGGGAATGAACAGCAAGTTAAAGTACAAATCACAGATTGAAGCTACAACAAGCAGTTCGCTTCTTAGAAATATTGTTTCAACAGGATTATATGATGATGCTGTTATAACACTTAATTATGAACTTGACTGGAATACAGTTAATACAATTGCAAAAGAATATACAGCACAGGAAGGAAGAGAAGAAGGGTTATACAGTCATTCTTATGAACAGGAGTCTGTAGGTACTAATGGTGCAAGTGGTACACCTGGTACAACAAGTAACAGTGGAACAACATATGATATTACAGATGGTACAACATCAACATCTACATATACTGTTAAGGAATATGATTATCTTCCTAACGAGCTTGTAACAACAACTAATACAGACCCAGGTGCTATAGTGAAAAATGGTTCATCTATAGCTGTAACACTTATTAAGAATGTTACATATGAAGAGACACAGGCTAAGAAGCTTGGTTATCTTGATGGAAAAGACTGGGATACATTTAAGAGTGAGAATTCTGAACCAGTAACACTTAATGTTGATAATTCGTGGGTGGATATTATATCAAAGGGTACAGGTATTGACCCGGCTAATATATCAGTAGTGGCTTACCAGAAGAATTCATTCCAGGATAAGGCTTCAAGCAATATATTAAGCAAGGCATCGTTCTGGGTACAGATTGTACTTGCAGCTGCAATACTTGGAATCCTTGTGCTTGTGATTATTAGAAGTGCAAGACCTCTTACAGTGGAAGAAAAAGAACCAGAGCTTTCTGTTGAGGAAATGCTTGCTTCTACGAGAGAGAACCAGCCATCAGTTGACGATATTGACTTACAGGAGAAGTCAGAGACGAGAAAGGCAATCGAGAAGTTCGTGGACGAGAATCCAGAAGCTGTTGCATTGCTATTGCGTAACTGGCTTAATGAAGATTGGAATTAATGATTTGATTTGGGAGTGAGGATAAATGGCACGACAGAACGCTAACGGCGAAAAAAATATGGATGGAGTTGAAAAGGCTGCGATACTTCTTATAGCACTTGGACCTGAGAAATCAGCACAGATTTTCAAGCATCTTAAAGAAGACGAAATAGAACAGCTTACACTTGAAATTGCTAATACTAGCAGTGTATCTCCACAGACAAAAGAGCAGGTGCTCAATGATTTCTATGAAGTGTGTCTTGCACAGCAGTATATTGCAGAAGGTGGTATCGGATACGCTAAAGAGCTTCTTGAGAAGTCTTTAGGAGAAGAAAAGGCAAAGGCTGTTATAGGAAAACTTACAGCAAGCCTTCAGGTACGTCCATTCGAATTTATCAGAAGAACAGATTCTTCACAGCTGCTCAACTTTATACAGGATGAGCATCCACAGACTATTGCTCTTATATTATCATACCTTCCACCTTCACAGGCATCGGCAGTTATATCATCTTTGCCACCTGAAAAGCAGGCAGATGTTGCAAGGAGAATAGCCCAGATGGATAGAACATCACCAGATGTTATCAAGCAGGTTGAAAAGGTACTTGAGAAGAAGCTTGCTTCTTTAGTAAATCAGGATTACACAATTGTTGGTGGTGTAGATGCCATTGTTGAAATCCTCAATTCTGTTGACAGAGGAACAGAAAGACATATTATGGAAACTCTCGAAGTCGAAGAGCCAGAGCTTGCTGATGAAATCCGTAAGAAAATGTTCGTATTTGAAGATATTCTTTCGCTTGATGACAGAGCAATCCAGAGAGTTCTTAGAGATGTTGATAATGGAGATCTTGCTCTTGCCCTTAAGGGAGCTGCAGAAGAAGTTCAGAATGTTATTCTTAATAATCTTTCAAAGCGTCTTGCTGTTATGATAAAGGAAGATATGGAATATATGGGACCTGTTCGTATGAAGGATGTTGAAGAGGCACAGCAGAAGATTGTTAATATTATAAGAAAGCTTGAAGATTCAGCAGAGATTGTTATTGCAAGAGGCGGAGGTGACGAGATAATTGTCTAATCTGTTAAAAAGAGGCACTACAGTAAGTAGTGATGAGAGAGTTATAGATTATAACGACCTTGTTAAAAGTAAGTTAAAGCATATTATAGAAATTCAGAATAACAAAGATAATGTTGATGCAGACGGTTTTGTTAATGGACTTAAGGCAGATGTTGTAGAACAGCTGCTCACAGGTTCAGAAGACGATATGAATGAAGAAGCGGCAACTGATGCCAGTTATGAAGCACAAGCTGCTTCAATAATAGAGAATGCCAGCAACGAAGCACAGAGTATCAAGGATGAGGCTAATGAAATTCTTGCACAGGCACATATGGAGGCGGACAGGCTTTTACAAGAAGCTAAGAAGCAAGGATACCAACAAGGTGCAGAAGGTGCAAGACAGGAATATGAAGATAAGGCGGCTCAGCTTGCAAGAGATTATGAAGCAAAGGCTGAACAGTTAACAAATGAATATGAACAGCTTAAAGCAGCTATTGAGCCAGAGCTTGTTAATACAATAACTGATGTATTCAGAAAGGTTACAAGAGTTGTATCTGATGATAATCAGGATATAATACTTGGCCTTATCGGTAATGTCCTTAAGAATGCAGAGACAAGCAATGATTTTGTTATTAAGGTTTCACCAGAAGATTATAAGTTCTTAACAAATAATCAGGGCAAGATATATTGTGCGGTATCTAAAGAGATTAATCTTGATATTGTTGCAGATACAACAATGAAGAAGAATGAATGTATAATAGAGACAGATGCAGGTGTATTTGACTGTAGCCTTGATATAGAACTTAACAATCTTATTAAGGATATTAAGTTGTTAAGCTGTATGTAAGTTATAAAGCTATATAAAATGATAATTATATGGCAGGTACTCTGGCATATTGTTATACAGATACAGGGAGGAAGAAGATTTGTCACTACTAAATATAGATAAATATTATTCTTTGACAGAGAAATCTTTCTATAAGAAGCTTGGAAAGGTTACTAAGATTGTAGGTCTTACAATAGAGTCAATAGGGCCGGATGCCAAGCTTAATGATTTATGTAAAATTTACTCAGCTGACAGAAGTCAGGTGTTATTTGCAGAGGTGGTAGGATTTAAGGACTCTAGAGTTCTTCTTATGCCATTTGATGTTGTTGATGGAATTGGACCTGGAAGTATTGTTGAGAATACTGAAAAACCATTAGAGGTTAAGGTTGGAGATGATATTTTAGGACATACTTTAGATGGACTTGGCAATCCTACAGACGGTGCAGAGCTTAACCTTGAGAGTGCTTATTCGGTAGAAGCTGCACCACCAGATCCTATGGAAAGAGAGATTATCAGTGAAATTCTTCCACTTGGAGTTAAGGCAGTTGATGGTCTGCTTACAGTAGGTAAAGGACAGAGAATTGGCATATTTGCAGGTAGTGGTGTAGGTAAGAGTACATTGCTAGGTATGTTTGCAAGAAATACAAAGGCAGATATTAATGTTATTGCACTTATAGGCGAGCGAGGCAGGGAAGTAAGAGAATTTGTTGAGAGGGATTTAGGTCCTGAAGGTATGAAACGAAGTGTTCTTGTAGTTGCTACATCAGATAAACCGGCACTTATAAGAAATAAGGCTGCGAAGACAGCGACAGCTATTGCAGAATATTTCAGGGATCAGGGAAAAGATGTTCTTCTTATGATGGATTCATTGACACGTTTCTCTATGGCACAAAGAGAGATTGGACTTGCATCTGGTGAACCACCTGTTACAAGAGGTTATCCACCGAGTGTATATAGTGAGATGCCTAAGCTGCTTGAGAGAGCAGGTATGTCAGATAAAGGCTCAATTACAGGTCTGTATACAGTTCTTGTTGATGGTGATGATTTTAATGAGCCTATTACAGATACGGCAAGAAGTATCCTTGATGGTCATATAATGCTTTCAAGAAAGTTAGGACATAAGAATCATTATCCTGCTATTGATGTGCTTCAAAGTATATCAAGATGTATGAGCCAGATAGTATCCAAGGAACATAAGAAAGCAGCAGGCAGGTTAAAGACAGTGCTTGCTACATATAATGAAGCGGAAGACCTTATTAATATTGGGGCTTATAAGAGCGGCTCGAACAGGAATATTGATTATGCGATATCCAAGATAGATGCTGTTAACAGATTTCTTATGCAGCAGACAGATGAGAAGTTCTCACTGGATGAAGAATTGAATGCTTTATATGATTTGTTCAGTGATTATGAGGATTTTGAGAATGGAAGCCTGAAGCTTGGCGAACAGCCAAAAGCACCACAGAGAGCACAGGCAAGACGATAAATGTTGAAATCTTAATATATCTAATGTAAATATATACCAATTATCGATAAGTTGTGATAAAATATAACAGGTATGAGGGCTGATATAATATGGCAAAATTCATATATAGTATGCAGAATGTACTTAACATAAAAGAAAGAATGGAGACACAGGCTAAGACAGAATATGCCCAGATGCTTGGAGCACTTCATGATGAGGAAGTGAAGATGCACAATATTATGTCAACACTTAATTCGTATAAGGTACAGGCTTCGCAGCTATCTATGGGAAAGCTTGATATAGCTAAGATCAGAAGATGTAATGAAGCTATTAAGATTACAGAAGATATGGCAAAGAACCAGGCTGTAATGGTTAAGCTGGCGGAAAGAAATGTTGAGGCTTCAATGAAGCGTCTTGCAGATGCAGTTAAGGAAAGAAAAGTTCAGGAAAAGCTGAAAGAAAAGGCTTTTGAGCAGTTCCTACAGGAGCTTAATGCACAGGAGATGAAAGAGATTGATGAAGTTGTAAGCTTTAATTATAATGATAGAGAAGAAGACGAATAAACGGAGAGCAGATTACTATGGCAAAGAAGAAATCCAAGGAAGAATTAGATATTGATGACAGCTTAGATCTGAATGATGAAGAAGAAAGTTCAGGCGGCAATAAGCTTCTTAACGCATTTATTGTAGTGGTTGTAATTGCTATATGGCTTGTCATATTTGGCTTGTTGATAAAGATGAATGTCGGTGGAATAGGAAGTATGCTAAGACCATTCCTTAAGAATGTTCCAGTTATCAACAGAATTCTTCCAGAGGCAACAGATGAAGAGATAGCTGAAGAGACAGGAAGCAAGTATAAGAATCTTGCTGAGGCAATAGACAGAATTAATGAACTCGAAGCAGAACTTGCACAGTATAAGGATGCAGGAACAGCTAATTCATCAACAATTGCTGATTTACAGGCAGAGATTGCCAGATTAAAAGTATTTGAAGATAACGCACAGTATTATCAGGATTTAAAGGATAAGTTCGACAGGGAAGTTGTCTATACAGATAATGCACCAGATATATCCAATTACAAATCGTGGTATGAGTCTATAGATGCAGATAATGCGGCAGAATTATATAAGCAGGTTATAAAAGATCTTGAGTATTCTCAGAAGATTAAGGACTGGGCAGAGGCATATGCTAAGATGGATGCAGCCAGTGCCGCTGCAATTCTTGAAGAGATGACAGGTGATACGAACCTTGTATCACAGATATTACAGTGTATGACATCTAAGCAGAGAGCAGCTGTACTTGCAGAGATGGATCCGGTATATGCAGCTAAGATTACAAAGATTACTCATCCATAATATTTTGGTAATCAGACATAATGTCTTATTACATATAATCATTACAAGAAAGGAGGAATACATATGGTTAGTCCAGCAGTAGTTGGAACAGGCAGCACCAATAAGGTGTCTGGAACTGCACAGACTAAGGCATCAGCTAAGAAATCGGGCGATTTCAAGTCAGTGATGGCAGCTTCTCTTGCAAATGGGGCAACTAATGGTAATATTGGCAAGACTAATATCAAAGATAACCTTATTAATGTTCAGAATACT
>OGQU01002551.1_pt1 | contig 11387 bp, 10 predicted proteins | sample 1553341 | NCBI WGS metagenome assembly OGQU01 (sample SAMEA2579920, study PRJEB22360) | human gut metagenome | biome: human gut; feature: human-associated habitat; material: faeces | place: Denmark | collected 2008/2010 | reverse complement strand
TAGGCTCTTTTTTGAAGTCCTTTTTCGAATCTTTTTTGTATTCTTTGTGTTCTTTGTACTCTTTACGTTCTTTGTGTCCAACGAATTCCTTGCGGTCTTTTCGGAAATCCTTCTTGAATTCTTTTTTGATCTCTTCCGGTTTGATTTCTTCGGCTTTGATTTCTTCTGTTACAGTTTTTTTGATACGGGCACGGATAACTGCCTGACGGCTTCCGATTCCGAGGAAGCCTGCACTTCCTTTTTCAATTACGTCATATTCCATCTGATCACTTGCTACGCCAAGCTGGATAGAAGCTTCTGTGATGGCATCGTCTAAAGTTTTTGCTGATACTGTAATCTCATTCATTTGACTTGTCCCCCTATTTCTGGCCTTCGTTAAAGCGCTTTACAAGGTTTGCTTTGTCTGCAAGGCTTCCTGCCTTTGCATTTTCATTTTTCTTCTTGGCTTCTTCAAGCTTTTCTTCAAGTTCTTTTGTCTGAGCAGCTGTTCTTACCGGCTCATGAATGTTTTTCACGTTCTTATGAGCCATTTTGTTTACATTGCTTGCATCCACTTCGTTTTTGTTCTTGCGTTTTTCAGCAGCTTTTTCCATATTCTCTTTGATCAGTTCATCCATCGGAATCTTATTCAGATGTTTGTTGATAAAGAACTGCTGTACCATACGGACAACGGCACTTGCAACCCAGTAGATTCCAAGACCTGTAGGTAATGTGAAACACATAAATACAGATACAAGAGGAAGGGTAACGTTCATTGTCTTCATGGTTGAAGCCATCTGGTCAGCCTGCGGATTGTTCGTAACTGCAGTTGTCTGCTGAGAAAGCTTCACGCTCAGGTACTGGGAAAGTCCTGAAAGGACAGGAATCAGCACTGCCATGATCACAATTCCCCATGCGCCGGCTTTTACACCGTTGCTAATGAGGTTCATAGGAGTTTCCGCAATGTTAAGTCCAAGGAAGTTATTCATGGACTTTAATGTATCGACGGTGCTGTCGATCGTAGACTGCAGATCCGGAAGCTTCTTGCCGAGAGTTTCCCAGGTTGAAGTCTGGAATTTGTACAGTACGTCGATCAGTACGTTTTTATCAGAGTAATCATATTTGGAGGCGGACATAAGGATCGGTTTTGCTTCGCCGATCTTTTCCATGACCTTCTGCCATCCATCCTGTGCCATGATAGAGGTAAGAAGCGGTGTGTATACCGCTTTAACCTGCCCAACATAAGCAGGGATGTTGCGGATTACATAGTACATTGCCCAGAGAATTGGGAACTGGATAAACATACTTAAGCATCCGCCGGTCGGTGATACTCCGTATTTTTCATAAACCAATTGTGTTTCTTCCTGCATCTTCTGCATGGAAGCCTGATCATTTTTTCCTTTGTACTTCTGCTGAACCTTCTGGAGCTCAGGGTTCATTGCAGCGGACATCTTGGAAAATTTCTGTTGCTTGATGGTGAGCGGCATCAGTAAAGTGTAGATGACAATTGTCAAAAGAATAATACATACACCCAGGTTGTGAATGCCGATTAAATCCATTACCCGGTAAATACCATCCATGATCTTACCGAGCAGCCAGGCAGCCTGTCCGATGATTGGTGTGCTGACCTGTGTCATTAAAATTCCTGTCATAACCTTTCCTCCATAAACATTTCCGTCCCGGTATTTGGACGGCCTATAGGTTTAAGGCACCGGATCATATCCACCTTTGGCGAATGGATTGCATCTGAGGATTCTCCATACGGTCAGAAGGCCTCCTTTAAACGCACCGTATTTTTCAATGGCCTCCAAAGCATATTCTGAGCAGGTTGGAATGTAAATACAGTGGGTATATACCTTCATAGGTGATAAATATTTTCTGTAAAAACGAATCAAATATAATAATATCTTTTTCATAATTTCAGTGCCTCGTAGTGTATATCCGTCTTCTCGATATACTGAACTGGCTAATTGCAGTCCGAATAAATGTGATGAAGTTTGCCCAGATGGATGAGAGCGCTTTCAATCTCATGGTATGACCGGTCTTTGGCGGTCGTCCTTGCGATGATCACGATATCATATCCACATTGGAACTGTTCTTCGTGTAACCTGTAACTCTCACGGATCAGCCTTGTTAAATGATGTCTTATGATGCTGTTCCCAACTTTTTTGCTGACGGAAATTCCGACGCGGCTGCGTCCGAGATCATTCGCCAGGAGATACATTACAAGGTACTTGTTGCCATAAGGTTTTCCCTTTCTGTATACAGACTGGAAATCCCTGTTTTTCTTCAATGATTCGGAAAATTTCATACTTTATTCTCCCGATTTACATAAATTTGCATAGAAGAAAAGGCCACATATATGTGACCTATGCTGATAATACTTTTCTTCCCTTTGCTCTTCTTGCTGCAAGAACTTTTCTTCCACCTGCTGTGGCCATTCTTGCTCTGAATCCATGAACTTTCGCTCTGGAACGTTTCTTTGGCTGGAATGTCATCTTCATTGATATCCACCTCCTATCGATTCCTTCTTATATGAATAGAAGCTTATTTACGTTTTTAAGACATCGTACTTCATTATAATCAAAAAAGCTGTCTCCGTCAAGCAGTTTTAATAAAGTTTCGACCCTTATTTTAAGGAAATTATGAATAAGTTTATGGTTTTTGATTGATTCTGAAATCGTTTTAAGGTAGAATATAAGAGTATGATTATGCTTATTTTGAAGATGAATGGGGCAGGAATATGGACGTCATAAAAGAAAAATGGGAAGAGATCATTCAAAAGCTGAAAGTAGAATATTTTCTATCGAACATTTCTTTTGAAACGTGGATACGCCCGCTGGAGGTATATGAGATCAGAGGCAACACTCTGTATCTTACCGTTAATTTTAAGGCGAGCATCGAACACATTCAGAATAAATATCTTCTTCCGCTTAAAGTATGCATCGCGGAAGTTACCGGGACAGAGTATCAGATTAAGTTTATTCCCAGAGATCTGCCGCGCGAGCAGCAGCGCAGATATCTGGAGAAGACTGCGCCCGTAAAAGAGAAGACACATAAGCATAAAGAGGTAAGCCCGATAGCTGAAAAAGCGAATCTGAATCCGAAGTATACGTTTGATACCTTTGTGGTAGGAGGGAATAATAATTTTGCACATGCCGCATCACTGGCAGTTGCCGAATCTCCCGGTGAGGTTTACAATCCTCTGTTTTTATATGGTGGGGTAGGACTTGGCAAGACCCATCTGATGCATTCGATCGCACACTACATACTGGACCGGGAACCATCGAAGAAAGTCCTGTATGTGACAAGTGAGACATTTACCAATGACCTGATCACGGCGATCCGCAACGGAAAGACCGGCAACGATCTGGCGATGAATGCATTCCGCGATAAGTACCGCAATAATGACGTACTTCTGATCGATGACGTACAGTTCATTATCGGCAAAGAAAGTACACAGGAAGAATTTTTCCATACGTTCAATCATCTGCACAATGCCGGAAAGCAGATCGTCATTTCCAGCGACAAACCGCCAAAGGATATGACGACACTGGAGGCGCGTCTGCGGACAAGATTTGAATGGGGACTGATCGCAGATATTTCGGTGCCGGATTACGAGACACGTATGGCGATTCTTTATAAGAAAATAGAACTGGACCAACTGGAAAGATATCAGATTCCGGATGAGGTGATCCAGTATATTGCGATGAACATCAAGACTAATATCCGGGAACTGGAAGGCTCACTTAACAAGCTGATCGCATTATACCGGATCGGTGGAAGAAAGAACTTTGATGTTTCTCTGGCGGCAGAGGCAATGAAGGATATGATCGCACCGGACGATAGCCACAAGGTGACGCCGGAGCTGGTTCTGGATGTTGTCTCCGATCATTTTAATGTTTCCGTCTCTGAACTTAAGGGAAGTCGGAGAAATGCAAGAACGGCCGGAGCCAGACAGATCGTGATGTACCTGTGCAGGCAGATGACGGATGCGTCTCTTCAAAGTATCGGTAATCTGCTCGGAGGGCGTGACCATTCCACTGTGAACCACGGTGTGGACAAGATTGCCCGGGATGTGGAAAAAGATGAGACTTTGAGAAATACGATCGAGATCATTCAGAAGAAAATCAGCCCGCTGTAGAAAAGTTTTCCATGATCTGCCAGGGAAGAAAAAGAACTGTCCACGGACTTGTCAAAGCCTTAAATCCTTTTGGATCAAGGCCTTAAAGTACTTGTCCACAATTCAACAGACACTACTAAGATAACTACGGATTTGTTTTATATAAATATATATTTTGCGCGTCGAAAGGAGTTTTACACATTATGAAAATCAGATGTCTTAAATCAGATCTTGTGAAAGGGGTCAGCATTGTATCAAAGGCTGTTCCGACAAAGACAACCATGCCGATCCTGGAATGCATTCTGATAGATGCAACTACAGATATTATCAAACTTACAGCGAACGATATGGAGCTTGGGATCGAGACTGTGATCAGAGGGCAGATCGATGAGAAGGGAATGATCGCACTGGATGCGAGGATTTTCTCAGATATCGTAAGAAAGCTTCCTGATAATGAAATCGTGATTGAAAGTGGAGTGAACCTTCAGACACTCATTACCTGTGAAAAAGCAAAATTCAATATTTCCGGTAAATCCGGTGAAGATTTTTCTTATCTGCCATATATTGAGAGAGAAAATCCGGTTTCCATTTCCCAGTTCACACTGAAAGAAGTGATCCGCCAGACCATTTTCTCAATTGCAGACAACGACAGCAACAAACTGATGACAGGAGAACTCTTCGATATGAACGGGGATATTCTGAAAGTGGTATCCCTTGACGGACACCGTATTTCCATCCGCAAGATCGAGCTGAAGGAATCTTATGAACCGAAGAAGATCGTGGTTCCGGGAAAGACCCTGATCGAAGTCAGCAAGATCCTTTCAGGTGAAGCAGACAGCGAAGTGAGACTGTATTTCACAGCCAACCACATTGTATTTGAATTTGATGATACCGTTGTGGTATCCAGACTGATTGAAGGAGAATATTTCCGTATTGAGCAGATGCTGTCCAATGATTATGAGACAAAGGTAAGAATCAATAAAAGAGAACTCCTGAACTGTATTGACCGTGCAACTCTTCTTGTAAAAGAAGGTGATAAGAAGCCGATCATCATCAACATTCAGGATGAAATGATGGAACTTAAGATCAAGTCCGAGAAGGGTACGATGGATGAAGAGATTATGATCACTAAAGAGGGAAAAGACCTCTTGATCGGCTTCAATCCGAAGTTCCTCATTGACGCACTTCGTGTCATTGATGATGAAGAAGCAGATCTTTACTTTATGAATGCAAAGGCTCCTTGCTTTATCAAGGATGAAGGAGAAAGCTATGTATACCTGATTCTTCCGGTGAACTTCAGTGGAGCAGTATAGGAATTTAGAGAGGACAAAAATTATGGAGACAATCAAACTCAGAGATGCAAATGTGCTGGATTTTGGTCAGGCACTGAAAGCAGCAGGTCTTGTAGGATCCGGTGTGGAAGCCAAGGAAGTCATTACAGAAGGTCTGGTAAAGGTTAATGGAGAAGTAGATACCAGACGTGGTAAAAAATTATATGACGGCGACGTTGTTACATTTAACGGAGAAGAGATCAAGATTGAAAAATAGGCTGGCACAGGTATGATTATCAAATCATTAAAATTAAAAGATTACAGAAATTATGAAATATTGAATATTGAATTTGATCATGCCACGAATATTTTTTACGGTGATAATGCGCAGGGCAAGACGAATATCCTGGAAGGGGTGTATTTGTCGGGAACCACGAAGTCTCACAGGGGGACGAAGGACCGGGATCTGATCCGATTCGGGCAGGATGAGGCTCATATTGAGACTGTCATTGAGAAAAATGGCGTTCCATGGCAGATCGATATGCACCTGAAGAAGAACAGTCCGAAAGGGATTGCGATTAACAAGGTCCCGATCCGGAGGGCGAGTGAGCTTTTCGGTCTGACGAATTTTGTGTTTTTCTCGCCGGAGGATCTGAACATTATTAAAAATGGTCCGGCGGAGAGGAGAAGGTTCATGGACCTGGAGCTTTCACAGCTTGATAAGGTGTATCTTAGTGACCTGGCAAATTATAACCGCACACTCAATCAGCGGAACCGTCTGCTGAAGGATGCCTATTACAGAGATGATATACTGGACACACTGGATGTATGGGATATGCAGCTGGTTCAGTATGGAGAAAAGATTATTCAGAGAAGGATCCGGTTTATCGAGGAGGTCAATGCGATAATCGGAGACATTCACCATAAACTGACGGGAGGCAGGGAAAGGATCAGCCTTTCGTATGAGCCTGGATGCGGAGCACTTTCGCTTGAGGCGGCGCTTGAGAAGAACAGGGAGCGCGATATCAGGATGAAGAGTACCTCGGTGGGACCTCACCGGGATGATATCTGTTTTATGGCAGGTGGGATCGACATCCGCAGATTCGGATCGCAGGGGCAGCAGAGGACAGCGGCACTTTCGCTGAAACTGTCTGAGATCGAGCTGGTACGGCAGATCATAAAGGATACGCCGGTGCTGCTGCTTGACGATGTATTGTCTGAACTTGACAAACACAGGCAAAACTATTTACTGGACAGTATTCATGATATACAGACTCTGATCACCTGTACGGGACTTGACGAGTTTGTCAATCATCGATTTTCAATAAATAAAGTATTCCATGTTCAGAACGGACATGTATCAAAAGAGAATTAGGAGGATCAATATGAGTGCAGAATATGGAGCAGACCAAATCCAGATACTGGAGGGGCTGGAAGCAGTAAGAAAGAGACCTGGTATGTATATTGGCAGTACATCTTCAAGAGGACTTCACCATCTTGTCTATGAGATCGTTGACAACTCGGTGGATGAAGCGCTTGCAGGATATTGTGATCATATCCAGGTGTTCATCAATCCGGATAATTCAATTACGGTTATAGATAACGGACGTGGTATTCCGGTGGGGATCAACCACAAAGCGGGACTCCCTGCGGTAGAGGTTGTATTCACCGTGCTTCATGCCGGCGGTAAATTCGGCGGTGGAGGATACAAGGTATCCGGTGGACTTCACGGTGTAGGAGCTTCCGTTGTAAATGCGCTTTCTGACTGGCTTGAGGTTGAGATCTGCCACGAAGGGAAGGTGTACAGACAGAGATATGAAAAAGGACATGTTGTTTATAAGCTGAAGGTTGTAGACGAATGTGATCCGGAGAAGACAGGAACAAAGGTAACCTTCCTTCCGGATGAAACTATTTTCGAAGATACAGTATTTGATTATGATACGTTAAAACAGAGATTCCGTGAGATGGCGTTCCTTACCAAGGGACTTCGCATCAGCCTGACCGATCTCCGGGATGAAGAACCGAAGGAAAGAGTGTTCCACTATGAAGGCGGTATCAAGGAGTTCGTTCAGTACTTAAATCGCAGTAAGACTCCGCTTTACGAGCAGATCATCTACTGTGAAGGAACAAAAGATAATGTAGAAGTTGAAGTTGCAATGCAGCACAATGATTCTTATACAGATAACACCTATGGTTTTGTAAATAATATCACGACACCGGAAGGTGGGACCCATGTGGTCGGATTCAGAAATGCGATCACAAAGACCTTTAACGACTATGCGAGAAAGAACAAATTATTAAAAGACAGTGAGCCGAATCTTTCCGGTGAGGATATTAGGGAAGGTCTTACAGCTATCATCAGTGTTAAGATTGAGGATCCTCAGTTTGAAGGACAGACCAAGCAGAAGCTCGGTAACAGTGAAGCGAGAGGTGCGGTTGACAGTATCGTCAGCAGCCAGCTTCAGATCTTCCTTGAACAGAATCCTGCTATTGGAAAATCAATTGTTGAGAAGTCGGTTATGGCGCAGAGAGCAAGAGAGGCGGCCAGAAAGGCGAGAGATCTTACCAGAAGAAAATCCGCACTGGAAGGCATGTCACTGCCTGGAAAGCTTGCGGACTGTTCAGATAAGGATCCATCCAAGTGTGAGATCTACATCGTAGAGGGAGACTCTGCGGGAGGTTCTGCAAAGACAGCCCGTGACAGAGCAACCCAGGCGATCCTGCCGCTTCGTGGAAAGATCCTGAATGTAGAGAAGGCAAGACTGGATAAGATCTACGGTAATGCCGAGATCAAGGCAATGATCACTGCATTCGGTACAGGAATCCATGATGATTTCGATATTTCCAAACTGAGATATCACAAGATCATCATCATGACCGATGCCGACGTTGATGGAGCACATATCAGTACGCTGCTTCTGACATTCCTCTATCGTTTTATGCCGGAGCTGATCAAACAGGGCTATGTATATCTGGCTCAGCCGCCGCTTTACAAGCTGGAGAAGAACAAGAAAGTCTGGTATGCATACAGCGATGAAGAACTGGCGAAGATCATCAGCGAAGTTGGACGTGATCAGAACAATAAGATTCAGCGATACAAAGGTCTGGGTGAGATGGACGCAGAGCAGTTATGGGATACCACAATGGATCCGCAGCATCGAATCTTAAGAAGAGTGACAATGGACGATGAGACATCTTCCGAACTGGATCTTACCTTTACAACCCTGATGGGAGATAAAGTAGAACCAAGACGAGAATTTATCGAAGAGAATGCAAAATTTGTTAAGAACTTAGATATATAGGAGAATACCAATGGAAGATAATATTTTTGATAAAGTTCATGAAGTGGATATGAAAAAAACCATGGAAGAGTTCTATATCGATTATGCCATGAGTGTTATTGCTTCTCGTGCGCTTCCGGATGTAAGAGACGGTCTGAAACCTGTTCAGAGACGTATTCTTTATTCGATGATCGAGTTGAACAACGGTCCTGACAAGCCGCACCGTAAATGCGCGCGTATCGTCGGTGATACCATGGGTAAATATCACCCGCATGGTGACAGTTCTATTTACGGAGCCCTCGTTAATATGGCACAGGACTGGTCTACCCGTTACATTCTTGTAGACGGTCACGGTAACTTCGGTTCTGTGGACGGTGACGGTGCTGCCGCAATGCGATATACCGAGGCAAGACTTAGTAAGATTTCGATGGAAATGACAGCGGATATCAATAAAGATACCGTTGATTTTGCACCGAACTTTGACGAGACAGAAAAAGAACCGACCGTACTTCCGTCAAGATTCCCGAACCTTCTGGTAAACGGAACCTCCGGTATCGCGGTAGGTATGGCAACCAATATCCCACCGCACAACTTAAGAGAAGTCATCGGTGCGGTTGTGAAAATTATTGATGACCAGATTGAAGATAAAGATGAGACCACGATCGAAGAGATCATGGAGATCATCAAAGGACCTGATTTTCCGACGGGAGCAACGATCCTTGGAACAAGAGGAATCGAAGAGGCTTACCGTACAGGACGTGGAAAGATCCGTGTGCGTGCGGTATCCAATATCGAGCCAATGCAGAATGGAAAGCACAGAATCGTAGTAACCGAGCTTCCATATATGGTCAACAAAGCCCGCCTGATCGAGAAGATCGCGGAGCTTGTAAGAGATAAGAAGATTGATGGAATCACAGACCTGAGTGACCAGTCAAGCCGTGAAGGTATGCGTGTCTGCATCGAATTGAGAAGAGATGTGAACCCGAATGTCGTTCTGAACCAGCTTTACAAGCATACACAGCTGCAGGATACATTTGGTGTGATCATGCTTGCATTGGTCAATAATGAGCCGAAGGTTATGAGCCTTCTGGAAATCCTGAACCATTATCTGAAACATCAGGAAGACGTTGTGACCAGACGTACAAAATACGAGCTGAATAAGGCAGAAGAACGTGCACACATCTTGGAAGGTTTGCTGATCGCCCTGGATAACATTGATGAGGTTATTAAGATCATCCGTGGATCCAAGACCGTACAGATTGCGAAAGCAGAGTTGATGAGCCGCTTTAACTTAAGTGATGCACAGTCCCAGGCTATCGTGGATATGCGTCTGAGAGCTCTGACCGGTCTGGAAAGAGAGAAGCTGGAAACAGAGTATGCAGAGCTTGAGAAGAAGATCGCAGAGTACAAGGCGATCCTCGCAGACAGAAAGCTTCTGCTTGGCGTAATTAAGAAAGAAATCCTTGTGATCTCTGAAAAATACGGAGATGACAGAAGAACAGCCATCGGATTTGATGAATACGACATTTCTACAGAGGATCTGATCCCGAGAGAAGATGTAGTGATCACCATGACCAAGATGGGATACATTAAGAGAATGAGCAACGATACTTTCAAGAGCCAGAATCGTGGTGGCAAGGGTATCAAGGGTATGCAGACTCTGGATGAAGACTATGTAGAAGAGCTGTTCATGACCAATACTCACCAGTATATTATGTTCTTTACCAATACCGGACGCTGCTATCGCCTGAAGGGATATGAGATTCCGGAAGCAGGAAGAACTTCCCGAGGTACAGCAATTATCAACATCCTTCAGCTTCAGCCGGATGAGAAGATCACAGCAATGATTCCGATCAAGGATTTCAAGGAAGGTGACTATCTGTTCATGGCAACCAAGAAAGGTCTTGTTAAGAAGACTCCGATCCTGGATTACGCAAATGTAAGAAAGACAGGACTTGCTGCGATCACACTCCGTGAGGATGATGAACTGATCGAAGTTAAGATTACGGATGATGAAAGAGATGTTATTCTCGTTACGCAGTATGGTCAATGCATCCGTTTCCATGAATCTGATGTACGCTCAACCGGAAGAACCTCTATGGGCGTTCGTGGTATGAATTTAAGTGACCGTGATGAAGTTGTTGCAATGCAGCTTGATGCGCAGGGTGAAGAGCTTCTGATCGTATCTGAAAAGGGTATGGGCAAGAGAACCCGCATGGAAGAATTCACAGCCCAGAACCGTGGTGGAAAAGGCGTGAAATGCTATAAGATCACAGAGAAGACCGGAAATGTAGTCGGTGCAAAGGCAGTAGGTCCGGATGATGAGATTATGATCATCAACACAGATGGTATCGTGATCCGTATGGAATGTGCGGGGATTTCCGTACTCGGAAGAATCACATCCGGTGTTAAACTGATCAATCTGAAGGAACACGAAGAAGTTGCAAGTATCGCAAAGGTACGCAGGGCTTCAGGTGAACTGGAGGAGAACGCAGAAGAGACTGCAGAAGAAGCAAATACAGAAGCAACTGCTGAGACGGTTGTAGAAGAGCAGACAGAAGAATAAAGATCTGAGCGAAAGTAGAAATACAGAAGCAGGATAAATCATAAAGAGACTGGACAGGGAATATGCAAATGCCTTGTCTGGTCTCTTGCTTTGTTTTGTGAGGCTGCATGGAAAGAAATGTTATGGCATGGCTTGCGTTTGCTCTGGTAAAAGTCGGATTAAAAAAA
>OGQU01002548.1_pt1 | contig 11390 bp, 8 predicted proteins | sample 1553341 | NCBI WGS metagenome assembly OGQU01 (sample SAMEA2579920, study PRJEB22360) | human gut metagenome | biome: human gut; feature: human-associated habitat; material: faeces | place: Denmark | collected 2008/2010 | reverse complement strand
GGAACCCCTCCCGTCAGATACCTACCCTGTGTAGTCCCTTGTAAACTGTACTTTGAAGAAATATAAACAAAAGCAAGGGGGTTGAGAGTAACCTCGAATCTGAAAACCTTATCTTTACAAGTTTGAGGTTTCGAATGATTATTAAGATAAAAAGATGTAAATAACATAATATTAGCAGTTGACTTTAACATTATTAAATGATAATATCAACAATATTAAAGAAAGGGGTTGGTAATGAGACGAAAAGCGCAAGAATGGATATACAATTTAAGTGATGAAGATATCACATTTATAAAAAATTTTGTTATGTCATCTGGCTCTTTAAAAGAGGTTGCAAAATTGTATCATATAACATATCCTACCGTGCGATTGAGACTTGATCGACTTATACAAAAAATGCAAATGAATGATCAAATAGAAAATGACGCTTATATTTCATTAATTAAAAAAATGGTAATAGATGATCAACTTGATTTTGACACAGCAAAAATATTGATAAAAAAATACAGAGAGCAAAAAGGAGAATAAATGAAATTTTCTACAATTTTATTCATCGTAATAATAATGGCATTAACCATTATTTGTGTACGTTTTTTAGAATCATATTTAAATAAAAAAAGAAGAACAACTACCGTATCATTAACACCAATTATTTTTCTTGTTCTTTCAATCGTATTAATTATAGTGTATCTGAATTTTGAACCAGAAAGTTTTGAACGCGTTGAGAAGCAGGGGTTATTGACACTCTCATATAATTTCGTTTCCAAAAATCAGATGTCTATAAAGGATAAGATACATAATTGTATCATTATCTTTATGCTTACAAATATTCCTACTGTTATATCAATTTATAATCGGATAAAAAGAAATAGAACGATTACGCGCAAAAAGAAAATAAATGAAATGAAATTGCGGGAATTATAATGTTCATCTCTATATATTATATATAGTTGTGATGCCGTTGGATATTATAGTGGAAAGCACTGGACAAATGCAAGTGCTTCTAATGCAAGCGTAGATTCTGATTTTGTTATATATACATATAAACTTTCTGGACAAAGTAACAAAACCACATGTACTTCCTCCTGTATTACCTTAAAATGTTCTGGAAATCTTGATACTTATGTTGGAGTTGGAAATGTAGGAATTGTAAAGATTACATCGCAAACTTATTCGAGTAAAACCAATTTCTATGCTTCAAGTTATTTATAATAATGAAAAAAAGATATATAGTGATACTCGTTTTGCTTATACTGATCTTACTCTATAATAGATATGGATCTGGTGTCTAAAATCATTTAAGTGCACAGGTAGACAGTATTTCAATTGAGACAGTATGAAAAACTTATCCAGCGCGAACGATTAGAAATTGTTCGCAGATAATAAAACAATTTAATGGTATCCAGCAAAGATCTTTAAATCATTGACAAAAAAATTACGCAATGGTATTATGAAAATACAAAAAGCAATACCGTGTAGGCGGTTTGCCAAAGTTAGTTTTAAAAAATAACCGGTCTTTGGTAGGGGCGGTTATTTTTTATGGTTAGAAAAGATCATTACGATCAGATTGATAATAGCAACAATCAGTATGCAAAACTGAAAATATTGTTCCCCACACATGACTTTGATTTTGTGTTTACTCCTTTACAGATTTCTTGAAAAGATGGAGAAATTAAATTTTCTTCCATATATTTTACAATATACTCATACACATTTCTCTTTCTTTATCCGTAAGTTCATTGCTTAGCTTTTCTCCCATTTGCTACCTCCCTATATGCCTATATAATAAAACATGTGTTCAATTATATCAAATAAAAATTATTGCCAAACCATCCTCAACTGTCCGACCTGCTCCTCCACAATCCGCCCCAACCTCTGCTTCATGACTCTCTGCACAATCCGCCGCCTCCGGTAAAAACAATTCCGGCTGATTTGGAAAATTCCGTAGTGCACATTCACTTTATTTCTTGTGTATTTTTGTGTATTTTAGTTGACTTTTGTGTAATATTGTGTATGATATAATTAAAGGAGGTACATAATGAATCCAAGGCAACAAACGATTAAACAACTCAGTGCTTCCGGTTATGAATTGAAACGCCACGGTGCTAATCACGACATTTACTACAATCCGCAGACACACAGCACCGTACCTGTCAAACGACACGATTTCAATGAAAACGACATGAAGTACATCTTCAAGGAAGCCAATATTAGCAGGATGCATTAAATATGTTTCCTGCTTCCAAATAGGAGGGTTACTATGAAATATATTTATACAGCTTTGTTTACACCTATCGAGGACGGATCTGGATACTACGCAAAAGTCCCTGATCTTCCTGGATGCATCACTACTGGCAATAGTCTTTCTGATGCAATTGACCAAATTACCGATGCAATGAGCGCATGGCTTGTTGTTGCAGAGGATGAAGGCGAACCGATTGCTCCTCCATCACCACAGGAAAAATTAAGTGTTGATGCCGGCACAATCTGTTCCCTGATTTCCGCAGATACCATTGAATATCGTGCCCAGACAGATACTCGCGCCGTTCGAAAAAATGTTTCTCTTCCAAGTTGGATGGTTCGTCTTGCTGACAAGCGCGGAATCAACTGCTCACAAGTCCTTCAGGATGCCTTACGAACACTTCTTGATAACTCCACTATCGCACATACTCATTAACATTATCCCTTAAAAACCAGTTATCTATATGGGTAACTGGTTTTCTCATAAAACAAAAAATGCCTCTCCATCAACCATAACACGGTTATTTATTGTCTTGAAATCTGGAGCATCCCTGCCTATAACCATAAATATAAAAACGAGCAGCAAAACCGGATTTACACCAGTCTGCTACTCGTTTGATGATTATAATATTTTCTTTTCTTGTGCCATTGCAACCAGTTATCGGACAAATGGCAGGAACGTAATGCTATACTTTATTTTCCAAACTGGCTGATTTCTTTCGCATATGATATTTCCGTTTTTCCTCATACATTTTCTCATCCATATGCATTAAAAAAGTTTCTGCATCATCTTCTGTCCCAAATTCCGTGTATCCCATGGAAACTCTTAAATGAAACGGTTCCATTCCGGATTCATTAAACCGGGACAGATTATGGTTAATCTCCTCCATTGTCGCTAAGACACGCTCCGTATCAACACCTGACAGCAGCACAATAAACTCATCTCCCGCATACCGGATTGCCATACCATCATCCGGTATGGATCTGATGAGTATATTTCCCAACGTACAAATAGCCTTATCGCCCGTACTATGACCTAAATTGTCATTAATACACTTGAAATCGTTTACATCCATCATGATTCCATATAAGGATTTATGGCTTGCAATTTTCTTTTCCGCAAGCACCGCATTAAAATATCTCCGGTTATATAATCCGGAAAGCTCATCCATATACAAACTCTCTGCGTATGACTGCATCTGCACAAATATCAATGCGACCGCAACCAGCACCCATGATGATGTAATTCCATAAAAAAGGAACTGGAGAACTACACCTGCAAAACAAGGACCAACGAAATAGATCACCGGGAAAAAATTCAGGTTAACCCCTTGTTTTTTGGAATGATACACCAGATAGATACTGTAAGCAAAATATATGACAAGCGAAATATATCCCACCAGCACACCGGCAGTTCTCTGGTATACATTCTCCCCGGATATTTTAAACATAATCCCTGTTCCAAACAGATTACATAAAACCATAATTACTTCTACCAGCCAGGGAAATATCTCCACTCCTGCTTTTTGAACCATTCTTTTATAATTTCGATAGATACGCAATTCCACGTACATACACCAAAGCATACCCATACTGACTGTCCCTATAAAGCATATGCTGTTAGAGATATAATTAATCTGCCGGCTGCCAGTAAACTGTTTTCCATCTACGAGAAAAGCAATGGTTTCAGACAATGCCCCCACTAAATTTACGATCGCTATTCCATCATATATTTTATCTCCCACATGAAGGCTCTCTCTGTTCTTTCGTCTGCAAAACAAAAGGAACCACATCATTAACACGGTCAAGCCGTTTGCCATTAATATTTCTTCTAAAACGATGATTGTTATCCCCTCCATCATTCACGGTATGAACTCATTTTTACTAAAATGAGCTCTATCATTATACCAAATGAAAACCGGTTTTTGTCTTTTTCGACATGAATTACAGTTTTTTTAACGTGAACGATGATTTTTTATGTTTCATCATTTTTCACAGCCTACTGCAACTGTGAAAAACCCACGGCTTACAAAGTTAACGGTCTTTGTATCGGAATCATAATAAGATCCCGGTATCTTAACTGCTGCACCGTATTTATCAATTTTATATGCAAAAATCTTTTTGTCTTTTTCCTTTTTCGAAGCATTATAGGAAACAGCGACCCTGATCCGTCCCTTTTTCAGGACAGACGACTGCTTTTTCTTTATTCCTGTGACGGAAAAATCATAAACCGGACGTTTTCCAATAATTTTCCCTGCCCTGGCAGAAAGATTTTTCTTGTCAGCCTGTTTCATTTTGATAACCACAGCTGTATTCATCTCTTTCTTTAATTCTTTTAATGCCTTCGAATCAAAGGTAAGATTTACATTGCCACCATTGACCTTCCATTCTTTTACATTCTTTTTGACAAGTAAATTTACCGCCTGCTTATCCATTTCAAGATGTAGATTCTTCCAGTTTTTAGCTTTTCCTGTATCAAAAGTTATTTCAACAGACAGGTCTTTTATCCTGCCACCCTGTTCTTTTTCTGCCTTTGTAATTTCTTTTTTCAAAACTGCTGCAATATTCTTCACTTTGACCGTATTATTTTTAACTGCAGTTTTTGCTTTGACATTAATATCCTTAACAGAAACGGACGTATCTGCTGCGGGTGGCGGTGTCACATTCCCCGGTTCTTCTTTTGCATGATCCGGTGCCGGTAATGTGCCGGAATCCGGTGAAACATTGCCAGATGATCCGTCCGTGCTTCCACCGGCATTTTCACCGGAACCTCCGCCGGAACTGCCTCCGGAACTTCCACCAGAACTTCCGCCAGAACCTCCACTTGAACCGCCTCCGGATATTCCGCCGGAACTTCCACCAGAACCGCCCCCGGTCTGGGAATGATCTGCCGTTACACGGACCTGACAATCTGCCTTACTTCCTGTATAGTTGCCATTCCCATTATAACATGCGGTGAACGTATATGTTTTCGTTTCATTCGGAAGCGTTGCCATCCAGTGATCCGTTCCCTTTTCTTCTAATGTGATCCCGGAAACATCACAGGTTACTTTTATCCCGGCATCTTCCGGAATCCCCTGTCTGCAAAGCTGTAATTCTACTGTCCCCGCACCTTTGACCGTATCGGTTTTTGCAGTCAGCTGCATGCTGGTGGAAGCCTTTTCGATTTCCAGAACAGCCTCCCCGTATGTTGGAATAAAAGATGCCTTTTCCGCTTTAAAATAAATCTTATACTGGCCTGCTTCTGTGTAAAATGGCATCTCCGTTTGTGTATACGATCCGTTTTTTGTCAAACTGTAACTGATTTGTACACCATCTTCCTGTTTGATATCAAATGTATGGGGTTTTCCATCATAAGTTACGCGGACAGGTACGGTTTGTATTTCCGGCATCTCACTGTTTTTCCGGTAATAATAAGTGATCTCCTGGCGATCCTCTGTGATGTTTATTTCTCCCTGATTTGCACTGTTTCCTGCACATGTATATCCATATAAATCCGGACTTCTTAACGTATACGCAGAATTCTTTGGTACATAGACTGTCGCGGGTACCGTATCAGGCACTGTTGTTTCGGTTCCGTCTTCGTTTTGCAGCATATAACGAATCGTTACGGTACTCCACGCCTGTCCTGCCGTCTGATTGTCAGCCAGAATTTTCCCAGTGTCCTCATCTATGATCTTTCCTTCCAGTCTGTCCCCGGAAACCAGACCAGTTACCGCAGGAAGTGTAACAGAAAGGGACTCTCTGGCAGCATCCGGATCATACCAGTTACTGAGTGGCGGAACGGTATATATTTCTTCTTTTTCATATTTGACTGTATGGTCTGCTCCAATAATGCGGAAAGTAATCTTCAAATGCTGTTTGGCATCCACTATATTTTGTACGACTGTACGGAATTCCAGATCCTTTCCATTTGCTTTTGTGATATTTGTCTCATCGATCCGGTATTGGTCACTATCCCTGTCAAGTGTTCCTGTCCTGGAATGTGGGATTGTAATTTCAGGATCGCACACATAAACAGATGCCTGCCTGCTGACATAATCACGGTTATTTAATCTCCGCGCCAGTTCCATTTTACACACTTCACAGAAAGGATTCCCAAGATCCCGCATCATGCAGACGCGGCTCGGCGCAAATACCGTTTCTGTTCCTGCTGCCGTTATTCCGATTCCACGGAACCCAAGCATCTTATGCCACTTAATCTTATCCGGATCCGATGTGTCGGAAATATTTTCTCCCTGCATCTTTTTATCATATTCATCGCCTAATCTTCCGATGCTGTGAGAAATTTCATGGGTCATGACATCCCCCTGCTCATTCTCACCCGAATTTGCCGAAAAAGAAAAGAGTGCATTAGAAGAAGAACCAATATTCGCAGTCGTATTACAAATGATATGGATGGTTCCAACGGCTGCGCCGGTATCCAGATATCTGCTCTCCAGCTCTGCCCTCAGTGCCTCGGCTTTATCTTTCCCGTCCTTTGCAAAATAGCAGGATTTTCCGAATGCCTGCACATGAAAATATGTGTCCGGGTTCGACTCCCCATACATCACGCCCACACCAGTTTCATTGGACACCGTCTGTACTGCATAAATATTGATCCTGTCGGAATACTCTTTATAAGGGGACCACTTTAGCAGCCCCTGTGCTTTTGCCGTTGCATCCTTCAAAAATTGTTCCTGTTGTTCCTGGGTATAGCCCTCACCCATGATAACAATCACGAAATTTTCCTTATCATCACCTGTCTTGTGAATGGCATAAACGGAAGCTGCCGTTGTCTGGTCTGCCGCCGTCTGGTCTGCCATCACAGGATATGGAAACACCAGGGAAAGCAATAATATCAGGCTAAGTACGATTGCCCCAAACCGTTTTCCATCCTTCTTTTTTACATTCGTCATATCATCCTCCGTACTTTACATTACCAGAAATACTGGTGCTTTCCCTCTTCTTCCCACAGACAAACTCCCGGGAAACCATCTGCCGTAAGGCTTCTTAAAGCACGATTACCGCAGCATCAAACCCCTCTACATTTCCATCAAAGGTGTTTTCGGTAAGCAGATTGTACTTCTGCGTGTACTCATTAAATTTTTTTGCACTGCTGCTGCAGTTGAAAATCATGGCAATGGTCTCCTCGCCATTTTTTCTGATCAGGACAATTGTCCCTTCCTCATCTTCTGTGACGCTCCCAGCCAGTTCGCCTTCTACAATGCATGCATGGCTTTTCCGGACCTGAATCAGCCGCTTGTACCATTCATACATCTCTTTGTCCTGGTATTCTTCATCCCAGTACATGCCCCGTCTGCAGTCCGGATCGTTTGCTCCCGGCATCGCATACTCATCTCCATAATAAATCATCGGCATTCCCGGCAGTAACAACTGAAAAGCGGCTGCCAGATGCTGCTTTTTCTTATTGTCGTTACACAGATGTAAAAATCTTGCGGTATCATGGCTGTCGATCAGATTCCACATAAGGGGATAGCAGTTTTTGTGTAAGCGTCCCTTCAAATATCCAAGATTTTGTACGAACTGGCTGACCGTAATCTTTTCGTCTGCAAGCAGATCGATCAGGTTCAGGTAAAATGGATAATTCATGACTGTATCCCATTCATCCCCCTCAAGGAAATCTCCTGCATAATGCCAGATTTCCCCAATGATCAGCATATCTTTCTTCACAGCCTTTACTGCCTTTCTGAAATTCTTCCAGAAGAAATGGCTGATTTCGTCTCCTACATCCAGTCTCCATCCGTCAATATCGCATTCCTTAATCCAGTAGCATGCAACATCCGTAATGTATTTTTCAACTTCAGGATTTTTCAGGTTTAACTTTGGCATTCCGCCATAATAACCAAAACATTTGAAGTTTGGGATCTCTCCCCATTCGCTTTTAAGTGGGAATCCATCAATAAAATACCAGTCCCGGTATTTGGATTTTTCACCATTTTCCAGGATATCCGCAAACGCAAAAAATTCTCTTCCCGTATGATTGTATACCGCATCCAGGACTACCTTCATACCACGCTCATGCGCTTTTTGTACCAGCTCTTTGAGATCCTCTGTTGTTCCAAAGGACGGGTCTATCTGGTAGTAATCCGTGGTATCATACTTATGGCACGAATTTGATTGAAAGATAGGTGTCATATACAGCACATCGATTCCCAGATTCTGAATATCATCCATATGTTCGATGATTCCCCTGAGATTTCCATGCAGATCATCCATAGGCGTAATCGGTGCTTTATACCACAGTTCTTTGTCTACCGGCTCCGTAGCTGCAAAACGGGATGGGAAAATCTGATACACGACCTTGTTTGCTGCCCACTCCGGCACCTCAAACATCTCTTCCTCCCGGAGGTTCTGCGGACAGTCAAACATTCTGTCCCTGTTTGTAATGCATTCCTTATCAAACTCATAATTTCCATAATATACCTTTTCTCCCTGCGTGTCCGTAAATTCGAAAAAGTAACGCAGACAGATCAAATGCATCTTTATCTGTGCTTCATAATAATCATGAAACTGTGAGACAGCAACCTTCTTCATCGGAACTGTCTTTCTGGTATCCTTACGCTCCATAGGTATATACTTGTCCTCATAGTGAAGGATTACCTCCTTCATATCATCCTTTTTTACCTGCACGCGTATCACAAATAAATCCTTATCAACTGCATAGCTAAACCTTTTATCCATATCATGAAAAATTGCTGAATATTCCATAAAATTTCCCCTTTACACTTGTTGTTTTCCTGTATTTTAACTTACTTTTTTCAACAATTCTAGCACTATATCCACGATATTTTTAACTTTTTCTACTTTTATGCTTTTTTGCGATGATATTACTATTCATATAATTTAAAATGTGCGTTATCAGTTTAAAACCAATAACGCACATTTTCTCATTGCATCCTTTTCCCACATTTATATATGTCACAAGTCAAATTATAGTTCCTACCTGCGACAACTTTATATGTAAATTCAACATCAATAATTTTTTGCACCGTTTTTAATTTTTATTTTCTGCAACTTTAAATTTCTGGATCATTTCACGCAGATTTTCCGCTTCACTGCTCATCTCCTGACCGGCTGCTGCACATTCTTCAGATGTTGCCGAATTCGTCTGTACGACATCATTGATCTGTTCAATTCCATCATTAATCTGTTGGATTTCTGTTGTCTGTGTCTCTAACGTTTCTGCAATATTTGTGACTTCTTTTGTAATGATCTGGGAATTCTCAGCGACCTCCTGCAATTGTGATGCCGTCTGCCCTGCAATCACCATACCTTTTTCCACGGCTTTCACAGAGGTTTCAATCAATGTTGCGGATTCCTTTGCTGCCTGGGCACTCTGGTCTGCCAGCACATTGACCTGATTCGCTACCACTGCAAATCCCTTTCCTGCCTCCCCTGCTCTTGCAGCCTCAATGGAAGCATTCAATGCAAGCAGATTCGTCTGGGACGCAATTTCATTGATTGTTGCAATGATCTTGTCAATCTCTTTTGATGCCCCGTTGATCTCATTCATGGAATCAACCATATCCCTCATTTTACCATTGCTTTCCAGAATGGCATTTCCAAGTTCGTCTACTCTTCCACTGATTTCTTTTGCGGATTGTGAATTTTTTCCTACCTGTTCAGAAACACCTGCGACTGTTGCGGTCAGTTCTTCTACAACTGCTGCCTGATTTGTTGCTCCATCCGCAAGGTCATTGGAACTTGATGCTACCTGATCTGCGGCACCCGAAACTTCATCTGAAACATGTTGGATTCCCTTTATTGTCTCTGCCATGCTTTCTTCAAACAACATAAAGGAGTTTAGAATTCCAACGAAATCCCCTTTCCACTCTACTTCCGGCTGCACATCAAAATTTCCTTCTGCAAACATCTTCATTGAACGTCCAATATCATCTACATAGCTTCCCAGAATGCGGATGGATTTGCGCATATTGTGTGCCAGTATTCCAATCTCATCATCTGAATGGTAGTCCAGCGTGCTGTGCAGGTTTCCATCTGTTAATTCCTGTGCAACGGCTTCCACTTCACGTAATGGTACTAAAATTGACTCAAGTACTTTTTTGCCTGTTTTTATTGCCAGTTTCCATGCCAAAACCAGACAAATAATAATACACACAATTCCTGCCACTGCAGAAATAACCGTAATTCTGACTGCCTGGCTGCTTACCTCATCGGTCATTTCATCTAATCTTGTTGCAATTTTTACGGCTTTATTTAATGCCGGGGTACAATCATTCAGAATTGAATCAACTGCCTTATCCTTGTCACCGCTTTTGATTTCTTTCATGATGGAATAACCAATGTTTCCCCAGTCTGTAAGGGCAGATGCGTATTCTTCACAATCCGCATCCGGAATAACTCCGGAGTTCTTTAAATTTTTCAGTTGGGTATTAACTTCTGCAAGCAGTCTTTCTACCGTCTGCTCATAACCGTCATAAGAGGATGTATCATTATTTAATGCCATTTCCCTGATATTTCTCGCTGATGAGTTAACATTTATCCTGCAGATTTTCACCGCCCGGTCTGCAACAGTAACATTTTGTACATAATGCATCGTATTGGCAAATAGCATACCTATAACCACAATAGAAAACAGACCTGAGACTAACATCATAATAATGACTTTTCTGTAGCCATAGTTTATCCTTTCCTTCAGATGTAAATTTTCCAAGTTCTTTTTCATCATATTTTTCTTTGACGGCATAGTTTGCTATTTCCTTTCTCTTTTGTTCGATTCTGATATATCAAATTTTTTTCTCAAAGTCAATAAATTTCGGGAACAATTTTATTATTCTATTTTTCACACAAAATGTTGTACCCATCCACCCCGAAAAATACAGCACTTTTACCAATTTTTTCTACAGTTACCTCTCCGATCGAACGTGATGTAATCTGGAATGTCGTGCCGGTGGTTCCCTCGTAAGAGTCATACTAGTACATAACTGAAAATACTATTGTCTGAAACACCCTCTGTTTTCATATATGGCATCAGGTTCTTCCAAAACATTCTCTAATTGTCTTTGAAATATCTGAATCAATAAAATCTTTATGTGCCATGTCATCAAGGATATCACATGTTTTTTCATGGGATAATCCTTTTTTATAAGGTCTATCTTCCGTAAGAGCCTGATAAATATCAACAC
>OGQU01002541.1_pt1 | contig 11416 bp, 8 predicted proteins | sample 1553341 | NCBI WGS metagenome assembly OGQU01 (sample SAMEA2579920, study PRJEB22360) | human gut metagenome | biome: human gut; feature: human-associated habitat; material: faeces | place: Denmark | collected 2008/2010 | reverse complement strand
GTAAAAATGCCAATTACGGGAGTGCCATCGACTATCTGAAATACCAGCACGATGAATTTCATTTGGTTCCTGTCCTTGATGAAAACGGGAATATGATGCTCCGGGATGAATTTTACCTTGAGGGGTTGAACTGTGATCCTGAAACATTCGACCTTGAATGCGAGCTGTTGAACCAGGAGTATAGCAAGAACAACACTTACGATGAAATCAAAAGCCACCATTACATCATCAGCCACGATCCGAAAGACAACACTGACCACAACCTGACTGGTGAGTGGGCGCAGGCCATAGGCATGGAATATGCAAAGGCAAATTTTCCGGGGCATCAGGCTTTGGTCTGTACCCACACCGATGGTAAAAACGGCACAGGCAACATTCACACCCATATCATAATCAACAGCCTGCGCAAATTTGATGTTGACCCGCAGCCATTCACCGAACGGCCTATCGACTGCAAGGCCGGCTACAAGCATCACCTTACCAAAGACTATTTGAAGCACCTGCAGAAATCCTTGATGGATATTTGCCGACGGGAGGGACTGCATCAGGTCGATCTGCTCTCCCCTGCCCCTGACAAAATTTCGCCGCAGGAGTATTACGCCAAACAGCGCGGTCAGCAAAATCTGGACATTGCCAACATGGAGCTTATGATTGAGGGCATCACTCCCATGCACACCACCTTTGAAACGGGCAAAGAAAAAATCCGCAACGCCATTTCGGACATTGCGGAACGCGCCACATCTTTTGAAGAATTCCAGAGATTACTGAAAGCAGAATACGGAATTTCCGTAAAAAACCATCGAGGACGATTCAGCTATCTGCCTGCTGACCGACAAAAGTATATCTCTGCCCGTGCGCTTGGTTCTAATTATGACCGTGATAGGCTGCTACACATTTTTGCGGAAAATGCGCGGAGCAAAGAACGGAACAATCCTCATTGGGCAGCAGATGATCCTCTGGCCATCCTGTTCATCAAGTCCGATCTGCGCCTTGTGGTTAACTTACAGACCTGTGTAAAAGCCCAACAGAGCCGCGCTTATGCGCAGAAAGTAAAAATTTCCAATCTGCAGCAGATGGCCCGGACCGTTGCCTATGTGCAAGAGCATGGATATGATTCTCGCGAGAATCTTTCCAAAACTGCGGATGCAATCTATACCAAAATGGCAAAGGCGCGCGGCGATGCAAAACTCACTGAAAGCAAACTGCGAAAAACAAACGAGCAGATTCATTACCTTGGTCAGTATCTCTCCACAAAATCCATTTACGGAGAATTTCTAAAAGCCCCGAATAAGAAGATTTTCCGTCAAGCTCACTCGGACGAACTTGCCCAATATAAAGAAGCTCTTCAAATTCTGAAGCAGCACTCGCCTGATGGGAAGTTTCCTACCATGAAAGACCTCCGGGCAGAAAAAGAGCAGCTTACGATTCAGAAGGACGCCCAATACGATACTTACCATTATTTCAAGGATTATCACAAAGAACTCCAGACCGTGTGTGCCAATGTAGACAGCATCCTCGGCGCAGAACAAGAAGTGCAGCAGCACGAACAGCAGTACACGCGAAAATACGAACCGTCCCTCTAACCAGTTTTCAAAGTCACCTAGAAACAAAAAATAACCAGCGTATCATGTGGTTCATTCCACACAATACGCTGGTTATTCGTTTCACTTACTGCTTGTACCGCAGCATACCATTTTTTAGTTCAATAAATTTCCCATCAAAGATTTCCTGCAACACCTGCCTGCATGGTATCCGTTGCAATCTTCTGACCTCAGACGCTTCCATTACGCGGAAAGTGGTTTGGTGATGATCCTGATAAAACGCAATGAGTGATTCAATGTACGGTTCGGCATCGGCAAGTGTCCAGTTTGATTCTTCTTTTAAACGTGAGAATACCGATACCAGACTGATGCACCGAACATCTTCAAAATTTGTGGCTCCATTCCGAGCATTTTTGTCATCGGAGCAGAATACATAGATTTGCTCACCAAGCATCACCGACAAGACCTGCAATAACACAAACGACTTGATTTCCCCAAGATTATTTTTCTTACCAACTTCTATATCGAGTCGTTCAAGCTCTTTCAAATAGTCCTCTCTCGATATTACCGTGTAATCAGCCTCTTCCAATGCCCGATAATGTTCCGAAAAGTAATCCTTAGAAAAGGCATCGCAGGCCAATTTTAACATCTGTGTATAAGTTGCACACGCCAGCGGCCCTCGCACAAGTGACAGGCTTTCAAGGATTTCCTGATCCGTGTAGCTTTTTATCTTTTGCGCTCCAATCTTCTCGCTCAACCAAATTGGTGCATCAGCATTGTACCGATTAAGTTCCGTTACGATTTGTGCATGACAAAAGAACTCATACTCCGGCAATTCCATGACCCGATCAATCAAATGATTGCCGCCATCATCTTGAACAGAGTGCGTTTTGGAAATGAAGTCAGTATCCAGCAGTGCGTATCTTTTCACTTCGATCTGACCTCCCTCAATCCAAGCCGTACTCTTTTTTCAGTTGAGTAAGGTAGGCCACATCTTCTTTTTCTCTGGATTCCGTCAGATACTCATGCTGTCTGTTGTACTCAACTTTCTCAAGGAGTGTGCCAAAAGATTCTGTTCCTTTTCCATCGAGCTGCCAGCGTTTTGCTTTACCTGTCAGCGATGCTCTTTCCATTACGTCCGCAGAGCCTGCCTCCAGCAGCTTTTCAGCCTGCTGATGAGATATGTTTCCGCTTTCAAACAAACGCAGCACAACTGCCTTATAGGGCATAGCAAACATATCCATAAGCATCAGGACAGAATCTACTGTAACCAAATCTTTATCAAGACCATACAGTAGAATCTGCTCATGGAGCAGTTGATCCGACATCAGAAGCAGCCCTGCAAAGGCGTTCGCTTCCAAGTCCTCCTGCGTTCTTCCTGTTTCATCACCAGTTGCCGAATCCAGCATAGAACCATTTTTTATATAGCTCTGGTCTGCATTTTCCACATAGCAGTAGATATGATACAGTTCATGCGCCGCAGCAAAAAACTGCTTACAAAGCGGAAGTGCTGTATTTACGCACACAAAAATCGTATCCTGCTTCAAAAAGGTCAATGCCCATAATTCATCATCATGGATCGGGTAACGAAGCAGTTCCAGCGCGATTTCTTTCTTCCTGGCATAGTTCTGTATAACAGCAAAGATATTGTCCTTGATAATAGAATTACCGACATACTCTGCCGAAAACTGCCTGACGATGGATTGGATTTCATCAAATTTCTTGTTTTGGCTTACAAAGAGGCTATCTTCCAGAACATTGTTCATCACTTATCCTCCCAGGGCTGCTCCATCTTTTTTCCATTCTCGCACACCCTAGTATGGAACAGAATCATATCGGACAGTTCATCCGCAAGCCGGATTCCCTTTCTCGCTTCCTCAGTTTTAACACGCCCCATAAACGCATGAATCACATTCGTGTCCATCGGCTTTTCCGGCATCTTCATCAGAGAATCCATCGACACATGAAGGTATTCAGAAATCTTATGAAGTTCAATCGCGTTGATTGCTCTTGCACCATTCATAATTTTGCTCATTGTCTGCTTGGAGACTCCAATTCCTTCTGCCAGATCAACTTGCTTTTTATTTTCTTTTTTCAGTTCAGCCTGAATGTTGTTTGCAATTATCATATTTACATCCAGCATATAATCGCCTCCTATTCTTGTACCTATATTATACGCTCTCTCGCCAAGAATATCAATCATTTGGAAACTATTTTTGAGTTTCATAATATTTTGTTTCCATTTCGGTTACAAAATAAGAGTGGTGGCTCTTTTTATGGAACCACCACTCTGCACTGCATCGGATTTTTAATTTTTCCGGCTTCTTTCCTGCTGCTGTTGCTGTTGGGGCTGACTTTTCTGTTTTCGCTCTTCCAGTTTGATGTGCAGGCGGTCAAGGACTGAAATCCGATTTCCGATGATACGCGGTTTCTTCGGATTATTGTTGACACAGCCATCAATCATGTTGTAATTCTGCTCTGTGCCGGATTCTTTGGCACGTTCTGCGGTGCCATTCTCCAAAAACTTCTGATGATGCAGCAGTTCCGGCTTTTGTTCTCGAAGAAACCTTTCGATTTTCTTCATAACCGAACTGTCAAATCCGTAAATCGTCTGCGCCACCAAAGCTCCACTGTCGTGGAGAACAATGTCCGGTTTTTGCTTTTTTGTCTGTTCACAGACAAGCTGTACAAATCTTTGCTCCTGCACATTCTTTTCGTCAATGACTTTCCATGTATCTGTTTGGCCTTCTATCAGATAGCCACCCTCATTCAAAATCAGGTAGCTGCCCTCAGCTTTTGGTGCCAGAAAGCCATTGAACTTTACCAGTGCTTCTTTGTCCACATAGTAAAATGCGGTCTTTCCTGCCGCTGTGATTGCGATAACGTCACTGACACCAAATTTTCTGATTTTGAATTTGTCGGGATTCAGGCTTTCCATGTTTTTACGAATTTTCGCCGGGAACAGACCTTGCGATGCTTTAGCACAATAGCTGATTTCATAATTGTCCGTTGTTATCATAAAGCCGTGTTCGATCTGATACGCATAGCTGCGGCAACGGTATTCCCGATTTTTCTCGGCATCATTGATTTGGTAAATCACAAACATATCTGTTGTCATTACTTCTCCGCCACCTCTGTTTTCTTATTTGGTTCATCTGGCTTATACCATTCCAGTTCCAGCCCCTTGAACTGCTGCTCATTCAACTGCTGCATCTTCGGGATGGTCTGCTGAACCAGTGCAGCCACCTCTGCATCCTCTGCCACAAGCGGCTGAACTTCCTTCAACGCCTGGATCGTATCTTTGAGTGTCGGCTGCTCAAACATCGCCATCAGCATCAGTTCCAGTTCATCAAAGCGTACATTGCTCATAACTCCATTCCTTTCTTTTTCGCTTTCTTCGGCTTATCCTGTTCCTGTGCAGGCTGCTCCTGCTTTTTTGCTTTCAGACTGCGCAGGGCATCCAGAACAGACTTTTTCGTACTGCCGCGTTCCTGCTCCTTGCTCTGCTGTCGTGCCGCCATCAGCTTTTCCATATCAGAGATCGCCTGCTGCACCAGATTATCATCCCTGAAATAGTTGATGGAGTTGATGTTCTCGCGCTGCACTTTATCGTTCACGACCAGCTCATACATTCCAACAAAGCCACCATCTTCCTCGATGCAGAATCCAATGCACTTGTCAGCATTCATCCGTTCGGACGGAATCTTGTCGTAGGCTTCCAAGGCTTCTTCCATTGTCAGATGGTCGTGGAACTCTCCCGCAAATGTAAACTCCAAGCACTCCGCAACGTAAAAGCTGAGCGTTTCTTCCGGCGCAGGTCTTTCTGCAGCGAGTTTTTCTTTCAAAACTTCTGCCTGCTGTTCAGCCACCGTATCAGCCTGTTCCCGTAGTTCTGCCGCATCCATGACTTTACACTCTGCCGCATCGCAGCCGAACTCTGCCAGCAGCTCCGTCATAGCCTCCTGCACAGGCTTATCTCCATCCGTTTCAAGGATGCCGCCATCCCGTTCTGTAAAGTCCTTATTATATAAGGTATAGTCGAAACCATCGTCACAGGTCTGGATGTGGAAATAGGCATCCGGCAATTCGTAGGCCAGCTCCACATCCTGCACAGCCAAGGCTTCCTGCAACGGCAGAACAACATGATTCTGGATATACGGGTTATCCCAGCCCGGAACCGTTTTATAGTCCTCTACGATGGTGTCAATGCCGTTCTTACACTGCAAAACATCCAGTGAACCCGGCAGAGGATCAGAATTCTTCTCCACGCCCAAGGCTTTCATGTAATGGTTCGGAAGTGCCTGATACTGCGACATTGCATCGTCGAGATTGTCGAACCGCTCAATTATCAAAGGCGCGGCCTGCAAATTCTCGACCACATAGAACTGCTTCACGAAAGGCTGCTCCTGTTCCAGTTTCTTTTGCGCTTCCAGTTCTTTTCTGAACATCTTTACAAAGCCATCCAGAATAGCCGGGTGGCTGTCAACCACCCAGTCTATGCGGAAGGTCATGCGGTCTGCATCGTGTTCCGGGGTGCTGACCTGCTCCGCCCATTCCTTATTGCTGTGAGAAAAGCGGTCATCATAGCTTTTATGGTGCAGAGTGTTCGCCAGGATGTAGCCCACACGCTCCATGCCATACTGCCGCACCACCTGATCGACTGCATCACCGCCAAGGTACATCCCGTCATAATTGTCCGCAATTGCTTCATGGATTGCCTGCTTGCACTCGCTGTTCAGCCGATAGGATGTACGGTATAAATCCACCTCGTCATTTTCTTTGGCATAGCCGAACGGCTCATAGTAGACAGGCACATCCGAATAGTCCTGTGCGCTGTTGTCCGGCACCGGCGTAGCCTTTTCAATGATCTCTGACACCACATCTTCTTTTTTCGGCATATTCCATTTTTCAGAGAAGTATTTCTGCACTGCTTCCTGAAAATCTTCATCGAAGCCGTTCCACAAATCCTCTGCCACCAGCTTGCCCTGCTCATTGACTGCAACGCAGGCCGCCATGTCACCGTGTTCCTCATGCTCCAGCAGAAAGAACTTCTCGCCACCAATTTCCGTTTCATCAACAGCATACCATGTGCCGATATGCCCCTCGACTGCGATGTGATCGGAATCGCCGTGGATCAGACCACTTCTTTTCTGCTGCTGTTCCTCTATAAACTCTCGCACGGTCAACTCTGCGCCCGTGAAGTTCAGCCCTTCCTCACCCAGTTCCAGCCGCCCGTCTGCGCCAAGGTCAAGTTCTTCTGCCATCAGGACAGACGCTGCATGGTTCACCACCACAGTTTTCTCCACTGTAATGGGCTGGCCTGGGTCGTAGTCCGAGCCGCGCAGATCATAGCGATATAAACCCTCCGGCACATCTTCATCCCGCAGTCGGCCATTGCTGAAAAGACCAGGCTTATCAAAGATTTCGATTTCCTGCAATTCTTCGTTCAAAAGGTTCTCTTTCTGCAAATCCATATTCCTTTCCTTGAAAAATTCCGGCAGTTCAGCAAATCCGATGCTGTCCACATAGTAGGCTTTGACCGTACTGCCATCATTGAGTACCACCACATCACTGACCGACAGCGAATGGCCCGTAAAGTCTGCCGGACGCTGGATATTGAACCGTTCATAAATACTATCCAGCGTGTCCTTTTCCGTAAGCGGCGCGGTATAAATCAGGTCATAATCTGCACGGGCAACCGTCATACCTTTCTTCTGCACAAAATCCAGACCCATAAAGCGGTAGTCGTGTTCCGGGTCACGGGCAGTAATCTGGTAAATACCGAGCTGCTTTCCGCTGCCATACAGCAGCACATTTTCCTGTTCTGTCATGTTTCGCTCCTGTTCCAAGTCAGCTATTGCAATCTGGAAGGTATCACTTCCGCGCTCGATTTCCTCTCGCGCCGTGACAAGAATCGGCCACGGACTGATGCGGACAAGATAAATCTGCTTACCCTCGTCATACAGCCGCAGAGCCTGTTCACGGTTTATCACTGTCAGCTGAAAGTCCGGGCGTGCATACTCGTCCTCTGCATAATCTTCCCGCTGCTCCAGCAGGATCGCATCCCATGCGTCTGCCTTAATGCCGAAAATGCCATCGTGCTGCTCGATCTCCTCTTGGCTTACATAATCACCTGCCGTGTCATCACGGAACAACGGATAGATCCTCTCACCCAGCCGATCTGTTCTGGCGGGAAGTCAGGATTCAGCAGTTCTTCCAACTCGCCGCCTGCTTCTGCCACCGAATAGATCACATCCATCTGCTCCGGGGAGAAATCCTCGTAGGCCACACCCGCATTGTGCAGAGCCGTAAAGACTGTGATTTCAACCGCTTCTTCCATCGGTACATCTGCCTGTTCGTACAGATGCCGAATGTACCCCAGCTGTTCCGTTCGGAAAATCGGATACCAGGCTTCTTTTGCAAGGGTCATGTCCTGCAAACTGACCGTTCCATTTCCAAAGTCCACCGAATCCACACGGAACTCTCTATCGTCCAGTTCAATGATGGTATTAACAGGCAGATATTCCTCTCTGCGGAAGTATTTCGTTTGGGCATGGGTTCCATCTTCCTGCTGGCCGGACAGATAGACGTTCTCCCCTTGCTTCCAGAGCTTCATTGCCTGTGAAACCCACTGTTCACGCGGAAAACCAGATACCTCAACTTTGCCGAGTGCAGTTTTCTTTTCCAACAGTTTGCTGCCAAGCAGTTCCGAAACACGCTTTGCATCCTCGCCGTAGAACTCAAAGCTGCCGTACTGCTCATAACCGACCAGCGCATCCGGGTAACGCTCTTTCAGCGCGTTATACTCGTTGGCGGCATCCAGTGGCAGGGGCTGCAAGGTCGGCTCAACGGTCTTTTCTTCCGCTGCATACGGAACCATAATGCCGCGTACCCACTGCGGAGCATCCATGCTATCCTGATACAGTGCAACAGCATCCCGTCTGTCCGTAATAACGTCCTGATAGGTGCGCTGGAAAATATCTTCCTGAATCCACTCTCCGAAGTGCGCCCATGTGTCAAATGCCTCAGAATAAACGGCATTTTTCACCTCACTGGAAGCAAACAAATCCTCAATTTTCTCACGGATCAGATTTTCCGCTTCTTCCTCGGTGGTATCGCGGTCACGCAGCAACGGATAGATTTCGCTGCGCTCTACCTTTTCCAACAGCGTGTACAGACATTCTTTATAGATGCTGCGGCTGTCTTTCTGGGTGTGGTCCGCATCCAGTTTCAGGAAATCGTTCAGCGGATTCTTCGCCAGCGTTTCGCTATATGACGGTAACGGAATGACCCGGCCAGCCACCGCCGAATTTTCCATATCTTTCAGATAAACGTCATGAGCATTGGAACGCTCAATGCGGTACAGATGGTTATTGTCCAAATACAGAAAACTGCCGTTTTCTCTGCTGTACATTTGCTTGGGCTGATTTTCAAACGATTCTACTGCTTTTGCATCTTCTCTCGTTTGACGAACAACCGCCTTTGCATCATTCAGACTGTTAAACGGCCCTGTTTCTGCTGTACCTGTTCCCGTTTCTTCGTCATAATTGTAATGGTTATAGAACTTGCCATCGGGATATTGCAGAATTGCAATATCCTCGATATATCCTGCCTGCATCATCACCGTTGACTGATACCGCGCAACGACTTTTGCCTTTTGGGGTTTCTCAACCGCTGCGGCGGTTGACTGCTCTTTCGATTGCGGCTCCTGCTCCATGAAGTCAAACATGGACATCTGCCCCTGTTCAGGAACCGCAATCTCAACAGCCTGCTTCTTTTCCGGGAAAATCGTGTAAGTTCCCTCAACATACTGGTGCAGGATAGAGAGGGATTCTGCCTTACGCTCATATTCTTCCGAATCTAGCGGCACGGACAGCAGTGCATTGTCCATCTGTTCCAGCAGTTTCACCGCCTGTTCAGGGGCTTCCAGCTTTTCAACGAGAGCCTTTCGTCCTTCTTCATGGTAAAGGTCTTGCGGATAAGGCCGCTCCACGTCGTTCGGCAGATGGTGATAGAATCCCATCACCTGCATTGCCATCCGCTCGCACTCATAAGCAGGCATCCGGGAGTAGTCTGCCGGCTTCAAATACTCACTGTCACGGATCAGCCGGTCGATTCGGCCTGCGGCCTGATTCCAGTTCAGATGAACACTTGCATCCGGGTTCCCGTATGAGCCACGCTCCAAAGAAATGCCCCTGCCATCGTGATCTTCGTGAGAATCGTCTGCCCCGCAGAGTGCATGGCTGCTGCCGCCGATCCCGTAATGCTCTTTCAGGAAGTCAGCCCGTTCTTTTTTGTCCTCATGATTCAGAAAGAACGAATAGATTGCCAGCCGACTATCCGAGTAATTGCTTCCCCGCGTGAAATATCCATTGATTTCATCTTCCGTGATGAATCGTTTGTACTCATTCCAGTGAAAGCCATCCCGCGCCGAGTAGTTTTGATAAGGTTTTGCAAACTGGTGGAACAGCGCCGCCACCTTATCCGGCTTATAAAAGTGCATCCGCATCAGGTCTTTATCTTCGGTATAGGCTTCCCCCAGCGCAGATAATCTGTCGTTTAGGTCAGTCAGAAAATCCGTGTCATCCAGCAAGTCTGCCAGCCTGTCTGTCAGTTCCGGGAAACCGCCCCTGAAGATTTCTGTATCCTGAAACACCGCTTCGGCAACGCCATCGGCCAAATCGCGCTCCATAAAAGCCAATGTCTGCGCGTGTTCCTGCAAAGCATTCTGCCGTGCAGCATCCAGAACTGCCTGCGGCGCATACTCGCCCTGCCGGAGCAGTTCATGGATACGATTGCTCACATGCCTTATATCCCTTTTCGCAGATCACATTAACCACTTCGTCAACATACTTCTGGCAAGTATCATGATCTGGTGCTTCCACCATGACACGCACCACAGGCTCAGTGCCGGACTCACGCACAAGAATGCTCGTTCTTTCACTATTCACCTTGCATCCTTTATTGCACAACAACAAGCCTGTATACAGATTGCCGCAGCAATCTATACGCAGGCTCGCCTTCGTACCTCCTTATTCTGTTTTCTGCTCTATCAGCTTTCGCTGTGGGTGGGTTAAGTATAGAGCGCAACCAGAAGCCATTAGCACCTGAAATCACGCTGGCCGTAACGCACCATGACAGGCAGAAACAGGTTGAGGTGAAAAGGTCAAGCCGCGTAAACCCGCATGAAATCAGGCTTTTCTCTGGTTGCCCATATTATATCTCTAGCCCCGCGTCGTTCAATAGTCGGAACAGACTTCTGACGGATTCCCTCGTACTCCGTTTTACCAGCATCGTCATATTCCGCACCGCTCACATGATGGCCTGCTCTGTTGTAGCATGTCACCTGACAGCCCTGCTGCGCCATCCGTGTGCACAGCTCTTTTGCCACGATCTCCACGCCGCCCTCTCTCGACCACCTTTTGTGGCCAAAAACAGCAAGCCTCAATTTCTCTTTCATTTTCCCTTTCCTGTCGCTTTCCCCATTTAGGGATCTCATCCACATACCGTGCCAAACTTCGGCCCGGTTACCTTTATATCACAAAAAGCCCGGACGCATTTACGCCCAGGTTTTTGACTGATTTACGCCGCAATTCATTGACATTTTATTTCCAGAATCATCAATATCAATTTCGTAAATGTATTTATTGACACTAAAAATATTTTACCATTTTTTCCTCTGGGGTACAATACTTTGCAGCTGTATCATTGCCTGCATCATGGCTAAGATTTCCGTACTTTATTCCGTCTTTTTGTTGCAACCTATTCATTTTAGAAAGGAACTTGTTCCATTGCTTTTTTGCAGCAAAAAAACACCCTTCCTCTCACGGAAACCCGCAAAAGGAAGGGTGTTGAACTCAATATCCTGTTGTCGT
>OGQU01002539.1_pt1 | contig 11436 bp, 4 predicted proteins | sample 1553341 | NCBI WGS metagenome assembly OGQU01 (sample SAMEA2579920, study PRJEB22360) | human gut metagenome | biome: human gut; feature: human-associated habitat; material: faeces | place: Denmark | collected 2008/2010 | reverse complement strand
CACCCGCGCCATCGCCGACCAGGCCCGCACCATCCGCATCCCCGTGCACATGGTCGAGACGATCAACAAGGTCAAGAAAGTGTCCAGCCAGCTGCTGCATGAGTACGGCCACGACCCCAGCGCCGAGGAGATCGCCGAGCGCCTTGACATGCCCGTGGATAAGGTTCGCGAGATCATGCGCGTCGCACAGGAACCCGTCAGTCTGGAGACGCCCATCGGTGAGGAGGAGGACAGCCATCTGGGCGACTTCATCCCCGACGATGACGCACCCGTGCCCGCCGAGGCCGCCAGCCAGACCCTGCTGAAGGAGCAGCTGGCCGACGTTCTCAAGACCCTGACCCCGCGTGAGGAAAAGGTCCTGCGCCTGCGCTTCGGCCTGGAGGATGGCCGCCCCCGCACGCTGGAGGAAGTCGGCAAGGAGTTCAACGTCACCCGTGAACGCATTCGCCAGATCGAAGCCAAGGCCCTGCGCAAGCTCCGCCACCCCAGCCGCAGCAAGAAACTGCGGGACTTCTTGGATTGATACTTTTTAGCCCTGCCGCCCGGCAGGGCTTTTTCTGTTTTGCATCTTGTACTGCATTTGTGTTGCGCAGTCGTCAACGTTCCCTTGAAAAATGCTCGATTGTAAATGTTCCGCCACTGTGTTACACTTGCCTTTGTGCGAATTACGAAATTGGGAGGAAACAGGAGAATCATGGAACAAAAACAAAACAGAAGTTCGTTTTCCGGCAAGCTCGGCTTTGTGCTGTCGGCTGCCGGGGCGTCGGTGGGGCTGGGCAATATCTGGCGGTTCCCGTATCTGGCGGCCAAGTACGGCGGCGGTATTTTTCTGCTGATCTATATTGTGCTGGCGCTGACGTTCGGCTACACGATGATCATGGCCGAGACTGCCCTGGGCCGCATGACCCACAAAAGCCCGGTCAGCGCCTACGGCACGTTTGCCAAGCCCGGCAAAAAGAACGGATTCCTCGGCTTTGGCGGCTGGATCAACGCCGTTATCCCGGTGCTGATCGTGCCGTACTACTCGGTCATCGGCGGCTGGGTCATCAAATATCTGTTTGAATATCTGCGCGGCAACGCCCAGGGTCTTGCGGAGGACGGCTATTTCAGCGCGTTCATTGCAGATGGCGCGTCCGCCGAGGTCTGCTTCCTGCTGTTTGCGTTCTTTACGCTGGGCATCATCTTTGCGGGCGTGCGCAACGGCGTGGAGCGCGTCTCCAGGCTCATGATGCCGGTGCTGGTCGTGCTGTCGGTCATCATTGCGGTCTACTCGGTCACGCGGCCCGGCGCACTGGCGGGTGTTGCCTATTTCCTGGTGCCCAACCCGGCCAACTTCTCGTGGATGACCGTCGTCACGGCCATGGGGCAGATGTTCTACTCGCTGTCCATCGCCATGGGCATTCTTGTCACGTTCGGCTCCTACATGAAGAAGGATGTCTCGATTGAGGAATCCACCGAGCACGTCGAGATTTTCGACACGCTCATCGCCGTCATGGCGGGCCTGATGATCATTCCGGCGGTGTTTGCGTTCTCCGGCGGCGACCCCGACACGCTGCAGGCCGGTCCCGCGCTGATGTTCATTACGATCCCGAAAGTCTTTGCCAGCATGGGGCTGGGCACGGTGGTGGGTGTGCTGTTCTTTGTGCTTGTGCTGTTTGCAGCGGTCACCAGCTCGATTGCCCTGACCGAGAGCGCCGTCTCAACGTTTGAGGATGAGCTGGGCTGGGGCCGCAAAAAGGCCACGGTGCTCGTCGGCGTCATCATGGTGGCGCTGGGCACGCTGTCCAGCCTGGGCTACGGCCCGCTGGCGGGGGTCACGGTCATCGGGATGCAGTTCCTCGACTTCTTCGACTTCCTGACGAACTCGGTCATGATGCCGATTGCGGCCATTGCGACCTGTCTGCTCGTCTCCCGCGTCATCGGCGTGGACAAGATCGAGCAGGAGGTTGAGCTGGACGGCCAGCCCTTCCGCCGCAAGAGGATTTTTTGCTTCATGATCCGCTGGCTCTGCCCGGTCTTTGCCGCCGTCATTCTGGCAAGCTCGGTGGCCAATGCGTTTGGAATCATTAAAATGTGACAGAAAAGGACCGTTTCCGGGTGTGGAGACGGTCCTTTTTTGTTTTATTAGAGATGCAGGGCAAGGCTTCGCGGGCGGATATAGAAACCGCCCCTACGGCCTCCGAGGCCGCAGGCACCCGCAGCCTGTCGAAAAGTGCATCGCAGGGGCGAGCACTGCTCGCCCGCAGAAGCGCTGCGGCAGCCGGAGCGCTGCCGGGCCGTCGGGGGCACCCCGCCCTACGATGCTTCTATTTCTTCTCCGGCTTGTACCGCAGCACCTTCTCCGAAAAATGCCTTGTAAAGAACTGCACGAACGGTCCCAACCCGAAGGCGCAGATCAGGGTGCCCAGCCCGATCAGTCCGCCCAACAGGAAGGCAAGCACCGCACACAGCGCATCGGTGAACACGCGGCAGCCGAAGTAGGGGACAGGCAGCCGGTCTGCCAGCATCAGCGAGAGCGCGTCATACGGCGCGACGCCTAAATCCGCCGTCTGGTACAGCGAGCACCCCAGCGCGATGACCAACACCGCCACAGCGACCCAAAGCAGCTGCACCGGCAGCGTGTCGGCAGAGCCAAAGACGGCGGTCATCGCGTCGCCGGTAAACGTGACGATGAACCCGATGCAGAAGCTGTTGATGATGGTGCCAAGCCCGATGTACCGCCGCCCCCAAAGCAGCTGCGGCACGAAAAGGCAGAGGTTCATCAGCACATTCTCGATGCTGAACGGCAGGCCGACCAGCTCCGCCAACCGCAGGTTCAGCGCACTGATGGAGTCGTTGCCCAGGCGCGAGAACTTGAACACCGCAATGCCGATGCCGATGATGACGACGCCCGCAATCATGCCAAGGATGCGCCGCAGGGTGATTTTCTGGCCGAGAAGATTCATGTGCAAAACGCCTTTCCAATTTTAATAAGGATTCTGTATAGTACTATCCCGTAAAACCACCCCGCCTGTCAAGAGACAACCTGTTTAAAATATCACACCCAACCTTGTGAAAACTGCCAAAAACCGCACCCTGTAACCGCTGTACCGAATTTGTCAAGCGGAGGGAAACGGTGCAAAATCAGCAAATTGCCGAAATTTTGTTACACCCGCCCGGGCGTTCGATAGAACGGAAAAACTTCATAAAAAAGCCGAAAAACCCTTGACAGCAAGCCATTTACCCTGTATACTAAAACAGTATCACAAAAATGGAATAGAGCGCCCTAAAGGAATTTTGCAAAATCTGTAAAATCAAAAAGTTTGTGAAAAACGACGAATATGCCGCAGTTTCACAGCCGCCTTTCGGGTCGCTTTCGCCAACTTTGTCAATCTATGGAATAGGAGTGGTCGCGTTTTATGGTAAAGGTCAAGCCCGTACAAAACGGCAGAACGACCCGCATGAGCTTTTCTCACATCAACGAAGTGATTGGTATGCCCAATCTGATCGAGATCCAGAAAAACTCTTACAACTGGTTCCTGGAGGAGGGCCTGCATGAGGTCTTCCACGACATTGCCGCGATCGAGGACTACACCGGCAACCTCGTGCTGGAGTTCGTCGATTACCGGCTGGACAAGAACCCCAAGTATTCTATTAAAGAATGCAAAGAGCGGGATGCCACGTATGCGGCACCCCTGTACGTCACGGCCCGTCTGTTCAACAAGCAGACCGGCGAGGTGAAGGAGCAGGAGATCTTCATGGGCGACTTCCCGCTCATGACCGACGCCGGTACCTTCATCTCCAACGGTGCCGAGCGTGCCATCGTCTCCCAGTTGGTCCGTTCTCCCGGCGTTTTCTACGGCTCCAGCAAGGACCGTACCGGCAAGGACCTGTTCACCGCTACCATGAACCCCAACCGCGGTGCCTGGCTGGAGTATGAGACGGACTCCTCTGACGTTTACTACGTCCGTATCGATAAGAACCGCAAGCTGCCCGTTACCACGCTGCTGCGTGCCCTGGGCCTGTCCACCGATGAGCAGATCAAGCAGTTCTTCGGCGATTCCGAGCCGAAGATCAACGCCTCTCTCGAGAAGGACATCACCCACAACACCGAGGAGGGCCTGCTCGAGGTCTACCGCAAGCTGCGCCCCGGTGAGCCCCCGACGGTGGAAAACTCTCGTGCGCACCTGAACAACCTGTTCTTTGACCCGCGCCGTTACGACCTGGCTCGTTTTGGCCGCTATAAGATGAACAACAAGCTCAGCCTGACCCGCCGCATTGCCGGTTATAAGGCTGCCGAGGACATCATTGCCCCGCTGACCGGCGAGCTGCTGGCCGCCAAGGGCGAGAAGATCAACATGGCCAAGGCCGAGGAGATCGATAACGCCGGTGTTACCCGCGTTACCATCCTCGTTGAGAAGAAGGGCGAGGAGCCCCGTCCGTTCATTGTCATCTCCAACGGCTGCGTCAACGCCCAGAACTTCTTCAGCTTCGACGTCGAGGCCGAGGCCGGTGTCAATGAGCGCGCCAACTTTGCCGAGATCCGCAAGATCCTCGACACCACCTCCGATGTGGAGGAGCAGAAGGAGCTGCTGCGCCAGAACCATGATGTTCTTATCAGCCGCACCGTCACCGTCGATGACATCTTTGCCTCCGTCAACTACCTGCTGGGCCTTGATCACGGCATCGGCACCACCGATGAGATCGACCATCTGGGCAACCGCCGCGTCCGCAGCGTCGGTGAGCTGCTGCAGAACCAGTTCCGCATCGGCTTCTCCCGCATGGAGCGCGTCATCCGTGAGCGCATGACTCTGCAGAATCAGGAAAACGGCGAGATCACCCCGCAGAGCCTCGTCAACATCCGCCCTGTCGTCGCCGCCATCAAGGAGTTCATCGGTTCCAGCCCGCTGTCCCAGTTCATGGACCAGAACAACCCGCTGGCCGAGCTGACCCACAAGCGCCGTCTGTCCGCTCTGGGCCCCGGCGGTCTGTCCCGTGACCGCGCAGGCTTCGAGGTCCGCGACGTTCACTACACCCACTATGGCCGTCTGTGCCCCATCGAGACGCCTGAAGGCCCGAACATCGGTCTGATCTCCTATCTGGCCACCTACGCCAAGATCAACAAGTACGGCTTCGTTGAGGCCCCGTACCGCAAGGTCGACAAGGCCACCGGCACTGTCACCGATGAGGTCGTCTATATGACCGCCGACGAGGAGGACGAGTATATCGTCGCTCAGGCCAACGAGCCGCTGGACGAGAACAACCACTTCGTCCGTCCCCGCGTCTCCGGCCGCCACCGCAACGACATCCAGGAGTTCGACGCTTCTCAGGTCGACTACATGGACGTTTCTCCGCGTATGATGGTTTCCGTCGCTACGGCCTGCATCCCGTTCCTCGAGAACGACGACTGCAACCGTGCACTGATGGGCTCCAACATGCAGCGTCAGGCCGTGCCTCTGATGGTCACCCAGCAGCCGCTGGTCGCCACCGGCATGGAGTACAAGGCCGCCACCGACTCCGGTGTCTGCGTCCTGGCCGCCCATGACGGCACCGTTGAGTATGTCGACGCCGACAAGATCATTGTCCGCTGCGCCGACGGCTCCGCCGACACCTATGAGCTCATCAAGTTCATGCGCTCCAACCAGGGCAACTGCAACAACCAGCGCCCCATCGTCAATGTGGGCGAGACCGTCAAGGCCGGCGACGTGCTGGCCGACGGCCCCGCGACCCGCAACGGCGAGATCAGCCTGGGCAAGAACGCCCTGATCGGCTTCATGACCTGGGAGGGCTACAACTACGAGGACGCCGTCCTGCTGAACGAGAAGCTCGTCCGCGAGGATGTCTACACCTCCATCCACATTGAAGAATATGAGACCGAGGCCCGCGACACGAAGCTCGGACCCGAGGAGATCACCCGCGACATCCCGAACGTCGGCGATGACGCGCTGAAGGACCTCGATGACCGCGGCATCATCCGCATCGGCGCCGAGGTCAAGACCGGCGACATCCTCGTCGGCAAGGTCACCCCGAAGGGCGAGACCGAGCTGACCGCCGAGGAGCGCCTGCTGCGCGCCATCTTCGGCGAGAAGGCCCGCGAGGTCCGCGACACCTCCCTGCGTGTGCCCCACGGTGCCTACGGCATCGTTGTCGACGTCAAGGTCTTTACCCCCGAGAACAGCGACGAGCTGCAGCCCGGCGTGCGTATGTGCGTGCGCTGCTACATCGCCCAGAAGCGTAAGATCAGCGTCGGCGATAAGATGGCAGGCCGTCACGGCAACAAGGGTGTTGTTTCCCGCATTCTGCCGCAGGAGGATATGCCCTTCCTGCCCGACGGCACCCCGCTTGACATCGTGCTGAACCCCCTGGGCGTTCCCTCCCGTATGAACATCGGTCAGGTCCTGGAGGTCAACCTGGGCTACGTTGCCAAGGCACTGGGCTGGAAGGTCCAGACCCCCGTCTTTGACGGTGCGCACGAGTCCGACCTGCGCGACTGCTTCGCCGAGGCCCGCGAGAAGTGGCACGGCGAAAACGCGCCCGAGTACCCGACCCACCTGGACCGCCTGATGGGCGAGAAAGGCCATGTCATCGACTTCTCCAAGATCGATCTGACCGACGACGGCAAGACCACCCTGTATGATGGCCGTACCGGTGAACAGTTCCCCAGCAAGGTCACGGTAGGCTATATGTACTACCTGAAGCTGCATCACCTGGTCGACGATAAGATCCATGCCCGTTCCACCGGCCCCTACTCCATGGTCACCCAGCAGCCTCTGGGCGGCAAGGCGCAGTTCGGCGGCCAGCGCTTCGGCGAGATGGAAGTCTGGGCGCTGGAAGCCTACGGCGCCGCTTACACCCTGCAGGAGATCCTGACCATCAAGTCCGACGACGTCGTGGGCCGTGTCAAGACCTACGAGGCCATCGTCAAGGGCGAGCCGATCCCGCGCCCCGGTATCCCCGAGAGCTTCCGCGTTATGCTCAAAGAGCTGCAGAGCCTTGGCCTGGATATTGTTGTGCAGGATAAGGAAGGCAACGCCGTCGATATGCGTCAGGAGTTTGACGACGATGACAGCAGCTTTGAGAACAATGACTACGACCTGGGCGATAACGTCATGGTCGAGAGTGAGCTGCAGGACGATTACAGCGTCAAGGACGCCGACGAAGGCTTTGACGACGATCTGGATGAGGATGCCGGCCCCACGGCTGACGACCTCGCCGCCATCGAGTCTGATTCCTTCGACGATTGATCGAATTGCATCGTGTGTCATATTGAATTTGAGAGGGTTCGCTGAATGGAAAATAAAGAATTCGATTCGATTAAGATCGGCCTTGCCTCCCCGGACCAGATCCGTGCCTGGAGCTACGGCGAGGTCACCAAGCCCGAAACCATCAATTACCGCACCCTGAAGCCGGAGCGCGACGGCCTGTACTGCGAGCGCATTTTTGGACCTACCAAGGACTGGGAATGCCACTGCGGCAAGTATAAGCGCATCCGCTACAAGGGTAAGATCTGCGACAAGTGCGGCGTCGAGGTCACCCGCGCCAAGGTCCGCCGTGAGCGCATGGGCCACATCGAGCTGGCCGCGCCTGTCTCGCACATCTGGTATTTCAAGGGCATTCCCAGCCGCATCGGCCTGATGCTGGACATCAGCCCCCGTCAGCTGGACAAGGTCCTGTATTTCGCCAACTACATTGTCACCGACCCCGGCTTCACGCCGCTGGAGAAAAAGCAGCTGCTGACCGAGCGCGAGTACAAGGAGATGCGCGAAAAGTACGAGGATACGTTTGAAGCCGGTATGGGTGCCGAAGCCATCCAAAAGCTGCTGGCCGAGATCGACCTCGACAAGCTGAGCAAGGAGCTGCGTGAGGAGCTCGAGCACGCCAACGGCCAGAAGCGCGTCCGCCTGTTGAAGCGCCTTGAGTGCGTTGAGAGCTTCCTCGAGAGCAACCAGCGCCCCGAGTGGATGATCATGACGGTCATCCCCGTCATTCCGCCGGATCTGCGCCCCCTGCTGCAGCTGGACGGCGGCCGCTTTGCGACCTCCGACCTGAACGATCTGTACCGCCGCGTCATCAACCGCAACAACCGTCTGAAGCGTCTGCTGGAGCTCGGTGCGCCCGACATCATCGTCCGCAACGAGAAGCGTATGCTGCAGGAGGCCGTTGACGCCCTGATCGACAATGGCCGCCGAGGCCGTCCGGTCACCGGCGCGAACAACCGCGCACTGAAGTCCCTGTCCGATATGCTGAAGGGCAAGCAGGGCCGCTTCCGCCAGAACCTGCTGGGCAAGCGTGTTGACTACTCCGGCCGTTCCGTTATCGTCGTCGGCCCCGAGCTGAAGATGTATCAGTGCGGCCTGCCCAAGGAGATGGCCCTCGAGCTGTTCAAGCCCTTCGTCATGAAGGACCTGGTCGAGAAGGAGAAGGCCAACAACATCAAGTCTGCCCGCAAGATGGTCGAGCGCGCCCGCCCCGAGGTCTGGGATTCCCTCGAGACCGTCATCAAGGGCCACCCCGTCCTGCTGAACCGTGCACCTACGCTGCACCGTCTGGGCATTCAGGCCTTTGAGCCTGTCCTGGTCGAGGGCCGTGCCATCAAGCTGCACCCCCTGGTCTGCACCCCCTTCAACGCTGACTTCGACGGCGACCAGATGGCTGTCCACCTGCCGCTGTCCACCGAGGCCCAGCGCGAGGCCAAGATGCTGATGCTGGCCTCCGGCAACCTGCTGAAGCCCTCTGACGGTGAGCCCGTCACCGTGCCCACGCAGGATATGATCCTGGGCAGCTACTACCTGACCCTCGTCAACCCCGACGATAAGGGCCACGGCAAGATCTTCCGCGACGAGGACGAGGCCATGATGGCCTATTCCGAGGGCCTCATCACGCTGCAGGCACCCATCAAGGTGCGCCGCACGATGGTCTTTGACGGCGTCGCGGAGACCGGCCTGGTCGATACCACGATGGGCCAGATCATCTTCAACACCCCCATCCCGCAGGATCTGGGCTACGTGGACCGCACCAATCCCGCCACCAAGTTCGACTACGAGATGAACCCCCGCACCCTCAAGATCGCATCCGGCGGCAAGAGCGACAAGCTGACGAAGAAGGGCCTGCCCGACATCATCAGCCGCTGCCTGACGAAGCACGGCACTAAGACCTGCGCCATGATGCTGGATCAGATCAAGGCTCAGGGCTACAAGTACTCCACCCTGTCTGCCATCACCGTCGCTGTTCCCGATGCTATTATGCCTGACGAGAAGCCGGAAATTCTGGCTGCCGCCGATAAGAAGATCGAGAAGGTCATGAAGAACTTCAACCGCGGCCTGATCTCCGATGAGGAGCGCTACCGCAAGACGGTTGAGATCTGGCAGGCCGCCACGGAGGAGGTCTCCGAGGCTCTGAGCGAAAACCTGAAGAAGAACCACCAGCGCAACCCCATCTATATGATGTCCGATTCCGGTGCCCGTGGTTCTATGGACCAGATCAAGCAGCTGGCCGGTATGCGCGGCCTGCTGGCCAATACTGCCGGTAAGACGCTGGAGATGCCTATCCGCGCCAACTACCGTGAGGGTCTGAATATCCTGGAATACTTCATCTCCTCTCGAGGCGCTCGTAAGGGTCTGGCCGATACCGCTCTGCGTACCGCTGACTCTGGCTACCTGACCCGCCGTCTGGTCGATGTCTCTCAGGAAGTCATCATCCGCGAGGAGGACTGCCACGCTACCGAGGGCATCTGGGTCCGCGAGATCAGCGAGGGCAACTCTGTTGTCGAGAGCTTCAAGGAGCGTCTGAACGGCCGCTACTCCCTGCATGATGTGCACGATCCCGCCACGGGTGAGCTGCTCGTCAGCAAGGAAAAGATGATGGATATGTTCGACGCCGAGAAGATCGTCAACGCCGGTATTACCGAGCTGGAGATCCGCTCCGTCATGACCTGCCGTGCACACGTCGGCGTCTGCGCCCACTGCTACGGTTCCAATATGTCCAACGGTGAATGCGTTAAGGTCGGTGAGTCTGTCGGTATCATTGCCGCAGAGTCCATCGGTGAGCCCGGTACCCAGCTGACCATGCGTACCTTCCATACCGGTGGTATCGCATCTGCCGAAGACATCACCCAGGGTCTTCCCCGCGTTGAGGAACTGTTTGAGAGCCGCCGCCCGAAGGCAATGGCCATCATGTCCGAGATCGCCGGTACGGTCCACATCGACGATACCAAAAAGAGCCGCCATGCTGAGATCACCGGCACGGACGAGAACGGCGCTCCGGTTACCAAGAGCTACCTGATCCCGTTCGGCCAGCGCCTCAAGGTCATGGAAGGCGACGAGGTCGCCAAGGGCGCACTGCTGACCGAGGGTCATGCTTACCCGCAGGACATCCTCGCCATCCAGGGTCCCATCGCCACCCAGAACTACCTGATCAGCGAGGTCCAGAAGGTCTACCGTCTGCAGGGCGTTGACATCAACGATAAGCATATTGAGGTCATCGTCCGCCAGATGATGCGTAAGGTCCGCATTGAGGATTCCGGCTCCAGCGACTTTATCATGGGCAGCATCGTGAACCGCCGCGATGTCATGATCAAGAACGAGGAGATCCAGGCCCGCATTGATGCCGGTGAGACTGATCTGAAGCTCGTTCAGGCCAGCCAGGTCCTGCTTGGCATCACCAAGTCCAGTCTGGCTACCGATTCCTTCCTGTCCGCTGCGTCCTTCCAGGAGACCACCCGTGTCCTGACCGAGGCCGCTATCAAGGGCAAGGTCGACCCGCTGGCCGGCCTGAAGGAGAACGTCATCATTGGTAAACTGATCCCCGCAGGTACCGGTCTGCCGGAAGTCCGTGAGGATCTGAAGAACCGTGAGGCTGAGCGCGATGCTGAGGTCGCTGCTGAACAGGCAGCTGCTGTACAGTAAGCAAAGCTCCTTCTTCTGAAATAAAACAATGGACCGCTCTGTGGGCATCCGCCTGCAGGGCGGTTTTTATATGCCCGGAAAAGCGGAAACAGGGGAGAAAACTGTGCGTTTTGCGTCGAAAAAATGCTGAAAGAAAAAATCTGGAATAAATGCAAAAAACTTTGCAAAAACTGTTGACATCCGCCTGTAAAGCGAGTATTATATAACTGTTGCGCATCCCTCATGGGGATAGTGCGGCAAAAAAGTCGGAAAAAGTCCGATGTGCATTATTAAGAAAGGAGAAACAAAATGCCTACTTTTAACCAGCTTGTACGCAAGGGCCGTCAGGTTCTGGCTACCAAGAGCACCGCTCCCGCACTGCTGAAGAGCTACAATTCTCAGAAGAAACAGTATTCTGATCTGAACAGCCCCCAGAAGCGTGGTGTCTGCACTGCTGTCCGTACCATGACCCCCAAGAAGCCTAACTCTGCTCTGCGTAAGGTTGCTCGTGTCCGCCTCACGAATGGTATCGAGGTCACCTCTTACATTCCCGGTATCGGCCATAACCTGCAGG
>OGQU01002530.1_pt1 | contig 11455 bp, 9 predicted proteins | sample 1553341 | NCBI WGS metagenome assembly OGQU01 (sample SAMEA2579920, study PRJEB22360) | human gut metagenome | biome: human gut; feature: human-associated habitat; material: faeces | place: Denmark | collected 2008/2010 | reverse complement strand
TCTCGTGGATCCAGCGCGTCGAAATCGCTGGTGGTTTTCTGGTTCTCTTTTGACAGCAAAAGAGAACAATTAGCCTTAATGAAAAAGCGCTCTGCCCCGCGCACAGGCGCGAGTACCAGTTCTGGTTCTCTTTTGGCACGCAAAAGAGAACTTAGCCCCGCGCCACCGGCGCGACAACCAGTTCAAAGTTCCTTCAAGAACCCATCCAGCTCCCGCTGGTTCCGGATCAATATATAGTTCTCCGGGTACTTTTCCCCCATCCTCTCCATCTTCGCCCACTTTTGCTTTGTACGCCCATCGTGGAGGATCCAGCGGACAAATTCGGCATCTATCTTCTCTTCGCACCCGGGCGCAGACGACTCCCTCACACGGCCTTTGTTCTGCTGCCAGCGCCGTATCGCCCGCCAAAGGCAGACCAGCGGCGAAAACCAGAGCACGATGATTTTATCCGCTTCTTTCAGCCGACGGGCATAGCAGGTCTTTGTATAATTGCCGTCGATGACCCAGCCGCCTGCGTTCTCGTCGAGAAACTGCCGGACAATGGCTTCTTCCTCGGCGAAGGGCCGCTCCACCCAGCCGGGCAGGAAATGCACGGTATCCATATGGAGCACCGGCAGGCCGTATCTCTCTCCCAGGCGCTTTGCCAGCGTGGATTTTCCGCTGCCGCTGGTGCCAAGTATCGCTATTTTCATTTCTGCCTCCCTTTACCTTATATAAGATGTATCAGACAGTATACGCTGACCGTCTGATAACGTCAAGTTCCGGCTTGACATTTCGTCTGCCCGCTCGTATGCTATAATCATAGAGTCTATGACAGGAGGTCTTGCAGATGGCATCTCCAAAAAAACGTGTCAATCCGCTGTTTGTTGCTTTAGCGGTCGTGCTGGTGGCTGTAGTGGCCGCTGTGGGCGTGGTCTTTTTCCAGCTGCACAGCAAAATCTCGGCTCTGCAAACCGGTGCATCCTTCACCTTCCGGTATGAGATAGCGCCCAACAGCCCGGATAAGCCGCCGCTGCTGAACATCCTCGAGCGGGTGAACGCTTCCAGCGGAAGCGTCAGCGGGCAGTATGCGCCCGGAAAGCTGCAGCTTTCCTTCTACCAGCTCAACGAAGACGACTCCGTCAAGACGTCTCCCTTCACCCGGGTCTATATCGACCCGGAAGAGACGCTCTTCGACATCGGGCAGCTCTACACCGTTCTGCGTCAGGCTGTCACCGACAAACTCTCCCTCGCAAGCGTTCTTCTGCCCGAGTGGAGTCTCGGAGACTACATCTCCCAGACGCAGGCTGCCGCCGTACTGGGCGTCGAGACGAACAAGGTCGAGCTGCAGGAGCTTTCCGGCTTCACCCTCTCGCTCAAGGGGCTGAAAAAAGTCTCTCCTTCCGCCGCGCGAGACGGCTACCGCTACTATCAGTTCCCCGCCGCAGCCGACGGCACGATCCTCGTGCTCGGCTTTTCGACGGACGCTCTCTTCTCGAAGACCACGCCCATCCATGTGCTGCTGACCATCCCGGACCACAACGTCCACATCCAGCTCACCGGCACGGTGACTTCTGCCAAGACGGTGCTCTCTCCCCCGGCTTCCCGGATGAGTGACGAGGACATCGCCACGCTGGCTCAGATACGCCAGAGCATCGAGTCTGTCTGGAAGATGATACAGTCCGCCGCCCAGACCTCAAACTGAATGATACAAAAAAAGCAGACGCTTCGTGCAGCGTCTGCTTTTTTTGGTTTGCGCTTTTCGTTGTCATGACCACAAAGAGAGAGGAAGTTTTTCTCAGTAATGCACGACATTGCCCGCATTGCGGATGCGTGCCAGCACCGGCTCTGCCTCCGGGCTGCGGAAATAGTCGAGGCTGGTCTTGGGCAGCAGCGTCTCGAGGGTATCCCAGTCGCCGCTCTGCAGGCACTGGCGGACGGTGGAAGCACTGATGGCCTTGCCGTTTGCTTCTTTGCGGGGTACAACGACACACTCGATACCCGCTTTGGGCAGCTGCTCGCACATGATCTGGTTGTAAAGCCCCGTCACCTGACTGGCAGGCTCCTCGCCCACATAGCGGGCAGTAATGTTCAGCGCCGCCGCGATTTTCGTAAAGACGGCGAGGTCCAGCCGGGCGTGGCCGTCGATGACAGCTGCCTCATCCTTCAGGAAGTAACTGGGGAAGGTGGCATTCGAGATGATGTAGGGGCCGCTGTCGTGGAGCACCACATTCGGCAGATGGGCCACGCCCGCCTCCACCAGCTTCCTGCGCACGGCGAAAGGCACGAGGCTGGCGTCCTCACTGACCACGAACAGGTGGAGCGTGTCGCAGGCGGCAGCGGCTTTTTCCACAAGATACTGATGACCGAGGGTAAAAGGGTTCGCGTTCATGACGAGGGCCGCACTTTTGCCCTCGGTCCTGGTCTTTTCCAGATCGCGCAGATAAGCCCCGAAGCCGTCGCGGCGGTTCTCCATGAAGACAAGGGTATCCTCCACCCGGGCGATCTCGTAGAAGCCGAGGTCGCCGAAAAACTTGGAGCTTTTCACCTTGGTGTAGAGAAACAGGTGCATATTCCCCCGCGCACACTGCACTTCGATGAGATGGGTGATGATCTGGTTCAGCAGACCCTCGCCCTGATGGGCGCTGCTGACGGCGAAGCACCGCAGGGTGTTGCCGAAGCAGCTGCCGGTGCCGATGACATTGTATTCCTCGTCGAACATGGCGCAGATGTAGTCCAGATTGCCGTCGCGGCGGATGCCCTCCTGACCCAGCAGTGTGTCGATTTGGGCCAGAACGGTTTTATCGGTCGGATAGACCTGCGAAATGGTATATTCACTCATCGATATTCCCCTCAGTAGTAACAAAATGGAGCAGCCAGGTCAGCGCCAGCAGGTCGGCACTGCCGCCGGGCGAGAGATTTTCTGCAATGAACCGGTCATCCAGCGCCGCGAGCGCATCTTTGTCCGGGTAAGGTGTCTGGGCGAGAAGGGCTTTCAGCTCTTCGGTGAGGGCCAGCTGACGCTCCCGGCTCGAGCGGGCAATGATGTTGGTATCGGTGCTGTTGGCCAGGATGGCCAGCAGTGCGCCGCCGCCGACGCGGTCGAAGTCGTAACCCTTGGCAAGCCCGGCTTCCAGCACCGGCAGACCGACATTCAGCACTGCGGGAAGTCCAGCTTCCACCTGCCCCCGCACACCGGTGATGCCGTACTGGATATAAAGCTTCTGGCCCATGGTGGCGGCGTTCTCGGCAGTGACGCCTGCAAAGTCCTTCTCGGTCAGGCCCGCCGTCATGGCGGATACTTCCGCCAGAACGCGGGCAACGTCGGCCCAGAGGGAGCGGTCGAGGCGTCCCAGCGCCGCGCAGACGATGCCCACCGAAAAGACCGCGCCCTTGTGGGTGTTGACGCCGCCGGTGGCGTCCAGCATCTCGCCCTCGGCCTCACAACCCAGAGGCCGCAGGGCCGCGAACGTCTCGGGCGCGGGCTGTTCCGCCGTCTCGCGGCCCGTCCGGGCGCAGGCTTCAAAATAGGGATAGAGCGCCGCGGCGCTGTCCATGAAGGTGAAGACGTCCATGTCCCTGTGGCTTCCGCTGTTACGCCGGTCCACAAGGCCGGGCTTCGGGGTGGTGGTCACTTCGTAGAGCAGGGCGCGGACGGCCAGACGGGCCGCGTCGGCGATGTCCTGCGCGTCCCGGGCCTCGGCCAGGATCTCCGTCGTCTTTTCCTGCAGTTCGGCCACGGTATGGATGCGGCGGCCTGCGCCCGGGCGCGGTCGCCCACCCCTCGGAGGGGCCCCGCCGCAGATGAGACAGCGGCGGCCTTCGAGGTCCAGCTCCTCTCTGTCCACTTTGAGGCCGTCCGGGCGGATGACGTCCATGTCGAACAGCCGCCCCAGCGGGGTGGCGTCCTCGATGTCGGTGGTGAATTTCTTGATGGTCAGCGGGTCGGCGTCCAGCACATAGAACGCCTCACAGCCGGTCACTTCCCGGACGGCGTCCTGATACAGCGGCGTCAGCTTTGCCCGCAGAAACTGCTGGCGCAGCAGCTGACGCCCCCGCGCAAAGCCCCGCCGGATGAGGGGCGAATCCTTTATCGGGCCGCAGATATTCATGGTAAAGCAGATGAGCGGCTTGTGGTACCGGGCCAACAGCTCCTGCTGATGCTGCACCCGGCGCTCCCGTGCATCCAGCATCTGGACCAGCGAAACAGTCGTTTCCATGTTTTTCTCCTCTCAGCGGTGCTTTTTGAGCATGTCCATAAAGAGCTGCACCTGCGGCAGGGCGGCTGCGTCTCTCTGGCAGAAAATATAGGTGCGCCGGACGAAGGGCTCGCCGTTCTCGAAGGTGCAGGGCTTGACATAGCCCTTGAAGTTATCCAGCGCCACTTCCGGCAGCAGCGCCCAGCCAAGGCCCCGCTCCACCATCTCGCGGCAGACCATGATGTTGTCCACCACAAAATTGCCCGCATCGTTGGTCACGCCGTTCTCATAGCGCCAGCGGGCCATCTGGGCGCTGATGGTGGCGTCGCTGCTGTGGTCGATATAAAGGTAATCGGAGATGGGCCTGTCCTTGTTCTCCTCGCTGCAGATCAGGCAGATATTCTCCTGCGAGAGCAGGAACTGGGTGCCGTCCCACGGATACTCGCCCCGCAGCACTGCCACGTCCAGCGAGGAATCCAGCATCCGCTGGTAGATGTTCCGGCTGTGGCCGGTAGCGATGTCGAGGCGTACCTTCGGGTATGCTTTGTGGTATTCCGTCAGCACCTCGGGCAGGCGGTAGTAGGAGAAGTTCACCGAGATGCCGGCCCGCAGGGTGCCGCAGGCTTCGCCCCGGATGGAGGCCAGCTGGCGGCGCATCTTTTCCATCTCGCGGGCGGCGGCGGCGCTGTGGAGCAGCACCTGTTCACCGGCCGGCGTGAAGCGGATGCCCTGCCGTGAGCGCAGCACGATCTCCACCCCCAGCTCCTGTTCCAGCGCCTTGATGCGCTTGGACAATGCCGACTGGGTCATGTACAGTTTGTCCGCTGCGTGGGTGATGTTGCGTGTCTCGTCCAGCGCGTGCAGCAGCTCGTAATCTTTTTCGTCCATCGTAGCTCTCCCCCTATTGCCCTTTATTTTTTTTTTTTTTATCATTCCTGTTTGCGCTTCATCCAGGCGCATTTTGCTCAGATTCCATATCTGTTATTCATAATACAACAGATTTCAGCAAATGAAAAGGGGGATATTCGCCTTGATTTTCCCGAAAGTCCATTCCGAGATGGAATAACTCAGCACTTTTCTTGCAGTTTTCTTAACCCTGCCTTAATTCCATCTTAATGCGGTGTTGTTCTACACAACATCTTCATTTTTTCTCTGCCGACGGACGGGCTTCCTCCCGCAGTACAGCAAACGCAGTTCTCTTTTCATTTTTGCCTGAAAAATCAGAAAAAGTCCAGTTTATTGGACAGCATTTGCATTATTATAAAAACAAGAAAATACTCGTTTCTTTCTTCTTTGGCACATTGCAGATTTTTCCGTCTGCTTTTTGTGCAAAGTCCCAGAATTCTTCGTCGAAAAGCGCGTTTTGTTGACAGCCGCTTTTTGAAAAGCGTATCCTTATTGCAAACTAGAGTCAGGAGGTCATTTTATGGAGCACTCCACACGTCTTGCCCACATCAGCGAGGACGGCACCCGCACCCAGACCGTCTATGACCATCTCGCCGGCACTGCCAGACTGGCCGGTTCCTTCGCAGCCCCCTTCGGGGCGCAGAGTGAGGCCGAATTTGCCGCGTGGCTCCACGACGTCGGGAAGTACAGCGACGCCTTCCAGCTGCGGCTCAAAGGCGGCCCCAAGGTGGACCACTCCACCGCCGGGGCGCAGGAGGCTTGGGTTCGCCACCATCCCCACGCCGCCTTTGCGGTGGCCGGACACCACAGCGGCCTGCCCGACGGTGGGAGCCCCGCCGATGACCCGGGCGACGCCACCCTGTTTGGCCGGAGCAAGAAGCCGGTAGCCCCCTACGACGGCTGGCAGGAAGTAACGCTCCCCGCCTCGACGCCGCCCGCGTGGGCCTGCGCCGACCCGTTGAGCCTCGCGTTCTTTACCCGGATGCTCTACTCCTGCCTCGTGGACGCCGACTTCATCGACACCGAGACCTTCATGGACGGCAAGGCCGCACCCCGGGGCAGCGGCACGGACATCGCCGCGCTGCGGGACATCGTTTCCGCACAGGCGCAGCGCTATCTCAGGGCCGAGTCTCCCTCGCCCGTCAGCGTCCAGCGCAACACCGTCCTCCGCGCCTGCCTTGAGAAAGGCGCTCACGGCCCGCAGGGGCTCTACACCCTCACCGTACCCACCGGCGGCGGCAAGACCTTCGCCTCCCTCGCCTTTGCGCTGGAGCACGCCGCCGCCCAGAAGATGAAGCGGGTCATCTATGTCATCCCTTATATGTCCATCATCGACCAGACCGCCGCCGTCTTCTCGGGCCTGCTGGGCGCAGAAAATGTTCTGGCCGACTTCTCCAACGCCGAGTACAAGACTGTTGAGCAGGACGACCTGACCCCCGCCCAGTACCGTCAGATGCTGGCCAGCGAAAACTGGGACGCCCCCGTCGTGGTGACGACGGCGGTGCAGTTCTTCGAGTCGCTCTACGCCAACCGCAGCAGCCGCTGCCGCAAGCTCCACAACATCGCCGACAGCGTCATCATCTTCGACGAGGCGCAGACCCTCCCGGGCGACTACCTTGCCCCCTGCGTCAGTGCCATCGCCCAGCTCATCCAGCATTACCACTCCACGGCCGTCCTCTGCACGGCCACCCAGCCTGCCCTTGAGCCGCTGTTCCAGCACTTTGCGCCGGAGCTCCACCCGCAGGAGATCACACCCGACGCGGCCCACCTCTACGAAGTGCTCCGGCGCACCACACTGCAAGACCTCGGCACCCTGCCGCAGGAGGAGTTCGCCGCCCGGCTGGCCCGGCACCCGCAGGTGCTCTGCGTGGTCAACCGCCGCAAGACGGCCCAGCAGCTCTACGCTGCTCTGCCCGCCGAGGGCAGCTACTGCCTGACCACCCTGCTCTGCGCCGCCGACCGCCGCCGTCAGCTGGACGACATCCGCCAGCGGCTGAAAGAGGGTCTGCCCTGCCGGGTGGTGTCCACCTCTCTCATCGAGGCGGGCGTGGACGTGGATTTTCCCGTTGCTTACCGCGAGCAGTGCGGTCTTGACTCGCTCTTACAGACTGCCGGGCGCTGCAACCGCGAGGGGCGGCGGGGCGCAGAGGAAAGCATCGTCTACCGGTTCCGGCTGGACGAGTGTTCCACGCCCCAGATGCTCAGGCAGAACGTCAGCGCACTGGACTACACCGCCCGGCATCAGGACACACTGGACACGCCCCGGGCCATTCAGCTCTACTTCAACGAGCTTTCCGACCTGCGCGGCCCCGACGCCGTGGACAAGCACGGCATTCTGGATGCCTTTCTCCGGGGCATCCGGGGCTGCCAGTTCCCCTTTGCACAGGTGGCGGAGGAATTCCGCCTCATCGAGAACGCTGCCCGCACGGTCTATCTGCCCGTCGGCGAGGGCGCAGCCCTCTGTGAGCAGCTGCGCAGCGGTCATGTTACCCGGACGCTGCTGCGGAAGCTGGGCGTTTACAGCGTCTCCTGTTATAAGGACCAGTTCGACAAGCTCGACGCCGCCGGGGCGCTGGAACTGCGGCCCGATGGTTCCGCCATCCTCACCGACACCAACTGCTACAGTGAAAAGACCGGCCTTGCCATGGATGTGGAGACCGGCATCGGCCTTTACTTCTAAAAAGAGAGAAGCGGCAAAGCATACACCGCCTTGCCGCTTCTCTCTCAACGCATTTGACACTAATCAAATATTTCAACCCGCATCGGCGGCATAAATACCGCCAACGACACAACTAGTATAGGTCAGCACCGACCTGTCCGCAACATGTTTTTGCACATTTTATTGACAAACCCTCTACAAAGTGCTATATTGAAGTCAAGGAGACATATCGAACGCATTTGAACTAAACAAATGAAATAATTTTTGAAAGAGGTGGTTGCAATGGCTAACATTCATCTTAGTCTGAAAATTCAACTTCACCCGGAAAGGAGGCGATGCTGATGTCCATGCTCATTGAGGTGTGGGGCGACTATGCCTGTTTCACTCGTCCGGAAATGAAGACCGAGCGTGTGAGCTACGACATGATCACTCCATCCGCTGCGCGGGGCCTTGTGGAAGCCATCTACTGGCACCCCGGGCTGCGTTATACGGTTGACCGCATCTATCTGCTCAAGCCCTTCGGCCTTGACCCCGTGGATGAGGCATCCACGGAGGAATACACCCAGCGGCCCATCCGGTTCACCAACATCCGGCGCAACGAGGTCAAGTCCACCCTGCTGTCCTCCGCCGCCCTCAGTGCGGCCAAAGGCGGCACGCCGCCGGTGCTCTACACCTCGGAGGACATCCAGCAGCGGGCCGCGATGGTCCTGCAGGACGTCCACTACGTCATCGAGTGCCACTTTGATTTGACGGACAAGGCCGCCCCCAGCGACAATCCCGGCAAGTTCCAGGACATCCTGCGCCGACGCCTGCGCAAAGGTCAGTGCTATCACCAGCCCTGTTTCGGGTGCCGGGAGTTCCCGGCCAACTTCCGGGAGTGGCCGGGCGGCAGCATTCCGGCGCTGAAGGTCACGCAGGACCTCGGCTTCATGCTCCACAGCCTCGATTACTCTGATCCGGCCAACATCCGCAGCCAGTTCTTCCGCGCAAAACTGGTGGACGGCGTGATGGAATGCCGGGACGTGGAGGTGTTTACATGATACTCCAAGCACTCACCGCCTATTATGAACAGCTCTTGAAGCAGGGCAAGGTGGAGGCCCCCGGCTGGGACAGCCGCTTCAAAGTCAGCTACGAGCTGCGCCTCGGCCCCGACGGCCAGCTCCTCGCCCTCAACGACCTGCGGCAGGAAGTCCCCAAGGGCAAGAAGACCGTCATCGCCCCCCGTGAGCTCCCTGTCCCCCACCGGGTCAAGCGCGCCTCCGGCGTCGCCGCGAACTTTTTGTGCGACAATACGTCCTATCTGCTGGGCGCAGACGAAAAGGGCAAGCCCGAGCGTTCCCGCCAGTGCTTCGAAGCCTGTGCCGCCCTCCACCACAAGGTGCTCGACGGCGTGGACTCCCCTGCCTCCAAAGCCATCCTCGCCTTTTTTGACAGCTGGGAGCCGGATACAGCCCCCACCCACCCGCTGCTGGCAGAGCAGTGGGCCGACCTGAACAACAACGCGAACCTTGTGTTCGGCTACGAATCCCCCGACGGCGCCCACTGGCTGGCCACCACAGATGACGCCATCCGGGACGCCTGGCAGTCCGCCTTTGACACCTCTGATGCAGACGCCGAGATGGCCCGTTGCCTCATCACCGGCAAAGAGGCCGGCATCGCCCGCATCCACCCCGCCATCAAAGGTGTGATGGGCGCACAGGCCGCCGGTGCGGCACTGGTCTCCTTCAACGCACCCGCTTTCTGCTCCTATGGCCATGAGCAGGGTGCCAACGCCCCCGTCAGCGAGTATGCGGCCTTCGCCTACACCACGGCCCTCAATCTGCTGCTGGCTGACCGGAACTGCTGTCAGCGCATCGGCGACACCACCATCGTCTGCTGGGCCGAAAACGCCGCTCCCGCCTACTCAAACGCCATGCTGATGTTTTTCTGCGGCGGTGCCGAGGCGCGCGGCGTCTCGGAAAGCGACCTTGCCGCCGCACTGAAAGCCCTTTCTCAGGGACGCCCCGTCTCCTTCCTCGATGACAAGCTGGACCCGAACCAGAACTTCTATGTGCTGGGCATCTCGCCCAACGCGGCCCGGCTCTCCGTCCGGTTCTTCCTGCACAGCAGCTTCGGACAGTTTGCCAAAAATCTGCAGGACCACGCCGACCGGCTCAGCATCACCCGCCCCGCCTTCGACAAGTGGGAAAACCTGTCGGTCTGGGCGCTGGCGCAGGAGACGGTCAACCAGAAATCCCGGGACAAAAATCCATCGCCTCAGCTGGTGGGCGATCTGCTCCGGGCCATCCTCACCGGCGGACCCTATCCCGCCACCCTGCTCAACGGCGTGACCCTCCGCATCCGGGCCGAACGGGAAGTCACCCGGGGCCGCGCCGCCATCCTGAAAGCCTACTATCTCCGCAACTACCCCACCGAGCTCAACAAGGAGGTATTTACCGTGAGCCTGAACGAAAGCAGCAATGTCCCCTATGTTCTGGGGCGTCTCTTCTCTGTGCTGGAGACGATCCAGAGCGTCGCCAATCCCGGCATCAACGCCACCATCAAAGACCGGTACTTCAACTCGGCCTGTGCCACCCCGGCAACAGCCTTCCCTACGCTGGTCAAGCTGGCTCAGAAGCATCTGCAGAAGATGAGCACCCCCAACGAGGTGCATTTCAGCAAACAGCTCACCGAACTGATGGCCCAGCTGCCCGAGACAGGCTTCCCGGCGCGGCTCAGCCTGCCGGAGCAGGGTGCCTTTGAGATCGGCTACTACCACCAGACCCAGAAACGCTACGCCAAAAAGAATGAGGAGGAATAAACCATGTCTGAGCCCATCAAGAACCGCTATGATTTCGTCATCCTGTTCGACGTCGAGAACGGCAACCCCAACGGCGACCCCGATGCAGGCAATATGCCCCGTATCGACCCCGAGACGGGCTACGGTCTGGTGACCGACGTCTGCCTCAAGCGGAAGATCCGCAACTATGTCGAGACCCTGAAAGAGGACGAAAAAGGCTATCGTATCTACATCAAGGACGGCGTTCCCCTCAACCGCAGCGACGCCGAGGCCATCAGCACTCTGGGCATCGACCCCGACCTGAAAGCCGCCAAAAAGGCCGACCCCGACATCGATGCCAAGCTGCGGGACTATATGTGCGAGAACTACTTCGACATCCGCACCTTCGGTGCCGTCATGACCACCTTCGTCAAGGGTGCGCTGAACTGCGGTCAGGTGCGCGGCCCCGTCCAGCTGAGCTTTGCTCGGTCGGTAGACCCCATCGTCCCGCAGGAAGTCACCATCACCCGCGTGGCCATCACTACCGAGGCCGATGCCGAGAAGAAGGGTACTGAGATGGGCCGCAAGCACATCGTGCCTTACGCCCTCTACCGCGCCGAGGGCTATGTCTCGGCCAACCTCGCCCGGAAGACCACCGGCTTCTCCGAGGATGATTTGAAGCTTCTGTGGACTGCCATTCTGAATATGTTCGAGAACGACCACAGCGCCGCCCGCGGCAAGATGGCCGTGCGGGAGCTCATCGTGTTCAAGCACGATTCTGAGCTGGGCAATGCCCCGGCCTACAAGCTCTTCGACTCCGTCACCGTCCGGCGCAAGTCCGATGTGGGCGCCGCCCGCAGCTACCGCGACTACACCGTCACGGTGGCAGACACTCTGCCGGAAGGAGTCACCTGCGAGAGGCTGTCCTGATGGCCGGCCCGGACGACTGGCTGC
>OGQU01002529.1_pt1 | contig 11456 bp, 7 predicted proteins | sample 1553341 | NCBI WGS metagenome assembly OGQU01 (sample SAMEA2579920, study PRJEB22360) | human gut metagenome | biome: human gut; feature: human-associated habitat; material: faeces | place: Denmark | collected 2008/2010 | reverse complement strand
GGAGATCGTTCTGGATGCTGGTGGGACCGCAGTGGGTGAGGAGGTAGTCCACCGTCCACCCGGCCCGGTCGAGGTTGGCCCTGGCCTCGGCATACTCCGCTTCATTGGGCAACTCCTCCCGCCACCAGGAGCGGTGGTTGACCCGGAAGGCCGCGCCCTGGGCGTTGAGCCACTGGAACCGCCACAGGAAGTCCGGCGCGTCCGGCTCCAGGATGCCGTCCTGGATATCGTGGCTGCTGGCGCCGCCCATCGCAAAGAACATCCTCCCGCCCAGATCGAACACCTGCCCACGCTCCAGCATCAGCACTGAGGGTCGGATCGTTCGCACCCTGCCGCCGTGCCACTCCGCCTGGGGGTAGGCAGCCAAGGCGTCATAGTTTTCATGGTTGCCGGACACGAAGGCCGTGGTGAATGGCCGGGAGTCCAGGAAGTTCAGTCCTGCGTCATCCCGGCTGTCGCCGTACCACACGCCGCCGAAGTCCCCGGCAATCAGGATGACATCTTCTTTGGTTAGTCTCTCTTGCTCATAAAAGCTCTCAGGCCGAAAATGGCTAAAGTCTCCGTGGGTATCTCCTGTGATGTAAAGTTCCATTCTATTTGTCTCCTTTTTCTAATTATATCACAGTTTTTTCTCCAGTTCCGCCCCTGGATACCGAAAGCGGATTCGGATGGTCTCAGCGTCCACCACTGTGATCCGTTCCACTGCCATGCGTACTTGTTCATCGCTGTACTGCTGGTTGACCTCCAGTTTCGCCATCCACTCCCGCAGTTCCGCCATCCGGGATTCCTGGGCTGCATTGTGGGTCTCACTCTGTTCCGCATCTGCAATCCGCTCCTGGAGGGCCTGTTTTTCGTCCATCATTGCCTTGAGCCGGGCATTGAGGATCTCATCATCCATGTGTTCCAGCACCTGATCCAGCAGCAGTGCTTGTTGGTCGGTGATGTCCTTCAGTTTCTGACGCAGATCGATGAGACTGACTCCACCAACGGTATTGCCTCCCCAGGCCATTGCAGTGAATGTCAGCATATCCTCCTTCACTTCCGTTCCAGCCTGGACAAACTCGTTGATGGCCTCCTGGATGGCCTGATGCAGTTTTTCTTCGTCCAGTGGATGTCGCAGAACGCCGCCGAGAGTGCGATGCCAAAGAGCGCCACGGCAACGCCGTTTGGTACAGTAAGAGCGTTCACTACATGACCACCTGCTTTCGGTCAAAAATATAGCTCAGGTAGCGGTCCTTCGTTTCCGAATACTTCCCGTGGGGCAGCGGCACCACGGCTCCGTCCTGCATCGTGATGGAGCGGGCTGCGATGTTGGCGATATACTCCATATTGATCAGGAAGGAGCGGTGGGGACGGAGGAAATTCGGGTATTCCACGAGCTGGTCGCAGAGGTCGTCCAGCCGACCCATGCTTTCCAGCACGACGCCGTTGTTCAGGTGAAACGTGAGCGTCCGCCCCATCACCTCGCAGTAGACCAGCTCTTCCAGCTCCAGGCGGACGATGCCGCTCTTGCTCCGGAGGATGAGGCTGTGCTTCTGCTCCCTGGTGCAGGCCGCACAGGCCGAGTCCATCAGGCGGAAAAAGTCCTCTCTCCGGATGGGCTTGAGCTGGTAATACCATGCATCCACCGCGTAGGATTCCACCGCAAACTCCGCGCTTGAAGTGAGGAAGATGATCTTCACATTCGAGTCATATTCCCGTATCTCCCGGGCCGCAGCCATCCCGTTTTCGCCCGGCATCAGGACATCCAGCAGGATGATGTCGAAGCGCGTTCCCTTCTCCACCTCCGCCATCAGCTCGACCGGGCTTTGATAAGACGTATGGGCAAAGTCCTGCCCGCAGTCAGCAGCATATTCTTCCAGCAGAGCTTCCAGCCGTCTGGTCTCTTGGGTCTCGTCGTCACAAAATGCGATCTTCAGCATGAGGGGATCTATCCATTCCCTTCTTTGTTTATTCTCTTCTATAGTATAGAGATTCTTGCATTTTTCGTCAAGTTGTGATGGCAGTCCTCTTGGCTGACTGCTTGCCGCCTGCGGGCGGCCGTGCTGATCCGCCAACGATCACTTTTGCACAGAAAACGAGCCTCCTGCATTGGAAAATTGATGCAGGAGGCTCGTTATTACCATATTATGAGGGAACCGTAATTTATAATTTCGCACCCGGCAATCAATGAAAAATACCACAGGAAAATGACGCAGAAAAATCTTCTTTTCAACCCGCCTGCTGCCGCTTATCCAGGCGCATCTTATCCGCAATCATCGCGATGAACTCCGAGTTGGTCGGTTTGCCGCGCAGATTGTGGATGGTGTAGCCGAAGTAGCTGTTCAGGGTATCCACATCGCCACGGTCCCATGCCACCTCGATGGCGTGGCGGATGGCCCGCTCTACCCGGCTGGCGGTGGTGCCGTTTTTCTTGGCGATCTCCGGGTACAGGCGCTTGGTGACGGCGTTGATGTACTCCGGCTCGTTCATGGTGAGCAGGATGGCATCCCGCAGGAACTGGTAGCCTTTGATGTGGGCAGGGACGCCGATCTGATGCAGAATGTCCGTGACCTTCAGCTCGTCGCTGTCCACGCTGGCCGTGATAAGCCGCTTCTGATGGCCGTGGGCGACTTTGAGCACCCGGCTGGCAAGGACATTCTCGTCGAAGGGTTTGACAAAGTAGTAGGCGAAGCCCTCATCCAGCAGCTCCTGGACCATTTCCTCGCTCTGGAAGGCGCCGGTGACGAAAAACGTGGTGTGCGTTTCGCCGGCGGCGACATATTTCTGCTTGACGGCCAGAGCATCCAGCCCGGGCATGAAGGCATCCAGCAAAACCACCTGCGGCCGCACCACAAGCATCTTCTGCAAAATCTGAAGGCCGTCTTTTTCCACGACGGTCACTTCTACGCCTTTTTGCTCCAGTGCCTCTCGGCAGGCTGCCGTAACATCCGCACTGGTATCCGACATCAAAAATCTTACTTTATCCATCGTACTATCCTCCAATGTGTGCAGTTCCCTTTACAGTCTAGATTTTACCATAATTTACCATGAATTGCAACAGGAAATTTTTACATTTTCTGGAATTTTCACAAAAATCTTCTTGTTCATTCTGTAGTCTGCGCTTCGGCACCGTTTTGAACGGCGTTTTTTGCCTGTTCGAGCATCGTCTGGGCGAAAATCCCGTAACCACGAGTGGGGTCATTGACCAGAACATGGGTCACAGCACCCACGAGGCGCCCATTTTGGAGGATGGGGCTTCCGCTCATGCCCTGCACGATGCCGCCGGTCGCAGACAGAAGCGAAGGGTCGGTCACCCGGATGACCAGATTCCGGCGGGGGTCGGCGTCGCTGACCCGCTCGATCTGGATGCGGTATGCGCGGGGCGTTTCCCCCTCGATGGTGGCCCATATCTCAGCGGGGCCGGTGACGACTTCCTGCGCGAACGCGATCTCCCTCAGCTGGCCCGAGAAGTGGGTGCGCGTCGTACCGTAGACGCCGTTCTCGCCATTGATGCGGATGGTGCCGATGGCGTGGGCGCTCAGGAAATGGCCCTTTAGCTCACCGGGGCTTCCGGCCGTTCCGGCACTGCAGCCGGTTATCTCGCAGGGAACGATCTCGCCGCTGCGCAGGGCGACGCTTTCGCCGGTGTCGCTGTCGCTGATGGGGTGGCCCAGTCCCGCAAATACGCCGAGCTCCTCGTCGGCGAAGGTCAGTGTACCCACACCGGCGGAGGAGTCCCGCACCCACATTCCGGCCCGCCACTGCCCGGCGGCACCATCCCACACTGGGGTCAGGGCAGTCAGCTTCTGCTCACCGCTGCGGATATACACGACCTCCACGGACTGCCCCTCGGCAGCGTCCAGGGCTTCCTTTACGGCGTCATTGCTCTCGGTGCGGGTCTGCCCGATGCAGATGACCCGGTCACCGAGGCGAAGCCCGGCCTCCTTGGCGGGATTCGATGTCCCGCCGTCAGCCTGCCCGATCTCCGAAAATCCCACGATGAGTGCTCCTTCGGAGAACATCTTGACGCCGAAGGGTGTACCGCAGACGGTCACTCTGGGCCGCTCTGTCACCACCGCCCGGATGGTCTTGATGGGGAGCCACCCGCCCAGCGTCAGCGTCGTCTGGTAGCTGCCCACCGCCCGGGTGCTGGCGACATTCCTGCTTCCATGGCCGCGCTGCGGCTCGACCCATGCAAAGCGAGGAAGATATAAGGCTTGTCCCGGCTCCAGATAGACCCGGTCCGGCAGGCAGCTGTACAGCCAGCCCAAAGCTGCCGCCAGAGCCAGCAGCAGATATGCCGCCGCAAGCTTTGCCCGCTGCATTCTCTTCACGCCCATGGCCTCCCTCGCTGTTTTTGGGGTTATTATGCGGACGCAAAGAGGGAATTATCCTTCGGCAGTTGACTTTTGCGGCGAATCTTGCTACTATAAATAAAGTTTCCGTGCGGGAGTGGCGGAATGGCAGACGCGCTGGTTTTAGGCACCAGTTCCAACGGAGTGAGGGTTCGACCCCCTTCTCCCGCATAAAAAATGACCTCAAGCTCAGGCTTGGGGTCATTTTTTATCTTGCAGAGAAGAGGGGTCGAACAGCACGGCCGCCCGACGGTTCGTACCATGATATGGACAAATAATCCCCTTGATGAATCAGGCCGCTGTCTCTGTTTTACGGAGACGGCGGCCTGATTCATTATCTTTGACTACTTTTTGTCCCGGGGAACCCCCGGAAAAATCCTGCTATGACCTACTTTTTCTGACTACGATCCTGACCACAAAGTACCCGGCAAAAGCAAACAGTATTGCGCAGTATCTGGCAGTATCCGATAAACGCAGATAACAAAAAATCCACGAAACATCGATTTTTCATCGACATTCCGTGGATACTTCTTGGTGCAGTAAAGCAATCCAAATCCGAACCATTTCCCTCGGATGCAACTTCTGTCGCTTCTCCAAAGGTCACGGTCTGTGTCCCTTCCTTATAGTTAAAGGTAATGAGAACCTTATCATCATACAGGTAAATCGCATTGATGAAGGTATCCACCAGTGCCTGCCGCTGGTCTTTCAGGCTCATGTCCAGCTTGCGGAACCGCAGCAGCCAGAACCGGATGAACTCTTCAGTCACTTTCGGCTTTGCCAGCTTTTCTTCCACAATGCGGGCTTCAAGTTCACGCTTGGTTTCTTCCAGCTGCTCCAGCCGCTCCTTGGTGGAGCTGGTCAGGATACCGGCCTGAATCGCATTGAGCATATTCTGGATACCAGATTCCGCATCCCGAAGCTGCTTCTCGTAGAGGGGAATGTTGGTATTTTCCTTATTTTGCAGTTCCATCACCTTGGCAATGATGGATTCCATGGCGGCATCGTCTTTCACAAGCTGCATGGTCTGGTTGACCACAAGATCTTCCAGCCACTGTTTACGGACAGTCTTTTTCTTGCAGCCCTTGTGCTTTTTGGCAGTGGCACATTTATAATAGCGGTGAACTTCACCCGTCCGACTCGTGCCGCTTTCGCCAAACATCAACGCCCCACAGTAGCCGCAGAACAGCTTGGTGGTGAGCAGGTAGTCATCCTCTGCCTTTCTACGGGCAGGGGCTTTCTTGTTTTTGGCGATCTTCTCCTGCACATCCTCAAACAGTTCCAGCGGAATAATGGGCGGGATGGCATCCGGTACGACCACATCCCGGAATTTCAGTTCTCCAATGTACCGCCGGTTCTTGAGCATATGTTCGACACTATTATAAGTAAATGCACCGCCCACCGGGTTCTTGATGCCGTTTTCGTTCAGCCAATCACGGATCTCCTTCATAGTGGAGCCTTCATTGTACTTCCTGAACGATTCCAGCACAAAAGGAGAGGTGAGAGGGTCAATATGGAACTTCCGCTCAGAATCCAGCGTGTAGCCAAAAGTTCCACGTCCACCGTTGCAGCGGCCTTTCAGGATGTTCTCGGTCTGTCCGCGCACGACCTTCTCGGCAAGGTCTGCCGAATAATACTCGGCATAACCTTCCAGCACCGATTCCAGAATGATGCCCTCCGGCCCCTCGGAGATGATCTCGGTAGCCGACATGAGCTTGACACCGTTCTTCTTTAACTGAGTCTTGTACCGGGCACTGTCGTAGCGGTTTCGGGCAAAGCGGTCCAGTTTCCAGACCAGCACAATGTCAAACAGCTTTTTGTCGCTGTCTTTAATCATCTGCTGGAACTCGGGTCGATTGTCCGTCTTGGCAGAGATAGCACGGTCAATGTAGTGCTTGACGATGGTGATGCCATTCTTTTCGGCATAAGCCGTGCATTCCCGGATCTGGCCTTCGATGGATTCTTCGCGCTGGTTGTCCGAGGAATAGCGAGCATAGATCACGGCGGTCATGGCAGGCACCTCACTCTAACATCATTGAACGGTAATTCGTTCTTTCAAAATCATGTTTCGTATAATGTATATACCATAGTTTGGGTCAGATTGCAAGAGCTTTATAACTTTATATAGATGAAAATAGTCACGGTAATCTGTTTTTCAGAAAGTAGTCTTGAGAAGTTATGTATAATGTGAATATGCGGATTGGTATAGTGGCTGCACCAACCCGGAAAACAGAACCCGGTAGGTATGCTCGCAAGAGGCTGAAGATTATGATTGCTGTACCTTTTGTACGTCTTTCATCTTAAGCGAAGCATCATATGCTAACTTGTCATCTCATGTAATTTTTTATTACACCAGACGATATGGTCAATCAAAGCCTCTTGTGATAAGATACAGACACAGCAAGTGAAATGCATTCTAACGAATACATATACGTACTGCTGAATATATCACAAGGAGGTATTTATCATGCAGGTCAAGCAGGTTGTTTCCAAGGGCGATATTACTTGCGGCATTTTCTTCTGATTTTTCAACTCAGATCAAAATGAATCTCAAAAAGGCAGAACGGCTTTTGTTGTTCTGCTTTTTTGTAATATAGAATATTCAAAAGGAGTGGAGGTATATGCAACTTAAAAATCACCTGAATTTTCTTGGTGACAGAAACAAACAGGAAATCACATTTCATCTCTCCGGTGCATTTAACAAGAACGTTGTCGTTGGAGTCGATGATTTTGACAAAGTCTGGAGTTATCTAGTTTTGTTGAGCAAACAGCATACAGAGGCGGACATTCTCCAGTGGAAGGAAAACTACCACGTTACCGACGCTGAACTATGCGGCATTCATTCATTTCTGGTTACACAAGGGATGGTTTACCTTTCAGACAGTTCTGTAAAAAATATTCGTCTGGCCAACTTTATGGGCAATTGGGTTTCTTCTACAACTTACGGAGATTTGAACTCAATCATGAGTTCAAAGCATGTTGTGATCCTTGGTGCCGGGACGGTTGGCAGTTCCCTGATTGATTATCTCCTGCAATTTGATGTTCAAAATTTTACCATCATTGACGGCGATACAGTTATGGCCAAAAACATCCCTCATCAGCGAAATTATGTTCCCACTGAAATCGGCATGTACAAATGCGATATTGCAAAAGAACACATTTTACAAGTCAATCCCAATTGTCATGTTGATATTTATAAACAGTTTTTGAACACAACCGATGAGTTTTTAAGCTGCATTTGCAACAGCAGTGTCGATGCCATATTTTGGGCAATTGACCAATATGATTCCAACCTCCTTGGCGGAATCTACGACTGGTCTACCGCTTCAAATGTTCCAATTTATCTGTCTGGTTACTCCCTCGGAGGATATGTTTGTGGCCAGCGATTGTCTCCTGAATTTGTACAAAATCTCAAGGATTTTCAGAATCACTCCCAATATATTATCTGCGAAAACTCCGGCATCGGCATTTTGGGCGACCTATCTGCCATGTTTATGATTCGTTTGTGGTTGCAGGATCTTGATCCGCGATTTGACGATGGCATTGATCGTCTCGATTATAATTTCTGCCATCCTACACTTTTAAAACAATCAAATTTCACATTGGATATTTCTGCTTATTTTAGTCAGCGTCCACAGGAGTTCCCGAACAACTGGATCAAGGAAAATATTATTTTCCCATATTATTTGATGGCCTATACAGAGCAGCAAATAAATGGCAAAGTCAACACCAACCTCTCCGATGTTGCCAATCGTTTTAATATTGAGCCGGACGACCAACCCACACAGCTTGAAAATCGCTACCATTCCATTCTTATTCAGAAAAATCTGACAAAGGAAGGAAATTCCTCCCTGTCGCTTTTGGAAGCATCTCAAAAAATAATGGCAACCTCCCATCCTTCAGCAGAAGATTTTTCCTCCTATAACGCTCTTGTGTCGGTAGTTGGTGCTGTTGCTCTTGATTGTCTTTCCATTAAAAAAGCACACTTCCTGAGCGAGTATAACTTACAGTGGAACACTGGCAAAGATGCCAAGGCAATGTTACTTCAGATCTCAAACCATTTTTACAACGAGCTTTCTGCCGATCAGGAAATTTTGGCTTGCTGCGCTTCAGCACAGTTTGATTTCGAATTAACGGACTATGACAAGCTCGCTCTTGTAAAAGAAATCGATCAGCAGCAGGCTTACCTTGACTTTCATGGTTTTATTGACTATTTGGAATTGCATCAACTACTTCACTTTTCCAAATCAATTTCCAATGGTCTTTGCGTTCTGAATCCTCGGTATGGTACGTCTGATGTTATTGTTCAAAAGGGATTGCCTGCCTCTGGTGTGTTTCTGCTTGCACACGAAATCGGTCACGCCTATTACAATTCCTATCTTCCCAGAAACGCTGAAATGGGCAATTCGCTTTTTTCAGAAATCTGTGCCCTGTTGACCGAATTTCAAATGATGCGTCATTTAGAATTCTCCAATCAAGCATCGACTTGGCGAAAAATTCTTCTAACTCGTTTGTCCACGATTTTTCTTGGGATGTTCTTCCTAGACATTTTTGAAGAAAGTATTTTATCCGCTACGGAACCAGATCTTAATCGCATTCTCGAACTCAAAGTCGCCGCGAAAGAAACGGTATCCGGTCAATCCAATCCCTTGTCCAGTATAAATAGTCTCCCCTATGATTTTCTTCTCGATACCGAATTGTTTGCATCGAAGCGCAACGTTTATCAGTATCCTGAAGCCGCTGCCTTTGCGATTGACTTGGGTTTCCGCATGGAAAGTGACCCAGAGTTGCAGAAAGAATTTTGCGACTACATTTCTTCGGTCTCGACCAATCACAGTCTGAGTATTTTTGAATTTTATAGACACATTGGCGTTGAAATCTCATCAACATTTTACACCGATGTCGCCAATTCTGTCAATCGGTGGCTTAGCTCTTTAACATATGCATGGAGGGGACAATGACACGTTATCTGAAAAAACAGTGGAGGCTCAGCACCCTCACCTGCTTGTTTGCCATCATCGCCTATGGTGCGCAGGCTCTGATCCAGCTTGCTTTGATGAAGGTTTTTGACGCCGTAGTATTGCTAGATTTGAGGGGTTCTATCCTTTGGACAGCAGTCGATCTGGCCTGCTGGGGGTTCTATCTTCTTTTTACAGCCTTACAAGAACATTGTCAGGCCAAAACAATTCGCGCTTTGAACAATACGGTGCGAGATGAGCTGTATCACTCCTTCCTGCGCAAAAACCATATCGACTTTCATCAGTCCGACACAGGCGAATATCTCGCTTGGTTGACCAATGATGTAAAGCAATTAGAACAGTTTGCGTGGATTCCATTCTTTGGCTGTGTAGGAAAAATCGCACAGATCGTGTTCAGCGTTTTGGGACTTGCCTTTCTGCATTGGTCGCTGGTTGTTTTTTCCGTGATCACAGCAGTTGTCCTTTGGCTCTCCCCGAAACTATTCCAGAAGAAGCTGGAGCTACTTGGGCAAAACTGCGGTGTGCAGCAGACAGCCGCCATCAACCGTCTGAAGGATCTTCTGACAGGTTTTGACGTACTCCAGTTTTTTGGCAAAGGAGATCTCTTTCTCCAGCAGGGAAACAGAATTAGCGATGACATCGAAAAGCCCAGTTGTCAGTTGAGCTATGGCAAATCCCGTATGGAGGCGGCGATTGGCTTTATTAATGTTGCACTTCAGCTCGGCTCGCTTGTGCTGATAGCTGCACTGACCAGTATGGGACTTGTCACCACAGGCACACTTGCAGGTGGCGTCAATCTGATTGGAGGCGTGGCAAATGGCTTTAACAGTTTGGCCGGTTTGCGTCTCTCCCTCTCGGCCAGCAAGCCATACTTTTGCAAGCTGCCAGTGGTCGATACTGATTCCAAATCAGAAGAGGTCGTCCCTATGACACCGCTGAATGACTCTATCACGATAGACGGACTTTCCTTCTGCTACGACGAGAAAAAGCCTATCCTGAAAGATGCTTCTTTCCGCTTTGAAAAGGGCAAAAAATATGCGCTCATTGGACCTTCTGGTTGTGGGAAAAGCACCCTGCTAAAAATTCTTCTGGGGTGGTTGCCAGAGTATCAGGGAACCATTCGATTTGACGGGCGAGACATACGAGAGTACACTCCGGAACAACTGCAACAGCAGATGAGCTACATTGAGCAAAATGTATTCTTGTTCAATGCATCCATCCGCGAAAACATTACGTTGGACGAAGATTTTACAGAAGAACAGTTAAGGAAAGCCATCCATGACAGTGCGCTTGAGAATGATTTGCTGTCTATGCCAAATGGGTTGGATACTCTTGTAGGTGAGGGTGGCTGCAATATTTCGGGCGGTCAAAAACAGCGGGTTGCGATTGCTCGTGCTTTAATTCATGAGCGGTCTATCTTGTTGGTGGATGAAGGCACAAGTGCACTGGATGCGCAAAATGCTGACCTTGTGGAAAAGAGTCTGCTAGCTAATCCAAACTTAACTCTGATCCTCATCAGCCATCACCTAAGTGACAAACGCAAAGCTCAGTTCGACTGTGTGTACGAACTGATGCCCACATCTTCTCGTGCATGAGGTTTGGAAATAAACCGATAGTGTTAGATGGGATAAAAGATAGCCACGCAGATTCATGTGTGTTTGGTTGCAGATGACGCAATAGAGAGTGCTTACTGTTGACAGATAAGTCCTACTATCACCGCTTTACCGCAATAAATTTTTCAAAAACCTATTGACGCATCCTGCAAACCATGATACTCTCTGTCACAAATCACATTGAAAAGTGGTGGTGCTCACCGTGATAACCACCACTTTTCGGTGAGCGATTGCCCGGAAAGAACGTACCGCCCTGCAACACACCCGATCATTTTGCCGCCGTTTCACCCCGACAAAATTCTTCGCCTGCTGCGGAGCGGCATTTTTCTTTTTCGGGGGCAGTACCTTGAAAATTTCATAAGCCGACCGAACGTGATACCGGCTTTCCAGCCAACGCCGCTGCATAAACAGGGGTAGGAACTTCGTTCGGAGCAAACGGCGATCAACATACATGAGCAGCGGAACTCTCTACTTATTTTTTGCGTCTTAACAATTCGGAAACATTTGTTGAAAATGCGTTTTGAGCGCAG
>OGQU01002524.1_pt1 | contig 11472 bp, 11 predicted proteins | sample 1553341 | NCBI WGS metagenome assembly OGQU01 (sample SAMEA2579920, study PRJEB22360) | human gut metagenome | biome: human gut; feature: human-associated habitat; material: faeces | place: Denmark | collected 2008/2010 | reverse complement strand
GCGTCAGCTGCCCGCCCCCGCCGGTCGAGCGTAATACGCCCGCCGTCAATCTCGTAGAAGCGCATGAGCAGGTTGATGAGCGTCGTCTTGCCTGCGCCCGTGGTTCCCACCACGGCAATCTTCTGGCCCGGCTCGGCGGTAAACGACACGTCGCGCATAAGCGGCTTGTCGGGCGAATAACCAAAGCGCACATGCTCAAAGGAGACGCGGCCCTCCACGCGACCCGGCAGCTTGGCGGCCTTGTCCGGCAGCGGATCGGCCTCCATCTCGGGCTCATCGAGCAGGTCGAACACGCGCTCTGCACTCGCCAGCGCGCTCTGCAGCGAGTTGAAGGTAAACGACAACTGCGTCATGGGCTCGGACGCCTCGTAGATAAACTGGAAGAACGCCTGGAACACGCCGACGGTCATGTGACCGGCAACCAGCATGCTGCAGCCCACAAGCGCAATAACGATCTGCGCCAAACGGCCGATAAAGCGCACCGCGGGGCCGACAGCATTGATCATAAAGTCGGCCTTGGTGCTCACACGAGCCAATTCCTTCGAAGCCTCGTGCACCTCAGCGGAGCTCTGACGTTCGCGGTTAAACGCGCGGATCACCAGACGGCCCGAATAGCCTTCCTCGACCGCACTCGTAATCTTGGACACCCACTCCTGGCGCTCGCCCGTCACATCGTGTGTGCGGCGCGAGACGACCTTCGTCACCAGCAGCGACAGTGCCGTAAAGAACAGAAAGACGAGCGTAAGCTGCACGCTGAACACGAACATCACGCTCACAGCACCAACAACCGTGCCGATCGACACGAGCAGCTGCAGCAATCCGCGCTGCATGCTCTCGGACATCTTGTCCAGGTCGTTGGTCGCGCGGCTGACGACCTCGCCGGGACGATGCGCGTCAAAATAGGCGAGCGGCAGACGGTTGAGCTTTTGCGCGATGCGGTTGCGCAGGCGCAGATTGAGGCGTTCGGCCACGCTCGACATCAAAAAGCTCTGGAGCGCGTAGAACGAGGCGGCGGCCGTCCAAATCAAAAAGTAGATGAAGATAGTCCTGCCGCAGTTCTCCCAGGTGATGCTGAAGGTGGCGTTGTTGACAAACGCTACCTGAATGTGGCCCCACAGCTCATCGATCACGCGGGCGCTATATGCCGGCGCGGCAGTGTTAAAGATGACATAGAACACAATGCTCGCGAACACGATATAGAAGCGCCAATGGTCGCCGGCAGCCTCACTCCACAGGCGGCGCACCGTCGCCCAGGTATCCCGAGGTGTCTCGTCCTCGTCTTCGTCGTCCACGTCGCGCATACGCTCTGCCTCGGCGCGTGCGCGCTCGTCCTCGGCACGTTCGTTTTCCTCGTAGAGCGCTTGGCGGCGAGCCTCGCGCTCGGCTGCAGCCTTGGCGGCGTCATCAACGCCGCCCTGCTTCTTGAGCTCCTCGGTCATGCTACTCACCTCCCTTCATCTGCGATTCCGCGATGGCGCGGTACACCTCGCAGGTTTCCATAAGCTCGCCATGCGTGCCCAGACCCACAACCTCGCCATCCTTGAGCACGACGATCTGGTCGGCGTGCAAGATCGTCGAGATGCGCTGCGCGATGATGAGCACCGCAGCGTCACGCGTCTCGTCTTGCAACGCATGACGCAGGGCGGCATCAGTCTTAAAGTCCAGGGCCGAAAAACTGTCATCGAAGATATATAGATTGGCATGCTTCATGAGCGCACGGGCGATTGCCAAACGCTGGCGCTGGCCGCCCGAAAAGTTCGTACCGCCCTGCGCCACCGGGGTATCGAGCCCCTGCGGCTGATCGAGCACAAAGGTGCTCTGGGCAACCTGGAGCGCATGAAGCATGTCGGCCTCAGTCGCGTCTTCGTTGCCAAAGCGCAGATTGCTTGCCACGGTGCCCGAGAACAGCCACGCCTTCTGCGGCACATAGGCAATGCGCCCGCGGATTTCGTCTTGCGTAAGCTCGCGCAGGTCCATACCATTCAGGCGAATGGAGCCCTTGGTGGCATCGTGGAAGCGCAGCAGAAGCTTGGCCACCGTCGATTTGCCCGAGCCTGTCGAGCCAACGATCGCAGTCGTCTGACCGCGACGGCAGGCAAAGCTCAGGTCGCACAGGGTGTCCTCGTCGGCATCGTCAAAGCGAAACGACATGTGGTCGAACACGGCCACCGCATCGGCTTCGTCTTGGGGCTCGCGCGCCCCGTCATCCAGCGTGCGCTCGCCATCGACGATGCTCGGCTCGATCTCCAGCACCTGCTGCGCGCGCTTCAGACATGCGGCGGCGCGCGGAAGTGTCAGCACCACCATCTGCGCCATCATCACAAAGAACAGGATCAGAATTGCATACTCCAGCACCGCCGAGATACTCGCAATCTGCATGGCGTGGGCACCTACGCGGTTGCCGCCCACCCACAGCACCGCCACCTCGGCGATGTTCATCAAAAAGAAGCTTGAGCTGTCGAGGCCCACAAACAGGTGGTTGACTTTGATGGCGTTGGCGGCGTATTCGCTAAACACCTCGTCCAGACGCCGTTCCTCGTGGCGCTCCTTGTTAAACGCACGGATGACGCGCACGCCCACAATATTCTCGCGCAGCACCACGTTCATGCGGTCGATAAAGCCCTGTAAGCGCATAAAAATCGGCGCCGCGTTGGCAACCGTAAAGACCGCCGCCACCAGCACAATCGCAACGACTACGCCCAGAAGCGTGCCCATGGCGGGATCGATAACCCAGGCGAAGATGATGCCCGCCAACGCCATCGGGGGAATGATGCTCCCCGCCACAGCCAAAAACGGCACGGGCAGCACCAGCTGAATCGTCTGCAGAATCGCCTGCTGAATCACGTTGATGTCGTTGAGCGAGCGCGTGATCATCGATCCGGTGCCAAAGCGCTCAAAATCGCTGGCCGCGAGCTCGAGCGATTTGTCGTACACGGCATTGCGGATGTCGCAAGCCACGTTGGCGGCCAGGCGCGCCGAAAGATAGCAGCCCAGCACCGTGCCGCCGCTAGCCATGCTGGTCGCGATAAACATGTATAGGCCGTTGCGTAAAATGTAATCGACATCGCCCGTGGTAATACCGGTGTTGACCATGTTCGCCAGCATCGTGGGAACCAACAGCGTACCGACGTTATCCATCAGCAGCACCAGCAGCGTCACTGCGACAAGCCCTCGGTAGGGCTTCAAAAACCTCATTAACAGTCGCACGACTCCCCCTCACTTTGATTCTCGGCTTGGCTCTCGGCAGCGATATGCTGCTTAAAGGCATCGCACTCATCGCCGAGCACCTGAGAGAATTTGCCGATCAAGCGCATAATCTCGCGCTGCTCACATGGCTCAAGCGCGCCAAAGGCTCGCTGCTCGGCCTTGAGTGCCGGCAGCGCATAACGCTCGGCAAATCGCCTGCCCTCTTCGGTCAGGCTCACAACCTTGTTCTTACGACTGCCTTCGGCAAACTCCAACGTTGCGAAGCCCCGCGCCGTCAAGGTTTTAATTGCCGAGTTGATGGTCTGCTTGCTGTAGAACCATTCGCTTGCCAGACGGCTTACGGCAATACTGCCGCCCGCCGTGCTGGTGTCGACGAGCATCCAATAGGCGCAGTCCGAAAGGCCGCAGGCGCGCGAGAACTCCGAATAGATATGGTCGAGTCCATTGAGCAACCGATCGAAGTCGACCAGCGTAACCGCACTATTCATCTATCCCACCATTCAATTGTCCGATTTTTGACCAATTATGTGTCTCTAGATTAGTCCGAGTTTTGACTATCGTCAACAGGCTCTCCGCGAATGCGTGCATTTTTATGGCCTATCGGCAGAAAAAGACCGCCGGCGCGGGGGCGGCGCCAGCGGTCACGTGAAAATCGGGTTTTATTGCCTGTTAAGCGGCAACGGCCTCATAGACCGTAGCGCCCGAGAAGCTGTCATGCAGGCTCTTGCCGGCAATCCACGGCAGCTCGACGACCTCGCAGACCGTGTTGACCAGCTCGGAGCAGTCAGTAAAGTGGCCCTTGTCGTTGAGGGCCTCGCAATCCTGAACACGCCAATAGCCATCGGTGTGCGTGATGTAGTACTCGTGATCGTTAATCGACACGAAAGCGCGCGTCTTGGAACGCAGCAGCTTCAGAAATCCTTCGAAATCGGTCTCGACGACATCTCCAGCCTGGAACATGATGTTACCTCCTGGCCCGGCGCCACCACGGCGCATTGATAAACGTTGGTACTCCTTTAGTAAAACCTTTATCAGAGGTTATGCGTTCGTCATTTAGGCAAGTGGTAAAAAACCGCAGGGTAGACGGGATAAAACGTTTAACCATCCCATTTGTTTGTCACATTCTGAAGGTACTTTTATGCAAACCTACTTTCCCAATTGGAATCTATTCTTTTGGCCGGGCAATTGACCGTCTATCGTTTAAGCCCGACGGGTATGAACGGGGCATCTGCAACGCCACCGCAAGGAGACACCATGGAGACTATCGAAGCACTCATTCACCGCCGCAGCTGCCGCAACTACAGCGATCGTCCCGTCGAGGCCGAAAAGCTTGCACGTATTATCGAAGCCGGCCAATATGCACCGAGCGGCATGGGCCGCCAGCCGGTGACATTTGTCGCCGTCACCGACCCCGCGACCGTCGAGCGTCTCTCACAGCTCAACGCCCAGGTCATGGGCAGCAACGGCGACCCCTTCTACGGTGCCAAGACCGTTGTGGTGGTGCTGGTTGACCGCAGCGTGCCCACCCATCTGGAAGACGGCTCGCTCGCCATGGGCAACTTGCTCAACGCCGCCTATGCGCTGGGTGTCGATTCGTGCTGGATCCACCGCGCGCATGAGGTCTTTGACTCGCCCGAGGGCCTGGAGCTGCTGGCCAGCTGGGGCCTGCCCGCCGACGGAAGCCTGCGCGGTGTCGGTAACTGCATTCTGGGCTATGCCGAGGACACGCTACCCGAGGCAAAGCCGCGCCGCGACAACATCATCTACGTAAGGTAATTCGTTCCGCCGTTCTACCGAACGGCGGGCTCGTTGACGCTGCGCGGGCCGCATTCACGCCAATCTGACGTTCAATTTCGAGGGCGCGACCAGAAGGTCAGCGCCCTCTCATTTCACGTCACCTTGGCGAAAATGCGGCTCGCTCGCTTTTGGCGACTGACATCGAATGAGCCACTGTCTTGGGCAGCTAAAAAAGCCCCGTCCCAAATTAGCTGCCCCACTCGCAACTTATCTTGCCGATGGAGTTGTCGTCGTTTCGTTCGTCTGGGCCGTTTCGGCGCCATCGCCCTGTTCGTCCTCGTCCTTTTGCGCATCAGCGATGGTGGAGGCCGCCGCAACGATACCGCGCTGGGGCGCGACGCCCGTCTGGGCCTGAGCGCCCTCGACAACTTCTGTACCTGCATGCGCGAGCTCGGGCGATTTAAACATTGCGTCCAAGTTGGCGCCACCGCCGGCATATCCGAGCGCGGCGAGTGCGATGACGATCACTGCAACGACGGCCACGATCGGCACATACCGATGCCAACCAGCAGGATTGAGCCCACTGCGGCGAGCCGCCCCGCGGCTGATGTAACCAAGCGTTCCGTCGTGCTTGAGCTTTGAGCCCACCACGCGTTTGCGGCCCCACAGCGAGGACTCTGCCTGCATTGCCAAGCGGGCGCTTGCCGAAGGATAGCCGTATTTAGTGCGCTTGAACGAGCCATCAAACCCCGAGGCGTGTTTGCCCCACGTCACCGATGTCGTGCGTCGGTTGACCGGCGCGGCACTCCGCCTTCTGCGGCTCGGTTTTGAAGTCTCAGCCATATGCCCTCGCACGCCGTAACCAAATCGAAACAATAACGCTTTGGACTGTAGCACACGCGTCGCGCGCGGTCACGGGGCGCCTCGCTCAACGGTCATCGTCCTTCAGCAAGCGCCACAGCGTTGTACGGCTTATGCCCAGCACCTCCGCCGCACGGGTTCGGTTGCCGTGGAGATGGTCTACAACCAGATGCGCGATATCTCGCTCGGTATCGGCCAGCGGTCGTAGGATATACAGGTCACTTTTGAGCGTCGGGGCGCCAAAGGTTGCGGTCTTAATCACGTCCTCTTGGGCGAGCACTTCCTCCGCCACAGCGCGGTCCACCATGCCCGTCCCCGCCAATATATACAGTCGTTCCGAGACCTCGCGGAGCTGCAGATAATTGCGCGGCCAGCGGTAAGCATCGAGCGTCTTCGTCGCCGCGGCAGACAGCGTGGGTGCTGCCGTCTCAAATGCATCAGCGAGATATTCCAAATAGCGCGCAACCTTCGTCGACGCGGCTCCCTGCTCGGCGATTGCCGGCGCCACGCTCACCGCACAGGCGAAGCGTTCGGTCACAAACGCGGCTTGATCACTTTCGCCGCCGCCCGGCATGTCATTCGCTGTCAGCACCACATGGCAGCGCGTCGCCAACGCGGTGTCGGTCATCGTGGAGACCAGCTCGCGGAGGCGCTGGGGGCCAACCGCGTTCCAGCCCTCAATGCAAAGGGTCAGCCCCGTTTGGAACAACGGCGATTCGGCGCTTTTGAGCACATGGCGCCAACCGCGCTCGGTGAGCTCATCGAGCGCAACGAAAACAAAGGGCTGACCGGCAAAAGGACCGTCCAGATAGAGGCGCTTGGCGATCTCGACCTGACCCGCTCCCAGCTCGCCCTCGAGCATAAGGGGCACACCGCGCGCGTAACTCTCTGCAACCGGCGCAGCCACCGAGGCCGCCCCCTCAACGATGCCGTACGCGCTCGATTCGTAGCGGGCCTCAACTTCGTCGGCGTTGAGCCACTCGATACCCGCATGCGCCGCGGCACCGCGCACCTCGCGGACCACGACGACCCAAAGGCCCCCGCCCTCTTTGTCGGTGGGGCGAACGGTCAGGCTCAGGCGCGCACCCGCACGTCCCATAACCAGACGCGCGCCGTCTCCTATACGGTCGAGGCGCTCAGCTACAAAAGCCGCCACATCCCGCTCAAGCGCCGCGTCATTCATGGTCGAGATCGCGACGTCCCCACGCGCATCGATTGCCAATGCCGAGGCCCCGGCGGCAGCTAGGGCCTCGGTCAAGATGTTCAGCTTGGCATCGCTATCCATGATTTGCCCCTGTCCGCGGCGACGTGCAACCACCGACGGTCGCACGACCGAGTGTTTCAAAATTGAACGATATTGCTCACCAAACACTATAGGGCAGAAAGCGCCGTCCTGCGAGTATAGGTGTTGCCCCGCATCGCCATCCTGGCGGGGCGATAAGAGCTCTTCGGGACTTATAAACCTGCGGACAAGCCATACCCGCAAGAGCTCCTATCGCTCCACCGTGAGAATGCGCTCACCAGCACGCAGCACGCAAACAAGCTACTTCTCTACCAGATTCCCAGTACGTGTTGCATTCCCAAACTCATGCACGCAATGCCAATCCAGCAGCAAAAGCCCAGCGCGATGGGCTTGCCGCCCTTTTTGACCAGCTCGACGATATCGGTATTAAAACCAATAGCCGCCATGGCCATCACGATAAAGAACTTCGACAGCTCCTTGATGGGCGCCGTAAAGGACGCGGGAAGCTGAAGCACCGTGGTGATCACACTCGCCAGCACAAAGAACAGCACAAACATGGGAAACGCGCGTTTAAGCGAGAACGTGCTCCTAGCGTCGCCGCCGGCCTTGCGGGCCAGATGCATCTGCCAGCATGCGAGGACCAACGTGATGGGAATAATGGCCAGCGTCCTGGTGAGCTTGACCACCGTGGCGCTCTCGAGCACATTGGCGCCGGGATGCATGCTGTCCCAAGCGCTCGCCGCAGCCGTTACGGACGAGGTGTCGTTGATGGCGGTACCGGCAAACAGGCCAAAGCCCTCATTGGTCAGCCCGAGCATGCCGCCAAGCGTCGGAAACACGAGCGCCGCGATAACGTTAAACAGGAAGATGACCGAAATGGCCTGGGCAATCTCGCGATCGTCGGCATCGATGACGGGTGCGGTCGCGGCGATGGCAGAACCGCCGCAAATCGACGAACCCACACCCACAAGCGTCGCGATCTTGCCCGGCACGTTCATGACGCGGCAGAGCACAAAGGCGATGACAAGCGAGGTCGAGATCGTCGCCACGATAATCGGCAGCGACTGGGCGCCCTTGGACAGAATCTGCGAGAGGTTCATGCCAAAGCCAAGCAGGATAACCGCGTACTGCAAGACTTTTTTGGACGTATAGGTGACACCGGCGGCGAGCTGTTCGCGACGATTCTTGGGAAAGACGAGCGCCAGGACCATGCCAAAGAGGATGGCAAATACCGGACCGCCGACCACCTCAATTTGTTTGCCGAGCAACGTCGCGGGAATGGCGATGATTAGGCAGAACAAGACGCCTTTCCAGCGCTCGCGTACGATATTTGCCAGTTGCATATGGGATTCCTTCTTTCTATTTCACGTGTGCGACGGCTTATGATACGGCAACATTGAGCGCAGCCTTGCGCAAACACAGACTAAGATGCCGCAATAGTTCTCAGGCAACAGCCGAATTACCCACCGCGGAGAGCTGATTCGCGGCATAATTAACAACTGACATATGAGTTTGATAGAACAGTTGCGAGGCGCTATGGAAGAATCGATGCACGTCGGCGAGCAGGAAACGAGCCTACAGGACCAGTCCTACCACACCATTCGACGCAAAATCGTCTACCTGGACTACAAGCCGGGCGAAAAGCTGGGCGTCAAGCAGCTTTGCGACGACCTGGATATGGGGCGCACCCCTGTACGCGAGGCTTTGGTTCGCTTGGCGCAGGAAGGCCTGGTGCGCACCGTGCCCCAGAGCGGCACCTACGTCTCACCCATCAACCTCACCCTTGCCGAGAGTGCCTGTTATATCCGCGAGCATCTGGAAAAGCAGGTGATCGTGGAGTGCTGTGCGCGCGCCACCTCGGCAGGCATCGAGCAGCTCGACCGCGCCATCGCGCTGCAGGAAAAGGCCATGGCCGATGAGGATCGCATCGGCTTCTTTTTGAGCGACAACCTCATGCATCACATGATTTTTAGCATCGCATGTCGCAGCACCGTGTGGTCGTGGCTCGAAGAGACCAATGCCGACCTGGAGCGCTTCCGCTGGCTGCGCGCCGCCACGCAGGTTCTCGACAATCAGGACATCGTGAACGAGCACAAGCAGATTCGCCGCGCTATCGCCGGTCGCGACCCCATCGAAGCGAGCTTTTTGGTCAGCAAGCACCTGCACATGATGTTCCGCAACCAAACCGAGGTTCTGGACCAGTTCCCCGAGTACTTCGAGACCAGCAAGCTCCGCTAACCTGCCAAAACCACCACAAAGGGGACAGTGAACTGCGCCCCGAAACTTGGACTGAATAAATAGCGACTACGCCGCAAGGGCCTGGTTCCGGAACTCCTCCGGCGTCAGGCCCTTCAATCTTACCTGCCTGCGCCGCGCGTTCCAATGGGCTATGTACTCTTCCAGGTCGCGCTTGAAGTCCCCGAAGCTGCCCCACTCCCTGCCGCGGTAGAACTCGTCCTTCACGTGGCCGAAGAGCTGCTCGGTGGCGGCGTTGTCGATGCAGTTCCCCTTGCGCGACATGCTCTGGGTGATGCCCGCCCCCTCCAGCCTGGAGGTGTAGGACTCGTGCTGGTACTGCCAGCCCATGTCCGAATGCAGCAACGGAGCATCTTCGCCATTGAGCCTGCCCTCGAGGCCCGCCAACATCTCGAGGACCATCTTCATGTTCGGGGACCTGGATATCGAGTAGGCGACGACCTCGTCGTTGTAGAGGTCAACCACGGGCGAAAGGTAGAGCTTGGTGCCGCCCACCTTGAATTCGGTGACGTCGGTCACCAGCTTGGTCATCGGGTCCTCCGCCTCGAAGTCGCGGGCCAGCAGGTTCGGGGAGGACTTGCCGACCTGGCCCATGTAGGAGCGGTATTTCCTGCGTCTGCGGGTCCGGCACAGCAACCCCTCCTCACGCATGACCTTGAGCACCGTCTTGTCGGCGATGCGAACGCCGGTCGCTTTGCGCAACGTGTCGGCAACGCGTCGGTATCCGTATCTGAACTGGGATTTCTTGCATATCTCCACTATGGCCGGCCGCTCGGTTGCCTGCCTGTCCGAGGGAGGGTTCGCCTCGTGGTAGTAATAGGTGGAACGCGGCATCCCGATGAGCTCCAAGAGCGTGGAGAGCGGATATTCCCGCCTCAGCGACTTCACTATCTCGTGCTTCCGCCTGCTGCCGAGAGGGCCGTCGCCGAGGCGGCCATTCGTTTTAAGATCTCCACCTCCATCTCGAGGCGGGCGCACCGCTGCTCGAGGGTCTCCTCGCTCGCGGGCTCCTTCCTCCTTCGCCCCGACGGGCGGACGACGAGGGCGTCGTCGCCTCCCTCTCGGTACCGCTTCACCCAGTCTCGTATCTGCGCGCTGTTGCGCACGCCATGCTCGAGAGCGAGGGCTTTGTAGTCTCCCTCGCCGCGGAGATAGGCTTCGACGACGCGAAGCTTGAACTCCTGGGGATAGCGGTTGTTCTTCCTCGGCCTGTCTATGGCCCCGACGCCGCCTTGGTCGATCCTCTCCCTCCAAAGCTTCACGGTTGACTTCGTAAGGCCAAACTCATGCTGCAGCATGGCGATGGTCGCGCCGTCGGCGTACCTGTCCGCAAAGCGCTGTTTGAACTCGGCAGAGTAATCCTTGCTCAGCAAATCAAACCCCCTAACGCAGAAGACCCCTATAGGAGAAGCAGAACATTGTCTGTCCAACTATAGGGGTTCACTGTACTTCTTTATCTGTGGTGGTATTTCCTGTCGCTTTTGCTAGTTGTGGCGTTTCACGATTGCAACCATGCCAAGCCCGATCACGGTAACGCCTGCGATAATGAGCATTACCAGCGGAAGGCCGTAGGCATCGCCCGCCATTCCTAAAAGCGGCTCCACAATGCCGCCAACACAAATAACGACGCCGTACGATATACCCGATGCGGTTCCCAGATGACGGGGCACGTAGCTCATGCCCAAGGCGACGAAAGAAGGGCAGAACAGGTTGGCCGCGCAGGTGAGCAAGCACACGAGTACCACGGCCGAGACGAGTGAGCGGTTGAATGCGAACGCGACCAGGCATAGCGAGAATTCCGAAACAGAGATAGGCAATACTGAACACGCCTGCGCGTTCGGTGATGCGGCCCGATATCGCTGTTGCAACGGCTCCCGCAATAGCGAATACCGAAAGCATGAGCGAGCCGAACGTTTCGCCTTGGCCGAGCACGCTCACGAAGAACAACGGTATAAATGCCATAAGTCCGTATTCGACGATCGATCGGCATGAAAGCACGCCCATTGCGAGGGCGAAATTTCCCCAGCGCTCGGGTTTTGCGTCTTTCTGCGTAGTTGAATTCTTGGCGATTCCCAGCGAAAGGAAGCGCTTGTTGAATGCGAGCAGGACAATTGCATAGATAGTCGTGGGGAAGAGGAAAGCGAGCGTTCCGTGCATGCCAAAGGCGG
>OGQU01002518.1_pt1 | contig 11499 bp, 13 predicted proteins | sample 1553341 | NCBI WGS metagenome assembly OGQU01 (sample SAMEA2579920, study PRJEB22360) | human gut metagenome | biome: human gut; feature: human-associated habitat; material: faeces | place: Denmark | collected 2008/2010 | reverse complement strand
CGATCTAGTCTGGCAGATCATGTGGTAGTTGCAGATATTTATGCCCGCATGGGCGAAAATGTCCAGATCGTGGGCATTCTCAACGGCTATCACGGCCTCATCACCGGGGAATACAAGGAGATGGCTCAGGACGATTTCCGGGGCATCCTGACGCTGGGCGGCACCATTCTGGGCACCAAGCGCACCCCCTTTAAGATGATGCGGGTGGTGGAAGACGACAACATTGATAAAGTGGCCGCCATGAAGCGTACCTATAAGGAAGCCGGCCTCGACTGCCTGCTCTGCCTGGGCGGTAACGGCACCCACAAAACGGCCAACCTCCTCTCCCAGGAGGGGCTCAACATCATCGGCCTGCCCAAAACCATCGACAACGACATCTACGGCACCGACGTAACGTTCGGCTTCCACACCGCTGTGGACATCGCCACCGACGTCATCGACCGCATTCACACCACGGCAGGCAGCCACAGCCGCGTGATGTGCATTGAGATCATGGGCAACAAGGCAGGCTGGCTGACCCTCTACTCCGGCATTGCAGGCGGTGCGGACATCATCCTCATCCCCGAGAAACCCTACGACATCGACCGGGTCTGCGACGCCGTGGAGCGCCGGGCAAAGCGGGGCTCCAACTTCTCCATCCTGGCCGTAGCCGAGGGCGCTTACAATTGCGAGGAAGCCAAGATGAAGCGGAAAGAGTGGATGGCAAAGCGCGCCGAAGCCGGTTACGGCGTCACCGCCACCAACCGCATCGCCGCCGCCGTCCAGAAAAAGACCGGCATGGAGACCCGTGTCTGCATCCCGGGCCACATGCAGCGCGGCGGCAGCCCCAGCGCTTACGACCGCGTACTGGCCACCGAGTTCGGCAGCTACGCCGCCAAGCTGGTGGAAGTGGAGCGCTACGGCGTCACCGTCGCCATGGTCAACAACCGCGTCGTCGCCAACCGCCTCGAGGACATCGCCGGTAAGACCCGCAACATCCCCGAGGGCTGTGAGCTGCTCACCGTCGCCCGCCGGATGGGCGTGAGCCTCGGCTGAGACTGTGAAAATAAAAACACCTCGCTGTGTCATGCAGCGAGGTGTTTTTATTTTTATGCTTCAGAACGAGCCGCCCGACGAACCTCCGAAGCCGTCGGAATCGACGGACGAACCGCCGGAGGAGTTGGACTCCTTCTGGGGCGGGTCATAGGTGCGCTCCCGGGTGGTGTGGGTGTAGCGGTCACGCTTGACCCGCAGGGTGAAGCCGGGCATATACTCATCGGCCTCCGTCTTCTTCCGGGCCGTCTTCATCTGGTGGTAGAGGATGAGGCAGATGAACGCCGAAATGCCGAGAGGGAAGATCATGGCAATGAGCAGGTCTTCCAGGCCGATGTCGTTATCCACATCGATGGGCTCGCCATAGTCGGCATAGTAGTCCAGTGCATCGTCGCACATATCGATATAGGTATAGGCGGCATCCGCCCATTCCTCATCGGAGAGCTCCGGGACGATCTCGTCCTCCTGCTGCTCGATGCGGTAGTCGGTGAAAGCCGTGACGCCCTCGCCGTAGGTGATGGTGACATACTTGCGGGAGCCGACTGCCAGCAGGAAGAGGATGCCGCTCTGTTCGTCGCCGTAGCCGAGGCCGTTGGAGATGTAATAATTTTTCGCGTAGTCGCGCTGGTCGGCATCGCCGATGTCGTCCACCACGAGGAAGTAGACATCCACGTTGTGGCCGTCGGAGGCGCTTTCGGCCTGCTCCTCGAGGTCGGCCAGCGTGTCGGCGTCAAAGACGCCGCACTCATCCCGCACCAGCGGGGCCGCTGCCCCGGCCGGCAGGGTCAGGGCCATGCAGAGCAGGGCCGCAGCCAGAAGGGCAAACAGTTTTTTACAATGTTTCATATTCCCGTCTCCCCCTCTCACAGCAGCATGATGAGAGCCGTCAGTATCATCAGCGGGATGCTGATGCCGGCAAACCATGCAGCTACTCTGCCCTTATCCACGGGCAGGTCACCGATGAGCTTGCCGGTCTGGCCGTTCATCGCAAAGAGGAAGTCCTGCTCCTTCCAGCGGGTGTGGAGCATCCAGACCGGCAGCAGGGCGTAGTGGGGTTCCAGCGTCCGCGGGTCGAGCTGCTCCGAGAGGGTCTGGACGCCGGTGTAGCCGCCCAGCGTATCGTGGAGGGCCGCAGCGGTGCTGTTCTTCATCCGGTTCAGGACGCGGGCAGCACACTTCTTGTCGTCCTCGTCGTACCGGTCCGCCAGAAAGCCGGGCAGGTAAGCCGTGGAGAAGGGCTTGAGGTCGCTGTAGTCGAAGGGCTCGATGGCATCCATATGGGCATCCGGCATCTTGCTGGAGCCGTCCACCGGCACCCGGACAAAGTCGGCGTCGCCCACGCGGGCCACATCGAAGTGCCTGGTGGTGGTGACAATGTAGTCGCCCTCACGGTGGCTCTCGCTGATCTCGGCCTTGTAAGCGCCCCGGGCCTCCATCCGGCCATCGTAGAGCCAGAACGGCACATACACGCCCTGGATCTCCTCGATGTGGTTGGACTCTTTGAAGGCTTTGGGGAGGAAGGCTTTGCCCTTATAATATTTTTTCAGGTTCTCGATGGCGGTCTTTTTGTCCATCCGGAAGGGGATGATGTACTCCGGCTTGAGCTTGCCGGAAAGCTGTCCGCCCAGCACGGTGGGGTTGCCGCAGTAGGGACAGGTGGTGGCGGCTGTTTCGGGGCCGCAGACCAGCTCTGCACCGCAGGAAGTGCAGGTGCGGCTGCTGAGATCTCCCGTCTCCATCTCCCCCCAGACAGGGCCGCTGGAAGCGGCCTTTTCGGCGGCTTCGGCGGCCTTATCGGCCTGAGCCTGCTTCTCGCCGTAAAGAGCCTCGACCTGTGCTACATCATAAGTAGAGCCGCAGTAATCACAGCAGAGCTTTCCGCTGGCGCTGTCGAACCGCAGTGGGCCGGTACAGGCCGGGCATTGGTAATTCGTGGTGTTTTCTGCCATATCTCAGTTCCCCTTTCAGGCTCCGAAAGGCTTGCCGCATTCGGGGCAGAACTTGGGCGGGTTAGCCGGGTCGGCAGGGGTCCAGCCGCAGTTCGGGCACTTGGCCGCCGGGCGGGGCTTACCGCATTCCGCGCAGAATTTGCCGGTATTGTGTGCGCCGCAGCTGCACACCCAGCCTGCTTCGGGGCGGGGCTTGCCGCAGGCGGTGCAGAACTTGCCGGTGTTGCCGGTCTGGCCGCAGGAGCAGCTCCAGCTGCCAGCCGCCGGGGCGGCTGCGGGGGCAGGAGCAGCGGCAGGCTGCTGCTGTGCGCCCATCTGGTAGAGGGCCTGGGCGTTGATGCCGCCGGCAGCAGCGGCCTGATTCATGCCCATAAAGGCCATGGCCGGGCCGGCGGAGGTATTGGAAGCCGCTGCCTGCATCGCCGAAGCCTGTGCGCCCACCATGTGGGCGGCGGCGCGGGTCGGGTCCATAAAGGCGGCGCTGCGCTGCAGCTCCTTGATCATCTGCTCGTCTTCTTCGCTGGCTTTGACGCCGGACACGCCGAGGGAGACGATCTCGATGCCGCGCAGCTTGCTCCACTTGCCGGACAGCTCCTGATTCAGGGCCTCGGCCAGCTCAGTGGTATGGCCGGGCAGAGCCGAGTAGCGGATGCCCATCTCGCTGATGCGGGCAAAGGCGGGCTGCAATGCGGTCATCATCTCGGTGCGCATCTGGCCTTCCAGCGCGTCACGGGTGTACTCGTTTTCCACATTTCCGCAGACATTGGTGTAAAACAGGATGGGGTTGACGATGCGGTAGCTGTACTCGCCGAAGCAGCGGATGCTGACGTCGATGTCAATGCCGGCACGCTGGTCCACGACGCGGAACGGCACGGGGCTGGGGGTGCCGTACTTGTTGCCCATCAGCTCCTTGGTGTTGATGTAATAGATGCGCTGGTCGGTGGCAGCCTGACCGCCGAAGCTGAACCGCTTGCCGATCTCAGCAAAGACTTCGTCGATGTTCTTGGCCAGACCCTCGCTCAGCAGAGAGGGCTGGGTGCCGGTGTTATAGGTGTACTCGCCGGCCTCGGCGCAGAGGTCCACCACCTTGCCCTGCTCCACGATGAGGGCGCACTGGCCCTCGGCCACCGCCACGATGGAGCCGTCGGTGATGATGTTCTCGGTGCCGTGGCGGTTGGAAGAGCGCCCGGAGACTTTCTTCTGTCCCTTGACAGCCAGCACCTCCGCCGGGAGAGCACTGCAGTAAAAGTATTCTTTCCACTGGTCGCCCATCACGCCGGATGCTGCGCCCAATGCCGCTTTGACAAGACCCATAAGCCATATCTCCTTTATCTGCCCGTTTTTGCAAATGCAGGCTTTTTTTCAGTATACCACAAAACGCGCCGCGAAAAAAGAAAACCCTTGCATTTTATCCCCGATGGGTGTAGAATACTCCCGACAAACAAATACAGGGGAGCTTGTAGAAGCAGGCTGAGAGGGAGTTCTCGAACTTCGACCCTTTAGAAATTGTTTTCGGACAGTTTCTGCACCTGATGCGGATAATGCCGCCGTAGGAAGTCATAACACTGTTTATGGATTTTTACAGGAGACGCCGCAGAAGGCGTCTCCTGTTTTTTGTTGCCGACTGAGGGGGAGCGCCCTGAGTCGGGGGTTTTGTATGCGATGGGAAGCCGTGTTCCGGCGTGAGAGGAGGCCAGTGAGCCTCGACCGCTTCTTCCGTTTCCGGCATCTCTGCGCGGGTGCCGGGTCTGTTCGTGTGCGGGAGCGGCGGTCTGCCCCTGCACTTATTTTTTATTGAAAAGGAGCACTCACTATGAAACACTATTCTGCCAAAAAGCTGGCCCTCGCCGGTATGTTCTGCGCTGTCGCTGTCGTGGGCAGCGTCTTCTCCTTCCCGGTCTTCGGCAGCAAATGCGCCCCTGTGCAGCACATGGTCAACATCCTCTGCGCTGTCCTGCTGGGGCCTTACTACGGCGTGGGCGTGGCTTTCGTTGCCTCCCTGCTGCGCAATCTGCTGGGTCTGGGCAGTCTGATGGCTTTCCCCGGCAGCATGTTCGGCGCACTGCTCTGCGGCATCGTCTTCCACAAGACCAATAAGCTGCTGCCCACCCTCGTGGGCGAGGTGTTCGGCACCTCCATCCTCGGCGGTCTGTGCGCCTACCCCGTCGCCATCCTGCTGATGGGCAAGAGCGCCGGCGACATCGCGTTCTACGCCTACATCGTCCCCTTCCTCGTCTCCACCGCCGGCGGTGCCATCATTGCAGGCGTACTGCTGGCCGCACTTTCCCGCGCAGGCGCACTCCGCGCCATGCAGGCCAGCCTGAGCTGATTCGAAGGAGAAGCCATGTTTCGGAGCATCTTTGCCAACGTCCGGGCCAAAAGCCCGCTTGTCCATAACATCACCAACTACGTCACCGTCAACGACTGTGCCAACATCGTCCTCGCCTGCGGGGCGTCCCCCATCATGGCGGATGATGCCGCCGAGGTCGAGGACATCACCTCGCTATGTGCCGGGCTGAACCTCAACATCGGCACGTTGAACAGCCGCACCATCCCCTCCATGCTGCTGGCGGGACACACCGCCAACCGGCTGGGTCATCCTGTCGTGCTGGACCCCGTGGGCGCAGGTGCTTCCCATCTGCGCACCGAAACGGCACTGCGCCTCCTGCGGGAAGTGAAGTTTACCGTCATCCGGGGCAACATCTCCGAGATTCGGACGCTGGCGGCAGGCAGCGGCACCACAAAAGGCGTGGACGCCGACACCGCCGACAAGGTGACGGACGAGACGCTGGACAAGACCGTGGCATTCGCCAAAGCGTTTGCGGCCCGCACAGGGGCAGTCGTCGCCGTCACCGGTGCCATCGACATCGTGGCCGACGGAGAGCGGGCTTTCTGCATCCGCAACGGCCACCCCATGATGAGCGCTGTCACCGGCACCGGCTGTCAGCTTTCGGCCCTGACGGCGGCGCTCTGCGCCATGGGCCTTGCGGGCGAAGCAGCTCACAGCCGCCTTTCCAGGCTGGACGGCAACGCCACCTACCGCAATTACATCATCGACGCGATCTACAACATGACCCCCGAACAGCTCGAGGAAGGAGCACGCTATGAAATGCGATAAACACACCATGCTTCTCTACGCCGTCACCGACCGGGCGTGGACGGGCCGCGAGACCCTCCGCCAGCAGGTGGAAGACGCGCTGAAAGGCGGCGTCACCTGCGTCCAGCTGCGGGAAAAGGAGCTGGACGACGCGGCATTTTTGCAGGAAGCCATGGAGCTTTCCGCCCTCTGCCGCAGCTATGGCGTACCCTTCATCATCAACGATAACGTCGAGATCGCTATAAAATGCCATGCCGACGGCATCCATGTCGGGCAGGAAGATATGGCCGCCGCAGACGTCCGTGCCAAGGTGGGCCCTGACATGATCATCGGTGTGTCGGCCCATTCCGTCGAGGAAGCACAGCTGGCCGTGGCCCACGGCGCGGATTATCTGGGCGTCGGCGCGGCATTTTCCACCCACACCAAAACCGATGTGGATGTCCTGCCGGAGGGCAGACTGAAAGAGATCTGCGACTCCGTGGATGTGCCGGTCGTGGCCATCGGCGGCATCCATAAAGACAATATCCTCAAGCTCAAAGGCTCCGGCGCGGACGGCGTGGCCCTCGTGAGCGCGATCTTCAGCGCCGAGGACATTGAGGCTGAGTGCAAAGAGCTGAAGGCACTGACAGAACAAATCATCTATAGCAATTCAACTTTTTAATGCAGCAGCAACAGCGTTGAATTGCATATCGCAAATATGCTGTTTGAATGTTGCACGAATTTCTTGACTTGCGATAAAGGAGCAAACCCATGAAAACTGCACTTACCATCGCGGGCAGCGATTCCAGCGGCGGCGCCGGCATTCAGGCCGACCTCAAAGCCATGACCATGAACGGCGTCTTCGCCATGAGCGCTGTCACTGCCCTGACGGCCCAGAACACCACCGGTGTATCCGGCATCTTCGAGGTCAGCCCCGAGTTTCTGGCCCAGCAGATAGACGCCGTCTTCACCGACATCCGCCCCTGCGCCGTCAAGATCGGCATGGTGTCCTCTGCCCCGCTCATTGAGACGATCGCCGAGCGTCTCCGCTTTTACAAGGCGGAGCACATCGTCGTGGACCCCGTGATGGCAGCCACCTCCGGCTCTGATTTGATCGCATCGGATGCCGTGCGCACCCTGCGCCGGGAGTTGTTCCCTCTGGCCGAGGTCATCACGCCTAACCGGCACGAGGCCGAAGTGCTGTCCGGCCTGCACATCTCGGGCCGTGCCGACATGAGCGCCGCCGCCCGGGTCATCGCCGCCGACTGCGGCTGTGCCGTCCTGCTCAAGGGCGGCCACAGTGACACCGACGCCGACGATCTGCTCACCTTCCCGGATGGCGCGGAGATCTGGTTTCCGGGTAAGCGTATCGCCAACCCCAACACCCACGGCACCGGCTGCACTCTGTCCAGTGCCATTGCGGCCAACCTTGCCAAAGGGTTTGCGCTGGAAGAAGCGATCGCCCGGGCCAAGGCTTACCTGACCGACGCGCTGAACGCGCAGCTCGATCTGGGCCGCGGCTCCGGCCCGCTGGACCACACTCTGGGCGGCGCCGGGGTCGAAAACTGGATGCACGGCGTCCCGGACGCTGTTCATAAATAAAGAGAGCGTATTTTCGGAGGATTTTCAAATGCAGACTTACACCACACAGATGGATGCCGCCCGCAAGGGCATCGTCACGCCCCAGATGGAAACGGTGGCCAAGAAGGAGTACCGCACCGTCGAAGAGATCCGTCAGCTGGTCGCTGAGGGCAAGGTCGCCATCCCGGCCAACAAGCACCACGAGTGCCTGAACCCCGAGGGCATCGGCTCCATGCTCCGCACCAAGATCAACGTCAACCTCGGCGTCTCCCGCGACTGCAAGGACTACAGCATCGAGATGCAGAAGGTCATGAGCGCCGTCAACATGGGCGCAGAGGCCATCATGGACCTCTCGAGCCACGGCAATACCCAGCCCTTCCGTCAGAAGCTGACCCACGAATGCCCCGTCATGATCGGCACTGTGCCGGTGTACGACTCGGTCATCCACTATCAGCGCGACCTCGCCACCCTGACGGCACAGGACTTCATCGATGTGGTGCGTCTGCACGCAGAGGATGGCGTGGACTTCGTCACCCTCCACTGCGGCATCACCCGTAAGACCATCGAGCAGATCCGCAAGCATAAGCGGAAGATGAACATCGTCAGCCGCGGCGGCTCGCTGGTGTTTGCATGGATGTGCATGACCGGCAACGAGAACCCCTTCTATGAGCACTTCGACGAGATTCTGGACATCTGCGAAGAGCACGACGTCACCATCTCTCTGGGCGATGCCTGCCGCCCCGGCTGCCTCGCCGACGCCACCGACGTCTGCCAGATCGAAGAGCTGGTGCGTCTGGGCGAGCTGACCAAGCGGGCCTGGGCGCACAACGTCCAGGTCATGGTGGAAGGCCCTGGCCATGTGCCTCTGAACCAGGTCGCCGCCAACATGGAGATCCAGAAGACCATCTGCATGGGCGCACCTTTCTACGTCCTCGGCCCCCTCGTCACCGACATCGCCCCCGGCTATGACCACATCACTGCTGCCATCGGCGGCGCTGTCGCGGCCATGAGCGGCGCAGCCTTCCTGTGCTACGTCACCCCTGCCGAGCATCTGGCTCTGCCCAATGTGGACGACGTCAAGCAGGGCATCGTGGCTTCCAAGATCGCCGCCCACGCCGCCGACATCGCCAAGGGCATCCCCCACGCCCGGGACATCGACGACAAGATGGGCGACGCCCGCCGGGTGCTGGACTGGGACGCACAGTTTGCCTGCGCCATCGACCCCGAGACCGCCAAGGCCATCCGTGATGCCCGCCTGCCCGAAGACGACCACAGCGACACCTGCTCCATGTGCGGCAAGTTCTGCGCCGTCCGCAGCATGAACAAGGCTCTGGCCGGTGAGTACATCGACATCCTGTAAGCTGCTGTAAAACCGATATTTTCATCGCTTTTGCGATTTTTCTTCTCCATTGCCGCCCGGTACAAAAGCCGGGCGGCTTTTTTGCTGTTCTATACTGCTTTTGGAACTTCAAAACGCCCAAAATCAGCAAACCCTTCTTCTTCACAGAAAACAAAAAGCCGCATGAACACTGGATTTTCCAGCATTCATGCGGTTTTTTCTCAAGTTGCGCCAGCAGGAGTCGAACCTACGATGGGGGAGTCAAAGTCCCCTGCCTTACCGCTTGGCGATGGCGCATTATCGTTATTTTTCTTGTCTTACATCATCAAGTCGCCTTATTGGTCACTCTATTACTACCTATATGCTACTTTTTATAAGGCTTACCATGTTATTTTAACTGAACTTTGAGAGCCTGTCAAGTTAAAAAATATCAGTTGGAAAACTTTTAATGCAATGCTTGAGTCAAAATAAAAGAACAACGGAGAACGGCGCAGTTTGTACGATATGTAGTCGCCCCCTTTACATTTAACAGCATATGATTATTAGTCCTCTTTGATTTCCATATTCTCCAAACCAAACTCCACACACAGCTGAATCAGCTCATTACGGCTGTGTCCGGTGCGGGTGGTAATGGTATCAAGCCGCTTGATCGTATCCTCTGAAAGGCGCACAGAGACAACAGCAGTCTTACCCAATGCGGCCCGGCGGGGACGGATTATTAGCTTTTTATTTGAATAGTTCTCCATGATGCACCTCTTTCCACTACAAGTGTAGCCAAAAAAGAGAACGATTTGTAGACTACAATTATAAGAATTGAACTATAAGTGTATACATTTGTAGTTCAGTGATGTATAATGGAGAAAATAGGATTGTTCTTTAAATCGAAAGGAGTAATGAAAATGAGAGAAAAAGCAAAAGCCATACGAGTAAGCATAGCAGTGCTATGTATAACCTTACTTGTTGGATGTAGTTCTTCAACGAGTAGTACTGTAGAGCAATCGACAGATAGTACAGAGACGCAAAGCTCAATTGACATAAGTAATGAAAATAGTAATAATCAGCAGAATGAATTTGAAGGCCTGAAAAAAGAAGCTGAAGAATTGTTGCAAGAAGGAAAATACAAAGAAGCAGTAGTAGCGGCAGCAAAAGCCTATAACCTTGTAGAAGACAAAGATGGAGAAGAGAATATTCCTTTTAGAGTAGCAGAACTTTTGGCAGAGGAGTGCGGGGTAGAAAATCCAAAGGCTACACTTGACACTACAGTTGATAGCAAATATTACAGAGGTATTCAAATTGAAAGCGATACTCTACATCAAAAGAGCGAAGCGGAACTTATAAAAATCTGTGAAAAATTAGATGAAGAAGGCCTTGATATCATAATGGAGGCTGGTGTTGAGGGCGGTACTGAAAAACCATATTTAATAAATGATTTAGTAGATGGTGAAAAAAGGTACTTTGCATACGATGGTGGATTGGTTGTTCAAACCAACGAAGAATCAACGGTTACAACCTCTTATGCGCCAACAGAATCACCGAGGGCAAATCAATATGATTCGCAAGAGTATCAAAATGCGCTAACCAAAGGCCTACAGTATGCAAATCAGCTCCATATGTCGAAAAAAGGTGTCTATAAGCAGTTGACTTCGTCTTATGGTGAAGGATTCCCGGCAGATGTAGCGCAGTATGCTATTGATAATATGACAGGCGTAGATTGGAATGCGAATGCGCTTGCAAAGGCACAAGAGTATTACACTATGATGTCTATGTCTAAAAGCGCAGTATATAAACAGTTGACTTCTGAGGCCGAAGGGTTTACAACGTCCGAAGCACAGTATGCCATTGACCATCTAAGCTAAACAGAAAATCGTTATGGTACCAAACTTAATCGCCCTTCAGCCCACTCCAAATCCCATCCTTGCCGGGGTCTCACCGATATGATATACTTGCACTGTAAAAGTTTTCCTGTTCAGCGCGTGACGCAGAAAGGAGCGCGGCTATGTACCATATCATTCTCGGCATCCTTCTTCTGGTATGGGGCGTTGCGGACGTCCTCCGCCTCGAGCTGCCCGGCATACTGGGCAAGCGGCTGGAATCCGCCAGCGCCGAGGAACGCCGCCTCTGGCAGCGGCTTCTGGGCGTGCTGGAGCTCATCGTGGGCGGCGGGCAGCTGCTGTTCTACTTTTTCTCCGATAATCAGACCGTCACCAGCATCATCCTCGCGGTGATGATACTCGCCGCCGTCTGCATCCTCGGGCCGTACTGCCACTGGCGGAAGCAGGAAAAAGAGAACACACCGGAATGAATCACGGGAGGAAACAGTATGGGGCCCTGGTATTACGAAGTCGTGAGCTTTGACGGCGATTACGTCAACCTGCGCCGCACCGACATCGAGAGCGACGAGCTGAACCCGGTGGCACTGGCGCTCCTGCCGCCGGAGATCGACGTGGGCAGCAAGCTCAAGTGCGAATATTTCCAGTACGAGATCATCGGCTGACAAAACGAAGCGCCGCCCATTCGGGCGG
>OGQU01002516.1_pt1 | contig 11506 bp, 6 predicted proteins | sample 1553341 | NCBI WGS metagenome assembly OGQU01 (sample SAMEA2579920, study PRJEB22360) | human gut metagenome | biome: human gut; feature: human-associated habitat; material: faeces | place: Denmark | collected 2008/2010 | reverse complement strand
ACGATGCCATGTTCCTGATCCCCACGCCGCAGGTGCTGCAAAAGATCATCACCGGGCTGGAGGATCTTTACACCCACGACATTGCCGACCTTGATATGCAGGGCGATTTGTACGAGTATATGCTGGGAAAACTGGCAACGGCGGGTCGGAACGGCCAGTTCCGCACGCCTCTGCATATCATTGATATGATGGTGGAGCTGGTGCAGCCCACGCCGGACGATTTCATCTGTGACCCGGCCTGCGGTACGGCAGGTTTTCTGGTGTCCAGCGCAAAATATGTTCGCAAGCACTATGGGGACGATATGACTCCGGAACAGTGGCAGCATTTTGCCGGGCCGATGTTCGCAGGCTTTGACATGGACCGCACCATGCTGCGCATTTCGGCCATGAACCTGATGCTCCACTCCATCACGAACCCGGAGATCGACTACAAGGACAGCGTGTCGAAGCAAAACTCCATTTGCAGCAAGTACACCGTTTGCCTTGCAAACCCGCCGTTCAAGGGCACCGTGGATGCCGAGAGCATCAATGACGACCTGAAGGCCGTCACCAACACCAAAAAGACGGAGCTTCTGTTCCTTGCGCTCTTCCTGCGAATGCTCAAAACCGGCGGACGCTGCGCCTGCATCGTGCCGGACGGCGTGCTGTTCGGTTCCAGCAAGGCACACCAGAGCATCCGAAAAGAACTGATTGAAAACCATCAGCTGCGGGCGGTCATTTCCATGCCCTCCGGCGTATTCAAGCCCTACGCAGGCGTGTCCACAGCGGTGCTGGTGTTTACCAAGACCGGCGCGGGCGGCACCGACAAGGTGTGGTTCTACGATATGAAAGCCGACGGCCTCTCGCTGGACGACAAGCGCACCGAGGTGAAGGAAAACGACATCCCGGACATCATCGCCCGGTTCCATAACCTCAACGCCGAAACTGACCGCAAGCGCACCGAGCAGAGCTTCTTTGTGCCCAAAGAAGAAATTGCCGCCAATGGGTACGATTTGTCCATCAATAAGTACAAGGAGACCGAGTATGTGCCGGTGGAGTACCCCTCGACCACGGAGATCCTTGCCGACCTGCATGAGCTGGAAATGGAGATCACCAAGGGTCTGGCAGAGTTGGAGGAGATGGTGTGATGGCGAAGTTTTCAGAAGTCCTTACGATTGTAAACGGTAGAAACCAGAAGCAAGTGGTGTGTGACGATGGAAAATATCCCATATATGGAAGCGGCGGTATTATGGGATATGCAAATGATTATATCTGTAAAGCAGAAACTGTAGTAATCGGGAGAAAAGGGAGCATCAATAAGCCCATATTTGTCGAAACGCCTTTTTGGAATGTTGACACTGCGTTTGGTTTATGCGCAAACAGTGAAAAGCTGAACCCAAAATATTTATACTACTTTTGCGAAAAATTTGATTTTGAAAAGTTAAATACAACGGTAACCATTCCAAGTTTAACAAAATCCAATCTTTTAAATGTTGAAATTCCGCTTCCAAATTTGGAGAAGCAAAAGCAAATAGTTGAGCTTCTGGATAAAGTAACGAGTTTGATTTTTCTTCGCAAACAGCAGCTTTCCAAATTGGACGGGCTGGTAAAGGCACGATTTGTGGAGATGTTTGGTGACCCGGTTGTTAATTCTAAAAGGTGGCCGGTTGAAACTATAGAAAATCATATTGATTTGCTTACAGGTTTTCCGTTTGATAGTTCTGGTTATGTTTCAAAGGGTGTTAATATATGTGGCGGATTGATTATTATGCCCCAAAAAATCGATTGGAGCGCCTGTAAACACTGGCCAAAAATTACTGGATATGAAGATTACATTTTGCGTCCTAATGACATTGTTATAGCACTTGATCGTCCATGGATTTCTAATGGTTTCAAAATTGCCATGGTTGATAGAGAACATCTACCTGCGTTATTAATTCAGCGAACTGCCAGAATTAGAGCTGTTGATATAAACCAGCACTACCTTATGCAATCCCTTCTTCTCGGAAGATTCGATAAACATTGTAATATTACAGGGTCGCTTGTACCTCATATATCGCCAAAGGATATAAAGAGTTATTCTGTTATGCTTCCTCCGATTGAATTGCAAAATCAGTTTGCCACCTTTGTGGAACGTGTTGACCAGCAGAAGCAGACCGTACAGCAGAGCCTTGAAAAGCTGGAATTGATGAAAAAGGTACTGATGCAGGAATATTTTGGGTAACTCCCCCAGTCGCCTACGGCGACAGCCCCCTCAAAGAGGGAGCCTTTGACGTGGCGGTGCCGAAAAGCCTCCCTCCTAGAGGGAGGTGGCACGGCGATAGCCGTGACGGAAGGAGTGAGCCGCAGAGCCTTGAAAAGCTGGAACTGATGAAAAAGGCGCTGATGCAGGAATATTTTGGGTGAGGTAAATGAAGATGAATTATTATCCTAAGTTGAAATCACTTATAGATAAAATAGATGAGCTTCTGAAAATGCCAGATTTAACAGCGGATTCAAAAGAATTTGTTGAATGGCAAATACGCGCTGAACTTTTTCTGTCCAGATGCTATGGACAGGAAAGCACGCAAATGAAACGGTTTCAAAGAACAGAGTTTATTCCATATTTTGATTTTGATGATCAGAATGAAAAAACTCAAAAATGCAGGGATGGATTGGAAAAAACGAAAGAAATTTTTGAGATTTATCTAGATGAAATTGAGAACGAAAATTTCGATAAAGCGATGAACTCCGTCAATGAAAAGCTGAAGCAATCACAACTGTCCATGATTATGCCAAATGTTGAGAAGAGGAGGGAAAGTGCAAAAACAATTATGAAAAAGAAATATCAAGTATTTATTAGTTCTACATATGAAGACCTGAAAGAAGAACGGGCGGCAGTAACTCAGTGCCTGCTTGATAACAATTGTATTCCAGTTGGAATGGAACAATTTCCGGCGAGTAATATGAGCCAGATGGAATATATCGAGAAAATGCTGGATGATTGTGACTATTATATTTTGATTATCGGCGGGAGATACGGCTCTTTAGATGACGACGGAGTAGGATATACAGAAAAAGAATATAATTATGCACAGCAGAAAGGCATTCCAGTGATGGCGTTTGTCAATCTGCATCCTGAAAAATTGCCAAATGAAAAATGTGAACATGCTAATATTGAAAAGTTCAAGGCATTTCGTGATAGAGTCAGGAACGCAAAAAAACTGGTAAAAGGATATTCGGATATAGGAGATTTAAAAGCAAATGTTGTTACAGCGGTAAATGCTGCGATACGTGAATATCCGGGTATTGGATGGGTTCGAGCTACCGATTTACTTCAAGAAGAAAACTTGGAAATGGGAAATAATGTCGTTGCATTGAGTTCGACAACGAAAGTTTATGCTTGTGAAGCCGAGCAAGGATCATTTACATTTGATTATTCAAATAACGATGGAAAGTTCACAATAGGGAAAGATGAATATTTGTTTACAACAGAATGGAGCAAGGCAAGTAATCGAAGTATTCACGCATATAGTGACCCATCGAATATTGATTCAATAGCAAGAATAAAAGCTCCATGTACTTTATCAAAGGAAAAATTAACAGGAGAATATGATTTCTCATCTAGATGCAGAACCCCGAACATTGGAGATATCATTATTTGGAAAAATATTTTTGGAAACTATGCGGCTACTCAAATAATAGCTATTTCCGATGATACCAGAGGAGCAAATCACGATGAACTTACATGTGAATATGTAATCTATACAAAAAGTAATTATGAGAACTGATTTTTAAAATGTAAAAATTCGAAAGGAGCCCTCCACCATGTCCAACTTCTCCTATCTCTCCACCCGCCCCGAATATTCCCTCTTCGCCAATTCTGCCATCGAGGCCGAGAAAGTGTTCTCCACCTCCCCGGCGATGTGCGCGGTGGGGTGCCGGAAGGCGTTGGAGCTGGCGGTGAAGTGGGTGTATGCGGCAGACAAAACCATCACGATGCCCTACAAGGACAACCTGCAATCCCTGCTGCATGAGCCGAGTTTCCGGTTCGCGGTGGACCGGGATGTGTGGAGCGTGCTGCCCAGCATCGTGAAGGCGGGCAATCTGGCGGTACATACGGGGCATAGTGTGTCGGCGGCGGATGCAGTGTTCAGCCTGCGGGGGCTGTTCGACTTCATCCAGTGGGTGGATTACTGCTATGGCACGGACTATGTGGAGCGCTCCTTTGATGAAACAGCCATCCCCGGTGAAAAGGTAACACTGGACGAAAAGAAGATCCGGGAACAGGAAAGTTTACTGTCCCAGAAAGATGCCGAGCTGGAAGCGCTGCGCAAGCAGGTGGAGAGCCTTTCGGCGGCGTACACGGCCAGCAAACAGCAGAACCAGCAGAGCCGCAGTTTCACCGCCGTCGACCTGACCGAGGCCGAGACGCGGCAGAAGATCATCGACATCGACCTCAAGGCCATGGGCTGGAAATTCACCGGGCCGGACGCCGATGTGCGCACCGAGTACGAAGTGGACAACATGAACGGCGTGCTGGGGCAGAAGGGCTATGCGGACTATGTGCTGATGGGCAAGGACGGCTTGCCGCTGGCGGTCATTGAAGCCAAGCGCAGCACCAAAGACCCCAACATCGGGCGCAAGCAGGCTCAGCTTTATGCAGACTGTCTGGAGCAGAAGTTTGGCCGCCGTCCGATGCTGTTTACCACCAACGGCTACACCACCTATTTCTGGGATGAGCAGAGCGGCCCGCAGCGTGCCGTGAGCGGGGTGTTCTGCAAGGACGACTTGCAGAAGCTGATGAACCGCCGCACCGAGAAAAAACCGCTGGACACCATCGAAATTGACGATAAAATCACCGACCGCTATTACCAGAAAAACGCCATCCGGGCTGTCTGCGCCCATATTACGCAGGGCTTCCGGCGCAATCTGCTGGTCATGGCAACGGGCACAGGCAAGACCCGCACCGCATCCAGCCTGACCGATGTGCTGAGCCGGGGCGGTCACGTGACCAACGTGCTTTTTCTGGCCGACCGCACCGCGCTGGTCAAGCAGGCAAAGGACGACTTCAAAAAGTATCTGCCCGACCAGTCGCTGTGCAACCTGTGCTCCTCTAAGGACGATAAGGCCGCGCGCATCGTGTTTTCCACCTATCCCACCATGCTCAACGCCATCGACAACGCCAAGACCAAGGACGGCGTGCCGCTGTTTTCGCCCGCCCACTTTGACCTTATCATCGTGGACGAGAGCCACCGCAGCATTTTCAAAAAATACCGCGCCATTTTTGATTATTTCGATGCGATTCTGGTGGGTCTGACCGCCACCCCGAAAACCGATGTAGACCGCAACACCTACGACTTTTTCGAGATGGAACACGGCATCCCCACCTACGCCTACGATTACGACACGGCGGTCTACACCGACCATGTGCTGGTGCCTTACTACAACTACGAGGTCAAGACGAAATTCACAGAAGAGGGCATCCACTACGACCAGCTTTCACCGGAGGACAAGGCCCGCTACGAGGACGATTTTGCCGAGGACGACACCCTGCCCACCTTCATCCCATCCGAAAAGCTGAATAAGTTCATCTTCAACGCCAACACCGTGGACACGGTGCTGCAAGACCTGATGGAACGCGGCATCCAGACGGCGGGCGGTGACCGCATCGGCAAGACCATCATCTTTGCCCAGAACAAGCGCCATGCGGAGTTTATCCGGGAGCGCTTTGGCAAGCTCTACCCGCAGCTGGAGACCCAATACCCGGGTTTCATCCAGCGGGTGGTCTGCGATGATGCCTATGCGCAGTCCATCATTGACGACTTCAAGCAGCCGGACAAGCCGCCGTTTATTGCGGTCTCGGTGGATATGATGGACACGGGCATCGATGTGCCGGAGTGTGTGAATCTGGTGTTCTTCAAAAAAGTGCGCAGCAAAACGAAGTTCTGGCAGATGATCGGCCGTGGTACGCGGCTCTGCCCATCCCTTGCCTGCGTGGATGCCATCGACGGCGAATATACGGGCAAACGACGGTTTCTGATCTTCGACTACTGCGGCAACTTTGAATTTTTCCGTCAGAAACCCAACGGCTACGAGAGCGCGGACACCAAGAGTCTGTCCGAGAGCATTTTCTGCAAGCAAGTGCGGATCGCCGCCGCGCTGCAGGATGGAGCCTATGGGGACGAAAACTACCAGAACTGGCGCAAGATCTTAACGGAGACCTGCCGTGCCGAAGTGGGAGCGCTGAATCCGGAGCTGGTATCCGTGCGGCTGCACCGACAGGCCGTGGAACACTATCAAAAGCCGGAAGCCTTCGTCAGCCTGACCGAAACGGACAAGGGTACTCTGATGAAAGAGGTGGCACCGCTCATCTCGCTGGACGACAAAGATGAAGCCGCCAAGCGGTTCGATAACTTTGTGTATGGCTTGCTGCTCTGTGAACTGGAAGGTCTGCCGGGGCTGGGCCGCGCCCAGAAACAGCTGCGCAGCACGGCGGCAATGCTGGAAGGAAAAGCTACCATCCCGCAGGTGCAGGCAAAGCTGCCGCTCATCCGGGAGGTGCAGACAGACGAATTTTTGACCTCGCACGATCTGCTCCGCTTTGAGGAAATGCGGCAGGAACTGCGGGAGCTTATCAAGTTTCTGGTGGACGGTGTAGAAGGGCAAAAACCTGTCTACACGGCCCTTGCCGACCCGGTACTGGAACAGACCGAGGGCAAAGCGCTGGATTCCGGCTACGATTTCGGCGAGTACCGGGAACGTGTGAACCGCTACATCATGGAGCACCGCAGCGATACGCTGGCCATCCACAAGCTGACCCAGAACATTCCGCTTTCCAGGGGCGACTATACCGAGCTGGAACATATCTTCACCTGTGAGCTGGGCAGCAAAGAGGACTATGCACGGGAGTTTCGGGATACACCCTTTGGTCTGCTGGTGCGTAAAGTGGCAAAGCTGGACCACGATGCTGCCATGCAGGCATTTTCCAAGTTCATCAATGACGAATCGCTGAATGCAAAGCAGATCGCGTTCGTGCAGAAGGTCATTCATTACATCGAGCAGAACGGTTATGTGGAAAGCAAAGCGGTGCTGATGAAACCACCCTTTGACCAGCCCATCCTGTTTACCCGCCTGTTTGATGGCAAAACAGGGAGTGAACTGATGGATACGATCAATTCGGTGAAAGAGAATGCCACCCATGTGACGGCATAAAGTAGTGGAATGTAATGATAAAAACCGGTATAATTCAGGACTATCGAAAAATGAATATCCTGCAACGCAGTATGGCAAGTCAGGGAATTTTGAACGATACGCAAACGACTCTGGCTGATTACCTGATGAGCATCGCACAAATTTCCGTGGAGGATGCCGGAGCGATTTATATCGAGTTGAGCAGCATCCGCGGCAATTTTATGGCAAACATCATTCTGCGCATGATTGAAAATTATCACTTCCTGCCCGATATGGCGCAGAAACTGAAAAACAAACAAGCACTGGTGGAAAGCGTAATTGCAAATGAACAACAGGAGCCTTCCATTATGTTGCCCACCAAAGATGTGTATGATGACCTTGTCAACAGCAAACTGGATATGATCGAGGGCTTCGTGCCGATCTCTGCCATCCAGTATGATGCTAAGATGCAGGAAGCAGAAAGACTTTAAGGGGAGTGCGACTTGTAGGATTGCTTTAAATTATCGAGTTAATCCGCAGGCTGAATAGATTCCCTCGAATCGAATGAAAACGAAAAAATGCCCGCTCATCGTGGAGATCCGGCTCCATCGGTGGGCGGGCATATCCAATAAAACACCAGGATACGATTATGCTTTTCGTACTTCAGCTGGGATCTTGTTCTGGCTCAGATATCCCACAGGGAGGGCGCAGAGGTGGAAACTGCGGCGGCACCTGCGCGCATGGCGGCCATGACGTCGGCTTTGTCCCGCAGCAGGCCGCCTGCAATGACAGGCACCTGTGTGCGGGCGCTGATCTCGGCGATGACCCGGGGCATGATGCCGGGAAGGATCTCGACAAAATCCGGCTTGCCCTGCTCCAGCTGACCGGACAGGCTGGTCAGCGAGAGGGAATCCAGGATGAATGCCCGCTGGACGGTCAGCAGGCCGCGGTGGCGCGCCCGGCGGATCAGGGTCGGGCGGGTGGAGATGATGCCGTCCGGGTGGCATAGGGCGTTGAGGGAGTCCACCGCGATCTCCCGCGACGAAAGGCCGTCCACAAGGTCGATGTGAACCACGGCCAGTTTTCCGGCATCATGTATGCGGTGCACCAGCCCGTCTACGGTGAGCAGGGTGCTCGCCAGCAGAAAAACGGCGCAGCAGGGCGAAGCCAGCGCAGCAGTCAGGGCTTCGTCCGTTTTCACAGCGGCGATCACCGGTTCGTCCAGCAGGGTTTCAGCAAGAGGATGCATTGGATAAGACTCCTTTTTTATCAATTACTTGATTTATATTATTCTACAAAAAAGCCGCCATGTAAATAAGTTACACGGCGGCTGTAATGTAAAATCTAGGTTTTATCAGAATGTGGTTGCAATCAGCTCACCGCCGCCCAGAATGGTAGTAGTATTGGAACAGCTGATCATTACAATAAACATTGCATTTATCAGACCTGCAATGTACGGATTGCGGGTGCGTTTGTAGATGATGCGGGACATGATGGGCGTGACAAACAGAAGAACCATACAGGGGAACAGCCAAATGGGACCAATGCGCTGGCCTTCGGTCAAACCATAAAGCTGATAACCCGTTGCATAGAAGTAGATATATTGACTTGCAACCACAAAAATAGCACCAAGCGCATTAAAGAATGCAAAAATCAAGATGTTGCCATTTTTTCCGCCAATGGTGTTGTAGTTGAAGCAATTTGCCGAAATCGAGTTCATAACGTAGAACAGCAGGAAGAATGGCAGATAGCGAAGTGCGATCAGCACTTTATCAGCGCCGAAGGTTTTGAACGCAACGACATACATCCGATAATCAACTTGGAAGAAATAGTGTGCTGCAAAAACAAGGCCGAACGAAACAACGATCACGATAACAGCGAGGGTAATGGTCTTCCACAGCTGCTCCAGATTCAAATAAAGACCCGCTCTTCGAGCACTCCAACCGTGTTTTTTTCCATAAGCACCGTAAAAAACAGCAGAGCAGAATATTGCAAAGACGCCGCAAAGAGCAGCCCATGTACCGATCGTCAGGGGGCCGGTCTGCACAAAGAAGTTTGTTGTCTTTGAGTAAACGGTATTCATGCAGAACAAAAAGCTTGCACCGGAAAAAACTGCACCGATAATCAGCAGAACCCAGTACCATGCCTTGGCTCCGCTGTCCTGCACAGGGGCTGGCTGTACAATTTCACCACTGCGGAGAGCGGAAAATACGGGAGTATCAAGCAGAACCAGCGTGAAACTGACCATGAAGATCAAAAGACCGATCACGCCGAGGCTGTTGAACACCGCCTTAATGGGCCAGATCTGATCGCTGGCAGGCAGGGGCTTTGGAGCGCCGAGCGTTGTATCAAAAAAATCAACGGCATAGCCGACACAAGTAGTAGAAAAAGCAACGAGAGGATGGATCATGTTCGGCCGATAAATCACGCGATAAGCGGTCTTTCCATCAAAATCGCGCGTATAATATTTGCCGCCTTCTGCGATACCGGCAAAGCCGTCCTCATTAAAATTCAGGAATTTTTTAGCACCATCTGTTTCCATGAAGGCTGCCGGATTGGTCAGCATATTTCCAGCGTCATCATAGGTTCCAAAGTAAAAGTCATCATGGGTACTGGCAATAATGCCTACACTGCGTGAGCCGTAATCTCCGCTATGATCACCGCCGGTGTCATCCTGCCAGTCACCAGCCTGCTGCAGAACGGCAGCAATCAAAGGAGTTTCCCGGGAATTATCGATCTCTACCGCCATATTAGCAGCTGTACCGCCGCTGGAATGGCCTGTAACGCCAATACGAGCTGTGTCAACGTACGGAAGGCTTGCAATAAGCTGAACTGCACCATCGACGCCCACAGCACCATCGTAAAGTTCTGCAATCGACAGGCTTTCCGAGTCGCCATGACTGTGCAGATCAAGTGCCAGCACCACATATCCCCGGCGAGCCAGCTCAATACTATACAAGTCCTGCATTTCTTTGTTGTTATACCATCCTTCGATTGTAACAACACCCGGCGCTGGTGTGTCTTTGGTTGCATTCTGTGGAATGTAAAGGTATGCGGCCAGCTGGTGTCCAGAGGGACTTTCCCAGCTCATTTCCTTGATCCTGATCCCACCAGAAGTTTGTACAGCGGACGCTACGATGGCACTTACAAGGCAAAGAATCAGTGACAGGCACAACCAGAATTTGCTGTTTTTCAACCTACCTTTTTGATGCGACATGCTTGGGACCTCCTTTTTGAATCTGATTTTTCCGTAATAAAAATGGGGACGCACTGCATCTGGACGATACAGTGCATCCCCATCTCACTTCTCTTGGGATGCTTCTAGTATAGCGTTTTGTAACAAAATGTCAATAGAAAATAAACAATTAAAAAATATTTTGTGCGTGAACCATAAAGTCGGGCGAAAACTATCAATGCTCTGCCCAGTCGCAGCTGCGGCCCACAGCCTTGTGCCAGCCGGAGAGCAGACGGGTGCGCTCGGCCTCGTCCATCTGCGGGGCAAAGGTCATGTTGCAGTGCCACAGGCTGCGGATCTCGTCCCGGTCCTTCCATACGCCGGTGGCAAGGCCCGCCAGATAGGCTGCGCCCAGAGCGGTCGTCTCCCGGATGGCCGGGCGCAGCACGGTCTTGTTCAGGATATCGGCCTGGAACTGCATCAGGAACTGGTCGCGGGATGCACCGCCATCCACCTTCAGCGAGGTGATGGGCACGCCGGTGTCCTTTTCCATAGCAGCCACGAGGTCTGCGCTCTGGTAGGCAATGGACTCCTCTGCCGCGCGGATGATGTGGTTCTGGGTGGTGCCGCGGGTGATGCCCACAATGGCACCGCGGGCGTACATATCCCAGTACGGTGCACCCAGCCCAGTAAAGGCCGGCACGATGTAAATGCCGCCGTTATCCGGCACCTTCTGGGCATAGTATTCCGCATCGCGGCTCTCCTGGATCATGCGCAGGCCGTCGCGCACCCACTGGATGACGGCACCGCCCACAAAGACGCTGCCCTCCAGCGCGTACTCCACCTTACCGTTCAGGCTGATGGCAATGGTAGAGATCAGGCCGTTCCGGCTGCGGCAGATGGTGTCGCCGGTGTTCATCAGCAAAAAGCAGCCGGTGCCGTAGGTGTTCTTGGCCTCGCCCTTGCGAAAGCAGCTCTGTCCGAACAGCGCAGCCTGCTGGTCACCGGCAATGCCGGCCACCGGGATCTGCACACCGCACAGGTCGGTGGTGCCGTAGACCTCGCTGGAATCCGTCACGCGGGGCAGGATGCAGCGCGGGATATCCAGCGCTTTGAGCAGGGTGTCGTCCCAGTCCAGCGTGCGGATGTTATACAGCATGGTGCGGCTGGCGTTGGTGCGGTCGGTGACATGCACTCTGC
>OGQU01002515.1_pt1 | contig 11512 bp, 7 predicted proteins | sample 1553341 | NCBI WGS metagenome assembly OGQU01 (sample SAMEA2579920, study PRJEB22360) | human gut metagenome | biome: human gut; feature: human-associated habitat; material: faeces | place: Denmark | collected 2008/2010 | reverse complement strand
CTTTTTCACCGGAAGGGTCCCAACCGGCAGATGCTTCAAACAAACGGAATGTCGTTTTCCGCTGCACCCCCTCCCGTGAAAATGCAGATCCCGGCAGACCGCAGTCTGCCGGGATCTGTTCTATTCAGAAATACTGTTTCCGTTGAAGATGGCCAGAGTGCAACGGTGGTCATTCAAAATCGTCTGCCGGACAAATCAAAGGTCCGTCACATCATGCCGGGTGGGCTGGCCTTTTTCAAAGGCAACCGCGCTTTCCAGCACACCGCGCACCATGCTCTCCACATCCTCGTGGGTGTAGAAAGCCGTGTGGTCGGTCAGGATCACATTGGGCATGCTGCGCAGAGCCGCCAGCTCCGGGTTCGGGATCACATCGCCCATGCGATTATAATAGTACAGGCCGTTCTCATTTTCCAGCACGTCCAGGCCCGCCGCGCCAATCTTGCCGCTTTCCAGCCCGGCAATCAGTGCATCGCTGTCGATCAGCTTGCCGCGGGCGGTGTTGATGATGGTCACGCCCGGCTTCATGCGCTCAATTGCTTTGGTGTCGATGAGATGGTGATTCTCCTCCGTAGCGTTGGTGTGCAGAGTGATGACATCGCTTTCCGCCAGCAGGGTCTCCAGCGGCACATACTCGGCGATCTTCTTTACCTCGTCGTTGGGGTACAGGTCGTAGGCCAGCAGGCGGCAGCCAAAGCCGGACAGATGCTGCAGCACCGTGCGGCCAATGCGGCCTGTACCGATCACCCCCACAGTGCAGGTGGAAATATCGCGGCCGATTTTTCCCTGCAGGGAGTAGTCCTGCGCTTCGCCGCGCTTGAGGATGTGCCCTGCCTTGCGCAAGCTCATCAGCATGAGCATAATGGCAAAGTTTGCAACGCCGTTTGGCGGGTAGTCCACATTAGCCACCTTCATGCCCAGTTCCCGGGCCGTCTCGCGGTCTACGTGGTCATAGCCGATGGAACGGCAGCAGATGGACTTTACGCCCAGCTCGTGAAACCGCTTGACCATGGGCGCGCTCATATCACAGGGCGTTACCGACACGGCATCATAGCCCTTTGCCAGTTCAGCATTTTCCAGCGTGGGATACTCCTGCGTAGAGCCAAACTCAACATCCAGCTGCGGTGCCAGCCGCTGCGCGATGCCCAGCTCATCGTAGGGGCGCAGGGTGTAAAAAAAGACTTTTGTTGCCATAAAACTTCCCTCCCGGCTTATTTTGTACCTATTGTAGCACGTTCTGCACAGATGGATGCATTTTATTGCGTGAATTTTGTTCACCTTAAAAATGAGGATTCATCTCTCCATATGAATGCGCGCAAAACAGTTGTAAATTGTCGGAAAAGAGGGTATGATAAAGGAACTGAGAAGTATACATCACTGAAATATAAAAGGAGTGTGCCTTATGCGCGCTTATGAACGGCTTTTGAATTATGTCCGGGTGCATACCACCTCGGACGAAAACTCCGGTACGCACCCTTCCGCTGAACGGGAGTTTGACCTTGCCCGCCAGCTGGTGGATGAGATGAAGGCCCTTGGCATGGAGGATGCCCATGTGGACGAGCACTGCTACGTCTATGGCACCCTGCCTGCCACGCCCGGCTGTGAGGATCAACACGCTCTGGGCCTGATTGCCCACATGGACACTGCCGACGATGCCAGCGGTGAGAATGTGCAGCCCGTTGTGTGGGAAAACTACAACGGCGGCGACGTAACTCTGCCCGCCACCGGCATGGTGATGAAGCCCTCTGTGTTCCCCTTCCTTACTTCCATGAAGGGCGAGACCCTCATCACCTCAGACGGTACCACCCTGCTGGGTGCCGACGATAAGGCCGGTATTGCCGAAATTTTGACCGCTGTTGAGACCATTCAGGAAAAAGGCCTGCCCCACGGCAAGCTGTGTATCGCCTTTACTCCGGATGAAGAGATCGGCGAGGGTGCAGAGCTGTTCGATATTCCGGGCTTCGGTGCCGACTTTGCCTATACGGTGGACGGCGGCGATGCCGGCTCCATTGAGTACGAGAACTTCAACGCCGCTTCCGCCACCGTGACCATCCGTGGCTTCTCGGTGCACCCGGGCACCGCCAAGGACACCATGATCAACGCTTCCAACGTAGCAATGGAGTTCCACAGTGCTCTGCCCGTCACGGCCCGGCCGGAGACTACCGAGGGCCGTCAGGGCTTCTACCACCTGTGCCAGATGTACGGCGATGTGACCACCGCAAAGCTGGGCTACATCCTCCGCGACCACGACGCCGGCAAGCTGCAGTTCAAGAAGGACAACCTTCTCCACATCGCCTGCTACCTCAACGGCAAGTACGGCCCCGGCACGGTGGAAGTCGAGATCAAGGACAGCTACCGCAATATGCTGGAGAAGATCAAGCCCCACTTCCACCTTGTGGAGACAGCCCGCAAGGCCATCGAGAAGGCCGGTCTGACCCCGGAAGAGATCCCCGTCCGCGGCGGCACTGACGGCGCTGTCCTGAGCTGGAAGGGTCTGCCCTGCCCCAACCTCGGCACCGGCGGCTTCAACTTCCACGGCGTCTGCGAATGCACCACCGTCGAGCGGATGGACAAGGCCACCGAGATCCTGCTGAATATCATTGAGCTTTACTCTAAATAACTTTGCATCGTAAAAAATGGCTCCGGCATCTGCCGGAGCCATTTTTTGCTTCTTAAAACTCGATGCTCTGCGCCGCCTTGGCGATGGCTCCCAGCAGCTCCACCAGCTTGCTCTCGTCCATCCGGCTGCTGTTGTTGGCAAAGGCGTAGAAGCAGCCCTGCACACAGAACGAGAGCAGGATGCCCCGGTTCAAATCAGCCGCGAAGGTCGGGTCAGCTTCCTCAAAGCGCTGGCGCAGCCCCTTCTCGATGCTGTTGGCGAAGATGCCCTGCCGACTGCCCGAAAAAAGGATGTTCACGGCCCGCTGGTTCTGCATGAAGGCATGGAACAGCTCCCGCGTCAGCGTCTCTGCCTGATGCAGTGCCACGCTGTCGTTGGTGCGGGGTACGCTGGCCAGGATAGACTCGATGAGCTTGTTTTCCAGTGCATTGGCCAGCGCGTAGATGTCCTCATAGTGGGCATAGAACGTCGATTTGTTGATGCAGGCCATCGCACACAAGTCTTTTATCTTGATCTTTTCCAGAGGGTTCTTCTCCCGCAGTTCCATGAAAGCCTGTTCGATGGCGCGGTCGGTACGGGCGATACGGATGTCCACAAAATCCACCTCTTCCGTGTTTTAGTTGATTATCCAACGGTTTTCGTCTTTCGTCGATGGACAAGACCCCGCGGATTTTTTACAATGAAAGCAGGTCCCTTATTCTTCTTTTTTATAGAGCAGGCCCTTGGCGTCCAGTGCCGCTTCGATGCGGCGGAACGCCTCCGGCGTGGGGCAGCTCAGGGTGTGCAGATGCACACCGCCGGTCATCCGGCTCAGCAGGCACTCGGGCGTATCCGCCGCCTGCTGGATAAAATGGTCCACGTCGTACCGGCTGGCAAGATTGAGGTTGCCGCGCAGCTCACCGTAAAGCGGGTTCTCCACGGCCACATCCACCACGATGCCGCCCTGGTCCACCACGGTATACAGCTCCTCCCGCATCTGGTCGGCGGTGCTGTGGACACAGGCGAGAATGCCCGTATAGCCCCGCGCCGCCGGGTGGAGCTGATAGCCCCGGGGCGTTGCGTCGATCTGCGTCCCCGACGCCCGCAGCAGGGCCACATCACCCACCACGATCTGCCGCGAGACCCCCAGTTCCCCGGCCAGTACACTGGCGCTCAGCGGTGCATCGGCCTCCGTCAGCCGCTCTAAGATCACTTTTCTGCGCTGCGCAGCATTCATCTTCCACACTCCCCCTTTTTATCCTACCAGCCGCAGCAGGGTGGCGTAGTTGGAGGGCAGCTGGACTTTCAGCTTCCCCCACTCCACCTGCGTCAGGATGGGCTGACTGCCCACACAGTCGGCCAGCAGGTCTTCGACACCCGAAGCCTCCACTGGCAGCTGGAATTCCATCGAAACCGGGCTGTCACCGTTATTGTACACCGCCACGACAGCCTTGCCGTCCAGCACCCGGGCGTAGGCGTAGCTCTGGGTGGTCAGCGTCAGCTCCTTGAACTCGCCCCAGCTCAGCTCTGGACACTCCGCTTTCAGTCTGCCCAGTGCGGCATAGATGCTGGTGACAGGGTTCGTCTTCTCGGCGTCGGTGTAGTCGGCCAGCTCGAGACAGGGGCGGAGCGGCCAGTCGCTGCCCCACTCTTTTTTGCCCTCGATGCCAAATTCCGAGCCATAATAGATGGACGGAATGCCCCAAAGCGTATATACTAGAAGAGCAATATGCCGGATGTGGTCGCGGTTGCGCAGTTTATTGGGCAGCCGCTCCACATCGTGGTTATCCGAGAAGTTATAGAGCCGGGTATCGTGGCAGAGGCCCTGCAGACGCCGCATGGTATGGGCGATCTCGAAATAGTTGTGGTCGTTGTGGCCGCTCCACAGACCCTTATGCAGTTCGTAGTTGGTGACGGAGTGGAGCATCTCGGGGTTGGCCCAGCGGCTGTAGTCGCCGTGGATGACCTCGCCCATCAGCCAGAACTCGGGCTTCACCTCGTTGGCAACGCGGCGCAGGCCCTTCATGAAATCGAAGTCCAGCACGTCGGCAGCGTCCAGACGGATGCCGTCAATATCGAACTCATCCACCCAGAAGCGGATGGTATCGAAATGGTAGTTCTGCACCTCGGGGTTGCGCTGGTTCAGCTTGACCAGCAGGTTGAAGCCGCCCCAGTTGCCGTAAGAGAAGCCGTCGTTGTACTCGTTGTTGCCCCAGAAATTCACGTCGCAGAACCAGTCGCGGTAGCGGGCGTTCTCACGGTGCTCCTTCAGCTCCTGGAACGCGAAGAAATCGCGGCCCACATGGTTGAACACGCCGTCCACGATGACCTTCTGGCCCCGCTCATGGCAGGCGGCGACAAACTGCTTGAATTCCTCATTGGTGCCGAGACGCCGGTCTACCAGACGGTAGTCGATGGTGTCATAGCCGTGGGAACCGCTCTCGAACAGCGGGCCGATATAGATCGCCGTACAGCCAAGCTTTGCCGCGTGCTGAGCCCACGCATCCAGCTTTTTGAAAGCCCCGGGGACAGGCTGTCCGTCGTTTTCATGCGCGCAGCCGCACAATCCCAGAGGATAGATGTGATAGAATACCGCATTGTCATACCAAGCCATTGTCTGTACCGCTCCTGTTTTCCAAAAGTTACAGCAGAGCACTTTTCCGACAAAAGTGCATCTGTGTCATATTCAGTATAGCACATTTTCCGACAAAAGTGTGGTAAAAGTGTTGTATATTTCTCATTTTATATATTCCATCGTCCGTGTTCTGTAAAAATTGCGATAAAAGGAGTCTTTCGTATGAATCTTCCCTCCATCCCCAAATCCTTCTTCAACGGCGACTGCTTCGACGCCTACCGCATCCTCGGCGCGCACCCCTGGCAGGGTGACCACGGCGAAGAGGGCTGGCGCTTCGCAGTCTGGGCTCCCGGTGCCACGGCTGTGGAGGTCTGCGGCGGCTTTGACGGCTGGGGTGCAGGCATCCCACTCCAGAAAGCCGACACCGGTGTGTGGAGCGGCTTTGTATCCGGGCTGTGCGAGGGGGAGCTCTACAAATACCGCATCCACGGGGCCGACGGCAGCGTGGTCATGCGGGCCGACCCCTACGCTTTCGCGTCCGAAGTCCGCCCCGCCAACGCCAGCCGCCTGACCAAACTGGACTTTTCCTTCGACGACAGCGCATGGATGGAGCGGCGGGATAAATGCCGTAATCTGCCCATGAACATCTACGAACTCCATGCCGGCAGCTGGAAGCATAAGCCCAACTCCACCCAGCCCGACGGATCGGACGGCTGGTACGATTACGAAGAGCTGGCCCGGGAGCTCATCCCCTGGCTGCTGGAACACCACTTCACCCATGTAGAGCTTCTGCCGCTGGCAGAGCACCCCTTCGACGGCAGCTGGGGCTACCAGACCACCGGCTACTTCGCCGTCACCAGCCGGTACGGCACCCCGGCCCAGTTTGCCTCCTTTGTCAACGCCTGCCACCGGATGGGCATCGGCGTCATCATGGACTTTGTCCCCGTCCACTTTGCGGCCAACGCCGACGTGCTGGCCAACTTTGACGGCACCCACCTCTACGAGTACGACAGCGACGTGGGCCACAGCGAGTGGGGTACCTGCAACTTCAACTACTACCGCCGGGAGGTGTGCAGCTTCCTGAACAGCGCCGCCGCCCTCTGGATGGAGGTCTATCACTGCGACGGCATCCGGATGGACGCTATCTCCCGCGCCCTCTACTGGCAGGGCGACCCTGCCCGGGGCGTCAACGAGGGCGCCGTCACCTTCCTGCGGAACCTCAACCACGGCCTGAACGATCGCTGGCCCACCGGCGTTTACATGGCCGAAGATTCCACCAACTTCCTCAAAGTCACGGCCCCCACCCGCTACGATGGCATCGGCTTCGACTACAAGTGGGACATGGGCTGGATGCACGATACGCTGGACTACTTCGCCACCCCCTTCGGCCAGCGGCCCGACGCATACGGGAAGATCATTTTCAGTATGCACTATTTCTACAACGAGCTTTACCTGCTGGCGCTGAGCCACGACGAGGTCGTCCACGGCAAAAAGACCATCATCGACAAGCTCTGGGGTACCTACGAAGAAAAATGCGCCCAGCTGCGCACCCTCTATTTTTATATGTATGCGCACCCGGGCAAAAAGCTCAATTTTATGGGCAACGAGCTGGGGCATTTCCGGGAGTGGGACGAAAAGCGGGAGCTGGACTGGGATCTGCTCAAGTACCCCTTCCACGACGCATTCCAGAAATATTTCGGTGCACTGAGCCGCCTTTACGCCACCCAGCCCGCCCTCTACGCGGGCGAGTATGACCCCCGCTGCTTCGAGTGGGTGGCCAGCGAGAGCCGGGACGAGGGCGTGTACGCATGGCTGCGCAAGGGTGCGGGCCAGACCATCCTCTGCGTCATGAACACCCAGAACACTGCCCACAAAAAGTTCCCGCTCTACCTGAGCTTCCCCGCCGGAGCCGAAGAGCTGCTGAACACCGAGGCCCCCTGCTGGGGCGGCGCGGACAAATCGAAGCCCAAAGCTCTCCACACCTCGGACGGCGGCGTCTATGGCCGGGACTACACCCTCACCGTGGACCTGCCCGCCATGGGCAGCCGGATGTTCCGGCTCACCCCCGAAGCGCCCCGCCCCGAGGCTGCACAGGCCAGCGCCCGCCGGGCCGCTGCCGCACGCCGCAAGGCAGCCCGCACCCAGAACGCCAAGGCGGATGCCGCCGCATACAACTCCAAAAAGTAATATTTGTTTCAGAATATCCCGTCTGCTGAAAACGCAGCGGGATATTCTGCGTTCTGGCGCGGTCTGCGGCTGGACAAGCCTTGACGGAGCCGTTATACTGTTAGATGGAAAGTTGTGTTTTGCATTTTCCGGAAGTTAAATGAAAGGAATCATCCTTCTATGCCATCTGCTGCTGTTCGCCGGCTCTCGCCTCTGCAATGGGCGGGGGTCGGTCTGGGCAGCTGTGCGGTGCTGCTGGCTCTTCTGGGGCTGCTTGCACCGGCCAGCGCCTTCTTTTTCCCGCTGCTCAGTCTCTGGGCCAGCGTGGGGCTCTTTGTTCTGGCCCTCTGCGCTCTCCGTGTGGCAGGCGCAGAGCTGGACTTCTTCCACAAAGCCGTCGTCTTCGGCATCTGGGCTGTGGCTGTCGTCTATTTTTACTGGACATTATCGAGCCGGAGCTTTGTATACGTCTGGGATTACGCCAACTACCTGCTCAAGCAGTACGACGCCGAAGCCGCCTTTGCCCAGAGTGCAGGCGCGGGCCTCGCATACATCTTCGGCTCCATGGCCGACGACTACACCAATTTCATCACCCTCTTCACCGAGTTCCCGTTCTGCCTCACGAGCCACACCGGCGACGCCTATTCCTTCAGTCAGGTGTTCTGCATCCTGCCCACCCTGCTGGTGCTGCTGGCGGGCCTCGTCGTCAAGGTCGGGCAGATCCTGAATGTGAAGAACCGGAGGTACTATTTCCTCTTCGGGATGACGCTCACGGCGGCTTATCCCTTCCTGCGGATGAGCGCGGTGCTGGCCCAGCCGGACTGGTTCGGACTCATCTTCGCGTTTGCGATTCTTCTACTGACGCTGGATCTCCGGTTCGACAAGCTGGATCCGGTGCGGTTCGGCCTCATCTTCCTGGCCACTGCCGCCATCATCCTCGCCCGCCGGTGGTTCCTCTACTTTGTGGTGGGCTACTACTTCGCCTACGCGCTGCTGCTCATCGCGGGCTGTGTGCGGTTGGCGAAGGGCGGCGAAAAAAACGCCGCCCTTGTTCGAATCAAAAACCTCGTCCTCTTCGGCCTTGCGTCCGTCGTGGCGATGGTCATCCTGCTCTGGCCGATGGTGTCCCACATCCTCGCCTACAACTACGCAGGCCGCTACTCCTATTATAACGGCGGCGGTCTGGCCCTCGAGGCGTTCTATCACATCGGCCGGATGGGCCTGTTCAACATTCTCCTCATGGTGCTGGGTCTCGCCTTTGCGGCGAAGCACAGAGCACCCTCCCTGCCCTGTCTCGCCGGGTGTGAGCTGGTGGTGAGCATCCTGCTCTTCACCCGGGTGCAAAACACCGGCTCCCATCAGTTCCTGCTCTTCCTGCCGGGATACTTCATTCTCTTTCTGCTGGGCGCCGCCGCGCTGGCCGAGGGCATCACGCGCCGCCGGAACCTCAAGCTGGGCTGCTGGGCCTTTGTGCTGGTGCTGTCCATGTCGGTGCGGTGTTCGCCGCTGACCACGCTGGCCATGCCGGGTTTCGTCATTGAACACTTCCCGATTCAGATCCCGGCCACCCAGTATTTCATCTCGCTGGACAAGCTCATCTACGATAGAAAGGACATCGGCCAGATCCGGGCCATCGCCGACTGGATAGGCTCCCACTGCGCCGAGGGCGAAGTGAGCTACATGATACCCCACGATATGCTCTACAACCCCGACCACTTCAAGAACTGCCGCCTGCCGGACGCCCCCATCAACGACAAGCTGGCCTTCGGCTTCTCAGTCCCCGGCACCCACAACTTCCCCATGCAGTTCTTCGAGGCCAAATACGTTATCACCTGCGAGCCCTTCCCCCAGACTTACGTCGGCAGCGGCGAGATGTCCATCAAGCTGAACGACCAGTTCCTCGCCGTGAGAGACCAGTACTTCGCCTTTGAGCAGAGTTTTGATATGGGCAACGGCACCACCTTTACCATCTGGAAGCGCACCACTGCCCCCACCCGGGAGGAAGTGGAGTATTATCTGAGCGCTTTCGCTGAGGAAGACGCCCAGTACCCTGAAATGTTCTCCCAGGTGGCCGAAGCCTGGCTCACCGCTCACGGGCTGTGAGCTTGCCCTTTCTGCCGAAAACGTGTATAATTTGATTGATTGCTATAAAACCCGCAGCGCCGCCCGCCGGCCTGCTTACGTCATAAGGAGTACGCCACTATGGATAAGAAAAACACGCCTGAAGTGAAGCTGGGCCAGTACAAGGGCCTGGCTGTCACCCGTCACGTCCGCCCCGTCACCGACAAGACTGTGGACATCGAGCTTGTCCACCAGGCCCGGATGCACGCCGTCTACCACCCCACCACCGAACCTGCCAAGCGCGGCTTCCGCGCCCTGCTGGACTTTGCCGGCTACATGGACGGCAAGGAGATCCCCGACAGCCGGATGGAGAAGGTCATGGTCGTGCTGGGCGACGGCAAGCTGATGCCCGCCGCCGAGCAGGCCATCTACGGCCACCGTGCCGGCGAGGTGTTCCGCTTCGACTTTACTTACCCGCAGGACTTCCGCCTGCCGGAGCTGTCCGGCAAGACCGCACAGTTCGAGATCGAGCTCCGCTCTCTGGCCGAGAAAGTCACGCCCGCACCGGACGAGGCTTTCGCCAGGAGTCTGGGCTTCGACTCCCTCGATGCGCTGAAGGCTGACCTTCGCGCCAAAAAGCAGAAGATCCACGAGGAAGGGGCTGACCGCGCCGCCGGAAAGCAGCTGCTGGACATGGCCGGTGCCAACATGACCGTGGACCTGCCCGCCGAAATTCTCGACCGCACCGCCCAGAATGAGATGAAGCTGCTGAAAGAGCGCCTCTCCCGCAGCGGCATCACCCTCGAGCAGCACTGCAAGAACAGCCGCACCACTCCGGAAGCCCTCGAGAAGGACTACCGCGCACAGGCCGAGAGCCGCATCCGCTTCGTGCTGGCCGCCAAGGCCATCGCCGAGGCGGAAAACATCGTCGTCCACCCCGAGGAAGTCAACGCCGAGTACCGCCGCCTGTCCCAGCTGCAGGACACCCCCGAGGCGGAGATCCGGAAAGCCCTGCCCGAGGATACCATCGCCGCCGCGCTGGCCGCGAAGAAGGTGCAGCGCTTCCTGCTGGACAACGCACAGGTCACCACCGTGACCGATGCCCCCGAAAAGGAGTGATACCGCTATGGGTCTGTTTACCCGTTATGCAATGGACGCCCTGATGAAGACCTCCCACCCCGAGGTCATCCGCCGTCAGTGCTGGAATCTCCACCCCCACCGCACCCCCTGCACGGCCTGCAAGGACATCTGCCCCTACGGCGATGCCATCTTCACCCGCCCCAACCTCGTTAAAGACTGGGACCCCTGCACCGACTGCGGCCTCTGCGTATCTGCCTGCCGCTCGGGCTGCATCGTCCCTTCGCCGGAGCAGGTACAGCGGGACACCTCGCTGGCGGATACCGACAACGACACCCTCTGGCTGGGCTGCGAGAAGAGCACCCGCAAGAACACCGCCGTCCGCACCTGCATCGCCTCCTTCTCGTGGGAAGCGCTGGCCTATCTGGCTCTGAACAAGAAGCTGGTCCTCGACCTGACTCCCTGCGGTGAGTGCGAGAACGACGTCTGCGCCGCCCAGCTCCGCAAAGAGCTGACCCGTCTGGTGGAGTTCCTCGGCCCCCAGCTCTTCGAGATCCGGGTCACGCTGGCCTATGAGCAGGACGAAGCGCCCTACCATGTGCAGGAGCTGAGCCGCCGGGAGATGTTCTCCCATATGACCGAGGGCTCCCGCGCCGGCACCAAGAAGCTGCTGCAGATGCTGCCCGGCCTGCGCAGCGAGGAGGACAGCGCCGCCGACTTCCGCCTCATGCTCCACCAGCGGACGAAGCAGCTCAAAGCTGCTTCCGAGACGCCGCTGCGCTACGGCTGGTATCTGCCGAACTTCACCCAGAAGTGCTTCGGCTGCGGCAAGTGCGAAAAAGCCTGCCGCTCCGGGGCGCTCAAGCTGGAAGACCTGCCCGACGGCCAGACCCGCGTGGTCGTCACGCCCTGGAAGTGCAGCGAGTGCGGCGTCTGCGTCGCGGCCTGCTCCAACAGCGGCATCGACGGCATGAAGCTCCGTCAGCTCACCACCCTCGGCCCGGTGAGCGTCTACAAATGCAGCAAGACCCTCTGCG
>OGQU01002510.1_pt1 | contig 11560 bp, 10 predicted proteins | sample 1553341 | NCBI WGS metagenome assembly OGQU01 (sample SAMEA2579920, study PRJEB22360) | human gut metagenome | biome: human gut; feature: human-associated habitat; material: faeces | place: Denmark | collected 2008/2010 | reverse complement strand
GGGTAGGAAATGGTAATAGGTTTGGATGAAAAGTTTGTGTGCAGTTTTGAAGGTACAGTGAAATATAAAGGTCGAGATTCCTTTTAAGGGGGAATTTCGGCTTTTTTTAATTTTTTGCGTTTTTTTTGAAAAAAGTTCTTGACGGGGCCATTTACTTATGCTATACTACTCTAGCGTTTGGAAGGCACAGGTCTTTTTTTTTATGCGCAAAAGACCGAAAAGTTTGCTAATTTATTACGACGGAGGTGGAGATTGTGCGAGTAAAGATCACATTGGCATGTACGGACTGCAAGCAGCGTAATTACAACATGACAAAAGATAAGAAGACACATCCAGACAGAATGGAGACAAAGAAGTACTGCAGATTCTGTAAGAAGCATACATTACACAAGGAAACCAAGTAATTGGTCTCCAGTAAGGAGTAGTTGATTATGGAAGAAACAGGAAAAAAGGCAGAAACCAAATCAAAGAAGCTGGCCAAGACAAAGAAGAAGTCTAAGCCATCCGTGAAAGAGCGCGTAGTTGCGTTTTGGAAGGGTGTAAAGGCCGAGTTTCGCAAGATCATCTGGCCAAGCAAAGAATCATTAAAGAATCAGACAATTGCAGTGCTGGTTGTTTCTGTTGTACTCAGCGTGTTTATCAGGTTCTTTGATATTGCATGTCAGTATGTAGTTGAGTTTATCAGGTAAGAGAGGAATCAGAATGGAAGAGGCAAAGTGGTATGTTGTCCATACCTTTTCAGGTTATGAGAATAAGGTAAAGGTTGATATCGAAAAAACTGTCGAGAACCGGAATCTTCAAGATCAGATTCTCGAGGTTGCGATTCCCCTTCAGGAAGTGATGGAGAACAAGGATGGTCAGAAGAAGTCCTCTATGAGGAAAATCTTCCCAGCATATGTGTTGGTTCATATGATTATGAATGACGATACCTGGTATGTAATCCGCAACACCAGAGGTGTTACAGGATTTGTAGGCCCGGGATCAAAGCCGGTGCCGCTGACGGAGGAAGAGATGATTGCTCTTGCTACCTTTATGGGTACTCCGCAGGAAAAGGTGAACTTCGCAGAAGGCGACCTTATCAGTGTTATTACTGGTGCATGGCAGGGTACCGAGGCTGTGATTCGTTCTGTAGATGCTGAAAAGCAGACCGCTACAATTTTTATTGACATGTTTGGACATGAAACACCGGTTGAACTGAATTTTACCGACATTAAGAAAGTTCAGTAAAACGCCTATTTGGCGTATGGTTCTGCTGTGGGAGGGTATCCCCCGCAAATACCACATTATTAGGAGGTGCCACAATGGCAAAGAAAGTTACAGGTTATATTAAGTTACAGATTCCTGCTGCAAAGGCAACACCGGCTCCACCGGTTGGACCTGCTCTTGGACAGAAGGGTGTCAACATTGTACAGTTTACAAAGGAGTTTAACGCAAGAACTGCTGATCAGGCTGGTATGATCATTCCGGTTATCATCACTGTATACGCAGACAGAAGCTTTACCTTCGTTTGCAAGACTCCGCCGGCTGCTATTCTTATTAAGAAGGCATGCAATATTCAGACTGCTTCTGCAACACCAAATAAGACTAAGGTTGCAACTCTTTCCAAGGCTGATCTTCAGAAGATCGCTGAGACAAAGATGCCAGACCTGAATGCAGCAAGCCTTGAGGCTGCTATGAGCATGATCGCAGGTACTGCTCGCAGTATGGGTGTTAAGGTAGAAGAGTAAGAATATCAACATTAAGTGGGAGGGATATTCCCGCAAATACCACCAGGAGGTTTTTCGATGAAAAGAGGAAAAAAGTATGTAGAGGCTGCCAAGTTGGTAGACCGCGCTACTCTTTATGATGTAAACGAAGCCGTATCTATCGTAAAGAAGGCTTCTAGTGCAAAGTTTGATGAGACAGTTGAAGCTCATATCAGAACAGGTTGTGATGGACGTCACGCAGATCAGCAGATCCGTGGTGCTGTAGTTCTTCCTCATGGAACTGGTAAGAATGTTCGCGTTCTTGTATTCGCTAAGAATGACAAGGCTGATATCGCAAAAGAGGCAGGAGCTGATTACGTTGGAGCTGAGGAGCTGATTCCGAAGATCCAGAACGAAGGATGGCTTGATTTCGATGTTGTAGTAGCTACCCCGGATATGATGGGTGTTGTTGGTCGTCTGGGTCGTGTACTTGGACCGAAGGGCTTAATGCCAAACCCAAAGGCTGGTACCGTAACTATGGACGTTGCAAAGGCTATTAAGGAAATTAAAGCTGGTAAGATTGAGTACAGACTGGATAAGAGCAACATTATTCATGTTCCGGTTGGTAAGGTTTCCTTCACCGAGGAGCAGTTAGCAGACAACTTCCAGGCGCTGATGGGCGCAGTAATCAAGGCTAGACCGAGCACTCTGAAGGGTACCTTCTTAAAGAGTGTTACCATGGCTTCTACCATGGGACCTGGCGTTAAGTTAAATACCGTTAAATTTGGTCAGTAAAAAGTACTTGACAAGTGATTGTCAGTATGATATTATTGCAATGTTTGAGGCCGCAAGGCTTTCATATATTTGCCGAAGACAGCAGGTGCCGCAAGGCATAAGGAGAAAACGCCTGCCGAGGAGAGATCTATATTAAAGATTATCTTTGCCTCTCTGTCTTTGCAGAGAGGCATTTTTCGGCCTTTTCTTAAAATTTTCAAGAAGGAGGGCACATATCATGGCTAAAGTTGAGCTGAAGCAGCCGATTGTTGAGGAAATCAAAGCATCCTTAGACGGCGCAAAGGGTGTAGTTCTGGTTGACCATCGTGGTCTTACCGTTGAGCAGGATACCGTACTGCGTAAGAGTCTGAGAGAAGCTGGTGTTACTTATAAGGTATATAAGAACACACTGGTTAAGCGTGCAATCGAGGGCACTGAGTTCGAGAGCTTAAAGGATCTGTTAGAGGGTCCATCCGCAATTGCAATCAGCAAGAGCGAGGCAACTACACCGGCAAGCATTATCTGCAAGTTTGCTAAGACAAACGATAAGCTTGAGGTTAAGGGTGGTGTTGTAGAAGGAGCCTTCTACGATGCTAAGGGTGTTGAGGTTCTGTCCACAATCCCGTCCAGAGAAGAACTTCTTGCAAAGTTCCTGGGAAGCATCCAGTCTCCGATCACCAATTTTGCTCGTGTTATCAAGCAGATCGCAGAGAAGCAGGAAGCATAATCTGGTTTATGATTGGAATTTGGCAGCTGCGTAAAACAGCTGCATGAGATGATTCAAAATGGATCATCATTCGTAAAAGCCGTAAGGCATAGTTAATAATTCTTATATTAGGAGGAAAATTATCATGACAGCAGCAGAGATTATCGAAGCTATTAAGGGTATGAGCGTTTTAGAGTTAAATGACCTTGTAAAGGCATGTGAGGAAGAGTTTGGCGTATCTGCAGCAGCAGGTGTTGTTGTAGCAGCAGCAGGCGCTGGCGCAGCAGCTGAGGAAGAGAAGACTGAGTTCGACGTAGAGCTGACTGAGGTTCCAGCAGCTTCTAAGATCAAGGTTATCAAGGTTGTTCGTGAAGTAACTGGTCTTGGCCTGAAGGAAGCTAAGGAGTTAGTTGAGGCAGCTCCGAAGGTAGTTAAGGAAGCAGCAGCTAAGGCTGACGCTGAAGAGCTGAAGAAGAAGTTAGAGGAAGTTGGAGCAAAGGTTACCTTAAAGTAATTTGTGCTTAACATTAGGTTCTGGAATCCTTGAAAAACAAGGGTTTCAGAACCTTTTTTTGTTTATCTGACGGATATTTGATAGATATTTGTTTCAAAAGAGCAGGCAATTGACTTGACAAAGACAGCGGCACCTGTAAATTGCAATAAAAAAAGACCGGTTTTTCCGGTCTGCTAAAAGATAAGGTCAGATAAAATTAAATAAAATCGGGGCGACAAGACTTGAACTTGCGGCCTCATGAACCCCATTCATGCGCGCTACCAAACTGCGCTACGCCCCGACGCTCACAAGTAAAAACAATTATATCAAATAAGCAGAAATTTGTAAAGAAAAAAGTTAAAAAAATCAAGAAAACGGCAAAAAAATAGTTGACAGCCTGTCTATGCTATGCTATAGTGATATGTGCACTATCATGGACAAAATCGCTTTCTATGCTTTCCGTATAGAAGACAATGGCGTCTGCCAATAGACTTTGAGGCAGCATGCTGCGCAGATATGGATCGGATAGAGGCACAAAATATATTTATCAGGGGTGAGCAAACATGGAAAAAAACAGAATTCGACCAGTCAAATCCGGCAGAACCTTCCGTATGAGTTATTCCAAGTCCAACGAAGTTCTTGAAATCCCGAATCTGATTGCGATCCAGAAGGATTCTTACCAGTGGTTCCTTGGCGATGGACTTAAAGAGGTATTTGATGATATCTCCCCTATCGTAGATTTCAGCGGCAATCTGGAGTTGCGTTTTGGCAAATTCCGTCTGTGCCCGGATGAGATTAAGCACACAATCGAGGAATGCAAGGAACGTGATGCAACATATTCCGCACCACTTAAGGTTGAGGTCAGACTTCATAATAAGGAAACTGATACCATTAAAGAACATGAGATTTATATTGGTGATCTTCCGTTGATGACGGATACAGGCTCCTTTGTAATCAATGGAGCAGAGCGTGTTATCGTTAGCCAGCTGGTACGTTCACCTGGTATTTATTTTACTGTCGACCATGATAAGACCGGAAAAGAGCTGTACTCTTCTCAGGTTATCCCGAATCGTGGAGCATGGCTTGAGTATGAGACAGACTCAAATGATATTTTCTATGTAAGAGTCGATCGTACACGTAAGATACCGGTAACTGTTCTGATCCGTGCATTAGGATGGGGCAGCAATGAGCAGATTTTAGAGATCTTTGGCGAGGAGCCAAAGCTTCTTGCAACACTTGAGAAGGATGTCAGCAATGATTACAAGAGCGGTCTTCTTGAATTGTATAAGAAGATTCGTCCAGGCGAGCCGCTTTCTACCGACAGCGCTTCCAGCTTGCTGCAGGGTATGTTCTTTGATGTAAGAAGATATGATCTGGCACGTGTAGGCCGTTATAAATACAATAAGAAGCTTCATTTCCGCAATCGTCTGAATGGACATACTTTAGCGGATGATGTAGTAGATGTTTCTACAGGCGAGATTATCGCTGAGGCAGGTACGACATGTAACCGTGCAATCGCAACAAAGATTCAGAACTCAGGTGTTCCGTATGTATATGTTGATGTAGAAGGACGCCGTGTAAAGGTTCTGTCTAACCTCATGGTAGATGCTTCCGAGTATCTTAACCTGACAGAGGAAGAGCTTGAAGCTGCTGGAATCAATGAGCTTGTTTATTATCCAGTATTGACTCAGATCTTAGAGAAGGGTCTTGAGGGTGATGAGCTGATGGCAGAGCTTCGTGCAAATAATGCAGAGCTGATTCCGAAGCACATCATGAAGGAAGATATTTTAGGTTCTATTAACTATTGCTTAAACTTAGAGTATGGCGTAGGACAGGATGATGATATCGACCACTTAGGAAATCGTCGTATCCGTGCTGTAGGTGAGCTGCTTCAGAACCAGTATCGTATCGGTATGTCCCGTATGGAGCGTGTTGTAAGAGAGCGTATGTCTACAAACGATCCGTCTGATCTGACACCGCAGAGCTTAATTAACATTAAGCCTGTTACTGCTGCTGTTAAGGAGTTCTTCGGAAGTTCCCAGTTGTCTCAGTTCATGGATCAGAATAACCCGCTTGCAGAGTTAACTCATAAGAGACGTCTGTCTGCGTTAGGACCTGGTGGTCTGTCAAGAGACCGCGCCGGATTCGAGGTTCGAGATGTTCACTATACTCACTATGGACGTATGTGCCCAATTGAGACTCCTGAAGGTCCTAATATCGGTTTGATTAACTCACTTGCAACATATGCAAGAGTAAATAAATATGGATTTATCGAGGCACCTTATCGTATCGTTGATAAGAGTGATGCCCAAAATCCGCGTGTAACTGACGAGGTTCGCTACTTCACAGCTGATGAAGAGGACGATTTCGTAGTAGCACAGGCAAATGAGCCGTTAGATGCAGAAGGCCATTTCCTGAATAAGATGGTTTCAGGTCGTTTCCGTGAGGAAACTTCTGAGTTTGAACAGAAAAATATCGACTTGATGGACGTTTCTCCACGAATGGTATTCTCTGTCGCAACTTCCATGATTCCATTCCTGCAGAACGATGATGCGAACCGTGCACTTATGGGTTCCAACATGCAGCGTCAGGCAGTTCCGTTAATGTTAACAGAGGCTCCGGTAGTTGGTACCGGTATGGAAGATAAGGCAGCATACGATTCTGGTGTTTGCGTAGTAGCAAAGCACGCAGGTGTTGTTGAGCGTTCCTCCTCTAAGTTAATTATCGTTAAGTGTGATGATGGTACAAGAGATGAGTATCGTCTGACCAAATTCTCAAGAAGTAACCAGAGTAACTGCTACAACCAGAGACCAATCGTTTTCAAGGATGAGCGTGTTGAGGCTGGACAGGTTCTTGCAGATGGTCCGTCCACAAAGAATGGTGAGATTGCACTTGGAAAGAACCCGTTAATCGGATTTATGACCTGGGAAGGTTATAACTACGAGGATGCTGTTCTTTTAAGTGAGCGTCTTGTTCAGGAGGATGTATATACCTCCATTCATATTGAAGAATATGCTGCAGAGTCCCGTGATACAAAGCTCGGACCGGAAGAGATCACAAGAGATGTTCCTGGTGTCGGCGATGAGGCTCTGAAGGATCTTGATGACCGTGGTATCATTCGTATTGGTGCAGAAGTACGTGCTGGAGATATTCTGGTAGGTAAGGTAACACCAAAGGGTGAGACAGAGCTGACTTCCGAAGAGAGACTGCTTCGTGCAATCTTCGGTGAGAAGGCAAGAGAAGTTCGTGATACATCACTGAAGCTTCCGCACGGTGCATATGGTATTGTTGTTGATACAAAGGTATTTAACCGTCAGAATAGTGATGAGCTGGCTCCTGGTGTAAATCAGGTAGTACGCATCTACATCGCACAGAAGAGAAAGATCTCTGTCGGCGATAAGATGGCAGGCCGTCACGGAAACAAAGGTGTTGTCTCCAGAGTTCTTCCTGTAGAAGATATGCCGTTCCTTCCAAATGGACGTCCTCTGGATATCGTATTAAACCCGTTGGGCGTACCTTCTCGTATGAACATCGGACAGGTGCTGGAGACTCATTTGAGCCTTGCTTCAAGAGCACTTGGATTTAATATTTCTACACCAGTATTTGACGGCGCAAGCGAGAGTGATATCCTTGATACTCTTGATCTGGCAAATGATTATGTTAACATGGAGTGGGATGAATTCTACGAGAAATATAAGGATTCCCTGCGTGAAGATGTTATGGATTACCTTGGCACTCATCTGGAGCACAGAGAGCTGTGGAAGGGTGTTCCGATTCGCCGCGATGGTAAGGTAAGACTGCGTGATGGCCGTACCGGTGAGTATTTCGACAGCCCGGTAACAATCGGACACATGCACTACTTAAAGCTGCATCATCTGGTAGATGATAAGATCCATGCACGTTCAACAGGTCCTTACTCACTTGTTACCCAGCAGCCTCTTGGTGGTAAGGCACAGTTTGGTGGACAGCGTTTTGGAGAGATGGAGGTTTGGGCTCTCGAGGCGTATGGTGCTGCTTACACACTGCAGGAGATTCTGACTGTTAAGTCTGATGACGTTGTAGGACGTGTAAAGACATATGAGGCAATTATCAAGGGTGAGAACATTCCTGAGCCAGGTGTACCGGAGTCCTTTAAGGTACTTCTTAAGGAATTACAGGCACTGGCACTTGATGTACGCGTACTGGATGCAGATAATAATGAAGTAGAAATTAAGGAAAGCACAGAGTATGGCAATACTGACTTCAGAAGTATTATGGAAGACGGTGGAAAGCGCCATTATTCTGAGGAAGAGTTCCAGAGAAACGGTTCTACCATTCAGGAAGTAAAGAATGGAGAGATTGCAGACGTTGATATGGATGCTTCCAATGCAGATGATTTTGATAAAGATGATATGGACGGGTCATTTGGGTCTGATGGATTTGATGCAGATGATTTTGATGATTTAGGAGACTCAGATAACTAAGAGCCAGAAGGGAGAACCATTTATGCCGGAAAATAAAACCGATGGAGGACAGTCAATTGCTTTTGAGTCCATTAAGATTGGTCTTGCTTCCCCTGAGAAGATCAGAGAGTGGTCAAGAGGCGCTGTCACAAAGGCTGAAACAATTAACTACAGAACGCTGAAGCCGGAACCGGATGGCTTATTCTGTGAGCGTATTTTCGGACCGCAGAAGGACTGGGAGTGTCACTGCGGAAAGTATAAGAAGATTCGTTACAAGGATATGATTTGTGATCGTTGTGGTGTTGAGGTTACAAAGTCCAGTGTCCGCCGTGAGCGTATGGGACATATCGAGCTGGCAGCTCCGGTTTCCCATATCTGGTATTTCAAGGGTATTCCGAGCCGTATGGGCCTGATCCTTGATATTTCACCAAGAAATCTTGATAAGATTTTATATTTTGCATCCTATGTCGTTCTTGACAGGGGTGAGTCTGATCTGAATTATAAGCAGGTACTCTCCGAGAGAGAGTACCGCGATGCAATCGAGCAGTATGGCTATGGCAAGTTCCGTGTAGGAATGGGTGCTGAGGCAATTCAGGAGCTGTTAAAGGCAATTGACCTTGAGAAGGATTCTGAGGAACTTCGCGCAGAGCTTAAGGATGCATCTGGCCAGAAGCGTGCTCGTATCATCAAGAGATTAGAGGTTGTTGAGGCATTCCGTAATTCTGGAAACCGTCCTGAGTGGATGATTCTTGATGCTATCCCGGTTATGCCGCCGGATCTTCGTCCTATGGTTCAGCTGGATGGAGGAAGATTTGCAACATCTGATTTGAATGATCTGTATCGTCGTATTATTAATAGAAATAACCGTCTGGAAAGACTGCTTGAGTTAGGTGCTCCGGACATCATCGTGCGTAACGAGAAGCGTATGCTTCAGGAGGCAGTTGATGCCCTGATCGATAATGGTCGTCGCGGTCGTGCCGTAACAGGACCTGGAAATCGTAACTTAAAGTCTCTTTCTGATATGTTAAAGGGTAAGCAGGGACGTTTCCGTCAGAACCTGCTCGGTAAGCGCGTCGACTACTCCGGACGTTCCGTTATCGTCGTTGGCCCTGAGCTGAAGATGGATCAGTGCGGTCTCCCGAAGGAGATGGCTCTCGAGCTGTTCAAGCCGTTCGTGCTCAACGACCTCGTTGAGAAGGGCTCCGCGCAGAACATCAAGCAGGCTAAGAAGATGGTAGAGCGCGCAGAGGATAAGGTCTGGGACTCCCTCGAGTGCGTTATCAAGGATCACCCCGTACTGCTCAACCGTGCGCCTACGCTGCACAGACTTGGTATCCAGGCGTTCTCGCCGGTACTCGTTGAGGGTCGTGCGATCAAGCTCCATCCGCTGTGCTGTACCGCGTTCAATGCGGACTTCGACGGCGACCAGATGGCGGTTCATCTTCCCCTGTCCGCTGAGGCTCAGGAAGAGGCGCGCACACTCATGCTCGCTGCAAAGAACCTGTTAAAGCCGTCAGACGGACGCCCTGTTACCGTTCCTACCCAGGATATGGTACTTGGTTCCTACTATCTGACCCTTGATAAGCCCGGCGAAAAGGGCGAGGGCAAGGTATTCCGCGACGCCAACGAGGCTCTCATGGCTTACCAGGACGGCGTTATCTCCATTCACGCTCGGGCGGACAGGCGCTCATCAACGGCGTCGATATCCTGGAGGACCCCGTGCGCGCAAAAAAGGACATCGGCTATCTGCCGGAGCTTCCTCCGCTGTACCTTGACATGACCGTCATGGAGTACCTTAATTTCGTGTACGACCTGAAAAAGTGCAGGCTTCCGAAGCGCTCCCATCTCGATGAGATATGCCGCCTCGTGAAGATCACCGACGTGCAGAAGCGCGTTATCCGCAACCTTTCCAAGGGTTACAAGCAGCGTGTGGGTCTGGCTCAGGCGCTGGTCGGGAATCCCAAGGTGCTGATACTCGACGAGCCGACTGTAGGTCTTGACCCGAAGCAGATAATCGAGATACGCACGCTCATCAAGAAGCTCGGAAAGAACCACACCGTAATTCTTTCCTCGCATATCCTGTCCGAGGTGCAGGCGGTCTGCGACAAGATCGTCGTTATCGACAAGGGAAAGCTCGTTGCAAACGACACCACCGAGAACCTTTCGCACAACCTCTCAGCCGACCACAAGCTGACCGTGCAGATAGAGGGTCCGACGAAGGAAGTCAAGTCGCTGCTTGAGCAGATCCCCCAGATGGTGGAGGTACACCTCAACCGCACTATAGATAAGACCATCGGCGAGTATGAACTCAACGCCCAGGAGGGCTGCGACATTCGCCGCGAGGTATTCAAGCGCATGTGGTATGGCGCTTTCCGGTAAGATCTCCAGCGATACCTATAAGGTATACACTGTGCTCGGAGATGGCGAGATCGAGGAGGGTCAGGTATGGGAGGCTGCAATGTTCGCGGCTCACTATAAGCTTGATAATCTGGTTGCAGTCGTTGATAACAACGGTCTCCAGATCGACGGCAAGATATCCGAGGTTATGTCTCCGTACCCCATCGACGAGAAGTTCAAGGCTTTCGGCTGGCACGTTATCTGCATCGACGGTCACGACTTCGACCAGATCGAGGCTGCGTTCAACGAGGCTGAGACTGTTCTCAACCAGCCTACAGTGATCATTCAGAAGTCCGTTAAGGGCAAGGGCGTTTCCTTCATGGAGAACCAGGTCGGCTGGCACGGCAAGGCTCCGAACGACGAGGAGTACGCTATCGCAATGAAGGAACTGGGCGACCACCTCGCACAGCTTGAAAAGTAATTACAGCTCGAAAGGATATACAGATATGGAAAAGAAAGCAACCCGTGACAGCTACGGTGAAGCGCTTGTAATGCTCGCAGAGAAGCGCCCCGATTTAGTAGTACTCGACGCTGACCTTGCGGCAGCGACCAAGACAGGCATCTTCAAGAAGGCTCACCCTGACAGATTCTTCGACTGCGGTATCGCAGAGGCAAACATGATGGGCGTAGCGGCTGGTATCGCAAGCACCGGCAAGCTCGTATTCGCAAGTTCCTTCGCGATGTTCGCGGCAGGCAGAGCGTTCGAGATCGTACGCAACAGCATCGGCTATCCCCATTTGAATGTAAAGATTGGTGCTACCCACGCCGGGATCAGCGTTGGCGAGGACGGCGCGTCCCACCAGTGCTGTGAGGACTTTGCCCTGATGCGGGTGATCCCCGGCATGACCGTGATTTGTCCGGCAGACGATGTGGAGGCACGGCAGGTGGTCAAGGCCGCCTATGAGATGGAGGGCCCGGTGTATATGCGCTTTGCCCGCCTGGCAACCGAGGTGTTCCACAACGAGGATTATCAGTTTGAAATCGGCAAGGCCGAGGTAATCCGTGCGGGCAGCGATGTGTCCATCATTGCCTGCGGTCTGATGGTGCCGGAGGCTATGGCTGG
>OGQU01002506.1_pt1 | contig 11571 bp, 8 predicted proteins | sample 1553341 | NCBI WGS metagenome assembly OGQU01 (sample SAMEA2579920, study PRJEB22360) | human gut metagenome | biome: human gut; feature: human-associated habitat; material: faeces | place: Denmark | collected 2008/2010 | reverse complement strand
CCTCCAAGAAGCTCGCCGAGCAGGGCTACCGCACTTCTCTGGTGCTGCACATGGATATCCGCCCCGGCTTCACCGGCCAGCTGACCGAAAAGCCCAAGCTGGTGGATGAGATCCTCGCCGACAAGCAGGCGAAGTAGCAAAGCATCGCTTCCACCAGCAAGGGCATGCTTTGTTATTACACGTTTCATGGGGCGGTAGCTCACCCATGGGGTGGTAAAACCCTCATGGGGCGGTAGTCGAAAACGGCTCTATTCTACGGAAAGGCATAATCCGCTAACCGCCTCATGGGCCAAATACCGCCCCATGAGTGTTTTACCGCCCCATGGGAATCACGGTTCTGCCTTCTTTCGACGGGGTAAGAGCGTAAGTGGGGCATATATAGGAGCGTCACAACCTCTGTTATCGTTCACGATGTGACCGCAACGCGGCGTGCCACAAAATCGAACCTATAGTTAAGCCCCATGTAGTGAGCTATCTCACAACGATTGGCTCGCTACGTAGAATTCAAGACTTGGATCGCAAACGTCGTTCATCCCACACAATGGGAGGGCGAACGGAACACACAGTCCAATCAAGAGTTCGCTCGCCGCAACACCATTGAGCAGTTGCACGCGGGCAGGTTTGCAAGAAGAGGGCTCAAATATGACTGCTGCTGAACAGCAGATTTCCGGCAATCCCGCGGCTATGGAAAACGCACAAGCACGTACCACCGTGACGGATCAAGCCAAGGTTCAGGATATTATCTCGCGCATGGATCGCGCACATGAAACCCCGATGTTCCATCGCATCGTGACGCTGGTCGCCGCTGGCATGCTGATGGACAGCATCGACGTATATATTGGCAGCGCCGTCGCCTCCAGCACGTTGGCTACCCGCTGGTCCACCGTTGCGCAAAATTCCACCTTTATGTCCGCGGGCTTCCTGGGTCTGCTGGTCGGTTCGCTGCTGGCCGGCTTCGTCGGTGACCTGAAGGGCCGCCGCGTGGCTTACCAAATCAACCTGCTGCTGTTTGGCGGCTTCACCTTCCTCGGCGCATTCGCCCCGAACATGGCTGTGCTGTCCCTGTGCCGTCTGGGTGCCGGCCTGGGCCTCGGCGCTGAAATCGTCACCGGCTTCGCCATGGTCAACGAGTTCGCACCGATGAACCGCCGTGGCCACTGGTGCGCGATTGTCTCGCTCGTGGCCAACTGCGGTGTGCCAATCGCTATGCTGCTGTGTGCATGGATCATCCCCCGCTGGTCCTGGCGTCCGCTGTTCGTGGCCATCGGCCTGGTGGCCGCCATCATCTGGTGGCTGCGCCGCGACATCCCCGAATCCCCGCGTTGGCTCGCCGTGCGCGGCCGTTACGATGAGGCCGACGCCATCGTCAAGCAGCTTGAGGCCAACGGTTCCGAACCGATCGACGCAGCCGCCAAGGCCGACACCAGCGACACCCGCAACGCCGGAGGCCGTTCGCTCGGCATCTGCCTGCTTGTGGCTGTGGTTGCTGTGGCCGCCACGAACGTGTGCTCCTACGCCTTCACTTCTTGGGTTCCGACGATTCTGGTCAAGCGTGGTATTAACCTGTCCAGCTCGCTGCTCACCTCCACGGTGATGATGCTCGGCGCCCCGGTCGGCTGCCTGATTGGCTCTCTGCTTATCGACCGCATCGGCCGCAAGGGCACGATTGTGCCGGCCTTCCTGTTCACTGGCGTGTTCGGTTTGATGTATGCCTTCCAGACCTCTACCGTGAGCGCAATTATCGTTGGCTTCCTGCTCATGATGTGCCTGTACGTGCTTATGGCTTCCGTGGTGGCTGTGTACGCTCCGGAACTGTTCGCCACCAAGGTTCGCTTCCGTTGCGTCGGCTTCGCGAACGCCGTGGCCAAGCTGCTCAATGTGTTGATGCCAATGGTGGTGGGCTGGATGCTTACCTCGCTTGGTGCCACGTCCATCTTTGTGGCCATCAGCGCGATTGCTATTGCATCGATGCTGATTGTCGGCTTCTTTGGCGCGGAGACTGCGCAGAAGTCGGTTGGGTGATCGGTTTCCTCACAGTGGAATAACTGCTGATAATGTCCATTCGGCGTCTTGCGTGGTGATATGCAGGGCGCCGTTTTGTTGTTCTAGTAATTGTTGGTAACGGTTGAGGCCGGTGCCGGTGGATAGGTCTGCGTCTCCAGCGGACAATCAGCGTCTGTGATGTCACATGCAATGCCAGGAGCGGCATCAACGGTCGAATCATGCGGAGTCACTGCACTGTGCGCCGCTTCTCCCCTGCCTTCAATCACATCAATGACTTGATGCGTGCGATCCAATGCGCCCATAGACATATCCGTAACCAGCACGTCAGGCCGCTTGGTGGGGCTCAGGCATCGGCTGATGGCCACAGCACCCAAATCGCAGGTCTATATCACGGCAAAATCGCTGGACATACGTTCGATTAGCGCGCCGAACACTTTCAGCGCATATGGGTCATTGTCCACAATGCCGATGCGTATGTTGCGGTTGCGCGCTTCTTCCATTACATTCACCCCTTCAGTGTGCCCGACGCCGAACTACTCCGTCCTGACACGTCATGGTCACTATGACAACTATCATTCCACATTTCCTGCGTGATTTACGATGGAATCATCATCAATCCTTGACAAGGCGGTAAAGGAGGACGGCAATGAACCGTGCACAAGCACTCAGCAAGCTCAACAGGAGCGATATGCGCAATGCCGCCGCCGAGCGCGGGATGCAACGACTGTTCACATGGAACCGCGCGCATTGGATTGGCATGGTTGTACTGATAGCGGTGTTGCTGCTACTGCAGTGGAGCTCATCAATGTATCTCATGCCCGACGAGGTTCTTGACAGGGCTGCCAAAAACCTGTTCGTATGGTTCCCCGGTATGGTTCTGCACTGGCCATTGGTGTTGGGAATCACCAACTTGATACTCGGTTCGACACGATCCGGCAGTCTGTCTTTCCCGTTGGCGAGCGCAATCATCGGACCACTGGCATTCGGCTGGACCAATCTTCGCTTACGGCCGGGGTTCCCATACCGTTCCTGGGCTCAAGGGAAAGCCGCAATATAATGAAAACAGCGATTTCATGCAATGATGCACGAGCCGATCCAAGCAAAGGGGCCAACCATGAGCGAGCAACTGATGGAACAGTACCGGTTGCGCGGACAACGCAAATGCCGTAACGCTTGTATCGCCGCCATCGTGACAGTAGTGCTTGTCCTTGCCGTCGCCGGCGGCGTATGGTGGACGGCCGGCGATGGCAGCGCATTGGTTCGCAATATGTTCAAGCCGAAGGCCACGCCTGCCACGCAGCCGGTAGTCAACAGCACCGCAACCTTCGCCTACCGCACCGCACCGGAATTCCTGGCGATGGAAGCCGGCGACCGAGGCACCGGCAATGTGAACTACTCTCCTGCTTCGATGTGGATGGCGTTGGCCATCGCCGCGCAGGGCGCCAATGGCACGACCCGCTCGCAACTGAACGAACTGCTGGGCTCCGGTTCGCTGACCGATAGCGACTACCAATCGCTGCTAAGTTCGATCAACGGGCAATATTCGGGGGCGAAATCCGAGATGAGCGCCGCGAACTCGCTGTGGATTGATGACGACTACTCTCTTGCCAGCGATTACCAATCCACCGTCAAGAAGATGTTCGAGGCCGAAGTCACCACGTTACCGTTCGACGATCAGGCCGCCGCAAAGATGTCCGATTGGATCGCCAAGCATACGAATGGTTCGCTCAAGCCGAAGATCACGCTGCGTGACCGTGAAGTCCTGTCCATCATCAACACCGTCTATGCGGATGGCCGTTGGAAGGATCCGTTCGAAGAGCAGTCCACCGGCAACGGCACCTTCCACGGCGAAGCCGGAGATGCTCAGGTGCCGATGATGCACCGGACCTTCAGCCAAATGGCTTACGGACATGATGAGTACAACACTTGGCAGCGGGTGGAGATTCCGTTCGACAACGGCGGCAATCTGGCCATCGTGCTGCCGGCCGAAGGGCATTTCGACGAGTTGGCCGGCGATGCCGAGAAGCTCAGTTGGGCGTTCGGTACATGCTCGACGGCTTCCCTTGGCGAGGGCGCAATGGGTTGCGCCGCGGACAGTATGCCCGGATGGGGCGTCTCCGTCAACTCGGTCATGGTGAACGTCACGCTACCGCGATTCACCATCGACAGCATGTTCGACTCGGAAGCCACCATCAAGGCATTCGAAAAACTGGGGGTGACCGATGCGTTCAGTGCAGGCGACGCCGACTTCACCAAGATGATCGACACCGGTTCGCACGGCGAGAACCTGTATATCGGCTCGATTCTGCAAGGCACGCGCATCGAGGTGAACGAAGCCGGCGCCAAGGCCATGTCCTTCACCAAGGTCGGCGCAGACTCCGTTAGCGCGCCGGTGGACAACGTCGAGTTCACGGTGGATCGCCCATTTCTGTATTCGTACGTCACCCCGGACGGCATACCATTATTCATCGGTGCGGTGCGCAACCTCGGCGGAGTCGGTGGAGAAAACTGATACTTTCCTGGCAGTCCGTCAATTAGGGTGTATCGTTTGACGCATGGTTACGATGAAGGAAATCGCGAACAAGGCGGGGGTTTCCGTCTCTACGGTATCGCTGGTGCTCAACGGACGCGACGAGGGGCGCGTAAAGTCCAAAATTGCGGACAATGTGCGCGCCATCGCCACCAAGCTCGGCTACCAGTCGAATCCGCTGGCCAGTTCGCTGCGTACAGGCAGGACGCACATCCTCGGTTTCATCAGTGAGGAGGTGGCCACCACCCCGTACGCCGGCGGTATGATTCTGGGCGCGCAGACCGCTGCAAGCCAGTTCGGCTATATGCTCATCACCGTGAGCACCGACGGCGAGAACAGCGAGAGCGAGGAAATCGCCGCACTCAAGCGATACGGCACCGACGGCTTTCTGTACGCCAAGATGTCGAACCGCATCACCCATGTGCCTTCCTCGCTGGCCAAGACGCCACTGGTGTTGGTGGATGCCACCGACTCGCTTGGCAAAATCCCGAGCGTGGAACCGGACGAGTTCCAAATCGGCTACGACGCCACCACCAGATTGGTTAAGGCCGGATGCGCACGTATCGCCTATGTGGGTTGCTTGGAGCCGCTGATTGCGCAGGACGATCGTTTGGAAGGCTATCAGGCGGCGCTCAGGGACGCCGGCCTCGACTATGACGATCATCTGGTCGTCAATGTGCTCAACAACGGGCCGGCACTGACCGCAGTCAGCGATTTGTTCGATGCCGAGCATCCGGACGGATTCTTCTGCTTCAACGATGCCCGCGCCTGGTATGTGTACGAATGCGCCGCACGCCGAGGACTCACGGTCGGCAAGGACATCTCCGTGGTCGGCGTGGACAACCATCGCGTGTTCGCCGAAACGCTGGAACCGATGCTCACCACTGTGGAACTGCCGCATTTCGAGATGGGCTACTGGGCCGTGGCCAAGCTGGTGTCGATTATCGAAGGACGCTCGATGGACGACGTCTCATGGCCAGCGACCACCGCTCCCCTGCCGCCGATCGACGCGCCGATTCCGGCGAAGATCCACTGCACGCTGATCGAAAAGGCCTCGGTGAAGTAACCGAGTCCCACACGATTTCTCAAGGCCTCCGTTCAGCACGGAGGCCTTTGCGTGTCGAACGGATACGACACGCCGATTTACGTCAATCGATTGACGTAAATCGATTGACGTCGCATAATAATTACTACGCAACAACTTCTACAAAGGCACGGCCGCCCGAGCAGAAGCGTTACATAACCAATAACCAACCAAGTAGTAATCAAAGGATGATTATGGCAAGTGCAACCAAATCTGCATGGAAGAATCCTTCCTATCTGCAGAGCTCTTTCGGCATCTTCATGTTCTTCTGCTCCTGGGGCATCTGGTGGTCCTTCTTCCAGCGCTGGCTCATCTCAGGCGTTGGATTGACCAATGCTGAAGTCGGCACCATCTACTCCATCAACTCGCTGGCCACCCTGGTCATCATGTTTGTGTACGGCGTGATTCAGGATCAGCTCGGCATCAAGCGCAAGCTCGTCATCGTAGTCTCGGTAATCGCCGCCTGCGTTGGCCCATTCGTCCAATTCGTTTACGCCCCGATGATCCTCGCCGGTGGCACCACCCGCTGGATCGGCGCACTCATCGGCTCCATCGTTCTGTCTGCCGGCTTCATGTCCGGCTGCTCCCTGTTCGAGGCCGTCACCGAACGCTACTCCCGTAAATTCGGTTTCGAATATGGCCAGTCCCGTGCTTGGGGCTCCTTCGGTTACGCCATCGTGGCGCTGTGCGCCGGCTTCCTGTTCAACATCAACCCGCTGATCAACTTCTGGGTCGGCTCCGCATTCGGCCTTGGCATGCTCCTCGTGTACGCCTTCTGGGTCCCGGCCGAGCAGAAGGAAGAGCTCAAGAAGGAAACCGCCCCGAACGCAGCCCCCACCAACCCGTCCCTCAAGGAAATGGTCGCCGTTCTCAAGATGCCGACCCTGTGGGTGCTCATCGTCTTCATGCTGCTGACCAACACCTTCTACACCGTGTTCGATCAGCAGATGTTCCCGACCTACTACGCCAACCTCTTCCCCACTGAAGAAATCGGCAACGCCACCTACGGCACCCTGAACGGTTTCCAGGTCTTCCTTGAGTCCGCAATGATGGGCGTGGTCCCGATCATCATGAAGAAGATCGGCGTGCGCAACGCTCTGCTGCTCGGCGCTACCGTGATGTTCCTGCGCATCGGCTTGTGCGGCGTGTTCCACGACCCGATCACCATCTCCATCGTCAAGCTGTTCCACTCCATCGAAGTGCCGCTGTTCTGCCTGCCGGCATTCCGCTACTTCACTCTGCACTTCGACACCAAGCTCTCTGCCACGCTGTACATGGTGGGCTTCCAGATCGCTTCCCAAGTGGGTCAGGTCATCTTCTCGACCCCTCTGGGTGCCTTCCACGACAAGATGGCTCAGATTCTGCCGAACAACGACATGGGATCCCGCGTGACCTTCTGGGTCATCTCTGCCATCGTGCTGTGCGCACTGATTTACGGCTTCTTCGTCATCAAGCATGATGATCAGGAAGTCGGCGGCGACCCGTTCTACACCGACAAGCAGCTGCGTCAGATGGAAGCGGCCAAGGCCTGAAAGGACAGCCATGACTGACTTCACTCCCGAAACCCCTGTTCTCACCCCCATCCGCGACCACGCTGCTGAACTGGCAAAAGCCGAAGCCGGCGTGGCTGAGATGGCCGCCAAGCGCAACAACCGCTGGTACCCGAAGTATCACATCGCCTCCAACGGTGGCTGGATCAACGACCCGAACGGCCTGTGCTTCTACAAGGGCCGCTGGCACGTGTTCTACCAGCTGCACCCCTACGGCACCCAGTGGGGTCCGATGCACTGGGGCCACGTCTCCTCCACCGACATGCTCAACTGGAAGCGCGAGCCCATCATGTTCGCGCCGTCCTTAGAGCAGGAGAAGGACGGCGTGTTCTCCGGTTCCGCCGTCATCGACGACAACGGAGACCTTCGCTTCTACTACACCGGCCACCGTTGGGCCAACGGCCACGACAACACCGGCGGCGACTGGCAGGTGCAGATGACCGCGCTGCCGGACAATGACGAGCTCACCTCCGCCACCAAGCAGGGCATGATCATCGACTGCCCGACCGACAAGGTCGACCACCACTACCGCGACCCGAAGGTCTGGAAGACCGGCGACACCTGGTACATGACCTTCGGTGTCTCCTCTGCGGACAAGCGCGGCCAGATGTGGCTGTTCTCCTCCAAGGACATGGTCCGCTGGGAATACGAGCGCGTGCTCTTCCAGCACCCGGATCCGGATGTGTTCATGCTCGAATGCCCCGACTTCTTCCCCATCAAAGACAAGGACGGCAACGAGAAGTGGGTCATTGGCTTCTCCGCCATGGGGTCCAAGCCCAGCGGCTTCATGAACCGCAACGTCAACAACGCCGGCTACATGATCGGCACGTGGGAGCCGGGCGGCGAATTCAAGCCGGAAACCGAGTTCCGCCTGTGGGATTGCGGCCACAACTACTACGCCCCGCAGTCCTTCAATGTGGACGGCCGTCAGATCGTCTATGGCTGGATGAGCCCGTTCGTGCAGCCGATTCCCATGGAGGATGACGGCTGGTGTGGCCAGCTCACCCTGCCGCGCGAGATCACCCTTGGCGATGACGGCGACGTGGTCACCGCGCCGGTCGCCGAAATGGAAGGCCTGCGCGAGGATACCCTCGACCATGGTTCGGTCACACTCGACATGGATGGCGAGCAGATCATCGCCGACGACGCCGAGGCCGTGGAAATCGAAATGACCATCGACTTGGCTGCCTCCACTGCCGAGCGTGCGGGTCTGAAGATTCACGCCACTGAGGACGGTGCCTACACCTACGTGGCTTATGACGGCCAGATCGGCCGCGTGGTGGTGGATCGTCAGGCCATGGCCAACGGCGATCGCGGCTACCGCGCCGCCCCACTGACCGACGCCGAACTGGCCTCCGGCAAGCTGGACCTGCGCGTGTTCGTGGATCGCGGCTCCGTGGAGGTCTACGTCAACGGTGGCCACCAAGTGCTGAGCTCCTACTCCTACGCCTCCGAAGGCCCGCGCGCCATCAAGCTCGTCGCCGAGTCCGGTAGTCTCAAGGTGGATTCCCTGAAGCTCCACCACATGAAGTCCATCGGACTGGAGTAGCTCTTTCACCTCCCTCTGACGAGGGAGGTTTTTTTGTGCGCCCTGTCGTTCGCCTTCGCCTATACTGATGGACGGCATATAACACAATCCATCACACGACCGGCAGGCGCGCAGGCTCCTCACCTTACTGTTCCACGCCCCGGCCGCAAGCGCCACCAGCAAACCGGACTGGCGCGGAAAGCAAGGTGACATCCCATGTCCATCGCCAAGCGCCTCAAGCGCCGCATGCCCACCGTCATCGCCGTCATCGTATTGCTGGCAGTCTGGGAAACGTGGGTGGATCTAGGACATGTCTCCCCCACGATGATCTCCGCGCCAAGCGAGATTTTCGCCGCCACCATCGAAACATGGAACACGCTCGGCCCGGCCGCGGCAATCACCGGCTATGAGGGCGTGGTTGGATTCCTGTTTGCCGTGTTCTTCGGCATTATGATCGGCATTGCACTGTACTGCTCGCACACGTTCAACGCGGCGTTCTATCCGCTGCTTGCCGCCGCACAAACCATGCCGCTGATTTCCATCGCCCCGTTGTTCCTGATTTGGTTCGGTTTTGAGATTTCCGGCAAAATCGTAATCGTGGCGGTATTCGGCCTCTTCCCCATCGCCGTGCAGACTGTGCGCGGACTAGAAGCAGTGCCCCAGTTCTATTCCGACGTCGCATTGACCTGCGGCGCGACCCCGGTCTGGACGCTCTGGCACGTGAAGCTGCGCGTTGCCGCACGTCAGATCTATGGCGGTATCCGAGTATCTGCCGCATACATCTTCGCCACGGCATCCACCGCTGAATACCTTGGCGCACGCAAGGGCCTTGGCATCTGGCTGCAGGCTGCCTACAATTCATTCCGCACGCCGCTGATCTTCTCCGCCACCATCGTCATTATCCTGATGACATGCGTACTGATGCTGGCGGTAAACGCCAGCGAGCGCATCCTGCTCGGCCCGCCCGGCGACGACGAAGACCCCGACGCGGACCAGTAGTTCTTTTTTTACCGTCAAAGGCACGAGCCGGCGGCCAGGACCGACTGAACGAAGCGGCTTCTCATGAGGTCTCCAACCCTGTCTCTATAATGGAACAGCTTTACCAGCGTGTGGCAAACCGGCTTTCCCGAGCTTTCATAGGGAATGTCGGGGGCGCTGGTCGAACGGAAATCAAGGCCCTCCATATCGTTTTCTGCCGACTTCCGTTCGAAGCAATCCCAGAGAACGATAGAGAGACAACGAATTAGGGAACCATCATTATGAAGAAAAGCCTTGTATCCAAGGCCGCTGCCCTCGTGGGCGCCCTTGCCATGACTTTCGGTTTCGCCGCATGTGGCCAGACCAACACCGCCGACTCCTCCAACTCCAACACCTCCGACCTCAAGAAGGTCACTTTCATGCTTTCCTGGGCACCCGATACCAACCACATCGGCGTGTACGTGGCCAAGAACAAGGGCTACTTCAAGGACGCCGGCCTTGACGTGGATATCGTGGCCGTGGCCCAGGCCGGTGCCGAACAGGCCGTGAACAACGGTGTGGCCGACTTCGCCCTGTCCAACCTGACCAACGTGGGCGTCTACACGCTGAAGGGCGCTCACATCAAGCAGGTGCTGCAGGTGCAGCAGAAGCCGAGCGCCATTTGGTGCGCACTGGCGTCCAACACCGCCATCAAGTCCCCTAAGGATTTGGATGGCAAGACCTTCGCCACCTTCGGCTCCAACGAGTCCGATGCCGTGGTGCGCCGCATGATCCAAACCGATGGCGGCAAGGGCGAATTCGACAAGGTGACCGTCGGCACCTCCACCTTCCAGACCATGGAATCCGGCAAGGCCGATTTCGGCGGCTTCTACGCCACGTGGGAAGGCGTGCAAGCCGACATGTACGGCCCGAAGCTCAACTGCTTCACCGAGCCTGACTATGGCGTGCCCGGCAACGCCGACACCATCGGCATCATCACCAATGACAAGACCATCAAGAACAATCCCGACCTGGTCAAGAAGTTCACTCAGGCCACTCAAAAGGGTTACGAGTACGCGTACGCCAACCCGGATGACGCCGCGCAGATTCTCGTGGACGAAGCCCCTGACGCCAACCTCAAGCCCGAATTCGTCAAGAAGAGCATGCAGGTTATCGTCGACGGCCAGTACTGGGGCGATCCGGCCAAGATCAAGGACGGCTCTTTCGTGCTCGGCACCAACGACTTCAAGGGCGCTCAGGAATACTTCGACTTCCTGGCTGAAGAAGACGCATACACCGACAGTCATGACAAGATAATTCATGAGGCCCCGCAGGCCAAGGACCTTGCCACCGACGAATTCATCGGCAAGTAATTTCCGATATTCCGAGTTTGAATCTACGCAAAAATGCGTCCTTCCCATGAGGAAAGGACGCATTTTTGCGTATCGGCCGATAAGGTTATTCATAGCGGATCACGCTAACAAGGAGACGATTCTATGGTCCAATGTCCTGACCGTATTATTGCCAGCATGGATACGGGTGTTGATGATGCGTTGGCGTTGGCGTATTTGTTGGGGTCAGCGGATGAGTGCGAGTTGGGCGGCGTGATTGCCGGTTATGGCAATGTGGATGCGAACACGGCTTATGCCAATACTTGCGCGGTGCTTGATTTGTTTGGTCGGGCGGATATTCCAGTGTTTTTAGGGGCTGAGCATCCTTCTTGGGCTGATGCGTTTATTCCTGATGCAGGGTGTGCCCAGTTCCATGGGGATGATGGACTGGGGAATACTCGGCTGGCAGGGTCCGGGGCTCTGGCTGATGGAGCTGGTGTGCCTGGTGATGATATGTCTGGTGATGATATGTCTGGTGATGATATGTCTGGTGATGATATGTCTGGTGATGATATGTCTGGTGATGA